>JACCDR010709337.1_pt1 | contig 53535 bp, 79 predicted proteins | sample 7446431 | NCBI WGS metagenome assembly JACCDR01 (sample SAMN15323443, study PRJNA562643) | freshwater metagenome | isolation source: river surface water | place: USA:Blue River Watershed | collected 2017-08-17 | reverse complement strand
GCTGGCGGTGTCCGTGACCAGATTGCCGGTTTCGGTCTTGCTGCCTCGGACTTCCTTCTTGGTGGTGCGGGAGCGATGGTAGCTACTCCTAAAGCAATCTATGACGTAGCCCGTGGTGATGTGACTCCTACCCAAGCCCTTGAAGGGGTGGGTGAAGCTGGTCATGCTGTATCCGAAGCTGCTACTGGATATATTCCGGAAGCCCAGAAACAAGCCCTCCGTCAGACAGAAGGGTATTCCTATCCATCAGCCCTTATCAACAAACTCTTTGGGGAGACCTTCCAAGGTGTGGGTAACATCGCTGGTGGTGCCCGTTACTATGGTGGTCAAGCCCTCGGTGAAGATGAAGCCCAGTCCGCTCAACGGGCTGGCGAACTAGGTGCTGGCGCACAGCTAGGTCTGTTTGCCGCTGCTCCTTTCCTACGTGGTTCACGTCCTACTGTTGAACCATCCCGTCCTCCCTCCCTCAAAACCCAAGAAGCTATCCGTGATACCTACGTAGACCCCACCCAAGCTATCCAAGAGGCAGCTAGGAAGGCAGGCATAGAACTACCTAAAGATGCCCCTGTTCAGGCTCCTGAGACCCCTGTCCTGAGTGAACGCCAGAAGGTCCAGAAAGCCTTCGAGGAAGCGATTGCAAAGGCTAGGGTTGATCCGGTAGAGGCAGAGGCTATACCAGAGCGTATCCGTGTCCAGAAAGCCTTTGAAGAGGCTATAGCCAAGGCTAGGCAGGAACCCGTTACCCCCGGTGAGCCTACCCCTACCCTTCCCCCGAGAGGTCAGACAGGGGCGGTGGGTCATATGGATAGGGTATCCTCCCTTGAACGTGACCTCCAGCGGTATAAGGATGAACTCAGGGATGCCGAGCGTAGGGAAGAGAAGGATACCGTCAAGTTCTTCCGTGAGGCGATTGAGGAAACCAATACCAAGATAGAGGATCTGCGAACCAAGTTTGAGGATACCCCTGTTGATCTTACTAGAGGTCCGGGGAGAGGTCAAGCTGGTGCCTTGTTCTTTGAGACCGAGAAGATCAGTAAGAATGTGGATGATGCGTTCCAGTTCCTGAAGAAGAACTGGCCCCGGTTCTCTGAAGTCCGGGATATCCGTATCGTGCCCAGAGAACAGTTCAATAAGGAAGTGGTGGAGTCCCGGCTTGCTCTGAACAAGGATAGTGCAGCTAAAGTTGGTGCGTTCTATAACTTTGAGACCAAGAAGATTGCGATACCGGAAGAGATTGCCAAGAGATCCAAGGTAGATATTGCGGCTATTATGGCCCATGAACTACGTCATGCGTTTGATGCCAATAGAATTCCACCGTGGATCAAGAGATACTGGGGGAAGAATAAAGACCTTCTGGATTATAAGACATGGAGTAAGATTCCTGCGGAAGCCAAAGCCCTACGTGCAGAAGACGTAGCTATGCAGCGATATCTCTCTGGCCCCGGTCGTAGGCAGGCTGGCGGAATTGGGGACTGGAGTTGGGCTAATAAAGAAGCCCGTTGGCAGTCACTAGAAATGACGCCAGAAGGAACCTCTAAAGCAGAGATTCTAAATCGTCGTTACATGGATGTATGGAAAGACAAATATGGGAATTATGTTGTCTCGGGTCCACGTAAGATAGGAGAGTCTCGTGATACAGGTCAAGTTCACGTGGATTTTTCTTCCCGTGCTGCGGCACGATTGTATGCAGAAGATTTAGTTGCATATTATGAAGACCGTAGTCCTCGTCCACATGCTGGTGATGATAAATATGCTTATGTGACACCAGCGGACAAACGCTTAAAAGCTGATATAGATGCCCGTCCCGAATATTATGGAATAGCGAAAGGACCGGGTAGACGCCAAGCTGGTATGTTTGACCCTGCTGCTTTCCGTTCTAGTAAACAGGCTGGTGATAAGCGCACCGAGTTTGAGAAGGAACAGAAGCTACCAGCCGGTGCTGGTCTAGCCTTGCCGGACACTGAAGGCCCAATCCTTGACCGTGTGGTTGAGACTCTGGCTATAGGTGAAGACCTCAACGCCAAGAAGGGCACACCGCAGAAGGTAAACCTGCCTAATGATATTGGTTCTTTCCTTGGCAAGTATGGCTTGACTACAGAACTGGCTACCAAGTTCTATCATGACAATCCCCTGATTAAAACGGTCATTGACAGGATGCAGGAAATTCACCAGAAGTATGGGAATATGCTGGAGGATTTGATGAAGGGTGGGAGACTGCGTGGACAACGTGGACTTACCGCTCTAGGTTATACCCAGAGAATTCGGGAAGGTTTCCTGAGTATTGCAGAGAAACTCCCCAAGAATGAGGTAGAGTCTCTCTACAAAGCATGGTTGGAGTTCGACAATGCTCCTATCCTGCGTGAACAGAAACTCCAGTATCCTACAATGGATATGCTCAGGCAAGCTGGTTATAGTGAGAAGGTTGCTAAAGCCTACCTTGCTGAAGCTGAGTATATGAAGTTGATCTATGGGCTAGTCAACAAAGCCCGTGCCCTGTCTGGGAAGAAGCCTATGGAGTTCTTGCCCGGACACTTCCCCCACACCTATAAGGGTAACATCGGTATTAAGATACTACGTCGTGTTCAGGATGAGATGGGTAATCCCAAGGATGTGACGGTAGGTTATACCCGCACATCCGGTAACCAGAAGGCTATTGATAAGGTCATCAAGACCCTTATGGATGATGTTTATAAGGGACTGGATGAGGCAGGCCAGAAGAACATTAATCTTCATGCCGAGCAAGTCCGGACTGATAAGCCGGGCAATATGGCCGACATGATGGACGCCTTTGAGTCTGTCTCAGAGGTCTACTCGTCAGCCAGTCATCCTGTAACCAAGCTGGTCAAGAAGGTATTGGACAACCGTGTAGCAAGTATGGAGCAACAGTTCCTCGCCAGTTCCCTTCACCGGACAGGACTTAAGGGATGGTTGGGCTACACTGGGGTTACGTCCAAGAATCTACGTGACCTGCAAGCAGCCCGGACTTCCTATGTCCAGAATGCTGTCAAGTATGCCCGATCTCAAGAGATGCTACATGTGATGGATCAGATCCCGTCTAACGTCTGGGTTGAAGTCCAACGTCGTATGCCCAATACAGCACACTTTATTGAACGCTTTGTGGATGCTGCACGTGAGCGCACCCCTTTGAGTGAACTAGACAAGTTTGCATTGGATGCTATAGACAGTATCTTCGGCCCACGGATGAGGTATCGTGCCCCTCTAGGGGGTATGCACAAGCTGCGTGGCTTCTTCAGCACACTTGACTTGTCATGGTCTCTCGCCTATCATACCGCCAACTTCTTGCAACCGACAGTGTATTCCCCTGCGGCTCTGCTCCGTGAGGTTGGGCGTATTGGTAAGGGTGATCCTATGTTGTCGGTAGCCAAGGGCACTTACGAGTTCTATAATCCTAGTCTTGAGACAAAGAGGGCTATGGAATATGCAGCTAAGCACAAGTATATCACGCCTAAGCTGATGGAGGAGATTGACTTCAGACTTTGGGAATCTCAGAATAAACTAGCACAGCTTGGAGATGAGTTGCTGACTGGCCGTAGAGGTTCGGAAACGAACGAAGCGGTAGGTCGTGGTAAGGTTTACCTGCAAGGTTATTACTACTACAAGTCTGTGGGAATGAACAGTTACCAAGCCATGAGAGCGGCTGGTAAGTTCGTAGATGACGTGATGGTGTCCTATGATAAGGTAGGCCAGAACCTGTGGCTGTCCAGCAATCCTGCTGGCCAGATGGTGGGTAAACTGGTGGCTCCCTATGCCCAGTTCCAGTTTAACCACTGGGGCCAGATGGCATTAATCCTGCAAGGGATTAAGCGTAACCCTGCTAATGCTAGGTCTTATCTGCCATTGATAGAGTTACAGGCAGCGTCAGTGCTGTTGGCTGGTGTGCGTGGGATTACTGGGTTTGCGCAGTTGTCGGCTATGTGGACGGGCCTGAACATGGCCTATGAGTGGGCTACAGGGGAGAAGAGCAAGTGGCCGGACCTTAGATCGCTGATGGTTAAGGCTGGCTTTGGTGACGTGGCTATGTTTGGAGCCGTGTCTTCTGCGGTGGGGTCTGATGTGGGAGCGTCTATGGCGGCTCCTGAAGTGACGGGCCTAGTTAACCTGAGACAGTTAACCGGCTCTGCTGATATCCTGACCAAGACCTTCCCTGCTATGGGTAAGATTATCATGGCTAAGGAGTTGACGGACAGTGAGAAGCTGCAAGCCCTCAATGCCATTACGCCTAAGTGGATGCACAGATTCTGGGAGATGAACTATAGTCAAGACCCGAATGTGATTCCCGACCCTACCAACCGTATGCGGGGTAGTATCACCGAAACACAGAAGGATAAAGACCTGATGTATTGGACTGGTAAGCGGTCGCTCCAGCAGGAGAGGGAGAGGATTGTGAGCCGAGACTTACAACAGACTCAAAGGCAGAGGAACGAACTGAAGTCAGACCTTGTGGAACTGGCTGCTGACCAGATCGCGCGGAGGGGGAGTCCCGATCCCGAGACTCTTCGGAAGGCTCACGAAGCTGGTTATAAGCCCGATGAATTCAAAGAAAAGGTTCGGAAGCTTATGATGGAACGGAAGCAAACCAGACTTCGGTCAATGTTGCGAGGCAAGGAAGCCACACGGAATAGGATGATGCAACGTGAACGGTTTGAAGACCTACGTGATGACCTTGATGCTTACAACGCACGGTAGAACTTGAGTAACCTTGCAACCAGACGCTTAATCAGCGACTTTCGCGGCCTTCCCGGTTTTCTCTTGATGATGCTGAACATGTAGCCTCCGTTTCACGGATTTACTAAGTATCGCAGGCACTCTCTGTGCCTCATCGTCCTTCACGAAGGTCAGTGTTGGTTCCATAACTGGGGCTGACTTGACCTTTTTCCAATTTGGGGACTCAATTCGTATAACAATATGAGGAGGACCACCATCCCACAGAGGGGCCAGTATCTCCGTCACACGAAGGTAGTCTTTATTCGCCTCTATCCACGTCGTCAACTTGGGTAGGGATATAGCCATCGTTGTGTTCCTCTAGTTGATCTAATGCTTCTTTCAAGGAAGGCATCCTGCGCTTCTTCTTGGATACCTTAGGTTTGGGTTCATACTTGTCATGATCGGATGCCCAATCATCATCGATTGATTTGTAGGTCTTGCTGAGCATCAGTCTTTCCATAGGAATATCAGACTAATCACGATCATCGTAAGCAGGAGTATCGTCACTCTCTTCGTCCAGTTCTAGTTTTGATACCAAGTAATCAAACTTGTCAGCGATCTTGTCGTCGAACGCTTCAATCAAATCAGCCGTAGTTATATCAAGGAGTTCCAAGAACTCCGTCTCTTCAACGTGGTTCATTATGTAAGTCTTGAGTTCCTTAAGCGTTACTGCTTCCATTGCCGTTCTTCTTAATTGCATCTTGCAATAATTCGTTCTTCTTGTCGGAACCTGAGCTACTACCAAAGAAGTAGGAGTAGACCTGTTGAGTATTGGCAGCGATATAACCGATCACCGTGCCCACCAGTAGCAGTTCGTTAGCGTCCATGTTCTTAATACCACCACTAAGGACATAGTAGATTGCTGCGTAGAAGCCACCGATGGTCAGAAGTGAGAGCCAACTGATGAGTTGGAATCCCTTCTCGAAGAGAGCACGGGCAGACATACGATCTCCTGCCGCAACCTTTTCTCTCTCGACTGCCAGTTCTTCCAGCTTGATATCCAGTTCCTTAAGGCGGGCCTTGAGTTGAATCTCAGCTACCTTTACCGCCGCAATCTGCTCGGCAGTCATCTTGCCGCTAGTAAGGATATCCTCAACAGATTTCCTCACGTCTGGAGCTTTATCAACACCTAAGGCTGTAGCCAGAACTTCAACGGCGATACCAGCAAACGGACCACCCAAGACTGTGGCTACCGCAGGCGCAATCTTAGCTAACCAATCCCACTTCATTTCTTTCCCTTCTTTAGTTTGATGATCTTCAATCCAAGGGCTTTGGCGAGAGCCAGTTCCGCATTCGCCCCAAGAGACTTCTTCCAGCCCGGTAACAGAGCAATGGCATCAGCATTAAGACATAGCCACTGACTGTCCATAGCAAGAGCCTCACGCAACGAGAAACCAACTTGTGCAGCCGCTGTCTTAACGGAACCATCGGGTGCAGCAATTTCTTTCCCATACTTCTGAACGTCCCTTCGGGCCGGGTTGAATACCTTGTGACCCTTCTCTTTTAGCTTGGCCTCCGCAGCAAAGAACGCCGGGAAGTTGAAGTAAGGGATACCCCTCATTGGACCGGCGAGGTAGACCTTCACTTAACCACCCCTATCGTCAGTGCATCTCCGACCAACCCAATATTCGCTAGCACGTAGCCAAAGAACGTCAACGCCATCCAAGGACGATTGAAAATAAACTGATAACCGAACACCTGAAACACATAGACGATGGCCCCAAGCACTAATGGTCCCACCCCGAATATCATTAACTTATTCATTCCTACTATCTCCATGCCTCATCATTCTCTTCATTCCGCCTCTCAATTTTGAAAAAAATAATAGTCATAAAAATTATCCCTACAATAACCCCAAGTAAAAAACTAGATATAAGACTAAACGCAATTAAGAGGTTCATCAACGTTGACTCGGGAAACAGTAAGCACGGGTAACGTGTAGACCACCAGCATCACCCATAATCACAGTCTTCGCATCCTGACATGCCGCCATAGAATCAAACTCAAGGTGGTATCCGTTAGCCGGATTACCAACAAAGAATAGTAGTAGAAAGTATTTCATCTCAAATTTCCCCGTTTTCCCGTCGTTTCTCAAGTTCATAAGGCATGACGTGGATTTGGAAGAAGACTTGCCACGCGAGTTGAGTTGCTATCCAACCCTCTCCTAGCTGACGCATGTCATCCCTATGTTGCAGTAGATCAGCATAGATATTATGGGCAGTTGTCCACCGGGGTTCATCATTCCAACGATCTACCATTTTCTTGTATGCAACATAACAGTAATCCCCCGGCACAGGATTCAATAGTTTCTTACCAGCGTCTAATACTTCCCTACGTTCCTTCTTAATAAAAGGCATCAGTCCTAATCCTTTGGTGCAGTTACCAACACTACAATCGCTATCACTAAAATAGCAGCAACAAGTATCACTAAAAGTAATCCAGCTATTTCATTACATTCCATACTTAAATCTATCATCAAACTCAGGTTTGTGCTTCAACGTCCAGTGGAGGAACTGAACGCAACAACCAAGATGAGCAGTATGGGGTAGACCAGACTCACTATCAATATCTTCACCACGCATGATGGCAAGAAGGTGTCGCAGGGCACTAGCCACAAGCCTAGAAATATTAATACCGCGCCGCCAATTGCTTGAACCCCCGTGCTCTTTATACTTCTCCGCACCAAACCGAAGAGCGTCACCAACAGCAAGGAGGAAGTCAGGATCAAGGAGGTCAACACGCGACTTAGCATTGTCATGCTTAAGTCCCGGAGCTAATGAAACCACGTCCGGTATCTCTAATATGATTGGGTTTGACTTCAGTTCCTTGATCGGATACTTGTTCCACAGGTCTTTCTGTTCTTGTGATAGACTTGCATATTTCGGGCCGTTCCACCGGCTTGCGCTTTCCATCATTTTTTCTGCCAAAGATTCGGTCATAGTTCTCGTCATACTCCTTAGTCGTCGGTCTGGAGATTATACGCATGTTTCAACCCTCTCAACATTTCGTCCATAGAAAAGAATGCCTCTGTGCAAAACCTATACATCACATCCCATCTCCCATCCTTAGGCTCTTCCTGAAACAAAGCAAATACTGGCTTGTCCTGTCCACGCAGATACCCTAGTTCTAGGTGACATGACTTACCAGCCGGTAGAACCAAGAGACCAGCGCAAGAACGATTAAGATGGCGATAGTCAAAATCAAATACGTGCCCGGCGTGATACCCTCGCAACGCTTCTCTATAGTTACGCCCACGTTCTCTCTCATGCTTCTGCCAGTAGTCATCAGCCTCTGGACCAGCGGAGAACCAATCTGTGAAAGCTTCCCAACCAAGTTTCTCAATCTCATTTCCAATCTCCGGAATCGTTGGATTCCTCAACGATCCTACAACGTAGATACAGGGTCTCATATTCTTTCTTTACTTGATTAACCATACACCACCTTCCCAAATCACTTGGGCAATTAAAATACCTATCGCTATCTCCATTATTTCAAGCCAAAAGTGAGCTAGAGTAAACTCTGGATTAGGCTTAGGCTTGAACTTCCCTTTCCCATCCCGTTGTGGGAGAGGACGGGGTTCTTCCTCAACTACAGGGCTAGGGGTTTGTTCTTCGGCCATCTAACCACTCCGATATCCGCTTGAACCCATGAGTCTGTGAGAACCACGGGCGTAGTTTCTTATAGAGTTTATCCGCCAAGATAACATCACGCTTGTTATAGCGTTCCATCACTACCCATGCATGGTCATGTCGTTCATGTAGCTTATCCATGCAGGCTTTCCACATCTCCCACCCTGCGTGTTTGGCTTTGCCGCCAATACCCAACCGCTCACACACATAGTCCAATTTGTAGGAAGGGAAGTTAAAGGCCCGTGAGACAAGGGAATACAGGTCAATCTGCACTAACGGCTGTAGTGGTTCCAAGCCATGCATGATGAACTCGGAATTGAGGGTTGGCATATCAAATTTCCTGCCATAGTAGTGAGTAACACCCTCTGCTTGTTCCAATAGAGCATGAATCTTTTTCAGCATAGCCAGATGCCCGTCAGGACTCTTAGCGTAATACAACTCCGACTCACCCAACCACTTCGCTGAGAAACACAGCACATACCCGTGGTCGAGGATATATTTGGGACTGATGTATCGAGGTTTCAACTGGTAAACCGCCACCGTATTAGGGGCCGTCTCAATGTCAAGCACAAGTATTCGCTTAACCATATAGCCTCCTAGTTAATCTGTGTTGGTGGTATTAGTGTCTCAGTAATAGGTAATGCTACTTCCTGCGGCTCTGCAACGGCCTCGTTCACGGTAATAGCCCCGATCTGCATCAAGGACTGAATGGCAAAGTTAATTAGCCACGTCATCTCTGCATTGGACATTTGCGCGTGAAAATCAACTGTTGCTTGCTCGTCATTTTTCTTTTCAAAGGTTAGAATCATGATTCAAATTCCTTTATGTCAACTGTCCAGCCAGTTTTCTTCAGCTTGCGCCAGCTATGCAAATGAATCCTCCAGCCAGCCTGTAGCAACCACTTCAGGTTAGGACTTTCCTGCATCTTCTTAATATGAGGGTTCTTACCACTCATCGAAGTTACCTGCACACCTACCGTGCGCCCACCTGACTTATCAATACAGAGTAGGTCAAGAATACCGAACAGATCATGTCGTGTCTTACTCCACTGATTCCAGTGTTCTACCTTCTCTACTAGATAATTCTTCTCTCGCATAAACGCCAGAGACCGTTGGAGTGGACTCATAGACAACCTCGATTGGCTCGGTTCATACTATTAAGTGACTAAAATCTTCTATTAAATCTAGGCCAGAAGCTTTCGTGCCATTGATGAATGGTGTTGACTTCGGCCACCAACAGGGAATAAACCCTTGTCTTTTCGGGGAATCAGAAAGATAGAAACCAGCTACCCATGCATCAGACTCCCACACTATACGAACTTCTGACCCATTTCTTGTCTTAGCGAGTCTTAAGTAATTCATTATAGTGATTGATCCAATCATCGTTGGGTTGCTTCCAGATATGGAGGACTCTACCGTTCATTAACATCTCATCGGCATTCCCATAAGCATGATACACACGCCAAAACATTTCTTCCTCTGTGTCAGCCCCTGCCAATATTTGTGCAGCTTTAACAGGTCCACACTTCCATACCCCTTTGATGTTGTCTGAGGAGTCTCCTGTCAGGAGTTGGGTGTAGAAGTGGAGGAGACCTTGACCTACTGTGACGTAGGACGATTCCAGTTTCACAAAGTTATAATGATTGCCGGGAATCTGCCGTAAATCCTTATCAATACTACAAATAGTTGATTCTCCAATTTTAGGAACCTCAGGAAATTGTCGGAATATCCCAAAACTACCTGCTAATGCATCCATTTTACTACACTGATGTATACCGAGTGCATCATCAGCTTCTAGTTCCGTGCAGACTTCCGCATCATAATGTTCTTGTAGGTAGGCACGGATAGCACTGTAATGTTTCGGCTTTGGCTGTATCCTGTTCGCCTTGTATTCGGGATAGATACGCTTACGGAAGGCAGTAGGATCATTCTCCGCTGTCAGATATATCTTGAACTCGGTTGCTTCCACGGCCTCAAGAATCAGATTGATTGACTCCCTCAGCCGTGCTTTCATGATCCCCTCGTCCACATCCTCGGTTGTGAAACCGATGCGGTAAACCAGTATATCTCCGTCAATTAGGGCTAACATTTAGTTTACTAAATAGTTCCAGACCAACATAAATAACAACAGGATTGTAATTGTTATAACACCTTTACGAGTAATCATTCAACCTCTACTTTAACTACACGCAGAACATGAGGTTCATTGGTAGCTTCCAGTTCCCGGATTGCTTGGTCTCTAGCCAACTCAGGATTCTCTGCTTCCACCCGTCTCTTCCGACGGGTGTGGTCCTTGGCAATATACGTCACAAGGTAGGAGGTCATGCCGCCGCCGGAGGAGCCGGTTCTTCCGTGGTTCCACCAAGCAGAGAATTGCTAATAAACTTCTTCAGCTTAGCCGCAGACGAGAATGTGAACCTGTCATTAATACCCCACGGCTGACCCTTCTCCGTGCGGTAGGCGACGGTCACAATGTATGATCCGTCACCATTCACAAACTCAATCTGACAACCAGCTACTTCTAGATTCGGGGTTGCTTCACTCATTACTCAACCTCCACGTCAAGGTTCTCGGTGCCTGCCGGTGCAGTAACCTTAGCCGGACGACCACGCTTCTTAGGAGCCTCGACGATTGCTGTAGCGGCCACAGGAGCCTCTCCTACCGGACGGAATACCCAAGCTTCATAGACAGCCGCGAGAGCAGTTACTTCTCCATGCCCAAATGCCCCATTACCAGCAAGGGTCTCAATAGCCCTCTCTAGGCTGGACTGACGAACGATGTAACGGTTACGATCTGCTTCTGTAACGACCATCTTAGTGACCGGCTTGGCCGGGGTTCCTGCTGTGTCCACAGCTTGAGTCTCCGCTTGTGCGCCTACGGCGTGAACAGACTTCCACTCCCAGAACTGCTTGCCTTCGGCGTTGGGTTCACCCTTCACACTTTCAACTTCAAATATATCACCTTGCTTGGCACCTTCGAGCACCTTAAACACTGTCGGGTTCTTGAAAGAGACGAGAATCTTGGTCTGAACTTTACCTTCGTTCCGATACAGGACTTCCATCTTCTTCCACGGACGCGGTTGACCGGGGTTAACGGTGATAGTTGGATTAGCTACTAGCTCTATCTGCATTATATTCCTTCATTTCCTTCCAATTCTTACCATAAGTTATTTCACAACGAACAGGTAGATTAAACTCAATCTCGAATAACCTCTTGACATTGTTAGGTATATCCAAGAACACCTGTTCTATCACATTTACCAACTCAGGACTAATAGTATACCACAATTCCGGCTTAATGTCAAGCACTATCGAATCATGCACAGTGTTCACCCACAGAATACCATTAAAATTCATAGCCTTAATGCGCTTGTGGAGAGACACCCTTGCGATAGCCATCAAGTCCGCAGCTAACCCTTGGACTGGGTAGTTGAGGATTTTGGTTCGTGGATAACGGACTTCCCCGAAGCGGCCTGCACCACCCCGTAGTGGGGTGAACTGGTAGCAACGTCCTGTGGGGAGGGATAAGGTGCCATTGTTGAGGACAACTCGTTCAAACAATCGCTCATGCCACGCACGTAGCCCCTGATATTTTGCATAGAAGGCGGTAATTTTTTCATCCCACCACTCTTCGCCACCAAGGTTGCTAAACTCAGGATCAGTTGCAAAGCTATAGCCAGTTCCACCGTAGATAGTGCGGAAGAGCAGAGTCTTTGCGACAAGCCTTGTAGGTAGTTTAAATCTGCTTTGGTTGTCACCATGTAAATCAAATTCCTGTTCGAGTTCATTAATACCAACAGGGTCTTGCGACCAAAAGACCGCCGCCACCCATTCTAGTTGTTTTGCATCAATATTAACCAACATTTCGTGTTACCGAAACCATCCACCAGAGAACTAGAAACAGGAATATGATGAACATACCAGCATACACCCGTTTCACAACCTTAGCTAATTGTGCTACATCTGCTGCAACTTTCTCAAATTCTTTACTCATTGCTTACTTCCCAAGAACTTCAATTAATAGTTCTTTAAATTTGTCTCTGATTCCTTGCGCCGCATAATAACGATGTTCTTCGGCACTCTGTAAACGAGCTATCTCACTTTTTAATTCTTTTATCTGTCCTTTTAGTTCTGCACATTCAACTTTCCAATCTTTACTCATACATCACCATCCCTATCATGAATATGTTTATGTGCTGCCATCAATAAAGCGTGTGCTCCTTTGGTAGTCATCTGCCCTAGTAACTGGTCGAGGCCATGTATGTGCAATAAGTCTTCAAACTTCTTAACAGTAAAGTAAATATCCATTTCTTCAAAAGCTTTTAGTTTATCTGCTGCATCAAAAAGTCTAGCATCTCCCTCTTTACTGTAGATATAATCTCCCTCCATATCTGGGAAGTCTGGTGTTACCTTGTCATGCGTGTCCTTCATACCTACTCCTGAAAAGGTGTTTGAGGTTGCTATCAAAGTTCTGTAGGTTAGGCTCACTACTGCTGGTTCTGCCAGTCACCACAGAGACTTGATTGATACGGCCATACAGCATATTCGTAGGCCAGTTCATCTTTTTAATGAGGTTGGGAAGCCCTTGCGTATAGGATGACAGACTACGCTGTTCTTTGGAATACTCCAACAGAAGGGTTAGTAACCGCCTCGACGGTTTTGGAAGCCGCGAGTTTAACAGTCTACCCAACACCTTCTGGTCACTGGACCAGTGCTCCCCATCCTCTAGCTTAGTGCCTTCTAGTGGCACTATGAGTTGAGGTAGAGCAACTGCCACAAGTTCTGTGACGAACTTGGGTTGCCCTGCCTTCTTACCCGTCTTGTAGAACCCGACTTGAGTGGTGACTTTCCGCCACACCTCGCCCCCGTAGAGTAGAGCACTGACCTGTTGAGGTGAGTTCAGGTTAATGGCTACGTCTACGGGAGCGAACGCCTTGATCTGGCCTTCAAGTTCTAGTATCCGGGCACTCGTCTTGTCCGCTTCCGCTTTACTCGCTTCTTCGTCATAGTAAAACCCGTTCCTTTCAATCTCATGTAGCACCATCAGGTCTGCACAGTGCAGTCTAAACAGGTTCTTACGGGCTTGGGGCCACGTGTTGAACTCTTTTAGTTGTTCTAGATATAGCAGGTAAGTGAGTTTAGCATCTACACTTACACGCTTCTCAATTAGTTCCCACGGGATTTCGGTTGTATTAATATCCGCTTCCCAATAAGCCTCAATTTCTCTGTCTTTAACCAGCGGGATTCCTCTGCGTTGAGAGGATGTATCCAAATCTGGGTATATCCAAGACTGGTTACTGGACATATATTCAAATAGCTGGCAGTCCCAGACACGTTTTGAGGAGAGATCAATTCCATATTTCCAGAGCCATGTTAGGTCAAACTTAGCGTTGAATAAAACAAGTAAATCAGCAGCAGTAAAGCCGTCTCGTAACCTAGAAATTTCAGGCCCATAAGGGTGATCTTCATACTCAATCTTACATGCTCCTCCATCACCAGTCCCGTAGAACCCAACTGCAACCAGCTTATTACGCTGGTCAAAGGGGTGTCCTTTGTTGTGTATCGTCGTCTCACAGTCAATCGCTAGAATCATCATGAATTAATGGAGCCGTGAGCAGGAATCGAACGCTGCGTCTCCGGTTTACAATAACCGGATCTTTAGACCTTGCCCTCGCAAGGGCTCAGTCCTTCCACTAAACGATCACGGCATAACCCGTTATTTAGTTTACTAAGTCTGTCGTTCCTCTAGCTTAACACCAGCCGGAACAAGCAAGGTCTTCTGTGCAGACTGGGTATCAATAATTGGTTTGTTACCCAAGAACTTGGTATGGATATCCTTGAGCGTATACTCCGGCTCCCCTTGGAAGGCATCCATAGCCCCTTCGTTGTTCAGTTCCCTAGTCAATTCCTCAACCCGTGCTTCAATCATGTTTGTCAGCTTATCCTGCACCAGCTTCTGAACCGCTGCCATCTCCACTTGCTGCTTCTCTTGTGCTGTTAGTATAATCTTCATCCTCTTGCTCCACCGTTACGTGAGTTAGCTTTCCAACTTCCCATACTCATTTGCTTCACATTTACATCAGACTGGTATAGCCATGCTGTAGGAACACCCTTATCCCTGCGAGGAGGGATTTGCATAGCTCTCCAATTGGTATTTCTAGTCTTAGGATTATCCATTACTCCTTCCCGATACGGCTTATCTTGGTGAGGTCGAGGGCGCGGATGGCTCTCGCCAGTTCCCATGCGAAAGGAATACGACTGTTATCGCACACCTTCGCACACGCCTCCCTCACTTCCTCCCCGCTCGGCCTGCGCTCGGCGGCATCCGTTTCCGGCGTGTCAGTTAACTTCCCTATATCTTGCAATTTCTGGCTCAAGGATAACTTGGAACTTTCCATGTCTTAACTCCGATTTAGTGTTTTCATCACCTAACAGTTTATTCTTTGAGATATTCAGATACCTGTATAACTGAAAGTCATCATCTCTGGAGAGACCAATACCCAGAATCAGGTCAGCCTCGGCAGGCTTAGCCGTTCTGGAGTCGGCTAGGTGAGAGTAAGTCAGATACTTCACGTTCTCACCTGAGTCCGAAGCCTGACTTACCCCCACCACAGGACAGTAACGCTTGGCTAGGCTTCTCGCCCACACGTAGGTATTCCCTAACACCAAGTCGCGCCTGTCCTCTTTCGGTCCACCTTCAATCTTGTCTAGTTGGTCTATGATGACCAGACTAGGGTTGTATTCCTTGCACAACGTTTCTATAGTCTCCCTATATAGTATATCAGAATCGTAGAGAAAAAGCAAGTCTTTTGTTTTCTCCTTGTAGAGAGCATGATACTTGGCCCTGTCTGCCATCAGTTCCTTAGTCGTAACCCCGAACATGGCTTGGTAGAAGCGTAGCTTGACCTCACCCCCTGCCTGTTCATTGTTAAACCACAGGATAGGGCGGTCTACCTGTGCTACCGCATGGGTAGCGAACTGAGCCATAAACGTAGTCTTACCCGTCTCTGGTCGAGCAAACACCACCACAAAGTTACCCTTCCGGAGAGGCCCGACAGCCTCATTCAGACAAGGTAGAGGCCACTGGATGCCCGGAACAGTGATGACGCTTGTATATAGAGCCTCTAGGTCATCGCTCACGAACTCAGGGCCATCAACCCCTGCATCCTGTTCCTCAAGCTGTCTTACGGCTTCTAGGAGCTTCTTAGGGGTAGCCTTTCCTTCGTTCACTTCAAGGGCGGTAATAGCTATCTGACCAGCTAGAGATCTGGCACGGTGGGCTTCCAGCGTATCCCTCAGTAAACTAGTGTCTACCTTGGCAGCAAAGATACGGTCGAGTAAACCCGACAACTCCCGCCGATCAGAATCCTTTAGCACCGGGTAGTTGGAGAGGTAGACGCTCTCCAGTTCTTCCCGAGTGACGGACGTATTCGGATACTTGTTGTATATAAAGAGGATGGTATTATAGACTTTGAACAAGTCCTTAAAGTTACTCTTTATATAAGACAAGTTAATATACTTGTGGTATTTCAGATATACAGCCTTGTCTGCTGAGAAGGCTTTTAGGATACTAAATTCCAGCATCTAATCTCCATAACTGGCGAACCAAGTAGGTAGCTGTTGTTTGTAGGTCTGGTAGAACTTCTGGCGTTTCTGGAGCCTGTGGATAGTCCGTGCAATAGCTGACCCTATTGGCTCTACCACTTCCTCTAGTCTTATCCGGTAATAGCCTTCAGTGTGGGTATCAGAAGGGTTGTCAGGGTTTACTAACCGGACTTGGACGGTGTTTTCACCATATCGAGGGGATATAACCTCACCCTCCCAATTTAACATATAACGCTGATCAGGACGAGGGTCAACAAATCTTACTCTAGTGCCAAGAGGCCACTGATTATTACTATTAGAAGGCATACACTATAATCCTTATCTAATCTATATTACCTTTTAGCAGAAGACATTTACCTTTCCCTTCGACATGTATATAGTATAGCATATTTTTAGGATTTTGTCAAGCACTATTTTCAAGGTGTTGCCATGCCAATAGGTCTTTGCCTGTATGTTGATAGAAATACTGTCTTTTCTGTAGTTTTCTGATGGTTCTAAGGATAGCTTCTTCCTTAGAATAAGGAGAAGAGAGCATGTATATATTCCTTATTGCCGCCATATGTCGATAGCTACCACACCGATTGGGTGTTGTAAATTGAAGCTCAACATAACCATCTCCTGTTACACTTATAACCACTCCCTCTTGTCCATTTCTAGAATGTTCCTCGTTATTAGCCCTGCTATATCTGACACGATCACCTATAAGGTATTCAACTGGCATTAGTCATCTCCCTCAGTGTGTGATAGAATGATGAAATGATCTGGGAACCATACTGCCCACTGATGGATAGCTTGTAGGGCCATTGGTAGCTCTTCCTCGGCATAATATATTACCTGTTGGTAGTCAATCACTACAACTGGAAGTCCGTGTAGGGAGTTCATGTTGATTGAACATACTTGGATTCTGCTGTTCTGGAATACTCAACTAACTCTATGATTTCATTATGATTATATGCTTTAGGGTCACGTGTTCCAATAATTGAGAATGCCCTCATCCCCAACTCACGTGCTTGATTCCTGAACTTGATAGATTCACTCACCTTGTCCGGGTCTAGCCAGAATCCAATCTCACCTTCCTTACCTAAACCAAAGTCACGAATACGGATGAGGCTCTCTCGCGTTATGTGTGCCCCAAATAGAGGCATCGCTTGATACTCACGGCTCAACTTTACAGCACTCACAGCATCCTCGACAATGAGAAGTGGCCCTTCATGGCCCAAGATATGCAGGTGGTCTTTAATTGGGCCACTGGCCTGATACTTGTTAGGTATATCCCGGTTAAAATTACGGGCAATCCAGAACACGAGAGTCCCTTCTACATCGAAGATGCAGTAGATAAGTTGCTGCTCTACCTCACTCCACCAGAACTTCTTCTGTTCCTCTACCGTCAAGCCGTAGCCTAAAAGCCACCGCTTCGCAGCAGGAGAAAGATGACCACTAACATCAGCAGGTAAGGGTAGACATTTTGTAGTAGTTCCATCCATTTTCGCCTCATTAGTTGTAGTCAGTTTTTCTTTTGTTGTTGCTATTGTTTTAGGTGATGGCACATAATAACCACAGCCGTAGCAATACTTGTGTTCATCATCATATACGGCAAGGTTATCACCCGATAAATCCCTACCGTGACTCTGGCAGATAGGGCATGGATCGTTTCGGATTAACCGGGACATTGTAGTCTCTGCATAGTTTCTTGTAGCGTTCATAGCCTTTACGCCACTCGGTCTTTTTATGTTTGGGTGAGCGGAAGAAATGCTGGTTATATTGCAGCCTTCCTATGTTAATTAGTTTAATAGCTTCATTTAGTTTACTAAGTCCCTCTGGAACAAATTTGTTCAGTTTAAGGCGGCTTACAATAACATCATATTGGTGATCAAGTTGCATAAATCTGTTATAGCGAGTCACCTTTAGCCATGGCCCAGAAGTAGTGCGGATAACCCCATAATTGGCAATATTATTATACCTTCCGGTTGTCCACCAAACCTTTTCATCTTTAGTGAACCTAAGCATTACTCCTCCGGCTGTTCTTCTTCTTCAAGAAACTGCTCAATTTCCTCGTCTAACTCATCCTTAATATTCACTTCAATTGGGAAGCACCGGAAACAGATATCCACAAATTCATTGTTAGAGTTCTTCCGGGTAGCTTCTTGATCGGTCAGTATTTCATCACACGCTAGGCATTTCATATAGACCTTTCGATGTAGTGTTTATAGTAGTGCTGACGTTTCCATAACTTCTCAATGACTTGCTGAATGGGGAGGAAGTTAAATTCAGATACAAGAGTATCATCTGAATACCATACTTCATCATAGCCTTCAGGCTTGTATGTAATATGCATCAGATTATCGAAGTTCTTCTTGTCGAAATGCACGACAGCGAAGGCATCTGGATTTTGTCGATTACTCAACCATCGAATGTTACTAGACAAGATATAATCGCTAATATACCTCTGATAAGCGGAGAGGGTGGTCCAAGAGGCCAGTGCACTCCAGTTACTATTTACCGGTTCAAAAAACATAGCCCAGTGATGCTCATGCCGCGTGTTCGTTTGCTGTATTATACAAACCGCATTGTGTAACCGTAGTATGGGGAATGATTTCCCTATCATATAAGAACCAATTTTTAAATCAGATGGGAAGGGATTGTCCAGTGTAGCCATATGATTGATTTTAAAGTCTAGTTTCATAGCGTCCTCAGATACCGACGAAATACATTAGCGTAACGTGTTATGGTATTGTGACCAACCCCCGGCGCACTGTTGACCTCAAAGACATATGCCTTATTATCTTGTGACCGGAAACCTACATCAGCAGCCCCAAAGTCCAGCCCTAGAGCCACAACAGCCGCAATCCCTGCTTCAATCACTGGATAAGGAGCCTCCTCAACGTGTATGAAGTCCCAATTCCGCTCGTCGGCATTACGCACCATCATATTAGCATTTGGGTGTAGCTGTTCCTTCTTGCCGAGGTTCACCAGCATTCCCTTGAACACATGGACGCGGTATTCCTCAGTGTGCTTCACGTGTTTAGAGTAGAACGCAGCCGACGGTATCTCTTGACGAGGGTTATTTAGTAAACTAATTCCCTGTCCCATCATGCCTGTAGCGGTGGCCCGAGCCAAGACAATATGCCCTGCTTCTAGCCACTGTTTGGCTACCGAACCGTGGAACGTCCACGCAGGATGAGGCACATCGGCTCCGTGGAATAACTGGAATGCAGTCAGCTTCTCCACAGCATTACAAATCCTACTGGGTTTGTTTAACCATTCCGGGTTCCAGTCACGCGACGGAAACGTGCCACCACCCCAGTTGATAAGGCATTCTGTAGGGCGTATGGGCACTCTCTCTGTAATCATACGCCCTTCCAAGTGTTGTGTCAAGTATTTGGCACTCTTGGATGTGGCCTTGTAGGTTAAAATAACAGCCGTTTTCACATTATTCCTCTATTTTGAGTTCCTGAGGCACAACACGTTCCAGATAAATAGCTGGTATTCTTTTTGACATTTGTCTAATTGGGAAATAAAGTTCCACATCACCGTTCTGATAGAAACTCATTGCCTTACCTAACCAGCCCTTGTCTACCAATCCTAACGGTATGGTAGGGCGTAGATAGTCTCCTATCACCCACGGACGGTCAATGTGTTGCACCATTCCCGGCAGACTAGGCTGCACCCCCATCGGAGGAGGTAGTTCAGGCAAAGGCTTCTTCTTTTTCTTACCAGAATTATGCTCATGCTGATTGGGATAGGTCGTATAAGGCGTTGTATATTTCTGTCTTTCTCTATATGAGTCATTACTGAACCAGCATTTGCTGTTCCAGTTACCATCCTTCTCATTGATAATTGACACCTGACCAGTGTTATCCATGAACACAAACTTGGATGTGCTAGCATATCCCTCTAGAATAGGCTTGAATTTCTCATCAAATAAGATTCTCTTGCCATACACCCTTACCAAATTCATCAGGATTAACTCATTGAACAGCACCGTATCAGATTTCACCTTGTCATTTGGCATCTTGTAGAGGACGCCATTGTGAGCGAAGGCTAGATTTGGTGAGACATTAAACGGATGGCAGTTTTCATCATGAATAGTGCCGTGTGTCTTAATCCGGAAATGTAATAAGGCTTGTTTCTTCTCATGCGGGATATAAGCTGCCTGAAATTCCTCAACGGTAAAGTAACCCTTCAAGATATTTACCTTACCATTCTCAACATAGGCAAAGCCCGCCCCATCTGGATTATTCTCAAAGGAGTGCTTGATAGTATCAGGAAATAAGGTTATTCCCTCAGGCTTATAGATGATAATACACATTATAGAACCCTCTTTTCTTTCAAGTATGTTACAAGGTTGTGACTCGTGTTACGTTCTTCCAGCTTACTACGATTCTCTTTCCTGAGATAGTCCAAGAATATGGTAAACTTCCTACCGTCCTTGGGCACGATGTTAGTCCAGCCTGTCCTGAAGAATTGTAAGAGGGCTACAACAAACTCCAGATTCTTAGCGAATTGTGTATACGTAGAGGGTGATTTGAAGATGCGAAACTCCACCGTGTTTTTCGGTGAGATATTCAAAGTATGATATCTGCTACCTCCTGAGTTTTGCTCTAGCACGTGACGATATCCCATCTCACTCTGTTGGGAATAGTTGTTACACGCACGTTCCCCGATGACCTCAATAAACTCTTTGTTATCAGGGTTGTGCATGAAATCCACCATACGTCCGAGCATCAGGGGTGAAAGGGCATTACGGTCAAGATGGATGTGCATACCCGTGGTGTTCGTGATGTGTAGTGCCTCTGGAAACTCAGCAAATACTGGCCTGAATTTCAGCTTATGCACCGGCAGATCAGCAGGGGCGGTAACTATCTCGAATCCCCCGGAGTTAAGTGTCCCATCATGCTTAAAGATAACGAATCGGTCAAGATGCTTTAGTAAACTAAGCCGCACATCTAACGATTTTTCGTCAGCACAATTGTATTCCAACTCACATCCTAGCAGAATAGGCGTGAGCCATTTGACTGGATGACTGGGCATTACAAAAGGCTTCTTGAGAGACACTTGCACCTGCACATGCTTCAGTGCATCTTCACTATAAGACTTGACCTCACAGTTAGGATAGCTTTTCTCCAGACACCAGAGACATTTTGAGTCACGCCAATTACGCCGCCCGACGAAGTGGTTACACTCTGGACAAAGGTGTGGAAAATACTCCGTCACTACCTCGCATTGAGGAACATGCAACAACCCAGTTATTGAGCCTGCGCGAAGAGACACGAGTGGAACATGGCGAGGATAGTAACCTAATTGGATTAAACGGTTACAATTCTCAAGCCATATTTCAATCTGGTTGTAGTAGCTCCATTTATCCTTGCATGGGTGGATACTGAATAGCGTCGAGTTGACTAGAGAACGCCCAAATATAGAGACTTGACGACCTTGAACATAGTCCGTTTGACTAAAATCGGCAGGAATAAGTGCCCCTGTAAGTTTACACGTGATGAAGGGAGAATCATCTGCCTGTCCTACCCGTAGGTCAGCTAACATATTACGTTGAGCAGAAGACGAGAGATCCTTCGCCATGACATATGCAGTCCACGCCCACAATACATAAGGAGACCACAGCTTCCCACGGATAAAGGCTGGAACGAAATCCCACCCTTCTTCCACGAATCCATAGAACCCGGCCAGTGAATATAGGTGTGTCCGGTGATCGGGGAGTAGTGGTGCCCTTGGAATACCCCATGTAATGGTTATTATGGAACCATTTGGTGCTTTTACCTTAATATACCGTTCCCTACTGCTAGAGGCATATTGCAGGGTATCACTACGATACTCAGTTGTTATCTGAGGGTCGTTCCATACCGCTAGAAACTCTGTTTCGGTAATTTCACCTTTATAGAGTCCCTTGAGTGCGGCAGCTATTGGATTTTGGCGGCTCATCTTTGGAACCTTGCTAATGCGACTGCCTCAGCAGTTGGTGAGGCGACTGGTGCGTCAGTCTGACTTAGTTTACTAAGTTCTTGCGATGCGGCTTGAATCTGTCTTCCCTTACCACGCTTATTGATGATCGAGCGGAATTGCTGGAACAGCTTGGTAGGCATTTGCTTCCCGTTGATGTGCTTAAGCGCACCATCGCTCTCACGATGGAACCGTGCCCAATAATCCCACCCATTATTCCACCACACATCAAAGGTTGTGGGATTAAGTCGTTTGATTAACATGACTTTCCTTATTAGTGCTGTTAATGAAAACCGTGGTGGATGACCGGCTCCACCACTTGACCGTTAAGACGGGCCTCCGCAATAAACGCATCCAACATTGGGCGGGGGATAAACTCAATATCAATCATATGAGAGCCATGATGACTGATGTTTACTGGAAGGATGTAGCTACCATCCTCACGATATACAATTAGGACATAGGCTGGCATATTAGTAATTAGATACAGGTAAATTATTACGAATACGCAACACCTTTGCTTTCATACTCTGGAAACTTTGTTGATCTCCATGTGGTGGAACATACTTAGAATCCAGAACAGCATGAACTAGCTCCCACATTTCCTCATACTCAAAAAGAATTACACCATTTGTTCCGGAATCCTTTTGTAAGAAAATGAAATTAGTAGCCATTTGCTTTCCTTTAGTAAACTAAGTAGAATTATTCTGAGAACTGCTCTGAATTATGAGCAGAATTAGGCTCACTAGAGTTAGACACTTGTTTCGTAGGGAAGTTTCCGAAATGTGTCCTTGCGTAGATAGTGTTCTCAGTCTCAAAATACCCTTCCGCAACCTTAACTACCTTACTGGTAATCACAGGCTGTTTATGGGGAATATATGGCCCCGGACGATCTAATGGTTGCTGAACGTAGGCGTTACGTCCAACAGCAATTACATCATTGGCGTGGGGCTGATAGTGAACGATCTTTTTCATGTTTAATACCTCCGGGACATTTGCAGTCCCAAATTAACCAACCACAGAATTGACAGAGATCATCCCAGTATTTCAGAAGCCGGTGGGTTGATGATGCCTTCCACTGGTTCATGGGTATGCTCCTGTATAGGGTTTAGTTTACTAAGCCTCTTGCGTTGCACCATGATTTTACGCTCGGCTTTAAGGCGAAACCATGTCGAGCAAGATGGAAGCTTATCCTTACTCGGGACGTTGTAACGCTTGGATTGTAGGTTCACTACTTCTTCCTATAAAAGATATGATTACCAATTCGCACCGTTACCTTCATATTCTTAGCCCAATAAGGCCGAATATGCTTAGCATGGTAGTGCGTAGCACCATACGTAACATCTGCCGGGGAATCCCAAGCTAATGAGGAAATATGTAAGGCTCTCTCTAAACCTCTTTGATTATCAGGAGGCATAGTAATAGTCCACGAAAATTGATATGGTTTGAAAACAACCTTACAGACGTTCTCAAGGTTGTATTTTGCGCGGTTGCGCACGACATGGACAATGGCGTATTGTCCACTATAAGATTCTCCCCGTCCCTCATGATAGAGGTTAAGAGCTAAACAGAGATGGGCAGCATCTAGACTCATCTATTTAGTATCCTAATTAGGTTTAGAGACTATTAATAAAAAGGGCGGTTACGTATCACGTAACCTTTAATCGCCTTTCTAATCTTGCGATATGGCGAACCCGAAACAACGAGCGTAGCGAGATGCTACGCTCTTAAACAGTCTGCGTTATTTACTGGTATATAGAGTAATCTCACAACACCAGAGGGTATACGCAGCCCACCTATACCGCGGTAATTAGTAAACTAAGAAGGGCTATCTAGCTAATCTACGCTACCGAATCCCCGAGTCGAACGGGTATATTCCACTGGAAACCGTCCAAGTAGCTTGTGCTAGATTGCACTCACTAAATAGCCCAATTTAGTTTACTAAATGACTAACTCAAACTCTGGACAAATTTGTCCGTATAAGTTAGACACTAATTCCGGGAGAAAGTTCCCGAGAATCAGAGGGTTACATGAGATAGCCCATTGTTGATTAGACAATGCCTTAATCCCGTCTTATGGGATTCTTTTGCACTACCTCATGCCTTTAGTTTACTAAACCCCCATTTGGCGAGGGGCTATTGCTAGCCCCCCGCTTGACACTAGGCTGCTACTGCGACCGGCTGAGTTTCAACCGTCACCGGCTCTTCCAGCCCTAGCGCCTTCATAAGCGCATCGTGCTGGATTACACCGGCAACCGTGTTGTCACCGATAGCCTTCAGGCAGAAGTCCCTTTCGAGTTTCATTGTCTCAATCAGGCTCTGGCCCATATAAGCCGCGAAGTATGCGACGTGCGGCCTATGCCCCATACCAAGAGCGTGGAGCCTCTTGGCAGCGGCTTCGATCACTTGCACAAGCGTCCCGACATTGGTTTCGGCTTCGAAAGCCGTTTGCTCTGCTGTCTTGCTTTGCGCGGGAGCACCCTTGGTTTCGTGAACCTTAGGCAGCGCCTTAAGCATCACATTCCAGCGAAGTTTGCTATCTCCGAGTTTGGCGATTACGTCCGACTGATTCCGCTTCCCGGCATTGAGCACTCGCGCAATCTGCGAGCGTAGAACACCGAGTGACGCTGTCGGCTTGCCCTCCTCTTTCCGCTTGTCGAGCACTTGCTTGAACCCATCAGTGTATGTGAACCACGAATCCTGCGGGGCTTTCAGGATATTGATCAGTTGAGTTCTGATCGTGCCCTGTAACCCTGCCATACGCTCATCATGCCCGGCGCATTGTGTCGCATGCTTCACGCCTGCATCGTGGAAGCTAAGCTTGGCAGGCACAGCGTCTTGACCACGCTTTTCCTGCGGCCCTGCTACCGGTTCACCTTCGATAATGGGCTTTTCCTGCGACTTGCTGACGTTTTCCATCGTTTCACCTCATATTTCAGGTTATCTGACAGTGAATACGGTCAGAGCGGGAGACGAGCGAAGCGAGACTCGTTGCACTCGTCTATAATTCCCCGCCAGATGGGGATTTAGGTCTAAATCATGCACTCCACGCGGCATTCAGCCGCGTTATTCCCTCACTCATCAGGCTCGATTGGCTCATCCACATCAAGCTGTGTATAGGGTCGAAGTATTTCCTTTCGGAACCCTCTCAGCTTTTCCTGAGCACAGTTAGAACAGACCCGCGCCAGTGGGATACCATTACCATCCATTTCCCACCATGAGTTTTCCCGTGTGTGTTGGCATGTGAATTGTCGCATGTTTCACTCCAGTTAGGGTTAAATGCCCCGTGGAGCACACGATTTAGTTTACTAACTCACTGGACTATCTCCAGCCCTAGGCAGAACTTGACGGCACTCTGCCAGACCTTGTGCCTACGTGGACTATGTTCGGCTGTCGCCTATCAGACCGCGTGTATCGTGCGGCTGACCAGTCACGCTTGGCCAGTCTCTTCCCTGACCCTGAGGCGCTGTTACCAGAGGTAACCCGCTTGCGGGGCGAGGGTGACGGAGGTTGTTGTGTTCAGTGTGTTATCCATCTGAGAGTAAGACAGCAGGACAGCGGATTAGTTCCCCGTGTTGCAGGTTGTTACATTTAGTAAACTAAGTCTAATTCCGCAGGGTAGGACGTTGATTAATAACCCTACACCACACAGGGACATTACCTAGGGATGAGAATGATTCTCATTTACTAGGCCGGGGGAGCAAAAGAGGCCGGGCCTTGGAAACGGGGGAGACCCAGTTTGAGACGCTACTATAATTTTTATAGAATTCTTATAAATCAAGGACTTGGATATAAACACAGTCTCTGCGAGACTGCATAAACGCTTCTTTTAAGATTAAAAACACTATATAAGTATTATTATTAATACTATATATAATATAAACACTATAATACTATATAATATATATTACCCTAGATCCACATTTACCCTGAGTCCACATACATCTATTATACCATATTTTGAGACAAAAGTCAAGCTTTATTTTGTAACAAATTATCTTCTCTTTATAATCAATGACATAACATTTTGATACAAAATAGTTCTTGACATTTGATTGAAAGTGTGGTATAATAGTAGTATGCTGGATAATCTGTTCTGAGGATTTATATGCCCTATGATAATATGAAGATGTATAGTAAATCTGATGAAAGAGAATTAGATTTACGTGAAATAGATAAATATGATAGCATGAATCCTGAGTTATTCTACGACTACGTGGATCGTTTGGAACATGCTAAGTCCTTCTTGGATACTCATGTTAAGAATGATAAAGATGGGGATCTTAAGCGTTCTATGCTGGCTTATAGCGGTTTAGCGGGAGGTATGACTAACTTCTGGGCTAATCCTTATGACTATACTGGGGTAAGTTCTGAACAAGCTAAGCATATTACTCTACGGCCAAACTATGATCGTGAAATGGATAGGCACTTTGGATATGTAGGAACGTCGAATCCCTATAATATTAATCTAGGGGTTAAAGCGATTGATCGGGCAGAGATGCCTTCGACTCGTGTTATTCCCCATGAAATGTCCCATACTAAAGAACTCTTGAGTAAAGGAGCATGGATACCTAACTTTTCGCCAGCTCAAAGACAGGATTTAGTTAATCTCCGAACGAAGGCTGGTCCCTATTATCAGGCTAGTGGATTAGGTGATGATCCCGGCGAGACTATGGCCTACCTACGAGGTAGGGAAGGGGAGCTTCGACAAGGCAAGACTCTACGGGATGACCCGGCTATTAAGGCGGTATTTGACAAGCATCCGGGGATGTATGAAGAATACCAGCGTTCTAGTAATGTCCTTAAGGGAATAAGAGGTAGGAAATGAGCGAATACACACCTACCAATAACGGGGTATTTGGTGCTCAACAGGCACCCCTACTTCCGGAGATAGAAGCTGCGGTAGCTAATCCCTATATAACTCCACAGAAACCACAAACCTTTAATGAAAGTCTTAATCCCCTTCATGCTAGACCTACTCCTGTATATCAACCTGATGACGGGGCAGTTAGCGTAGCTAAGAAAGCTGATGACTTCTGGGCTACAAGAGAGAAACGTATGCATTGGGAGCTAGTCCGGGAGGGTATGCGTAGGCATCCCCAGAATCTGGAAAAGGCTTACCAGTGGGCCTATGACAAGATCCAGCAAATCCAGAATCCTCCTCCTCTGGAAGACAAGTATTTTGTGCCAAAACCTTATGAGGGAACGATATAGTGCTGAAAAATATAGTAGTTACCCCGGAAACTGGGGAAATTGTAGTAAATCCTGTTGCTCTTATAGCTGAAGCTGAGGCTAATCTGAGTAAGCCGGGGCGTAAGACAGATGAGGAACGCTTCCTGAGAGGCATGACGAGGCTCCAGAAGCGTCAAGGCTGGTTTCCTGAGGACAAGAAGACGGAAGTGGTAGCACTCTACGTGTCGGGTGTTACCCGTGTCGCTGATCTGGAGCGTCTTACACACGTTCCTGCCTCTACGATTCAGGCGTGGAGGAACCAAGACTGGTGGTTAGAGGTCTCTGAGAAGATCCATACCACCATAGATCAGGATTTGGTGTCTAAGCAGACGGAAATTGTGGAGTCTGCACTGGAACAAATCCAAGACAGGCTGGAGAATGGGGATGCAGTCGTCAATAAACGGACTGGAGAGGTTACTAGGAAGCCGGTGTCTATGCGAGATGCCACTATCGTAGCCAATACCATGACCGACAAGCGTCAGTTGCTCCGGGGTAAGCCCACTTCTAGGTCAGAGAAGCTGACAGTGGACGATAGACTGGGTAAACTGGCTGAAGAATTCAAGAGATTTGCTGCAGCTAAGGATATTACCGCAGAAAGTAAGGAAATTAGCCGTGAAGTTTAAAGATGGTGTAGTTTGGGAGAATATGCATCCCAAGATTGTGGATAACATGGATGGGGTGGAGGCTGTATTCCAGAAATTTGGGGTAGAGGCTGTCATTACCAGTGGTAGGGATGGTAAACACAAGGAAGGATCGTTCCATTACAAGGGACAGGCGTTTGATCTACGGACATGGCATGTGATTGAGCGAGTAGCTGCCCTTTTGAGGATGTATCTTGGCAAAGACTTTGATGTAATCGTGGAATCTGATCATATTCACGTAGAATTTGATCCCAAATAAGGAGTCTCTTATGAAATTTGCGAAAAAACTACTCAAATTAGCTAAACCCACTAAACGAGATGGTGTTATGTTTGTGTTGGGGATTGTGATAGGACATTTACTACTGGCATTATAAATACATAAGGGTTACGACGATGAAAACACTACTGGCAGGTTTGCTTGCATTGGTCCTTGTAGGGTCTACGCCGATTATACCGGCAGATCATGGGAATCCTAGGGAAGATACAACCCGAGTAGTTCATCAGATGACAGATGAAGTTACTCGTAGCTCCTGTTCTGTAGTTATGATCGCTCCTCAAGAAGCATTGACTGCCCGGCATTGTATGGGCATGGAGTCCCCAGTAGTTACCATTAATGGTAGGCAATATCCTGTTACCTTTGCGTATGGTAATCCTGCGATTGATCTCGCATTGCTGATTATTCCCGATGCTCCATGTCCGTGTGCCAAACCTTCGACTAAAGCAGCTAAGGAAGCAGATCAGGTCATGTTAGTTGGTTATCCCTATGGACTTGCCAAGGTTGTTACTTATGGAGAATTCCAAGGTAGGGTTGTAATCCAAGCTATCGAATATGGGTTAATTACGGCTCCGGCCCGTCCCGGCAATTCCGGGGGTGGGGTATTTAATGCCAAGGGTGAATTACTGGGCATTGTATCTATGGGCGATATTAATGGTTATCTGACGATGTTTGTTGAGATTGACCCTTTGCTGAAAGGGATCAAGACTCCTTATCCGGATGAAGGTGAGTTTATTAACTAATGAAATTGACAGCCCAAGTTATAGAGGGCTTCGTAGGATCGTGTCTCGCTAAGAACTTCCATAACAGCGTCAGTTCTCCCCAGTGTCACCGAGAGTGGTGGGAGTTATGCTGTAGTGATGACAAGTATGTAGCTATAGCGGCTCCTAGAGGCCACGCGAAATCAACAGCCATCACATTCGCCTATGTTCTGGCGGCTGTGTTATTCCGGGAACGGAACTACGTGATCATTCTCAGTGACACGGAAGGACAGGCAACTCTCTTCTTGAATGACCTGAAGCGAGAGTTGATTGAGAACGAGGACTTGATCGCATTATTTGGGGTCGAGAAACTGGAGAAGGATCAAGAGACCGATATCATTATGCGCATGACCGACGGACATAAGTTTCGTATTCAGGCGAAGGGTAGTGAGCAGAAGGTCCGGGGTCTAAAATGGCGTAACCAACGTCCCGACCTCATCGTCGGAGATGACCTAGAGAACGATGAGATCGTGATGAATCCGGAGCGGAGAGACAAGTTCCGGCGTTGGATGAACGGTGCTTTAATTCCGATCCTGAGTAAAGATGGGGCAATCCGGTTAGTGGGCACTATCTTGCACATTGACTCTTATCTTGAAAACAGAATGCCACGGTTACAGAATCGCTATACCGTGGTGGAAGACCTCAAGCAGTATAGCACCAATAAGCTTGGGGCGTGGCGGTCAGTAAAGTATAGGGCACATAACGAAGACTTCTCAGCAATTCTCTGGCCCGAGATGTATGACGAGAAGTGGCTGAAAGAGAAACGTGCAGACTTAGTGCTGCAAGGGCAGGCAGATATCTATAACCAAGAGTATCTGAACTATCCTATCGACGAAAGCAGAGCAATGTTTAGGCGAACGGATTTACTGCCTATTGATGATAAAACATTGACTCTCATTGTTCAGGATAGATTGCCTTTACACTACTATGTCGGCGTTGATTTGGCTATTGCGCAGAATAAGCGGGCTGATTATAGTGCTTTTGTGGTTGTTGGTATTGACGCTAACAATCTCATGTATGTGGTTGAGGTCATCCGTGCTCGCCTTGACACCCTTGAGATTATTGAAGTTCTGTTTGAGATTCAAGCGAAGTATAATCCACATTGGATCGCTATTGAAAAAGGGACTCTGGAAAAAGCCATAGGCCCGGTTGTTGAAGAAGAGATGTATAAGCGCAATCTCTTTATTAACTGGGAGAAGTTATCCCCTTCTCCAGACAAGGAAGAAAAGGCCCGAAGTATTGTAGGCCGTGTCCGGATTCATGGGATCAGATTTTTTAAGGATGCTGACTGGTATCCCGCGTTTGAGACTGAATTGTGTCAGTTTCCTCGGGGCCAATATGATGACCAAGTAGATGCGTTTTCTATGATTGGTCTGTCATTAATGCAATTAAGTGTCGCGCCGACACTAGAAGAAAAAGAAGATGAAGACGAAGAAGAAGACAGGCGGCGCACAGGATATTATCACGACAATGATGGTCGTTCAAGATTGACAGGATATTAAATGCCTAAAGCTGTAATTCCAGTTACCACGATTATAGACCCGGATAACCTGAACCTTGCGGAGTTCCTTGATGAAGAGGAACTTAAGGCGTTGGGGTCTAAGCTTAAGAAGGCTCTAGATATAGACCTGCAAAGCAGGACGGCATGGGAAGAGAATGTAGATAGTTGGATGAGATTGGCTGTTCAGTATAAAGAGACTAAAACTTTCCCGTGGCCTGATGCAGCGAATATCAAGTATCCTTTGCTAACAACTGCTGCGATGCAGTTCTCGGCACGGGCGTATCCGGCATTGATACCTCCCAAGAGTCCGGTAAGGGCCAAGATTGTAGGTAAGGCAACTCCTGAACTCAATGTGATTGTCGAGCGTGTGGCCGAGCATATGAGTTATCAGGTGTTGGAAGAAATGGTCAGTTGGCAAGAAGACATGGACAAGTTGTTCATGATTATTCCGATTATCGGTATGGCTTTCAAAAAGACCTACTATGATGGGATGAAGGAACAGAATTGCAGCGAACTCGTTCTGCCCAAGGATCTAGTTGTAAACTATTGGGCGAAGAAACTAGGCGGGTTTACACGTAAGCATCATATCCTCGAAATGTCGGGTAATGATATTTACACGCGCAAGACTAAAGGGCATTATCTGGACGTAGAACTTGGCGATGCCAAGAGTGCGGAGTTTACGGGTAATGAGAGAACTCCATCCAATATGGACTTACAGATGCCAATGGAGGATGATGAGACAACCCCTTACCGAATTATTGAGTGCCATTGTCATTACGATTTGGATGGTGATGGTTATCTGGAGCCTTACGTTATTACTTTTGATTCTGGGTCCGAGACTGTCCTGAGGATTAGTCCTAGATTCCGTGAAGATAGTATCAAGTGGTCTGATACTGGTGGTGTTAACAAAGCGAAGGTTGTATCCATTGAACCCGATGAATATTTTACCAAGTATGGATTTATTCCCAACCCTGACGGATCGTTCTACGACTTGGGATTTGGTCTTCTCCTTGGACCAATTAATGAAACCATTAACACCAGCATCAATCAAATCCTTGACCAAGGAACAATGTATACCACTAACGGTGGATTTCTGGGTAAGGGGGTGCGTATTAAAGCCGGGGAGTATAGATTTGCTCCTAACGAGTGGAAAACTGTCAACACTACTGTCGATGACTTACGGAAGGCTGTGTATCAGTTACCCGTTAGAGAACCGTCGCAAGTTCTTTTCCAGATGCTCGGAGCTTTAATTGAAGGTGGAGAGAAAGTGGCCTCAATTGCGGAAATCTTTGTGGGTAAGATGCCCGGACAGAATACTCCTGCTACTACGACAATGGAAACTGTCAAACAAGGTATGGCCGTCTTTACCGCCATATACAAACGTGTCTACAGGTCTTTGGATTCGGAATTCAAGAAACTGTTTAAGCTAAACCAGTTGTATCTGGATGACCGTGTGGATTATCCGGTTGAGTTGACGAGAGAAGATTATAGACAAATTGAATTGACTGTCCTCCCGACAGCCGATCCCGACGTAGCTACCGACGCTGAGAAGCTAATCAAAGCTAGGGCACAGCTAGAGTTTATTCAACTGGGCACAGTTGATCCAAAGGTGGTTACCCGCCGGGTTCTGGAAGCCATGAGGATTGAGGGGATTGACGAGTTGATGAACTTCCAACCGCCACCCGATCCTGAAGCAGAAATGCAGAAGGTTGAGATCCAAGCCAAGCAACAGGATATGCAGGGCAAGGGTGCTCTCATGAAGATGAAGGCTCAGATGGAACAGATGAAGGGCCAACTTAAAGCACAAGGGGCAAAGCAGGATCAGATGATTAAGGCTATGGATGCGCAGATGAAGCAGCGTGTTGAAGCCATGAAAGGCCAACAGAAGATTCAGTTAGAGACTATGCAAGGTCAACAACGGATAAGGCAAGAAGGGATAGCTGCAGCACAGAAGCGCAGACAGACTGAAGTTGAACATAGACAGAAGGTTCGTCAAGCGGCTGTGGAAGGCTATCAGAAAATACAACAACAACGTGAGTTGGGTAAAGTAAAGGTTGAGATGGCAAAGAAGATGCCAAAGAAGACAAGTAAATGAAAGTAAGTGACGCAATACCAGAGTATGAGATTGTTGCCCCGAACGAAGCGTTAATTTCATGGAAGCACAATACAGTTTCTAAACAGGTATTGGAGATTGTGCAGGCAGAGATTACTCTTAGTGGGGAACGCGCAGCTTCTCCGGAGATTCTAGGTGAGAATCTGGTGCAAAACGCGGCAAGAGCCGTGGGATATGTGGAAGGTCTGAAGTTCGCGGAAGACCTTTTGATGCTACGTGATGTAGTAGATACTAAGGAAGATGCTGATGACGCTGATAAGCGAAAAGAAAGTTCCAACGCCGTTCGGTAGCTATGTCATAGTAAGACCAAAGGATTTGGAAAAGAAGTCTAAGGGTGGTATTATTATCGCCAGAGCAGATGAAGAACGTGCCCGTGGTGCTACAACGGAGGGAACCGTGGTAGCAATTGGTCCTCTGGCTTTTATGGATGAAATGAATCCCAGTGGTTTACACTGGTATAAAGTTGGTGACAGGGTTATCTTTGTCAAATATGGTGGTAAGTTTATTACTTACGATGATGAGCTATACATTGTATTCAGATATGAAGATATTATGTGTAAGCTGGAAGAGAACATAGAGTTCAAGGATGGAGAAAAGGAATGAGTGAAACGACCGTAGCGGTGAAAGATGAACTAAAGAAACTGACTACTACAGAACCTGTGGTTGAGGATGTAGAGGAAGTTGAAGAAGTAGAGATTGTGGAGGAAGAGCCAGAAGAAGATGCATCGGAAGGTGCAGAGGCTTCTCCAGATGAAGAGGCTGCAATGCAGTCCGGTTGGCGTCCGAAGGGCGAATGGGACGGAGACCCCGATGAGTGGGTGTCTGCCCGTGAATTCAACCGTCGTGGCGAACTGATGCGTAAGATTCACAATCAGAACCGCCAGATCAAGCAACTGGATAGCGTGGTTAATACCCTCGCCAATCAACAGAAGAAGATTTATGGTGCGGGTTACGAGAAGGCTAAGAGGGAACTCAAGAGTCAGTTGAGGGAAGCGACTAAGGAAGGTGATGATGCTAGTGCTGAGGTTATTGAACAACGTCTGGAGCAACTAGAAGTAGCCGCTCGACAAGATGCCGCAGCATTAAATGTCAAACCTACACAACCCGAAGTAGCTCCGGAATTTGAGTCGTGGGTCAATCGTAATACGTGGTTTAAAGAGCGTCCCGAGATGCGGGCATACGCGGAAGTAATTGGACTTCGCTATGCACAAGAGAATCCGGGAGTTACAAATAACCAAGTCTATGAACATATCACTAAGGAAGTTAAAACCAGATTTCCTGAGAGGTTTGGAACAGTGAAGAAACAATCCAGTGGAAGGCCGGGTAGTCCGGTCGAGAGTGGAGACAACCTGACAAGTAACCGTGGCGGTCCTGCCGTATCACGAGTGTCGTTGACTTCCGAAGAAAAGGAAGTTGGACGCACCTTAGTCAAGCGTGGTCTTTACAAGAATATGAATGAATACGCCTCAGACCTTAAAAAGTTTGGCGTTAAATAAGGAGTCAGATCATGACAGTGCTCAAGACGCAAGTTAAACCTAGGACCGTAGGGACCAAGGTAGAGGCAACAACCTCAGAAGTTCGTGCGGAAGAACCGAAAATTAAAGCTGTTCCTACGATGGAACAGATTGCTCGGAGAAACCGGCGTTCTAAATCACCCATTGATGGGCGGCGCAATATTTTAACCGTGAAGGGACTGGCTCCGGGAATGGTAGGCCGTTGGGTAGATAATACTCCTGAACGTGTAGATCAACTTCTTGAACAAGGTTATGACTTTGTTCGGGAGAATGTGCAGGTTGGGGACATTTCTATTGACGGTGGTGCTAAAATGGGAGCAACAGTTACTAAACGTGTTGGTGGCGGTAAGGAATCAATCTTAATGCAAATTCCCAAAGAATGGTATGATGCCGATCATGCCGAAAAACAAAAGATTGTTGATAAACGTGAAACCGCTATCTTAGGTGAACGTAAAGCAGGAAGTGAATTCTATGGTAGTGTAACAGCGTCAGACGTTGTTCCGGGCAAACGCCCGTCCCGTAGAGACACTAAAACAGAAGAATAAGATTCTCTGGCCTGATTACATTCACACTTTAATTTTTTAGGAGTGTAATATGGCTAATCGTGATACTCCGAACGGTCTCAGACCAGTTCGGTATTTAGATGGCTCTCCTTACAATGGCGCTCATAACTTGTATCTCAAACGGTCTGATCTCGCGCAAGCGATTGCCGTTGGAGATCCGGTTGTTCTGCAAGGCACCTCCGCAGCCGCTGGCACAGTAGTTGCCGGTATGGACGTGGAAGGTATGCCTTCAGTGACAATTTATGCGGTGGGCACTGAGGTAGTGGGAGTTGTTGTGGGGATTTTTCCGAATCCTCTTGCGTTGAGCACAAATCATAGTCCGGCTTCTACGGCTGCTGTTCTTATGGTGGCTGATGATCCGAATCTGATTTTTGAAGTTCAAGAAGACAGCGTTGGTGCCAACTTTGCGGCAACTGACGTGGGTCGTAACGTGGATTTGGTTGCTTATATCGCACCGGATTCTACGACCGGAACATCGAACGTGGAGTTGGATTCTAGCGTGACGTCGGTAACGACTACCGCATCTGTCCAACTAATGCGTAAAGTTCCGCGTCCCGGAAATGATATTGGTGCAAATTGCCGGTGGGAAGTGCGCTTCGTTGAGCACTCGTTCATCAGCAATACTGGCGTTTAAAGGAGGCTACTATGGCTATTAATACAGGTTTATGGATGAAAGCTATGTGGCCGGGCGTCAACAAGTTTTACGGCCAAGAGTATAAAGAACATGCGGTGGAATACACCGATCTGTTCGACACTTTCACTTCTCGCAAAGCGTGGGAAGAGGATGTGGGCACAAGTGGGTTCGGTCTCTTCCAAGTGAAGGGCGAGGGCGTTCCCATCTCGTATGACAGCAATCGTCAAGGATTTACTTCTCGTTACACGATGGTCACTTACGGTCTGGGTTTCCAGATTACTAAGGAAACCATTGAAGACGACCAGTATGATGTGGCGATGGAAAAGGGTGGGCGTGGTCTTGCCTTCTCGATCCGTCAGACGAAGGAAGTGCTGGCTGCTCAGATTTATGATCGTGCGTTTACTTCCGGTTATTCGGGTGGTGACGGGCTTGAACTTTGCTCGACTGCCCATCTGAATATCTCTGGTGGGACGTTCTCGAATGAATTGGCAACTCCGGCAGATTTGTCGGAAGCGTCACTTGAGCAAGCTGTAACTGATTTGATGAAGTTTGATAATGATCGCGGTCTTGCTATCGCGGTTATGCCTCAATCTCTCATCGTGCCTGTTGATCTCTGGGCGGAAGCCGAGAAGATCATGAAGACTACCCTCGAAGTTGGGACTCCGAACAACACGGTTAACGTGATTCGGACTCGCTTCCCGAAGGGTATCAAGGTCAATCATTACCTGACGGATACCGATGCTTGGTTCATTCGGACAAACGTGCGCGATGGCATGAAGTATTTCGTGCGTCGTGAAGATACGTTCGATATGGACGATGACTTCGATACTGACAACGCGAAGTATAAGGCTACTTTCCGTTGTGCGTTTGGTTGGACTGATCCTCGCGGCATCTTTGGGTCGCCGGGTGCGTAATAGTTGAACTGTCCGGGGGGTAACATAAGCCCCCCGGCTTTTCCTAATTTTAAGGAGTAAATTTTATGTATAGTGCAGGTCCTGCAAACTATCCTAGTGGGTTTACTACAGGCATTACAATTAGAAACGTGCCTGTCAGTATTACGCATCCGGGTAAAGTATTTTGGGTTAATAACAGTTCAGTGTTGGCACAGGGAGGTATTGGGGGTTCTAACGGAAACGATGGAACCTATCAACGTCCTTTCTCGACATTGGATTACGCGATTGGCCGTTGCACGGCTGGTCGTGGTGATGTGATTTATATCATGCCGGGTCATGCTGAATCACTTACAGCAGCCGATGGTGTTGATGTGGATGTGGCAGATGTTCGGATTATCGGCCTTGGCCGTGGTCTGAAGCGCGCCAAGTTCACATATGACAACTCTGCTGGTGAGTTTGTGATTGGTGCGGCTAACGTTCGTATTGAAAATCTCTGGTTCGTTCCTTCGGTTACTGGTATTACTAAAGCCATTGACGTTGAAGCGGCTGGGGATCATTTTGAAATTGTGGGTTGCCGGTTTGCCGATGCGGAAGCTGCGGGCACAGACGAGTTTCTTGACTGTATCCTTGTGGCTGCTGGTGCGGATAATGGTGTGATTCAAGGTTGTTACGTGGATATGGGCGAAGCTGGTGCTACCAACTTTGTCACCTACACGACAGCTATTGGTCAACAGATGTATGATAATTTCATCACTGGTGACTTCAGCACGGCGGTTATTTCGTTTGTAACTACTGCTTCGGTTGGCTTTATTGCAATTGGTAATTTGATCCGGAATGGTGTTAATTCCGGGTTGAATACTGAACCCATTGTGGAAAATCTGGCTAATGGTGAAATGCTATTGGCTAACAACCGTTTTGGTTCGGATGTGGCGACAGCTATTGCCATGTTCACCAATTGGGATCGTGGTGGTAATTATCTCAATTATTATACCGATGACAGTTCGGGTGCGTCCACGGCAGTTGATAGAACCGCTTCCATTACAGTAATGGCTGATGGTTAATCCATCTAAGTAAGTTTGATGTAAAAATTGTGGTAAAGGACGGGTGCTTATTGCTGCCCGTCCAAACAAAAAGGTGATTTATGTCTAATATTGATCTTGCAAGTTATAATCGTCAAGGTAAGTTGTTTGTTGCTGCGAACGTGTCGGCTAAGTCTGTTATTGCGGTGACTACTGCTATGACTGGTGTTATCCTGCACAATCCTACTGGTTCCGGTAAGAAACTTCTTATTGTGGACGCAGGTTGGGTGTGGACTACGGCTCCGGCTGCTCTTCATAATATTGGTCTTGCTCTGGCTGCGCCCAATGCAACTGCGCCTGCTTCGCTAACTGCTATCGGTTCAGGTGTGCTGAACGCAGACGGATCGGGGGCATCAAGTTCGGCGGTTGGCCGGGCCTATGATGCGGCTACTCTTCCGTTGGCTCCGGTAATAGTTCGTTGGATTGGTGGTGTTGCTGGAACTTCTTCGGCAAATGCTTTCCAGATTCATGATTATGTAGATGGTGCATTGGCTCTTGTTCCGGGTGCGACTCTTACATTTGCGGCGGTCACTACGACTGCTGTTGGTATGGGTTCGATTTCTTGGGTTGAAGTGCCGGTCTAAATTGTAACAAGAGGCAGGGGAACTTAGGTTCCCCTTCCCTCGCCTTTTCAGGGAAAACCTAATGGCAAATCAGATTATAAAGACCATTCTCCAGAATGGTTCTAAGAGTCTTATCATGCATATCTATCTGGAGAGTGATGGTAATGAAGGAGAATTGGTAAATTATCCAATTGTTGATCCCGATGTGGATTATCCAGAAGATAAAGGTTCACGCAATCCGCGTCCTGTTGTGCGGCAGATTTGGCACAGCTTTACGTGGTTTGATGCGATGATTACGTTTGAAGATCTGGTGCCGTATCCGTCATGGTTACTGCAACGAGATAGTTCAAACTATGATGATTTTCGTTATTTTGGTGGGATTAAGGAACGCTATACTCCTCCGCAGGATAAAGACTCCAGTGATCGAACTGGGAAGGTTCTGCTCTCTACTACAGACTTTGCTCCACTTGGTTCTAGAGGAACTATGGTGTTGGAAATCTGGAAGGGTGAGGCATAAACCATGCCAGTCTCTTATATTGGGGCAGGAACAGCCGTCCAAACAGTTACAACTACACTAACGATTGCAGGTCATGCTAACTCACAGGCTGGAGATATTCATATAGCACAGATTATCTCCATTAATAATAGTGCAATGACGGCTCCGGATTCTACGTGGACTGAGATGGCTCAATTGAACTTTACGGGTTCCCGTGGTGCTCTTTTTTGGAAGAGACTTACTGCGACTGGTGCCGGTAGTTATGGGTTCACGGTTGGCGGAACTCAAACCGCGTATGGTATTGTAACCTGTTATCGTGGGTGCAAGAAGGTTGGTAATCCTTATGGGGTCATAACGACCAGTGCCAATGGATCGGCAGATGCTATTACTTATGCAACTCTCACTCCACATAATAGTAGTGGTATATTAGTTGCAGTAGGTCTGTATGCGGAAGATCAGACTACGGGTGGAACGGTCTCTGGCGCAGTTTATACTTTTGCTGTTCCTGATGTGGACGTAGAACAGGCGACCAACGAAGATGCGTCAATCATGGTATCTCATGCCCCAATGACAACTAATGCTGCAAGTGGTGCGATTACACAAGCAACAACGTCAGTCGTAGATGCAGTTAATTTAGGTGTCTTGTTTGATTTAATACCTGCTGAGGTATATGGGGTTTCTGCGGGTGCATATGGATTGAAGTATCCCGCAATCCAGCGTCTTCGTTAATAAGCCTTGTCAGATAATGAGAATCTAAATGAAATATGAAAAAGGCCGGGAGATAGATGTTTTCGGTAATTTTCCGGCGGCTCCAAAACAAGGAGCAGTTTCCTTAGATTTCGATGGAAATGGAAATCTTATATATATCGGACTTGCTATTCCCGGAACTCCACAATATATACCGGCATGGCAAATTAGAAAATTAACATATGATGGTAGTGGGAATTTATTGACCATTACATGGGCTGATGGGTCACGATCTTTTAATTATGTATGGGATAATAGGGCATCATTAACATATGAGTAAAGATATTTTACCAGATTGCAGAACACAGAATCCAACAAATCGTATATTTACACGTATCGGGGTATGGGTTCCAGTGTATTGTGCAAATTGTGGGGCTGATGGTGGATCATGTCCTGAAGAGAATATGACGTTTATTTTTTATCTATGTAAGAAATGTGTAGATACGTATGGAGAAATAGCTGGCACAATGTTAATGCCAGATGAAGTATTTTTTGAAAAGTTGAAACAAGAACAACTGGCGTCGTATGGACGTTATTTAACTCAAGATGAGTTAACAGTTATAGTAGCAGAAGATGCCTCGGCTCTAGCTACTCTTTTAAAATCGGGGTAATAATTTAGGAGATTTATATGCCTTTTGTTTATCATTGTGAGCAATCACCTGCTACGCCTTATACTACTCATGCTACCCCCAATACGGAAGACCCGACTATTGTATTGCGTCAAACTACGCGCAATTGCGATGTGCAGGCTATCTTCTGTCTGGGCCGTGCTGCTGCGGCAACTACGATTTCTGGTATTGGTTATAAAGTTCGTCGTTGGACAACGGCTGGTTCTGGTGGGACTACTGTTACACCGGCTCCCCGGCGTATTGGCACGACCGCCTCAACTACTGTTGTAGATAAGGCTTCTGCGATTACGGCTGGCACTGTCTCTGGTGCTTATGTTCTAGGTTTTGGCTGCGGAAAAGCCGGTCCCGGTGGCTGGGTAGCACGGGATGGGGATTCTATGCTTAACCTTGAAGCTGGGAGTGCGGACGAGTTTGATATTAATAGTGTTGCAGGGGAAGCTTCTCTATTACATTCACTTGGATGTGAAATCGTAGAATAAGTTATCTATGTTTCAGCTACACATCGGGACATTGGTTCCGATGTTGGGGGTCTAAAATGTCACGTAGTTATATTTCCCTGTTTGGTTCGGGAGGAGATGTGCTGCCTGCGGCGGCTGGCGGGGGGCGTTCGGATAACTTCAATCGGGGTGATACCACGAATGCCATTGGCACACCTTCAGATGGAGGCTCTGCATGGTCGCAGCTTTCAGGAACGTGGGGAATTTCCAGTAATCAGGGATACAACTCCTCTGGAGGATCGCAGGAGATTTGTGTACTTGAATCAAGTCAATCCAATGTCAGTGTAGAAGCTGTCTGTTCACCGAATGCTGGCAGCATGGGGTTGGTTATCCGATGCACAGATAATACCAATTATTTTGTTCTCATCGTTACTGGTTCTGGTATTGAGTTGTGGATGAATGATGATGGATTCACACAACTTGATGCTTTCGTTGGAACGGTAAATAACGGAGACACGATCCGAGTAGATGCGACCAGCGGGAATGTAATTACCGGCTATCAAAATGACGTTCAGAGAGTAACCGCCACGAACAGTTTCAATTCCACGGCGACCCTTCACGGGATGAGGTGTCACAGCACTACCGCACCCCGATTCGATGACTTTTCTATTACTACCTTATGAGCATCACGCCATCTCTCGTTGTCAATCGAAGTTCATGCGTAGTTGGCGGCGGCGTCTATTGTGATGCTTCGGGAACGACTGCCACGGGTATTACTTATCCCCGGCAGGAATTGTTCTACCGCTTTACCGCCACTGGTATCTCAGGCAACCACTCCTATGGCAATCTAGGCGCAAAGAACCGTATGCAGGGCGCTCCTTATGCGGCGTTCGTGTTCGAGACCGCAGGGACATGGACCATCACGCTCTACGTGACCGATGGCGTGACGGCGGTCGAGACGACGCAGCAGATCACGGTTTATGACTGGGACGACACCAACAGCGGCATAACCGCAGTTCACTTTTTCTCGAACGACACCACCTACGCGGTTGGGACACCCGCAACAGGTGGCAAATATACTCGACACGACTCCGTGACGACTTGGGCGACGGTGGTGGCAACGATCAATACTGGAGTTGCTGTTTTTGTGGAGTGGGGCGACACCTTCAGCGCCTCCTCTTGGGGCGTCAGTGCGGACGGGCCAATCGTGATTGGGGCCAATCCCTACGGGAGTGGGACGAAGCCGTTAGTGCAGGGGTCGGGTTCGGGCCTTACGCTGGGAAACAGCACCAATCACGACTTTGGGAACGTCAACTTCAAAAATCTCGCCTTCGATGGAGTCAACAACGGCGGCGGGGCTTCCGCGATTCTTGGCATCTCCGGAACCTCGGCCAACATCACCTTCGTAAGCTGCGACTGGAATAACTTCGTCAACGGCTATCACGGCGAGAAGGATGGCGGGACAGGGCTTGATGCGACCAACACCCCGAGTTTCGTTGCTCCGCTTTTCAATCACTGGTTCTCCCAGGACTGCACGCTGACGGACATCAGTCAATACGGGCTTTATGGCTTCTTCCGCAGATTTGCTTTTTTGGGTGGCAAGATCACTTCAGCAATAGGATCGGCTGGCACTCACACCATGCGGTTCCAGTATTATCAGGGAGTCATCATCTCCAATTGTGAAATCTCTGACACCCAAGTAGCAACCGGACGCGCATTGTTGGCGATGCGCGGCCTCGATTTCGACGACCACGTATCAGCGACGATAGATGGAGACCCTGCTCTCGATGGTTACTGGAGCAAGGAGGCCGTCATCTGTGACAACAAACTACTGCCCTGCGCTCTGGATGATTCCCCGATTCAGATGCGGGCGACCGCTTCAGAGTTGAACCCAAGATGGCGCAGGAACTTCATCGAGCGTAACTGGCTGGTGGTCAACACCACGAACAATGTTCCGATGAATTTGCAGGGCGATGAGCTGACCGTGCGGAACAACCTGATCGACATGACCCTGCACACCGCCGCCGATTCACGACTGTTCGAGATAACCAACAGCCACGGAACCGCCCACGACAGCCAGCACTTCTACAACAATACGATTGTAGACCTGAGAACGTCAGCGCAAAACATTATTCTGGTTCAGGGTGGATCGACCGCTTCCACTAACATGAAGATTAAGAACAATCTAGCGTGGGGTCCGAATAACAGCGGGACTTACTCAGTCAACGACAGCGGTTGGGGAGCCGGGTTTGACGCTTCCAACAATTCAACCTCTACCCAGTATCAGCAGGACACGACGCCGTTCGTAAATGCCGCCCCTGATACTCCAACCGAGTGCCAGCTTGATGCCGCCGAATATGCCGATGCTGCTGGAGCGGAATCCGTCCCTGTGTTCGACGACTACTTCGGAAACATCCGAGACTTGAACGACATGGACATGGGGCTGCACGCTTTCACCGAGGGAGCGCTGCCGGGGGTTGGTGGTAGTTTCCTAAATGAACCCGGAATAACTGCTGTAGGTTTAATGGAAGCTCAAACTAATCCTTCAATTATAAGCGTGTGGTAGTATGGCTTCGACCGGCAACGTATTCCCAACTGCGGGAGCAACGGTAGCGCGGGGCGTTCGCGCCGACTGGCTGAGTCCGGGCAACGTCGTCTCCGACAACGGGTCAGATACTACCTGTGCTCTGTCTACGACAGGAGGGGATTATCTAGTCTGCTCGTCATTCGGGTTTACTATACCGACCGGCGCAACGATTAGCGGTATCACAGTCAGGGTCGAAGCAAGCGAGACCGGCACAGGCAACTCGAACTATATCCCGCAGCTTATCAGTGACACGACACCGACGCTGATTGGAGCCGCAAAATCCGCAGTCACGGTCTCCGGTTCGACGAAAGTCATATCCACTAACGGTGGAACGACTGATCTGTGGAGTGCTTCTCTCACCCCGGCGATTGTTAACGATTCTGGCTTCGGGGTTGCGATCTGGTCTGACGATACCACGAATACGTTGGCGATTGACTTCGTTACCATCGCAGTTGAGTATACGACGCTTGGCGATGACTATAGTGATGGTAGTTGGGCAAGTGATCCGGACGCAGGCGGGGGAATGCTTGCAGTTAAACTTGGACTTGCGGCATTAGCTCTTAGTTCGGCACTCGCATGGGAGATTCTGCAACAAGGTAATGAGGATTATACCCCTCCTCCCGGTGCTCCCGCTTTCCAAGATAGCACATGGATTGCTATAGGAACTGATTATCCTCCGCCAGTTTTTAATTTTACGGATGAGATAGTTCCACAGGGAGAACCTCCTGCAACAATAGTAGAGGAGGTCTATTGGTGGCAACCCCAACAGACCATCTCGGTAACATTTCAATCTCCAATTTGGGCCGAAGATGAAGTTGTTCCTGTTGCCGTAGCTGAGGAGACGGAATGGCAAGTAGAGACGCCGCCGTTGGTTTCAGCTTATCCGCTACTGGTATTCACAGTCCCGGACGATCCGGTTCCGGTTGCGGTAGCAGAAGAGACAGAATGGCAGGTTTATACACCACCTTTAGTCCCTGCCTACCCTCTCTTGGAGTATCTGTATCAAGACGAAGTAGCTATTCCGCTACAGGTTGAGAATACGGACTGGGATGTTTATACCCCTCCGTTAGTTCCAACACAGCCGTTACTAGAATTTCAAACCCCTGATGAATGGGTAGAGGAAGCTGTAGTAACAATTGTTGAGGAAGATTATTGGTTCACATACAAGATTGTTGAGCCAGTAATACAGCCACTCGTAGAGTTTCAGTATCAAGATGAACGGCCTATTCTGTTACAGATCGAGAATACAGAATGGCAGGTGTGGACGCCACCCCTTGTTCCGGCGAAACCCATATTAGGGTTCCAAGTCCCTGATGAATTACCTCGGGTAGATGTAATTAAAGAAGGGGATTATTGGCGGGTTCTAGCAATAGGTGAGGAGCCAAGACCACCTAGTTTTTGGGATAATGAAGATTTCCCAATAGCTCAGGTTGTCACTACGGAAGAAGATTACTGGTGGAAAGAACCTGTAGTTATTGTAACACCACCACAATCATTCCGTGCTATTGAAGATGAGATTCCGTCTCCTCCACCGTCGTTTGTCGAGAGAGATCAGTGGTGGGATTTACCCGATAAAGTAGAGCCGGTAGATACCACAGTCTTTAGTCAGAACGAAGAGATTGTTCCGCAACCTCCAGTCCCATTTGCTCCAGTAGAGGAGTATTGGTTCCGTTTAGATAGTCGTCTACTTGATCTGACGATTGTTGATTGGCCTCACGTTGGGGCAGTCTCCACTGGTGTAACTCTTATTACGATTGAGGAAGAGAATTGGCGAGTTTGGACTCCTCCTCTTGTAGCGGCTAAGACTCTTTATTTACCCGACCCAGAACAAATTCCTGCCGGGTCACTTGCTGTTGTTACATCAGGACATGGATTAGGCGTTGGAGTTCCGAGCAGACATGTTTCTACGCCAGTATTCCACTTCTGGAGACAGACTGAAGACCTACCTCTTAGACTTGCTCTAAATTTAGAGGAGAATGAGTGGTCGGTCTATACTCCACCTTTAGTTGCGGCACAGCCTCTTTACCTACCAGACCCAGAAGAATATCTTGAACTGGTAGTTCCGACAATCACAGTCGAAGAAGAAGATTGGAAGGTATGGACGCCTCCGTTACCTATAGCCCAATCACTATATCTTCCCGATCCCGAAGAGTTATCGGCTGGTAATTTTAGCACCATTATAGAAGAAGATTACTGGATTGCACCACCTATACAACCAGCAGTCTTAGTTGCTACACTGTGGAATGAAGATGACCAGATTCTACCACAGATTGATTTCTCCGAGATAGATGAAGAACCGTGGCAAGTCTGGACACCTGCACTTGTTCCAGCACACTTAATCTTCCCTATTGATCTAGAAGCCAGTAATTTTGTAGAGACACCCCCTCCCAATTTGGAGAGATTATATATTGATGTTACAACCGGACAATTATATTTGGCGGTTCAGGGAACAGAAACAGGTTCCCCAATTAGACTGATTCCCCTATAACAAGGAGAGCACATGCTTTCAGCACAAGACTTGATTGATATTCGCAATATCGCAGTAGCAGCGGCTATGTTCACTAATGAAGATTTCATTAAGGCCACAGAAGTCCACGCCAAGAAGTTGGAACTACTGGAAAAGCAACATCGTGTTACGATGGAACGTCTGACGGAGACTAACCGTATTGCCATCGAGAATAATCGTAACAAGCTACAGGCAGAAGAAGTGGTGTTACGGAAGCAACAACAGATACACAAAGACGAGATCGCCTTACTGGAAAAGCAAAAGATTGACTTCCAGAATCGTTGCTCCGGTATAGAAGCTGATCTCCAGAAAAGAACACAAGAACTAGTAACCCGAGACGAAAGTCTAAAAGCCGATGCCAACCGTCAACGGATTAAGGGGGTCGAGTTGGTTGCGAAAGAAGCACAACTACGTGCAATGGAAGAACAGTTGAATCAGGAACGTCTTGCGATCCAAGCTAAACTTACTAGACTGAAGGAATTTGCAGCGTGAGAAATCGAGTAGGTGGTCCGGGTAGCTACAATGCTATCTGCGACGTATGTGGATTAAAGTATAAAGCCTCTGACCTTCTGAAGAGATGGGATGGTCTGATGGTGTGTAAGTTCGATTGGGAACCAAGACACCCACAAGAATTTATACGCGCAAAGCATGACAACACTCCCCTCCCCTTTACCAGACCTGATAGTGATGGTATAGACGTTGGGCCTACCTACGACTGTAGTGTGATTGATGAAGTCAGTTGGTCCTCACATGCACTCAATGCTTTCTTTGCAGCCTCGGCTGATACAGATAATCAACAGACATATACACTCTATAAAATCCGGACCTTTGGTGGAACAGTCCACATCCCTAACGGATTAACAGTTCATGTGCATTGTTCACTTGATATAGGAATATAAGATGGCTTCACAATTAAATGTTGACACGATAGTAGCAAAATCAGAAGCAACGGTTACAGTTAATGATGCTCTGGATGTTAATGAGACATTGAATGTGGATGGTGCTACTACCCTGAACGGGGCTGTTGCCCTTGGGAATTCTGCTGCCGATGCCATTACTGTTCCGGGAACTGTTGCTTCTAATGTAATCTTCACTGATGATACCTATGATATAGGAGCCGCTGCTGCGACTAGACCAAGAGACCTACACCTGTCTCGTAATGCTGTGGTAGGCTCTACGATTGAACTTGGTCATGCGACAGATACCACGCTGTCCAGAACCGCCGCTGGTAGGGTGGCTATTGAGACTCTAGGTATTGTTAAAGGTCCAGCCAGTTCTGTAGATAATACGGTTCCTCGATTTGACTCCACGACCGGGGAATTGATTCAAGGCTCAAGTGTTACAGTTGCAGATAGTTCCGAGTTCAATCTGTATCCAGCTACTACGGGTGGCTCCTCTTGGGCACGTAAGAACGCCATCATTGGCGGGGACTTCTCCACGAACCCGTGGCAGAGGGGGACGAGTTTTACTGCGATAACGAGTGGGGCTTACTCAGCAGATCGTTGGCAGTATAGTGAGGATGGAGACGCGGTTCACACCCTCTCACGAAGCGCCGATGCACCTACTGTCGCACAGGCTGGTCGGTTAACAAACCATTGTCTACTGCTGGATTGCACTACGATAGATGCGGCTATCGCGGCTGGAGACTACGTGATTTTGCAGCACAAGATTGAGGGGTATAACTTCCTCCCGTTAGCCCAACGCGCAATGACCATTTCGTTTTGGCACAAACACACTAAAACGGGCACCTATTGCGTAGGCTTCGTGAACTCAGGTCTAGATCGCAGCTACGTGATCGAATATACGCAAGATGTAACGGACACGTGGGAGTATCACAGCGCAACGATTACCGCGTCTCCGTCTGCCGGAACATGGGACTACACGACAGGAATTGGAATCCAAGTCATCTTTGGGATAGCTGGCGGTAGCACATTTCAGACAACCGCGAACGCTTGGCAAACTGGAAATTTCTTCGCTACCTCCAACCAAGTCAACGCTGCCGACAGCACCGCCAACAACTTCCGCATCGCTCTCGTCCAGCTAGAAGCAGGCAGCGTGGCGACGGAGTTTGAGAGCAGGACGGTGCAGGAAGAACTGGCGTTGTGTCAGAGATATGCAACATCAACCGCGTATGCAGCGTCCGTTGTCACTGGGTATCAAGGTCAATGTATCACAACAACAGACGCTCGACTGTCGTTCCCATTCCCAGTTCCTATGAGGACGACACCAAGCCTGACGGTTTCATCCGCAGGGGATTTTGATGTGACACAAGCTAACGGAACCGCTCAGGCTGTCACTGGACTTACACTTTCCGGAGCATCAGCCGTCACAGGTAACTTTGACATTGTAGTTGCTGCCAATTTAGTAGCGGGAAATGTTACTCGCTTGCTATCAGATTCTGGTGGTGCCGCTCGTATCACATTATCTGCGGAGCTATAACCATGAGCTACAAACTTTTGAGACTTGGGTCAGTTCTACGTCTTGTTGATAGCACATCTATCCCGCCTGCTGTTGACAACACTGACTGGCAGGAATACCAGAAATGGCTGGCGGCAGGAAATATACCGCTTCCAGCAGACCCGGACCCATCACCGATTGATCTCTCTGACGTTGACAATCTGGAGAAGTCCATCAAGACGCTTGCATTGTGTATCGCTCAAGTGGGCGGACTTACGGTGCCGCAGATGAAGGCACTATTTAAGTCCAAGTGGGAATCTCTCCCATGATACTCAAAATGACACAACATGTAACAGGGCTTCCAGAATCTATTAAGATCGTTGGAGACATAACGGCGGGAACCTTAGTCGTAGCGTCTCTGGCAAGTTGGATTCCGTGGTTACTGGCTGCTCCCGGTGCAATCTATGCCTGCCTTAGAATATTTGAATGGTTTGAGCGTAGGAGAAAAAACAAGTGACGACCTCCGGTTCAGTAGATTTTGCCAGCACACGCACTAACCTGATTGAAGATGCTCTACGTAAATGTGGGGTCTTACGAGAAGGTGTGTCAGCCTCCGCTAACCAGTTGACGACTGGAGCACGGGCACTCAACCTCTGGATCAAGAGTCCACAGGTGGATGGTATGCCTCTCTGGGCTATCAAGGAAGGGGCTGTATTTCCAATCCATGATGTCAATTCCGTAACCCTCGGACCCAGTGGTGGTCATGCTGCTACTACGTGGGTGGAGACACAGTTAGCGTCCGCTGGAGCCAGTGGAGCTACTTCCTTGACGGTGGATTCTATTACTGGTATCGCTGCATCTGATCAGATCGGTGTGGAACTGGATAGTGGAAACATGCATTGGACGACAGTAAGCGGTGCCCCTTCTGGCACGACGGTTGTGTTGGCGACAGGATTGGCGTCAGCAGCAGCCGTTGATAGTCATGTCTATACCTATACTGCCACTACTGGTAGGATCACGCGCCCTCTTAAGGTTATTCAAGCTAGTTCATTTGACTATGAGACAGATACCGAACAACCAGTGAATATCATATCCCGCGATGAGTGGATCAGGTTGTCGGATAAGACACCTGAGAGTGATCGAGTGAATCAGATTTACTATGATCCTCAACTTACCAGAGGAGTCTTGTATTTCTATCCTCGATTCAGGAATGGGAATAGCATCATCAAGATATGGTTCCGTCGTCCTCTGGAAGATATGGATGCTGCTGGTGATACCTTAGACTATCCGCAGGAGTGGGAAGCAGCCGTGATGTGGGGTTTAGCTGCCTCACTCGGTTATGAATTTGGTGTCCCGGCCCGTAAGCAGACAATGCTGGAAGGCAAGGCAACACAAGAGAGAATGTTGGCCGAGAGTATAGGTAATGAAGAAGGATCAGTGTTTTTCATGCCTGAACGCAGGAGCAGATAGTGGCCCAAGCGCAAGCAGGATTTCAGCAAAGCTTTCCGCAGACCGTTGATATACCGTTGTCTGGTATGCCTCTCCAACGAGGCACCAGCACGAATGATCAACGCTACGTGAACGTCTTCTTTGAATCCTACAACAATCCTCTGACGGGCGGTAAGACGATTTACTGTATTAAGCGTCCGGGATTAGCTAACTTCAGCCAACCACCGGCAGGTGCAGCCACAGGCCGTGGTCTGTATTACTGGGGTGCGACAGGCAAGTTATATTCGGTATTCGCGAATAAGGTATACTCGAATACGACAGACTTGGGAGTAACTCTGGCAGCTTCGACAGGTCGGGTATGGTGGTGCGAGACAGCCCCAACAGCCTCAACTCAACTCTTAATCATGAGTGATGGGACGGATAACTACAATATCCAGACTAACGATACCATTACCCAGATTGACCAGACGGATGATGCACAATATCCACAGAACAATCTTGGCCCTATTGTAATGCTGGATACCTATATCTTCCAAGGACAGGCAGATGGGGAGATTTGGAATAGTGAGGTAGACGATTATGATTCATGGGATGCTACAGGTGTAGTATCCTCTGAACAGTTTGGAGATGATCTGGAAGCTATCGCCCAACAGAAGGAACAGCTAGTGGCATTTGGAAAGAGGAGCACTGAGTTCTTCTTTGACAATGCCAACAGCGGTTCACCACTTCAACGGATTGTGCAGAACAGCTTCCAAGTAGGTATGGCTAGTCGAGTTACATTATGTCAGTCAGGGGATATTCTGATCTGGGTAAGCGAGTGTGCCTCTGCTGGTGATGGTGGACGGAGTGTATGGATTCTGGATGGTCTTTCAAAGCTTAAGAACGTAGGTATCCCGACTGTGAACCGATTCCTCGCCGCTGAAGGTAGCAGTATCTCCAGTGCTACAGCGTGGATTGAACGAGTAGCTGGACACCTATTGTATGTGCTTAATCTGTCCAGTGCCAATCGCACCTTTGTCTATGATATAGACGAGAATATGTGGTGTGAGTGGGAGATTGCTGCGGGTGGAGCCAAGTTTAACGGTATCGCGGCAACCAGTGGTGCTGGCACAATCTACATTCAGGATGCAACCAACGGACGTATCTATACCATGAGTCCGACAACCTATCAGGATAGTGCAGCCAATTTTACGGTCACTATCCAGACAGACAACTACTGGTTTGGTTCTCCAATGATTAAGTTTCAGGCAGGATTGTGGGTGATTGGTGATAATACGACGGGTAGTTTGAGTGTAACGGAAGCCGATGATGACTACACGACATTCAATACGGCACGGACGATTGACTTGTCCACTAGTCGTAAGTTCTTGGCAGAGGGTGGCTCGTTCTTCTCACGGGCATATAGGTTGACTTATGCTGATAACTATCCCCTACGACTGACAACGCTTTCTCTGAATCTGACTATGGGGGATATATAGTATGCCAGTAGTTGAGAAAAGAGATGAAGCTTTACTTAGAGAGTATGAGATTCTGGGATCTCCTGACACGATTACCTATCAAACCTATCGCACACCAGTTACAGATTATAACGTGGCTGGTAACGAAGTTGGTCACTTTCATGCATCCGACAGAGCCAGAGCAAACCACACCGGAACGCAAGTATTGGCAACCATAGGTGATGTGACAATTACTGTCACCAATTTAAATATCCTAGATGATGGTGTCAATACTACACTCCATTTCCATGATTCTGATAGAGCAAGAGCCAATCATACGGGCACACAAGTAATGGCTACGATTAGTGATTTGCCTACACTTAGTTCAGGAACATATACCCCCACTCGTTCTGCGGAAGCTAATCTGGATGCAAACGTCACACCAACGGATGCTCAGTATTTACGAGTTGGAGCTACAGTAACCGTGAGTGGTAGTTTTACGGCTGATCCAACTCTCACAGCAACAGTAACTAGTTTTGAATTATCCCTTCCAATTGCATCTAATATTGGACAGATATATCATCTAGCTGGAACCGCCGTATGTGGCGCAACCGCAGGTGGAGATCCAGTGGCAATCAGTGGAAGTGTTGCAAACAATACTGCGGTATTTACATGGCGCACCGTTACGGTAGCCAGTAATGTCTGGTATTACACATATTCATACCAAATTATTTAAAGGTGATCTATGGCTGCATATAAAGTTCCTCATGATTTATACAACGGTGCTATGTGGGGAGAGAGCTGGCTTGACAGTCAACTCGGACAACAAGGAATTACGTGGGATCGCGGGACCAATGCAGATCAAGGTGGCTGGAGCCGCCAGCATGGTCGAGCAGGAACGGATGAAGGTTGGTTAGAACTGTTTGATGCCGGTGAGGGATCAACTGCCCTTCCTGATATTGGTCGGCCCGATCAATCGTGGCTCGATCAAGCATATCAGACCAGAACTCCCTATGATGCCGGTGGCACTGATGTAAAGTCTCAGATTTATGCGGAGATGAATCGTCTATACGCTTTACGAGATTACCAACAACCCGGATATCAAGAGGCTGGTGGAGATGCCAGACTTAAACAGCTAGAAGACTTTGCAAATCAGCACTATAGTTCTAAAGGAAGTATGCTGAGTCGTTTCATGAGTTCTCCTGCCTTCCCCCTTATGGCTGGTGTTGTTGGTGGTGGACTCGCTTATGATGCGGGTCTCTTTGGTGGTGCTGGTTCACTAGGGGCCGAAACTGGTGCCGGTGAGATGTTTGGTATGACTGGTATGGAAGGTGCACCGTCTCCCTTATCTGGGGGCTTCACGCCTGCTGGTGCCACTCTGGGTGGTGGACCAGCCGCTTATTCTCCGGCAATTGCAGGTGCAACTCCATATTCTGCAATAGCTGCTCCCGGAGTAGGTGCAGCGGAAGCCTCCCTGTATGGACTAGGTGGTGCCGGTGCTACAGAATTAGGTGGTGGATCATGGTTAAGTGAAGCTGTGGGTGCTCCCAGTAGTGCGTCCACAACGGGGTGGACTCCCGGTCCGGAAGATCTAGTAGGTGGTCCCGGCGATGCTTTGACAGGACCAACAGGTGCCTTAGGGCCGGGTGCAACAGCACCAGCAGGTTTAAGTATCCCAGACTTTCTCAAACTAGGCTTGCCCGTAGCAGCCGCAACTGCCGGTTTATTTGGAGGAGGTAGTGCACGACAAGACTTAGGAGACGAACAAGCTAGATTACGGGCAGCGTTTGAACGTAGCGATCCATTTGCGGAAGCACGTAAGTCTGCTGGCGATCAATATCTAGAGTGGCAACAAGATCCGTCCAAGTATATGAATTCTCCTATAGCCCGACTGCAACTTGATGAGATGAATCGGGAAGCCCAACGCAAGAATGCTATGCTTGGACAAACATGGAACGTTGATAATGAAGGTAATATTCGTGGGTCGGGAACGGGTGCAACGGAATTTGCTAGACAACTCCAGTTTAATATGGCAAAACAGTATGAGCAAGCATTAGGTAATCGTGCCCAACAAGCAGGTATGAGTCTCTTCCCCAATCAGGCTTTCTCCGAACAACTCGCAAATAATGCAGCTTCCCGACAAGGGGTGCGTAAAGATATGTATGGTAATATTATAGGATTAGCAGGTAGTTTAGGGAACTTGTATAGTAAATATGAAGGACCACTAAAGAAAATTTTTGGAGCATAAATAATGGCCCAACTCTTTCCATCCATGATGCCTGCTGAACTACTGAAGGGCTATTATGGGATGCAAGATGTAATAAACCAGAGTGAACAGGGTGGTCTTAAAAGCCAACTGATGAATCTGGATATAGCCAGAGAACAAGCTGCTCAGAGAGAGATGGCTGCTGGTGCTCCACTCCGAGAACAGCAACGACAACTCCAGTTAGGGGATGTGCAGGGACAACTTGCTCGTCAACCGGATGTGCAGGCCCGTGAAGCTGCCCTTGCTAGGGGTGGTGCTGAACAGGCTCCGGCTGAAGTCCGTGCCCGTGGATTGGAGATGGATCTTCGCCAGCGCGTAGCCAAGTCGTCACAGACTGCTCTAGATATGGATCAATACGCGCAAGCTTTCGGGCCTGTTATTGAAGCTGCTGGCTCTGCCTCAGGGACAGGTAATTATGAAGCTATGAACGAAGCGTGGGAAAATGCCTTTTCAACACTGGATAAGCTAGGTCATGATACGAGTAAGATGCGTCAGACTCCCCGTGACAAGTTACTTGCTCAGGTGGGACAGAAGTATAATGAAGCGGTGAATACAGCCCCTGCTCTACGTGAGCAGATCAAGGCTCATCAAGCCCACCTGTATAAATTGGAAGAAGAAGCTGAGCGTCGGAAGACACTAGTGGATCAAGCCAGAGAACGTGCTACTGCGGCTGCTACACGGGAACCTACCCAACTCTCTGCTGCTACATCTCGTTCCTTGGAGAAGTATCGTAAAGATCCAACTACTATGACTCCACAAGAACAGCAACTTACTCGGGATTACTTTGAGAATAAAATGTCAGACCAAGATCAAGTGGATTATGAATGGGCATTTGATGCTCCAACTCGTAATGCAATTCGTCAACGGCATATGGAACGTGTTAAACGGACACATCCGGAACTCTAT
>JACCDR012702793.1_pt1 | contig 53546 bp, 48 predicted proteins | sample 7446431 | NCBI WGS metagenome assembly JACCDR01 (sample SAMN15323443, study PRJNA562643) | freshwater metagenome | isolation source: river surface water | place: USA:Blue River Watershed | collected 2017-08-17 | reverse complement strand
ATTGGATAGCATCTTTTGTAAAGTCAAACGGTCGCTATCGGCCAATTGTACATGTTGTTTTCGCATCGCTTGATAGAGTTTTTTCACCAAGTTAAAAAAATTAAATATATTTACCTAACAATGTATTCAGTAGGCTTCTCCAATGCCATTAATTTCTCATACTCTGCAACTTCCTGTTTCAGCTTATCAGAATATTTATCAGAACCAAAATAGCCTTCCACAATGGCATTGACAGAATATCCGGTTAAATCTTCAACCAAAATCCGTTTTTCCAAGTCATACACCACTGCATTTTCTACCGAAGTCAGTACAAACGGTGAATGTGTGGTAACGATGAATTGAATATTTGGAAAGAAGTTAGTCAAAAACGGCAGGATTTTCCTTTGAAGATCAATATGCAGGTGGGTTTCAATCTCATCAATCAATACAATTCCCTGAATATCATAGACTCTTGAACTTTTATTTTCCATTCGGAGAATAAGTTCGGTGACAATACTCATGATAGCTGAATAGCCATCGGAAAGTGTATTTAGGTCAAACTTTTCCCGATTGCTGAGAACAATATTAAAGTCGTATTCCTTTCTATCAAATTCCAGAATCAGGTTTTCATCCTCAAAAATCCCTTTTAAGCCTTGTTCAAACTTAGAAAACCAAGCATCAATGTCTGCCACTGCTTTCAAATCATTCTCTTCTCTGGCAAAAGACTGGTCGGCTTTTAAATTGACAATATATTGAATAAAGTTAGTTCTAGCTGTTGCTTCAATTGGATAAACATCAGCAATATCAATTTTAGTTATTCCCACAGGCTTTTTTAGCTGTAGGTTACGTTTAGCGGTTGTGATTCAAAATGTATGATAGATTTGTAATCTGACTATCAGTAGTTTATGTGTGTAATTATTCTTTTGTCTTCCCGCAGGGATCTTCGCACACAGACGACGGCCGCTGTATTTGTGCGAAGATCCCTGCGGGAGGACAAAAAAAGGCGTTCAAACAGAAAGGAAGCTTTTTTACTCATCATACATTTTCAAACACAGCCCGTTTAGCTTCAAAAAAAGCTGTAATAAATAGCCCAGATTGATAGTACCGATGGATTTCCTCCTCGTTCTGGCAATCAATAAATACAGGATATTCAGGATGATATACTCCATCACGTTTTCTTTTCAATCGTATTGGGCCAGCAACATAATTATCAATTTTCTCAATCTCCTTAAAAGAATTTCTTATCTCAAGCAACGTAGACGTCTTCCCACTCCCATTCTTTCCCGTCAATATCAGATGTTTCCGTTCGGTACTAGACAACGGAATATCCACATCCGACAAATGTCGGACATGATTGATATGTATATGCTCAATAAAAACAGGTTCCATGTCTCAAAAGTAGTATTTTTTGTTGGCAAAAGCAGCGTTTATGCTCAAATGGCTGTATTTCTTCCTAAAACAAAAAATCTGCCGTCTCATGCAGAAAGGCAGATTATGAAAAATAGTCTCATACAAGGCGACTCTAGACCATCAAGGTAAAAACCTCTCCACAAATGGAGTTCGCATGGCTTCATCAGAATGGTACACGGCAAAGATAACGGTTTCAAAGGCCTGGTTAAACACTGGATTTTTGACCAGATGTTCATAAAAATATCCGGCGACATCCACAGGTTTGTTTCTAAATACGCCACAGCCCCAGGCTCCCAGGACCAACGCCTTGTACCCATGCAGTTTGGCAATGGCCAATACTTTTTCGGTACGATCCCGCATAACTTGTGGAATAGCTTCTTGGTCAGCTAGGTTGTTTCGCTGCATCACTACACCCGCATTCACTGCCGGAGACGTGATAAACGACACCAGATGAGGCGTTTCCAACAAGGCATCCCAGTCATCTCGCAAGACAGGCACGTGGGGCGAATAAATCATGTGATCAGTATAGAGACAAGAGTCAAAACCACGGTGGGTTTCGTAGTAATCCCAGTTGTGCAAAAGTGTCGCATACAGTCCAGAGGCTCTTGCCAGACTTTCTTCCTGTGCCTGTGCCCCATTCAGAAATCCTCCACCCGGATTCTTCGCCGAGGCAAAATTCAGGGCCAGAACTTTATCAAACCCTTTGTCTAGCAGTCGTTTAGCAGCGTGTAGTGTGGTTTCGTTGGTCACTTCAAACGTCGTAGCCGCAACGGCTTGTGTGTGGTTCTGCACCTTTTGGACTACCTCAGCTAGTTTCTCCGGCGTATAATGAACCGACTGTTGTACAGCCTGTTGCAAGCTTTTCTGGATGTCTACTTGTTTGCCAGTAGCAGCATGTATATAAAAGCCCTGTTCCATAATCTGAACGGTTTGTCGGGCATGTAAGGCATTGGTACTTCTTTTACTCATAATTTTTAGTTGTTGAAAGGTGGTGTAAAAAATGGTTCAATGGTCAATTGGCTCACTACCTGCCTTTTGAGCTAGCAGGCTTACTTGTTGCATGGTTTTTGGGATTGAGGAAGTCTTCAGACTTTTGCAAAATTCGCTTAATACTCTCACAGTCAATCCTTTACTCATTCATCCATTACAAACCTTTATCATTTGGAAACTGAATATACTGTACTGGAATTTCATCTATCAGCCAAACACCATTGTCAGACAGAAAAAACTGCATTCCGTCCTGATGCATTTCCAAGGCTTTGATCGTCAATACAACAGGTCTGCCATGTCGAGTTCCAACATTCGTGGCTGTAGCTGTATCCGGCGACAAATGTACATGGTGACGACTCCGCTTAGCCAATCCGGTTTTACGAATCGAAGCCAAGTTCGCAGCAGCAGTGCCATGATATAAAACTTCTGGTGGTTGCTGCGACTGATAGCCTAATTCTACCTGCACCGAATGCCCCTGACTGGCACGTATGTACAAGCCATCTTCGCTGAAAGCAAATCGTTGCTTGTCGTTGTTGGCCACTACCTGCTTGAGCATTGCCAGGGTAAGTGTCGGTTTCATATGGGCATTATACTGGACAATCAATTCATCTACAGCAATATATCCATTCTCGTCGAGTATAATCCCGATCTCGTCGGGTCTATGCCTAAGCACATAACTCAGGTTTTTGCTAATTTTAAATTCTTCGTTCATTGTTTTTTATTTTTAAAGGCTAATTTAGCCTAACATTCGTTTATTTTCGCGTACATCTGCCAGATCTTGGCGGTAATTAAACACCCCCATATTCAACTGACTTCGTGTGTAACTATTCACAATGGCACCGTAATACTTCAAGTGTCTGGCTACTTCTTCTACTTGATACGACCAGTACTGGCACATCAACGGATTGATCCACAGCTCACTACCAACCGTGTGTTGGGTACGGTGATAGTCTCCGAATCGTCCTTCAATGGCACTGACAATAGAATTGGCCACAATACTTTTCTTATCCATCCGCTGGTTTACATACCCCACTGCCGAAATATATTTCTGCACTTCGGGCATAGACGGCAGCAAAGAAAAACTTCCCAGAAAACCATTGGTTTCCATAAGCCGGGCGGTATTTTCCAGAAACCGGTAATGCGACACACCATGATAACTGTCAACGCCAAATCCCAAGCATACGAGCAGTTTCTGTTGGGCATCACACAAGTCAGCGGCTACTAGTGAGCAACTATCTTCCAGGGGTGTGCCTAGTTGTTCTTCGTCTCCAGCCATCAGGCTGTCCGTTCCACCGTCTACCAACACAATCGTATCAATCTGATGTGCGTCCAGTATGTAGTTGTAGATAGATTTTAGGGTTTGTACACCCGACAACTCGTAGGAATAAATACCTACCTGTTCCTTCTGCTCCTGTAAAAACCAGTCGGCCAGGTATTTCTCTGGAAAATAATTGACTGGATGTTTGTTGGTATCTCCAGCTCGTACCCAATAGCAATTTTCGAAAACTTTTCTGGAAGTGGCTGTAGGCAAATAAGTAAAGGAAAGATTGGCCAACCAAACCTCTTTTCCCATCTGTTTCAACGCTAGATACAGTGGAATACCACAATATATATCAAATCCACCGCCAGCTCCTGCCAGCAAGATCCGCTCAGATTTTCTAAGTTTCTCAAAAAGTGGTAATTCTGTGAGTGAATACATAAATAACTTTCCTTATCAACACAAACTTGCCCAAAAACGGGAGTTTTTGGGCAAGTTTGTGTTGATCTTTAACAATTGGCTCCTGAGTCATGTTTGGCTACAGCCTGATTCATCTCTCCCTCCTCAGTAGAACCTGTCCCGTCCTTGCGGGCAGACTGGGGGGAGGTCAGAGAAACTGTTTTGGGCTGAAAACCAATCACGCGGAACGATTTGGATTCGTATAGCTTATCATTCGGATTCGTAATTTCGGCAATGGTCATCGGCTCGGTAACGGTCATATCAAAACCCAGATGAGTAGAAAGCTGCTGGGCTTTTTCTACTGACAATTTACAGAATTCGTACCGGGCAATCATCCGTCCTTTCCGCAGCAATGCCTGGTCAATGGTCGAAAGGTCATTGTTGAATGTACAGATAATCTGTATATTCAGAAAATCGGCCAGTAGCCCATCCGAAATATTCAATAAGTTGGAAACCGAAGAATCTGCATCTGTTTTCCGGTCTTTGATCACATTTTCGGCATCTTCGATAATCAACACACTTTCCGGATTGTCAATCAGCAAATCCAACAGTTGTGGGTGTGTGGCTTGTCTGGCAGCTTCGGAAGAGATAAAAATAACTTTCTTCCGTATTTTGCCAATCAGGTAGCGGAGATACGTGGTTTTTCCAGTACCAGGCAAACCATGTAGCAACACAATTCCTTTGTCCTTCTTGGTATTCAGACGCTTACGAATAATTTCGTCTATTTCCTTGAAGTCATCTTCATAATACAAGTCAAGGTTGAGACGAGTCTTCTTTACCTCCATACTCTTCAACTCCAGCCCATAACTACCTGGTACAATTATATTGATCTCAAATTCCGTCTTCTTTTCTGCTTCTCTGAACTTGCTGAGTTCTTTGATAAGTCCATAGGCAAATTCTGCCTGTGACTCGGTATGTAAGACCTCACAGTAAGTATGACTTAACTCAATGATACACCCGTTTTGCAGTTGAATAACCACTGTAGATGGAGCAATCTTCTTGCGGTGATGTTCATATTCGGACTGTTGATGAATAGATTTAATCTGCGTTTCCAAGGTCTGTCGGAGGTATGACAATACCTTTTCTGGGTGAATCTGGTTAATCCACGCAGAAGATGGAAGGGTGCCATGTTGCTGAACAAACAGGCTCTTCGTCAGAATAAATGCCCCACCAAAAACCTGATCGGGTTGAATAATATGTGTCGCCATAAATAGTAGTTAGTCGCCTTATAATGAAACTGATACAAATGCATTGGTATAAATAGACTCTGTAGCTGTCCGCCATGTATTCGGAATAGCCTCCACTCCTGCCGACAAAGCTACGATACTTCCCACAATGGCACATGTCGTATCCCTGTCACCTAAGCCATTGACAGTAACCCAGATGGCTTCTTCGTAGGTATGCATGTAATGAGCCGCTACCCAGACCGTAAATGGAACGGTACTTGGAGCCATAATGTCTGACCCATTACCTAATACGTCTACAACTGCCTGAATATTGGTTTCTGGCGATACATGCACGCCTCGTCTGGTACGCGAAGCTGTTTCACCCTCTGGTATCCAGAGACACACCTCTTCAATAAATTGTGAAGGTGTAAACGTCCGTTGTCCCTTCCCAACCTGACAGGCCAAGGCGGCAGCCACAGCTACCCCAATGGCTCCGGCTTGTCCTTCCGGATGAAAGTGGGTAACCTGGGCCGAAAGCCGGGCTTGCTCTACTACTGTGGGCAGGTCGTCAAAGAAATAGGCGCCAATCAGTCCAGCCCGCATGGCTGCACCGTTTCCCATAGAACCCATGCCATAAAACACTTCGGAGGACACCATTTGCCAGGGTTTTCCAGCTCCTATCTGCATCAGAATCTGGTGGGCAGTTCCGCCATACCCTCGCAGATGATCTTTCTGATAATTGTCTGCAAATGCCAGAGCTAGGGCATCCGGATTGATTTCTCCAAACTGCCGCAGCACACTGTAAATAGCCAGTCCCATGACTGTGTCATCCGTGAAATACCAGGGAGCTGTAGGTACAATCTGATTGTCCAGCCGATGAAACATATCTGCCTGGCTATACCGAAAAAACTGTTCACCAAACCCATCTCCTACGGATAATCCGAGTAAGGAATCTTGGGCTAGTTTTAATCGTTCATCTGATGTATATAGTGTTTTCATAGGTGTTAGGTGTTTATTTTAGGTGTTGTGATTAGATACATTTGTAGGGGCAAATATGATTCGCCCCTACATTTGAACACGTCTAATTTGCAATCCCAGACATTTTTTTTCTCGTAAATAAGGGTTCTGCAAAAGCCCAATCTTCCTACCCTTCCCAGCCGCCTTTGATTCGTTTATCTGGATCGGCCATACGGACAATTTTGGGTGTAAATTTGGCCAGTACCTCTACCAAATCCTGCTGATGACTCATCACCTGATGAATGTCTTTATACACCATCGGAGCTTCGTCAAGGTCACCACCAACCAACGTTACACCTTTGTCAGCCAGTACTTTTTTCAGTTCTGACCTCGTAATATTGTTCATGGCTTTGCTTCGTGACATCACCCGACCAGCTCCATGCGAGGCTGACTGGATGGCTTCGGCATTGCCTTTGCCACGTACCAGAAATCCAGCCTGAGCCATAGAACCTGGAATAATACCTAGCACCCCTTTTCCTGCCGGAGTAGCCCCTTTGCGGTGTACCATCACAGGTGTGCCGTCAGACAGGGTTTCTTTCCAGGCAAAATTATGGTGGTTCTCCACCCGACATATTGGCTTGACACCCAAAGCTTTTGCCAGTCTGCGGTGAATCTGATGGTGACACGCCGAAGCATATTCACCTGCCAGATTCATGCTAATCCAGTATTCTTGCCCTTCTTCGGTATTCAGGTCAAGCCAGGCCAGATGCTGGGCTTCACGTGGCAACTGGGTCTTTTCCTGGGCAACTTTAGAATAATGCGTCGCAATATTCGCACCAAAACCCCTTGAACCTGAATGACTCAACAAAGCCAGGTATTTACCCTTGGGCAAATTTAGCTCAGGCACCAGGTCAGATACTTCCAGAATGCCCCATTCTACAAAGTGATTGCCCGTGCCAGATGTACCCAGTTGCCGTTCTGCCTTCTGCCTCAACTGACGAATCAGCGTGGTAGCTTTCCAGTCAGGAAGGTCAAAAATGTCATCAGACAATACTTCTCTGTTTTGTCCATCCAACCCAAAATAGGTGTTATCTTCTAGGTGTTGCTTGAGCAACTTTGTTTTTTGATCCAGAAAAATGGCATGTATGTCAAACACCGACAGACACATCCGGCAGGCAATGTCTACACCTACTGCATATGGAATAATCACATTTTTCTGGGTGGCCAATACCCCGCCAATGGGAAGTCCATAGCCACTGTGGGCATCTGGCATTAATGCTCCTGCTACCGATACCGGTAACCGCATGGCGGTCTGCATCTGATGTAAGGCTTCGCTGCTAATCCCTTCATTTCCATAAACAGGATACTGAATCGGTTCGGTTTGCAGTGAAAAACTAACAGCCAGCTGCGGGCCTTTTTTATGTAGAGGCTGCTGAGTTTTAATACCTGCTGCCAGTGTGCCAAAGAGTGCATGCGAGAGATAGGCATCGGGTTGTTGCATCATTTCCCGATACAGACTCAGCAGAGTTTCTTTGGTGTATTTTTTATCTTTAATAAGGCTTTTGGCTAGCCGGCCTGCTTGTTCGAGCAGAACATCGTCTTTGATACCAATGGCCTTTAATTCATTATTGTTTAATTTATTGCTCATGTGTGAAGGATAGGTGAAAGCCTAGCTTACCCTCCTTTTCAGAATCGGAAATCGTGTTGGATGTTCCTGGATTCGGGAGATTTCGGCAACTGCCGGGTAAACAGGCTCAGTTGTACAAAGCCGACTACAAGGGTAATCAGGCAAAAGATGATACTTCTGGAAAATCGCAACCTGGTTGCTTTTCTCACCAAATCAGGTGTATTTGGATTTGCGTAGGTTAAATACATAGTTGTAGAAATGTAGTACAAGCCTAAACTTGTCAGTGAAAAATAGATAATGCAGCTTTTGAGCCTTTAATGTCAATCTGTCCTAAAAAGGATACAAGCTTGGGCACAATTATTCTACAAAATACAAAAATTGTAGCAATAAATCATGCATTCAGTCAAATAATCTCACACACAATTATCCTAAAATAAAGTAGCTCAACTGCGTATGTAATGGGTTGCCCCGGAATGATTCGAACATTCACCGGTCGGGTAGAAACCGACTGTCCTATCCCTTAAACGACAGGGCAAAATATCCCTTCCCAAAAGAAGGGCAAAACGTTCACTCTCAGGCTACCTTATGCAGTTGTTCAACCCCTTCGCCAGCTTCTGTATCAGAAGAAAGCAGGTTTTGCAAAAAAGCCCGATCCTGGGTAAATACAGGCACATCCGCTACTACCCAACGGGTACGCACCGCCTGTTCTTTGAGATATGACTCCTTCACAACTACACGCCCCCGTTTGCAACGGGCCGGAAAATCATTCCAGTTGAGTCCTTTCTGAAAAATCATTTCATGCTTGTCTGCATTGCTTTTACCCATCAATTCCTTGTGCGGGTACAACGACTGAGCCACACTGGAAACCGAGTTGCGGGTCGCATCCTGCTGCCGCCAAATGAAGTAGTTTTCCACCTCAGCCTGAAACGGAATGGTAAAGACACGGCTGTCAAAGAAGGCTAGCTTTCCGGGACGTAATTCATTGAACCGGGCAGTAGCCAGACTGGCCGAAATCGAAACAATTTTCTGAATGTTGCCATCAAACCAGGCATGGGTAGTAGGTTTCTCAAAGTCAGTAAGCACCAGAGAAATCTCATCCGACTGCACATACGCAAACCGGACTCCCTGCACAGATTCACACAAAAAACGGGCAGTGTCATCCATGTCCTGCATAAACTGCTCATCAAACGGACGTTTCAAGTTCTGGGTATAGGTATGAAACGCCTTTCCATCCAGTCGCAACACCGTATAGGTGCGTCTGGGTAATGCATAACGGGTTCGGTCTTCGTAAAATTCTTTCATCCGATCTCCTAAAGTATCTGTCATAGTTGTAGTACGTGTAGTGAATAGTTGTAGTAGCCAAAAGGCATTCATTCATTATTTACAATAGTTTTCATAGTTATAGTTTCCATGCAACAGGGTTATGGAATTGTATCATAGATGCCTGTTACGAGTATTTTCCATAAACTCAATGGTATTTTTTTATTTTCAGATCATTACATCTTATTCAGCACATCTAACAAAACCTGTGTTTTCATTTCGTACAAATATGACTTTACAGAAGTCACCTTTTTGTCTCGTAAGAAAAAAAATACGCCTGGCACTCTGGTACTATTGGCACTCATGCCAAATTCCCGTTTGTCTTCGATGTGCTGAATGGTTTGCCAGTGATTTTCTAATGCTTCTACTAAACTGTCATACTTGGCCTTGAGCTGATGATACGGTTCTGTATATTCTTTCATATAAGACAGAAATTCTGAACCTTCATTGGTTTTGATAATTTCCAGCAAATACCGATGTGTGTTCTTATCGTCTACCCCTCGCAAGAAGCCAATGCTGACATATTGCAGAGACTTGATTTTCACCCGGTTAAAGTTTTCATCACACACCACAAATCCTTCTTGTTTCATGGGATTAAGCTGTTTTCCAGATTCAAGGGCATCTGCCAGTGAAACCAACGGAAATGATTGTACCACCTCCCAGTTGTAAGATTGAGCAGCCTTTTCGGGCCATTCTTCCTGCCAGGTTACTCGGTTTTTAGCTCCGATCAACGTCAGATTATCCGCCTCATAAGGCACCACAACCTGCGTATGTGGCGAGGTTAGTTCAAAGATGTAACACCAATCTGTTTGCAGAGGCATATGGTAGCCTTTTTCATGCCACACCCGCCAGAACAGTTCCCCAATCGTAAAATCTCGGTTTCGGATTTGACCAGATGCATCCGGCAAACCTGCAGAGGCTACATGCCAGGCATTTTCATAAAAATACAAAGTCATAATAGAACCGTCCAGCTTTTCGTACACCCGTGCTGTAGGCCAGTCAATAGGTCTGGCATAAAACTCGTCGTAGTTGAAAAATTTGGTAAACGGAAAAGCTACCACTTTCCAGTCTTGTTGTTCGTCCAGAATCAGTCCCCTGCACTCCTGTACAATAGCTTCTCGCATCGGAGACTCGATCTGGTCGTATTTCAACTGGACAAGATTGGGATACTGTTTGTGTCGGTTAACCCTGATCCCAAACTGTTCTGCCAGTTTTTCTACAGAATGGTTTCGTAAAAAAGTCTGAACGGCTAATTCCATACGTATAAATAGTTCATTGGTCAATGGTTAAAAACTACAGACTTTAGGTTAAAGGTTTCTGGAAACTTGCGTGCGAAATCCGTCTGTTCCCTACTGTTTAGCTCATCAGTTTTTGAACAGCCAATGTATTTAAAACAAGAAGCCATTCAACTATGTCATTCATATTTCAGCAAAAATTCTGGGTTAATGGCCTTAAAAGACACTCGACCGATCGCATCCGTCTTTTCTTTCAGTGGACGAATGACAATGCCTTCTCGCCAGACTTCAGGATTCAGTACCGATTTTGCCTGAGATTTTTCAACCAAGGCAGGAATTTCTGCAATCAATGCAAAGTTTGTTTCCAATACTGGAACTGTCGCCAATTCGAGGACGTGCATGAGTTGCTGAAAGGTCTCGAAATCAGCATATTGAAAGGCATCAATGTCAAAAACATTGAAAAACCGTACCGTCTGCCCTCTCAGCTTGTAGAGGTTTCCTTGAATACCTTCGCCAATGATTTCACCCTGAATAGCTAGGTTTCGGTTCAAGCTACGTAGTTTTTCCTCAACTTGCAGGCTACGAGCCACCTTCCACAAGGAGTTTTCATCGGTTTCCAGCAATTCCAAGTTCCGGCTGCATACACCAAACACACCATCCCGCATGTAGTAGGTCACAGATGAGCCGTCCAGTTTTTCGGTTACATAACAGATTTCGCCTACACACTTTTCTAGTAATTCCTGCAATACCTGTACACGGGTTTCGTCGGTTTTAGGAATAAAGCTAGGAAAAAGTCCCTTGGCTGTTCCAGCCAGCGAAGCCGGAATCGGTGGTTCGTATTTCGTAATTCCCAAAATCTCTGTCACGTCTGCTTCTTCCTCAATAGCTACATACGTAGGAAGAATGTCCAGTGGAAAACAGATTCCCTGAGAAATTTGTCCACGCAGCCGGATGGTTCGGATACGCATGCCCCGAGGCTTGAGAAATTCAAATTCCGGTTTATCTGGAAACAGGCTGTCAATTTCACAGTATACGCACCAGCTACCCACCTGAAATTCTCCTTTTTTGACTACTAATTGCCAACCCAAAACGGTGGCTTTTTCAATGGCATCAGCTCCTGGAATGGGTTCTAATGCCTTGATTTTCTGAATAGAAGCTAGTTTTCTCATCGTGTGTTGTGTGTTTAATCTTTGACAAAGTAGTAAACTTATTCAAAGTAATGTATCAATAAAATAAGGGGTAACAAGCCGCAAGACTTCTACCTAATGCTCTACCTACTGAGCTACGCTGCGTCTACGACTACAACGGAGGGGTTCGAACCCCCGACCTTTAGCCTGGAAACGAAGCAATTCTTGCCTACGACACCCTTGTGTTCGCCCGACAGGATTTGAACCTGTGGCCTTCTGTGTATCAGACAGAAACTCTACCACTGAGCTACAAGCGAATGTGTTGCTTCGGAACGATTCGAACGTTCATCTACTGGGTCGAAACCAGCTATCCTATCCCTTGAACGACGAAGCAATAACAAATAATCTACTAAATTTTTGTTCACCTAATGGGACTCGAACCCATGACTCCCTCATTAAAAGTGAGGTGCTCTACCAACTGAGCTATAGGCGAATGTGTTGCTTCGGAACGAATCGAACGTTCATCTGCCGGGTCGTAACCGACTGTCCTGTCCCTTGAACGACGAAGCAATGTAAGTACTCACTCAAAATTAGTCACTACTATTTTTTATAATCCTTTGATTATCAAAGAAATTTATGGCGTAGCATTACCAACAAATGAATATTTCAATATCCGAGCATTATCCGGTAAAACTTCTGATTTACTGGTGGTCGTTCACCGTCCTACATTCGTTCTACCAAAATATTCATTTATTAGCAACGCCTCCACAAAAGGCCAATTTCACTAGCCAACATACTTAATGGAATTATCTCTTCTTCGCCTTTACTATAGTATTAAATTCGATCTGCTGCCCACAAACTATATTTAAGCATTTGACTAAATCAGCCGTATGCAGATGCAAAACAGAGTTGTAATCATCTTTGCGATATCCGCCAAATAAACAAAGTACCAATGGCATGGGCTTGCTTCTTTTATGATCTATTTTTCGGATAAAATCATATACAATTTCGGCACAGAGCAGCCATTCTTGTGTAGTACATTGTCCCTTGGTATCATCCCACTCGTGGCTATCGGCTCCATGACAGAATACAACATAGTCAATCTCTTTATTGTAGATAGCATCCCGCAGCAAACTCAATTCACGTCGTAAATTACTGATGTACTGTTCGTGCTTGTCGGCAGGGTTTATATTCCCTATCCCTTTCGGTATAGCTATATTCAGGTCTGACACATAGTACCTGGAGTCTTCTATACTATTGCCCATATGCCCATCCAGGTCTATATACGCCCCTCGCTTACCCAGTTCACGATAAATTTTGACAGAAGCGAGTACCTGCCCTGAGAAGGTACAATATCCTAGCCCTCTATCCGGTTGTGCGTGATGAAAGCCACTGACAGGACTGAAACATACGCATTCCGGATGCTCTATGGCATAGCGAATGGCATGGTATAGACTGGCATTTGTATATTGTACGCTTTCGACAAAATGCGGCGACCAGTCTAGATTGTTACTTACCGACAGCGGTTTTTTTCCACTAAAGAAATTATCTACATATAGTTGTGTATGAGCCAGATAAAATTCTTCTTGAGTAAAGGGACGAAAGTCTTGCCGTAGCTCCACATACATTTTTAATTTATTTCGTTCCATAAAATCAAGCAATAACTTCGGCTTTTGAGGAGATTTGGATATATTTTTTCCTCCCTTCATCAATACCATCTTAGGATGGTAGAAGGTATATAATTTTGCATTACGCATGCTTTTTCAGATCTAGTAGTAAACAATGGAAATACATCCTTGAGGAACAAGGATTAAAACAATGCAATACCTTCACTGAAGTAGCTCCTATCGCTGTGCGTAGGATATTAAAAGAACTCGCGTACTCCGTAAGGCATTACAGAGTGACCGTTTCTGGCGGAAACAAACGAGAAAAACCTACCATGCCAAAATCCTTAATCATTTTTTATTTTTTTTAAGTGTTGCTCTATTTTTCTATTCTACTTTCACTTCGTTGTGTATCTACTTTTTCCAGACATTATGCATGAAAAAAGACAGCCAGATTAGTATAAGGAAGAAATACATATACGTTGTTTTTACAAAGGTCTTCAGTTAATGCACAATCTATGTTACTGTAACCTATGCCATCGTTTTCTAATGCATTACTCCGAAATAGTCTTCGGGATACATTCCTGACAATCATAATTTTACTATTTGTTTTTTCTTGATACCCATGGCAGGACTCGAACCTGCACGTCCCGAAAGAGCCACTTTTACAGAGCGGTGAGCCAACCAATTGCTACCACACACCCGTTTTTTTTGTAGGGGCGAATAACCATTCTCCCACCCGTCCAGCACAGACATATCTGACCTGTAAAACACCGTTATACCGCTTTCCAAGTCAAGCATTCGGTTGAGAGACAGGGCGAATGTTATTCGCCCCTACAAAAAATAATAATACAGGGCAACAGACGAAAAGAGTCTTTTTTCTCTACCAATGCGAAGTATCTCTTCTCTACGGCACCTGTGTATTTTTAGCCTTCGACAGTCCAGAAAAACTTGACTGTCGAGGCTTTAGTCGTAATTCCATGCGCCTGTTCTTCAGGGCTGTTGTCCGTAACAGTAGTACCATTGTCTACACGACCTCTGCGGTGAATTGCATTGGCCAGAAATAGTATTTCTTCCGTCAGTGTGGTCTTGCCCGCATCCACGTGCGCAATGATTCCAATGTTTCGAAGCATATGCAAATTTTTCATAGTTATAGTTTTTTTGATAGTCTACTTTTTTTTTAAACAGGGGTAACAAATCGAAAAGTCACTATACAGCGTGTTTACCATTCCACCACTCCTTCTTTCGTTGGAGGCAGGACTCGAACCTGCAGGGCCTTTCAGCACTGGATTTTCAGTCGAAGTAAGACTTTTCTACAACACCCTGTATTCTTAAAAAGAGGTAATAATCGAAAAATGAACATGATACGTTGCTTTACCAATAAGCTACACCTGCCTGTGTTCCTGTAAATAATTGTGCAGGCGGAAGGAATCGAACCTTCATCAACGGCTTAAAAGGCGAAGTATCATTTTTCTACGACACTCTGTTTTGTAGGGGCGAATAACCATTCGCCCACCCGTCCAGTACAGACATATCTGACCTGTAAAACACCGTTATACCGCTTTCCAAGTCAAGCATTCGGCTGAGAAACTGGGCGAATAGTTATTCGCCCCTACATTTTTAATAGCCAGAGACACAAACCCAGCCCAATCCGGACATTGCCTAGCCACTCGGCCACATCTGTTGCATCTACAGATGGCAGGGCTCGAACCTGCATCGGTGCCCAGAAGACTGGGCTTATTCTCTGTTCACATCTTTATAAAAGTTGAAGGATGTATCAAAACAGTATAAACCATTTGACATTCAACCATTTTAAGCTATTGTAATAGCTTCTATTTCAGTAATAGCATTGCTACCATTTTCGATAGCGGCCAGTACGTCAAACACTTTGTCAGACCAGCCGGCAATCAGAAATACATCGTTGTCTTCGGTGCGAACAGGCATTTTTCCGTAACCTGCCAAGTCGAACAGGTAGATTTTAGCCTCTGGTGCAATGGCTTTGTACTGTCTCCACAGACCTGACAAGGTTTCTGTAGATCCGGAGCTGTTCCAAAGCTGGCAGTCAGTGAAGAACATCACTTTGTCTACCACCATCCTATTGGTAATCAGGTCTTTGATGACCAGATAGCCGTTGGTTGAGTAACCAACCTCACCTTCCCGGCGGTGCAGCTCATCGGCGTTGGCCAGAATGCTGTCTTTCGGCAGGCTGACTATTTTCCAGCTATCTCCAAACATACCCGAAATCACCGACTCACTACGCGACTGAAGCAGCATAGCCAGCATCAGACCGATGTCATAGTTCTGGATTTTGCTCTGTGCCGAAACCGGACGTTGCATTGAACCAGATACGTCGCAAGCCAGTACAACCCGGGTATCGGCATCAAAGCCTTTGACATTTTGGGCTGCCACTTTAACGGCATCTTCCAGGGCATTCAGAATCAGGGCTGTGCCAAACGTAGGCACATTTTTCAGTTCCCGGTATGCCGCCAGAAAACGGAATGGAAGCTGACGTGATTTCTGTACTTCCCGTTCGTTTGCCAGGCGTTCGGCGACCCGCTTGATGTGCGTCACACTTACTTTTGCTTGCAAGATATTTCGCAGGTTTCGCAGCAGAGCCATATAACCTAGTTTGCCAGAATCTAGCAATTCTTCCCATTTAGCCGTGACAGCAGCTTGTTTAGCAACCTCATTTTCAAACGATTGCTGACCTAGTACTGATAGCTCTACTTCCCATGTATAAGGCACAGCCAGCTCGTCTGCGACAATTTTGTTAAACAAAAACTGCTGCTCGGTATTTTTTGCTTTGGGGTGTACTAGAAATAGTGCATCCCGTAGTTTAACCTCTGCTTCCCGGTTATATTTGGCAAACTGGTATTCATCAAATTTATTAAACGCCTCTGCCAAACCTTTCTGAAGCTGTTTGGACAGTTTTCCCAGTTTTTTGATGCCTTCCCGCTCATTGGCAGCCTGATAGTAGGCCAGTAGCTCCGTGATTTCGTCGGCACGTTGTACCACACGGCTGACCAGTTTGGAAACCAGTTGGTCGCCGGAGTGAACCCGGGCCAGTTCGACAGTCAGCACCATAGGTATAGAACGCAGGTGCATCTGTTCACGGGCATAGATGGCTAGTTTAGCCACAAATACCGGACTTACTTTTCTGATTAATTCCCGAATACGAATGATTTTCGCATCGGCTTTTTCGTAAAACTGATTGGACAGCGAAGACGTTACCACGGCTGTATACAGTTCAAATTCAGGGGTTAGTCTGAATGCCGGAGCACCTTCGTAGTTGGTGATGCGGTCTTTGGATTGGATACGCATGTTAAATTTCATAGTCGTAGTTTTTTTGTTTGAAATGAAACCATCATTGATTTTCAAATACTTCCCGCAGCAGCGGGGAGGCAATAATCGGACAGTGTGAGTCGTCTACGTGAAGACGATACACGGCCCTACGGCACTCAATTGAGGGGTCAGGGAGGCAGGATTCGAACCTGCGACCTCCAGTATCCAAAACTGGCATGCTAACCGGGCTGCACCACTCCCTGAAAATGGTATTCTTTTTAATCTGGCACGAGATTGGCCTCACCAAACTTACGTTTCTTATCTCGTGCCTTAAATGCGCCAAATCTTTAATGCACAAACCAAGACTCTGGCGCAAGCATTCGCTTGTGCCCACAACTTGTCAAGCGTCCGCTTGACCTGCAAGTGCAAAGACCTTCTTACCTGCCAGACGACAAGTGGACACTTGTCTGAATCTCAGCACAAGCGTCCGCTTGCGCCAGAGCAAAGTTACTTTTGTAGAGAATAAGGGAATTGAACCCTTTGTACAAGTTGCCCCATACAACCGTGAAATTCACAGTCATGTTTACCGCACATTCCTTCTCTATCTAACTGATAATGAGCGGAGAGAGTGGGGCTCGAACCCACAGTACAGGTTTATCCCCATACGACAGTTTAGCAAACTGTTCCGTTCACCATTCCGGCACCTCTCCAGGTAAAATAAAAGGCAACAAGCAGAAAGAGAGTGGCTTGGGAGCCGTCGTTCTTATCCTGAGTTTCAGGACAGTGGACACGCCATTCGACATCCTGAGAACACAGGACTTGCACCCCATCCAGGGCTTTGGCTTCGCTGGATCGGTTACCCGATTTTCGCTACCTTAGGACCGTTATAGTTACGATGTAACTCTTCCCTACGACACTTTTATTTTTGTGTAACGGGTTGGAATCGAACCAACATGGTCGGTTTTTCAAACCGATGCCTTGACCAACTCGGCTACCCTTACAGATACATTTTCATCGCACAAAGTGAATTTTGGTAGTTAAACTATTCCAATAATTGCCGGAAGTACGGTTTTACGTACATCTCACCTGCTGCGAAGGCAGACCTGACGTAACAGTCCAGGTACTTTCTTTATAATCAATTGATCCTAAGATATTTAAATTAACCTATCGGATCATTCGGATAGTCTTTTCGCGGTCGGTGTGTCCTGAATTTTAGACGAGTATGCAGCCTGCATACGTGAGACAATTCTCACATTTCACCTGGGCGAACTAAGTTCCTTTCTAGGAATACTGTTTTTACTTTTCGCACTAGGTGTATCCTGTGTTAGACGACTGTTGACAAACAGAGGAGGCTATACAAACACGTTTGTAATACTCCCATCTCACCGGGCGAACAAGGCACGCCCAAAAGGCGGCACTTGTTGGACAAGGGTAACCAGCGAAAAGCCTGCTGTGGGTCTGCTTGACGCAAACGGGCTGCACTTTGGTTAAGTTACTGTGTATCAAACACAGGCAGGCGTTTCACCTGCATTTCAGCTCTGGATCGAAGTATGGCTTTTCTACGACACCTTGTTATTTTTTCATAGTTATGGTAGCAATGCTGGAATGGTAATTGTCATTGTTTTGTTTGTTTGCGGTCTATACGGGAGTCGAACCCGTGTCCTCTGAGCGACAACCAGAGATAATAACCGTTATACGAACAGACCGTTGTACTCCCTACGGGAATCGAACCCGTATCTCCACAGTGAAAGTGTGACGACTTCAACCGTTTGTCCAAGGGAATTCATTGCGCCAGTGGGTGATAAAAATGAAATTTTCAGATTGCCCGTTAATCATGTATGTACACCTTTACACTTGATTTAACTTTCTGATAATGAGCAAATTTTCTCAATAACCAGCAATCTAAAACTCCAAATTGGAAACCTTTTCCCACTTGCCTGATGCTCCGGAACGAATCGAACGTTCATCTTCTGATCCAAATTCAGAGATCTTCACCGTTAGACGACGGAGCAATGTGTCGAAACCAATATGTCAAAGAACATGTTTCAGAAAATATTCAACGTTTTGAATATTCTGAATAAATTGAAATTTAATAACTATACAATTTTGCTTTAATATTCCTGTGATTTTTTAGAAAGTCGGCTGTTCAGCGGCAGACTGTGCAGGAGGGGCAAAACAAAAAGCCCGGACTTTTTTGGGTCCGGGCTTCGTATATTTTTGTGTACCGATTGCTAACTGAAACGTTCTGTTTTTAGTTGCGGGGCTACACATATACATCCGCCCGGATGAATTTCGTCTAACACTCTACCTCCCTCATTCTTCCATGAGAAGAACGCTGGCCGGCAGGGTTGACTTGAGCGATATGTAATGTGCATAAACATTTGACTAAAACAGTTTTATTTGTGTATAAGTACCAGAATCTGCTACAAAGGTAAGCAAAGTGGTTTCACATTTCCAAATTTTTCCTAAAAAAAATAAACATTCGCAAAACATCATTTTTGCAATTATCTATTAATCAACATGTTACGCAAATATATTAAAAAAATATTTCCTATTCTTTTTTTGGTTGTGATTCAAAATGTATGATGGGTAAAAAGGCATTCTTTCTGATTTGAACACCTCTTTTTGTCTTCCCGCAGGGATCTTCGCGCACAGACGACGGCCGCTGTATTTGCGCGAAGATCCCTGCGGGAAGACAGGAACACTGGATTTACTTATAAAGTATTGATAATCAGAGTACAGGAGTATCATACATTTTGAATCACAGCCCTTTTTTCTTCCAAGCTAGAGAAAAGAATAGGAAATATCCATTGTATAAAAAAGTCAAGATTCAAAACGCTGACCTTTTCATTCCACTTGGAAATCTCGTAGAGAAGCGGTAGTACGTTTGGAAACCTCAGCTATGAACAGTTTCTGGATTTGACTCGTCTTTTTAAGCGGCCAAGATAGCCATACCCGTTACTCTGGCGGTTTTACTAGTTAAATATTGGGTCAGTTTCGCATACGCACACAGTTTCTGGAGAAGGTTAGGCGTAGATATGTTTGACTGTGTGATCCCTCTCTAAAAGTCACTGGCAACGGCATCTAAGCCATTACCAGTGACTTTGTAGCGTCATTCGGGTTGATTGTCAGGGTTTAAACCTGCGTCTAAGGCATTTTTACCAACCGCCTCACTTGCGTGCCTTTGGAAGTTTGTATCATCAGTTGATAAACTCCTGTAGGTAATGAACCAACCTGTATTTGGTTATCCTTGATAGGCAATCGTACGCTTTTTTGTCTCCCATCTAAGGAATAAGCGGTAATGCGCTGAATAGGTGCATCGGATACATAGGTAATACTCTGTTGGTCTGTAACCGGATTTGGATATAGGTCATCCGCAAGTATGCCAACCTGTGCAGATGTACGTGCACCAGATACACAAGCAGACAATGACCAGTACGGATATATCTGAATAGTACCTCCACGTCGTACGGCACACTGTAAAAAACGACTTTGTACAGAATCACGGGGTTCGTATGGATACTGGTAGTAATACGAAACCATCAGATTGTCCTGATCAAATGCAATCGAGCTACCTTGTGGCTGTAGGTCAAATGAAGGTGCTATGCATTTGGCGGCTACAAATCGGGTGTATTCATCTCTGTATAAGGTAACTTTCTTATTGCTGTCATAAACGGCTAAGCGTGTATTTGCTTTCAGGGCCAGATTCTCGATAAATGGCTGGGATGTAGGCCAGGCAATTTCATTGGTACGAGCAGTAAATCCACTGCTGTTAATCTCTGTCACCTTAATAGCTGTGGCTTGTGTAAGGGCTATAAAATTCCCATCCAGTGCCCTGGTTTTTCCAGTCAATACCTGTGTTTTGGTAAGAGTATTTCCAGAAAGCTTGTGCAGTTCGGTCTGAGAAGCATTCGAAACAATGAGAATATTATTGTCTGTTAGTCCAACAATAGAACCCGTGGTTAAGCCCGAAGAAAAAACACCTCTTTGGGTGATGACACCATTGGAAAGCTGAAAAAGATACAATTTTTCATATTGTTTCACTACAATATACTGTCCATTTGTAGCTACGCCATGTTCTGAAAACATTCCTCCAGGTGTGGGCAATGGTTCAAACAGGCGAGTAAGACGTACAAATGGTGCGGTGTTTGATGTACGGGTATAAATGTAAACAGAGCCACTTTTATTAATCCGATAGTTCAGGTAGTCAGGAGCTGTAACAGGCTTGCCGTCGGGCAGTACAGGTGCCAAGCGGTTATAGTCATCATCACGAGCACTGGCAACCAGTACATTGCTTCGATAGGAAATGTGTTGACCTAGTTTATTTTCAAACGAAGGACGATTCAGTGTTTCTGGGTTTCCGGTATAAGCCAATACCTCAGGAGCTTCTGTACCATCTGCATAAATCCCCCCTACATGTTTCAACTTTTGTGTACGCATCCATTTTCCTTGGCTATCTTTTTTATATATGTGTATAGCTCCATACCCAATATTACAGTCCTTGTACTTGTCAGATTTATACTCCGAATCTACTACAAAAAGTGTTTGATCTTTGACTAGCATTTGTTCGCCATACCAGCTATTGCGATATACCTCTTCAGGTTGAGATACGATTTTCTGGGTAGGCGTTTGGGCATGGATCACTGTCACTAGACAAGCCATTATGCCACAGAGAAGATACTGTTTCATTTCTAAAAAAGGTTATGTGATACTATGTAAAAAGTAAAAATACCCCTGAGATAAATTATTGGACTACCCCAGGGATACAGGAAAGTGAAGAAAGGGTCAATTTATTGCTTTATAAATCGGCTCGTACTGACTCCTTTGTCTGACTCAATTTTAATCACATATAGTCCAGCTTTCAGTGAACGTATGTCTACTTTATTTTTCTGTATGCAAAGGTCAAACACAGATCCATTGAGTGCAATGGCTTTGACAGACCGTACAGCCTCATCTGCCAGTGAAACAGATACCTGGTCTTCAGTAGCCGGATTTGGATACAACGCACCCGTAGCCAAAGAGGCAGGCGTTTCAGGCATACCTACCCTGCCCGACTGAAACACAAACCAGAACGGCATTCGGAAGGCCGTGCCTTCGTTGAGGCGGTTGTTCAGGTTATCGGTATATTCAGCTCCAGCCAGTACTTGGTCTTCGTCAATGGCAACGCTCCTACCTAATCCCTTGACAATTAGCCCACTAGGATTACCTACTCGCATATATCCTTTGTATTGATAGCCATCTGTATACATATGGACACGGCCTTGTGTCACAAAACTACCTGGCGAAGTCGTAGAAGGGGCATTGCCAGCAAATGGGGCACCTACCAAGGCACGGTTATACTGAATGGCAACCGAATACCCAAATTGCCCACCAAAATCACCCCTGTCAGGTTCTGGTGGTGCCACAAGGGTGTGTGTACGAACCAATTGACTTCCTTGTATAGCCAGAATAGCTGCTTTGTCTGCATTTGGATCTCCGACAATGATTGCACCAGATGTAATGTCAACATCAAATCCAAAATTAGATTCATATCCATGCAAAACGAGGTTCCCATTTCGGTCTGGGAAGTAAATGGGTTTTCCCCAAGTGGTTAACTCTGGTGAGTAGGTTGTCAACAGACTCCATATCTCATTGCTTTTTTTATAGACATATACTTTACGTTCGCCTGGTGCACCTACCACCATGTAGTCTCCCTTGATGGCTACTGATTTTCCAAACACAGCCGATTTGACAGTAGGCGTAATAGTATGTTTGCGTTCCCAGCCAGTAGAGGTTTGTTTCCAGATTTCGATAAATCCATTGGTTGAAAAAAAATCCGTACCACCACCCACAACCATCCAGCTTCCATCTATATCCAGGGCATCGCCGTATCTGTCATCTTTGCGCGGATTTGCAGCAGTTAATTTCTGAAGAAAACTATTCTGAGGAACCCCATTGATACATTTAGAAAGATATACGCTACCAGTCTTTTCAATACTGGAAAATTCTGACTTTGTATTTCCATCTTGTGGAGTCCCTACAGCCAACCAGTTTCGATTCATGGCAAGGGCTCTGCCAAATGAATTCACAACCCCTTCTGTTTGAAACAGAAATTTATTGTTTTTAAAGACATTAATAGTGCGATTAAATTCTGTACCAAACACGGAATATCCAGCAAATTCGACAGATGAATACCCAAACTCATGTTCATTCACCGAAGTATTCGGAAAAGAAAGTACAGTAGCTGTTGATTGAGCTTGTATTTTTTGTTGTACACCCAAGCAGGTCACACCTACAACAACCCAGTATAAGAAAGTTTTTTTTAACATAGCAGAATTTTTAATATCGATGCGTGAGTAGCTGCAAAAAATTAAGAAGGCATCTAGTTTGAATCACTTTCCGAAAAAAGAAATACAATTTCTCGCCACAACTCACGCATCAATAAATGAAGTAAGAAATCGGCTGGTGATTGGAATAGCACCAGCCCGAATAAAAACTTATTGTTTAATCAGTTTATTGGCAAACACACCTTTGTCCGTATACACTTGGATGTAGTAACTACCCGCCCGCAGTGTGTGTATATCCACCTGATTGTTTTGGAATGGAAGTTGGAAAGTAGCTCCGTGCAACATAACGGCCTGTACACGATAAGGAGTACCCTGAATGTTTTTCAACTCGATTTGGTCTCCAGTAGCCGGATTTGGATACAACGTACCCGTAGCCAAAGAGGCAGATGCTTCAGGCATACCTACCCTGCCCGACTGAAACACAAACCAGAACGGCATCCGGAAGGCCGTGCCTTCAATCGGACGAGTTAACTGATTGTCTGTAAATGGAGCACCAGCCAATACCATATCCTGATCTATCGCCACACTAAATCCGAGTGCTTTCACAAGCAGATTAGCCGGATTACCTACTCGCATATATCCTTTGTATTGATAACCATCCGTATACATGTATACACGCCCCTGTAGAACATGTGGATTTTGACTTACCAGACCCGAAAAAGGTGCCCCCACAATAGCTCTGTTATTCTGAATGGCTACAGATTGACCAAATGATGGTGTCGTATTGCCCAGTTCAGGATCGGGAGGTGTATGTAGAATCTGTGTACGCACCAGTTGGTTGCCTTGAATAGCCAAGATAGCCGCTTTTTGTGCCACTGGATCGCCGACAATGATTGCACCAAATGTAATATCGACATCCACACCAAAACGCGCCATGTAAATTACTTGGCCAAAAGTATCAAACGTTGGTACTCCCCACGTACTGAGTTCCGGAGAATAGGTAGCAAATAAACTCCATACATCATTTGTTCTTTTGTAGGTATATACCTTGTTTTCACCGGGTGCTCCTACCACTATATAATCGCCTTTGATAGCTACTGAATTGGCAAAGCCTGCAGAAAGGTTTGCGGATGGTGTTGGTTGAATGTGTTGCTTGCGTTCCCATCCGGTAGAAGTCTGTTTCCAGATTTCAAAAAAGCCCCTTGAACCAGTACCTCGTGCGGCAATAACCATCCAGTTACCATCTATGTCAATATCAGAACCATACAGATCAGACTGACGTGGAGACTGAGCCGTTAGCTTCAGTGAAAACTTGTTCTGATGTACGCCATTCACACTTTTTGATAAAAAGACGCTACCTGTTTCCTCTACACTATTAAAATCGCGTATAGTTGCACCATCTCGTGGGGCACCTACTGCCAGCCAGTCACGGTTCATCGCCAAGGATGCACCAAATGAGTTGACCGCTCCAGTTGCCTGAAACAATAAACTGCCGTTTCTGAATACGTTGATTCGGCGGTTAAATCCTGTTCCGACAGCAGAATACCCCGCAAACTCCGCAACCGAGGAAGCATACATGACTGCTTGCGGATCCACTGCTGGAGTGACGTTGGAGATTGAAAGTGGAGTTGCTACCTGCTGTGCATACGTGTAGACACTCCCTACTAATGCACACGCAAGAACAAAGTTTTTTTGTAAGAAATACTTCATCTTAATAATCAATTAATTGTGGTTAAATAAATTTAGACAGGCTTTCTTTCGTTTTTGACTAAAAACTAAAGCCTTCGTCTACAAAGAAAGGGGATAAAATATTCACCGCAGGAGCTTAGTTAGTAAACGGCGGAATTACGCAGACCAATGTCTGGAATGAGTGATTGTATGACAAAAATAGACTGTATCACAAGAGGGAGATCTGTGATCAAAAATACCAGAATCTAAACTAAACTTTCGGGTTTTTCAAGGCGGCAATTGCCCCATGCATTGCATGCAAGCATAGTAGACGTTAGGGTTTTGAACATCGAACTGACAATTCGACATTGAAAAAAATAGGCTTTCAGACGGTTAAAAATAGCTATTTTTAACCGTCTGAAAAATCCAAAAATCCAGATAAAAAGATTAAACTACTACCAGCTGAAGCCAGTAGACCTGACCAAGCCTCAAAGGCGGCTAAAGATTACTCACCTACATAGAAAATCATCATCCTTTAAAGGCCCTGATTTTCTATGCAGTGTAAGAAGAAAGCAGATCTTCCTTATTCTTTTTTTAATCTTTTATAAACCTCAGGATTAGTTATTGACAAGGACAGCTAGTTTCAACAAGTCGTTAGATACTTTCAGTTGGTGTTCGTCCAGTTCTTTTTTATTCAGCTCAAATTTAATCTTGTTGCTGTCGTCCTTGAAGAAACTCAGTACACTACCTTTGCTGGTCATACCTGTGCCTTCACTGACCAGCAGAATAGGCAGGTTGTTAGTAGCAGAAGCAATAGACTGCAACGTTTTGTTTTCTTTGCTGGAAACATATAGAATCTGGCAGTCTTTCAATGAGTTCATATTGCCACCACTGGCAATTTTCTTGATAACAAAAGAGGTGTTGCTATTACCTTTGAGTTTGGACATCATGGTTTCCAATTCACTGGCTAGCGGCAAGTCGCCTAACACCCCAATCACAAACGTACCTGAGGCAGAAGGCCAGTTGATATGCTTGGTAAAGTTGTAGATAAATACCGCCTTTATTTTACTGTCCACATCCTGGGCAGCGGCGGAAAAGGAGACGAGTATCAGCAGACCTACGGTCAGATACAACCTATGTATGTGGGTAAAAATTGAATGCATATGCATAAAATTTGGGTTAAGATGAAGAGTTTTATATAGTTTAAAGACAGTAAATTACACTTATTAGGACTTACAAAAAAACAAGCTCATCAACTCATAGGCAGGGTAGCTTTGGCAAAGGTTTTCGCATAATAATAGAATGTATTATGCAAGACTTATGCCAAAGTTTGGCATAGGCTCTACTTATAGTACAACAGCCAGAGAAAGCAATTCAGATGAAGCTTTCATTTGGTGGTGTTCTAATTCCTTTTTATTAAGTTCCAGTCTCAACTTATCGGTATCATCATCAATATAGATGCTGATAGTACTGCCTTTGTTAGCCATTCCCATTCCTTCACTGACTAGCAGTACAGGAGCATTCCCGACAATAGTTGCAATTTCTTTAACAGACCGTGATTCTTTTCGGGAGATGTAGAGGATATGACACGAGCGAACAGCCGTAGCATTGACACCACTGATTTTCCTGATCACCATGGTTCGGTTTCCATTTATTTTTACTTTGGCAGCCAGTTTTTGCAATTCTACTTCGGCAGGTGTCTCTCCCATTATACCTATCACAAAGTCTCCAGTTTCGGTTCCAGAAGGCCATTTGATATACTTAGTAAAATTATAGATAAATATAGATGTAATTTTCCCATCCAAGTTTTGGCCAGAAGCAGAAAATAAGCCCAGACAGAAGAATAGTCCAATCAATAGTATATTTATATAATAGTTCTTCACGTATTCTGATTAATTAGTTGTATGAGTTGATGAATGAAACGTATAGGTAAGCCGGAGTAGAAACTCACGTGAAGTACCAGGCATCGGTGCATGTCCGCCATTGTAGGGTTGTATAAAGGCATATTTCTGATTCAACATATCATAGATACCTAGACCCATATTTAGTCCTTTGGTTAGTATATTCTGTTTTTGCAAAAAGCAATTGACCAGAGCCACTGGAGCAAATTTCTTAATCTCATTGTATCCTACATATCCATAGCGGCTACTTTGAAACGAGCCAGATGGGTTGATGCTCCAGTTTCGGCCTAATATCAGGCTGCTGTTAAAACCTATTGCATGGGCTGGAAATGCCAGTAATACATTTTTTTGTCCCGGAACACTATACAACGCAGGTTGTTCTCGTTTCCAAGCAGTGGTATAAAAGGCATAGGTAAGTGTCAGAAATCCCCCTTTTTTTTTCAGACGGTATTCCATTTCCAGACCCGAACTACCAGATTGTGGAAAGTTCTGATAATTTTCCCATGCCTCGTAATTAAAGATAATGGTTTGTGTGGTATGCACATCAAACAGGTTCAGGGTCACGAACGAGTGGGCATTGAGTTGATATCCGACTTCAGCTTCCACAATCCGGCTTTTTTCAGGCTTGATCTGGTTGTTTAGTCCCAGGTTAATGTTTTCAATACTTGGAGCCCGGAACGAGTTGGAATACAGGATTTTGAAATGCAGCTTGTCAAATTTACGTGTAATGCCCAGGCGTGGCACAAAGGCAGAGCCAAAGGCATCGTTGTAGTCGTACCGCATGCCTATGGTCAGGTAGGCAATGGGAAGTTTGAACAGGGTTTGGGTGAACAAAGCCCGGTTGCTGAAGTTGACTTTCCGGCTTCCATTGTAGAAAACAGAATTTTCGACATCTCCCAGATTGGTACCTGTATCGTTAAAAAACTCACCTCCAGCTATCAGGTTGATGCGTCTGGAAATATCATAAGACAGCGTTAGATTTCCCCGGAGGCGGTCGGCCTGTTTGTGGTATTGTGTATATTCGTCGGTATGGCCAGTAAATTGCCAGGGCATCTGCCGTTTGACATTGAAGCGGGGTGTGAGCGTGAGTTTATCTGAAAGTTTCCATGTATAAATAATTTCGCCAAAAAATGACCGAAAATTATTCGCATAAGCTCTTGAAAGACTACTGCCATAACCATCGCGTTGGGTGGTGTGGTAGTCGTCGTAAATAGCTCGAATATTCAGGTTTTTATAGGTCACTCCCAGGTTTATATTAAACGGATTGAGCTGTGAATTTCCTTTCATGGAGAAAGCAGATGGAGCGTAGATTGTATCTATATGTATACCTCCATCGCCGTCGTAAGTAGTATCCATACGAATCAGGCTTCCGTCAAATCCATTAAACGTTTGGTCACTCCGTTGTCCTTGTCCGGCAAACAACGCCAGACTTACCCCCCAGTTTCCTATTTTTTTTCCAGCCGAAAAACTAATATTCCGGCGGGCGTAGGCTTGTTGCATGGTTCCGTAGGTTCCTGTTACCTGAAAGCCGTTCAAATCGTTGTAGTTTTTAGTAATGATGCTGATCACGGCATATTCGGCAAATCCACCATAGATAGCCGAGCCGGGTCCACGTATAATTTCGATACGTTTGATCTGACTTATATCAAATTTGTTGCCAAACTGCAAACTACTGTACAAAGTTTCGTTCATTTCTTGTCCATCCAGCAATAAAAGAACTTTTCCTTCGGCAGCCCAGTTGCCCCGCACCCCTAGCCCCACCACATTCTGCACATCCACAGCAAACTGAAACCCAGGCACTAACCGCAGTACATCTATTAGATCACGGGCTCCAGAGGCAGTTATTTCTTCTTCGGTTAGAATCGAAAGGACACTGGGTGACTTTCGGGTAGACTGAGCTTTCTGTGAAGCGACACTTACCATGGAGTTGATTAGCTTTTCGAGTTCAGTAGATAAGGTTACACCCGAAGCTTTTAGTTTCAAGAGTTCTTCCAGAGACAAAGTAAAGTAATCCATAAAAGCAGGTGCAGGCAATTCCTGTGGCCCTATGGTAGAAGCTGTACTTTTCTGTGCATGGCATTTTCTTCCAACTACCACTGTCATGGCAATAATCCCTATACTTAAAAGTAAAATTCTATACATTCCAATCTAAAATTTATGAAAATTCTGATGCTTGCATTTCCTTGTCTAGGCATAAAAAACCAGTTGTACAAAAATCGGAAACTAAACGTCAGTAAAAATAACAATCCCTTGTCTTTCTCAGGTTGTGTAAGGAAAAGCAGCAAAAAACAAGCTCAGAATCAGTGATTAAGCATCTGCAAGAATCCTTTTTTAGCGGTAATGGATTGATTTTCCATAGGATAGAGTACCTGCTACCTACTAGCCCATGAATAGATAGCAGGTAAGAATAGAGGAAACGATAAGTAAATTCTTACGGGTTTTACTTGGATGTCATGGTCTATCTATCTATTATTACATATGACAGATACTGACCCTGTGATAAGCCGTTAAAAATATATTGTCCTAAAATTCACCAGTATCTTAAGAAGTGAGTTATGTGAAATTTTTCTAAACCTTAAAGATTTTTTACAAAATAAAATATGGCTTTTAGGTAAAAAATAAAAATAGTATTATTTTTGTTTGGAGAAGAAGAAAATAGTCCAGAAATTAGAGGCGTTTTTAAGACTTTATATAAGTGAAAATACTTAGTTCATATATTATTCTGGTAGTGGTGCTACTCTCCTTCATAAAAAAGTGAGAAAGGCATCACATACTCCTAAAAGACCTTTCTCACCAATCAGAAAGGTCTTTTTTTTATCATTTTACTACCAATAGTATGACTTACACACAGAAACAATGGCAATCAACTGCAGCCCAAAGTGGTATGTGTCACCTCTTATATATGAGTATTCCTAGCAGCCTTTCATTGGATTCATGAAAGGCCGTTTCATTTCCTAACCTCTGCTTCAAGTAATGAGGTTACTGGTTCTAGCTTGAAACAATACATATTTCAATATTTAACCTAACACTTCATTAGATTTGCAACAGTTGATTCATCAAATGCAACTCTTTCTACACTAAAAAATCTAATTTATACTATTCACAAACCATACATCTACCCATGTCTCTGAACAAATACAGTGCAACCTTAACCCAAGAAGCTACCAACCCGGCAGCTCAGGCTATGCTATACGCCATTGGACTGACAGAAGAAGATCTTAAAAAACCTCAAATTGGTATTGCTAGCACCGGCTATGAAGGTAATCCCTGCAACATGCACCTGAACGGACTATCGGTACATGTGAAGAAAGGAATTCAAGAAAATGGCATGATAGGCCTGATATTCAATACAATAGGCGTATCTGATGGAATGACGAATGGCAATGACGGCATGTCGTACTCACTGCCTTCCCGTGATGTAATTGCCGATTCAATTGAAACGGTTGTCAGTGCCCAGTGGTATGATGGTGTGATTGCAGTAGTAGGTTGTGACAAAAATATGCCTGGTGCCCTCATGGCCATGGGTCGGCTGAATCGTCCGGCAATGATTGTCTACGGCGGAACGGTACGTTCAGGCAATTATGGAGGCAAGAAATTAGACATTGTGTCGGCATTTGAAGCTTTGGGCCGCAAGTTTGCCCACAACATATCTGATGAAGAATATAAAGGTGTGGTTCAAAACTCCATTCCGGGTCAGGGAGCCTGTGGAGGGATGTATACCGCCAATACCATGGCATCCAGCCTAGAAGCCATGGGCATGAGCCTTCCGTATAGTTCTAGCTATCCGGCCACGCATGAAGGCAAGAAAAGCGAATGTATCCAGATTGGTGCGGCCATGAAAAATATGCTCGAAAAGCAGATTCTGCCCCGTGACATCATGACTCGTCAAGCTCTTGAAAATGCCCTGACAGTGGTAATAGCCTTAGGTGGCTCGACCAATGCCGTATTACACTACCTAGCTATTGCCCATGCAGTAGGTGTATCGTTTACCCTGAAAGACATTCAGGCTATTAGTGACCGTACGCCATACATTGGCGACCTGAAACCCAGTGGTAAGTATTATATGGAAGACCTATTTGCCATTGGAGGTGTACCTGCAGTGATGAAATACTTATATAAAGAAGGCTTCATTCATGGCGACTGCCTGACGGTAACTGGAAAAACGGTAGCTGAAAACCTGGCAGAGGTGCCAGAACTGGATTTTGCAACCCAGCCCATTATCAAACCAATTGCCACGCCCATCAAATCATCTGGTCATATTCAGATTTTGTACGGAAACCTGGCTCCTGAAGGATCTGTGGCTAAAATTACGGGCAAAGAAGGTGAGTTTTTTGAAGGAATAGCCAAAGTATGTGAATCAGAAGAACAACTGATTGAATTTGCCTCTAAAGGTGAAATCAAAGCTGGCCATGTGGTGGTAATCCGCAATGAAGGCCCCAAAGGAGGCCCCGGTATGCCTGAAATGCTGAAACCGACATCGGCCATTATGGGAGCAGGTCTGGGCGACAAAATTGCCATGATTACGGATGGTCGTTTTTCAGGTGGTACACATGGGTTTGTAGTGGGTCATATTACACCTGAAGCCCAGGAAGGCGGTCCGATTGGACTGGTACATGACGGGGACACGATCCGGATTGATGCCAAAAATAATACGATTGATGTATTGATCTCGGACGAAGAAATGGCGGCCCGTAAAGCTGCCTGGGTACAACCAGCGTACAAGGCTACGTTTGGGGTACTTCGGAAGTATATCAAAAATGTTTCGTCTGCGGCCCAGGGCTGTATAACAGATTTGTAAGGGCAGCAACAAATGACTGAAAAACACGCAGATAGCATAATTATAACTCCAGTCATACAGGTAGTCCAGAAGACAAAACAGAAGTAGCTGACATTATTCCTGAAAAATACTGGGTTAATCCTGCTGATTTTTCAGAAATAATGTCAGTAAAACAAAAATAGATCTATCTTTAGTCCTAAAGCTGGGCTTATTGCAGAGAATGCCTTGGATGATATTTCGAAAGACTTTCAACTAGACGTACTGAGGGCAGTGTTTCCTCGATTACGATTTATTAGAAATGTATACTAACTAAAAAGCTATGGAGTTTTTACGCCTCCATGCACAAGAAAAAGTGTGCAAATCACGTTACCATTAACCTGATTGACAATTACTTATCATTTTATTTGCATCCAACTATCCAACTATATATGCATACAGCACAAGTAAAAACCGCCACAGAACGCAAGGTTCAGAAAGACACCATCACTGGCTCTGAAGCCGTATTGCGTTGCCTGATTGAAGAAGGTGTGGATACCATTTTTGGCTATCCTGGTGGGGCTATCATGCCTATTTACGATGCCCTGTACGGCTATGCCGACAAGCTTACCCACATTTTGGTGCGCCATGAACAAGGAGCCATCCATGCAGCCCAAGGCTACTCCCGCGTCACAGGACGTGTAGGTGTCTGTTTTGCTACTTCTGGTCCAGGAGCTACCAACCTGATTACAGGCATTGCTGATGCTCAGATTGATTCTACCCCGTTGGTGTGCGTCACTGGGCAGGTAGGTTCGCATTTGCTCGGTACAGATGCCTTTCAGGAAACAGACGTGATCGGTATTTCCATGCCTGTTACCAAATGGAACTACCAGATTACCAATGTGGAAGAGATTCCAATGGTTTTTGCCAAAGCTTTTTTTATTGCCAAATCCGGTCGTCCGGGTCCTGTACTGATAGATATTACCAAAGATGTGCAGAATGCCTTGTTTGATTTTTCGTATACCCGCTGCGAACGCATCCGGAGCTACGCCCCATACCCAAAACCTACCCAACAAAGCTTACAAGATGCAGCTAATCTGATTAACCAGGCCAAAAAACCCTACATCTTTGTCGGACATGGTGTACTGATTTCAGGTGCCCAACAGGAACTGCTTGCCCTAGCCGAAAAAGCAGGTATTCCTGCTGCTTCTACCCTACTGGGTTTGTCGGCGTTTCCAACTGACCATCCACTGTATGTAGGCTATCTGGGTATGCATGGCAATTATGGGCCGAATATGCAAAGTAGTGAGTGTGATGTACTCATTGCCATTGGTATGCGTTTCGACGACCGGGTAACAGGAAACCTGAAAACGTTTGTCAAACAAGCCAAAGTGATTCATATTGAGATAGATGCCGCAGAAATTGACAAAAACGTTAAAACAACGGTCGCCATCAATGCCGATGCTCGCGAAGCCCTGCGGGAGTTGTTGCCGCTAATTCAGCCGGCCACGCATCCGGAATGGGTAGAAGAGTTCAGAAAATATGACAAAATTGAGTACGACAAAGTTATATATGATGCCATAAATCCGACAAGTGGAAAAATGAAAATGTCGGAAGTCGTCAATGTATTGTCCGAAATGACCAAAGGCGAAGCTATTCTAGTCACAGACGTAGGTCAGCATCAGATGGCTGCTTCGCGGTACTATAAATTCAGTAAAACCGACAGTAATGTCACCTCTGGTGGACTAGGAACGATGGGTTTTGCTCTTCCGGCTTCTATGGGAGCCAAACTAGGCAAACCGGACCGTCAGGTGATGGCTATCATTGGTGATGGCGGCTACCAGATGACGGTACAAGAACTGGGAACAATTATGCAGTACAACATCGGCGTAAAAATTGTGGTGCTCAACAACAGCTTCCTGGGTATGGTACGCCAGTGGCAACAGCTTTTCCATGAAAAAAGGTATTCGTTTACGGAAATGACCAACCCAAATTTCATCAAACTCGCTGAAGCCTACTCGATTCCAGCAGAGAAAGTAGAAAAACGGGAAGACTTACGAGAAGCTGTGCAGAAAATGCTGGATGCCAATACTCCGTATTTTCTGGAAGTAGTGGTAGAAGCAGAAGAAAACGTATTCCCGATGGTTCCCGCAGGAGCCTCGGTGACAGATATTCGGTTAGAGTAAAAGGAAAGATGGAATGGTTGATTGTTGAATGGTTCGTTCGTAATTTTAGCCATTTGACAATCAACCATTCAACAATCCCGATCAACGTATACACTTGTGAAAGTCATGGATAACCTGCAAACAGACAGACTACATTTCAACTCATTTGGGGAGTTTCTCGAATTTGAAAAACATAGTGAGATCCGCTATGAGTTTTTCAATGGAGAGGTGTTTGCCATGGCAGGGACAAGTATTACGCATAACTTACTGGTTGACAGAATCAAAGACCTGATTAAAGCCAGATTTTCGCCTCAAGGTTGTTATACGTTGACCGAAAGTGTGAAACTGCAAGCCATTAAAGACTATTACTATCCCTACCCAGATGTGATGCTGACCTGCCATGAGCTAGACAAACAGGAACGATATATTATTAAGAATCCGTCATTGATTGTAGAAGTCTTGTCCAAGTCTACAGCGGATACGGATAAAACGTTTAAATGGCAACGATACAAGAAAATTCTATCATTACAGCATTACCTGCTGGTGTCTCAATATGAGGTTCTGGTAGAAGTTTTTAGTCGTACCGACCATCCGGAAACATGGCTGTACCAGTCATTTGATCAGCTGGCAGATGAGATTCGGCTGGAAAACATAGATTTTTCTCTTTCTGTAGAGGCTATCTATGAGAATATTATGCTTTTCCCAATAGATGAAAATGACTGAAGTTCCATACCCGAACAATCCAAATCAGAGTGGAGATTGTGATATGAATGAGAGGCTTTGGTATGCTATGCCAGAATCTATACAACATGCTATTGAAGAAAGTCTGGTTCAAGCAGATAACGCCAAAACTGTTTCTTATGAAGAGGTAAAGAAACGATTTGATAAATGGTTTTTATCCTGATATACCTAAAGTAACAACCACCATGCAACAATGGAATGCACAGTTTTATGATACCAAACACGCCTTCGTCTTTCAGTACGGCGAGGACGTGGTATCTTTGCTTAATCCACAACCCCATGAACGGATTCTGGACCTAGGTTCAGGAACTGGACACTTGGCCCAGAAGATTGCAGAGGCTGGTTGTACGGTCACAGGCATTGACAGTTCGGCAGAAATGGTGGCTCAGGCACAAGCTTTGTATCCGGAACTGGCTTTCTATCAGAAAAATGCCGCAGATTTTCATTTTGATGAGCCTTTTGATGCCGTGTTTTCCAATGCTACTTTGCACTGGATCCATACGCCGGAAAAGGTGATTGACTGTGTGTACCAATCCCTGAAAAAAGGGGGTCGGTTTGTGGCTGAAATGGGTGGAAAAGGTAACGTATATCGGATTCTGGTGGCTCTGGCAGAAGCCTTGAAAACTAAAGGCATACCTGCCATCCCTCCAATCAATTATTTTCCAAGCCTGGGTGAGTATACGACTTTGTTGGAAAAAGGCGGGTTTCGGGTTACCTTTGCAACACATTTTGATCGAGATACTGAACTAAACGATCCTGAAAATGGAGTCATTGACTGGATTCAAATGTTTCGAGGAGCCGAACTGAACGGGTTGTCAGAAGATGCCAGACAGGATGCCTTTGCTCAAATAAAGGCTACACTGAAACCAACTAATTTTCGGGATGGAAAATGGTTTGCTGACTACAAACGACTACGTTTTATAGCTATAAAAGAATAAAAACTGTTTACGAAAAAGCCCTGAAGGGGCGTAATTTATTAGCACAGGGGAAACCCTGTGAAACTGTGAACCATTACAGCATATGACCAATCACCAACTGGATACGGAAAGGACATTTATTATTTCTGTTCTTACTGAAAACAAAAGTGGCTTATTAAACGCCATAACTATTATCTTTACCCGCCGAAAGATTAACATTGAGAGCATAAATGTCTCAGAATCGGAAGTATCGGGAGTGAGCCGTTATACCATTGTGGTCAAACTGACTCGTGACAAAGCTGAAAAGCTGGTCAAGCAGATCCGGAAACTAATTGAGGTACTCGGATCCTTCTTGTACGAAGAAGATGAGACGCATTACCAGGAAATGGCCTTGTACAAAGTTCCCTTGGAACCGTTTCTAAACGATAGCCAAAATACGGTTGAAAAACTGATTCGGGATAACTTTGCGCGGATTCTGGTCATTGAACGGGAATATATCATCATCGAAAAGACCGGACGCAAAAGTGAAACCCAAAAGCTATTTGAAGAACTCAAAGCATTTGGCGTATCCGAATTTGTACGGTCGGCACGGGTGTCTATTTCCAAGTCCAAACGTCGTACCGAACGGTTTTTGGAAGAACTCGAAGAACTCAGTGTCAAGTCTTCGACCAAGGTGGAGTACCAGGATTAACAAGGAACCACACAGGCAAAGCATGGACTGGCTATGAAAAATTTTGATCGGTTTACCAATGATCTGGGAAAGTTGATGCATCTTGCTGAGCCAATTCCCTTGTCACACATCCCGGAACTGTTTCAGCCAGATGTCATTCAATTTATTGTAGGCGAAACCTTGGTCAAAAATGAAGCGGGAGAGTTGCTGGTCAGTGAGAAAATGATTCGTGCCTGGATTCATAAGATTATGAAGAAAGGGTTTGGTTATGATATTGATTTAAAATGGTATGATACCCAACCAATAGACAAAGATGACACAAGTGTAGCTTAAACGTGTATTCAGCAGACTGTACATATAGAGTAAAATTAACCTTAATCTAATACTAATCAATCTATTCTAAATTATGGCAAAGTTACAATTCGGGGGCGTAGCCGAAGACGTAGTTACCCGGGAGGAGTATCCACTCGACAAATCACGTGAATACTTAAAGAATGATACCATCGCTGTGATTGGCTATGGTGTACAAGGTCCAGGACAGGCATTGAACCTGAAAGACAATGGTTTTAAGGTAATTGTAGGTCAACGTCGCCCTTCCAAAACATGGGACAAAGCTGTAGCAGACGGATGGGTACCAGGTGAAACCCTTTTTGATATTGAAGAAGCCCTGCAACAAGGTACTATTATCTGCTATCTGCTGTCAGATGCTGCTCAGATTGACCTATGGCCAACCGTAAAAAAACACCTCACCGCAGGTAAAACCCTATACTTCTCACACGGATTCGGTGTGACATACAAAGAACAGACAGGCATTATTCCTCCAACAGATGTAGACGTAATTCTGGTAGCTCCTAAAGGCTCTGGTACTTCTCTGCGTCGGATGTTCCTAGATGGTAAAGGATTGAACTCTTCATTTGCTATCTTCCAGAATGCCACAGGAAATGCCCGTGAAAAAGCCATTGCTCTGGGTATTGGTGTAGGCTCAGGTTATCTGTTCGAAACCGACTTCTACCGCGAAGTAACCTCCGACCTGACCGGCGAACGGGGTACACTGATGGGTGCTATTCAGGGTATCTTTGCAGCTCAGTATGAGATTCTACGTAAAAACGGACACTCTCCATCTGAAGCTTTCAATGAAACCGTTGAAGAACTAACCCAGTCACTGATGCCTCTGGTTGCTGAAAATGGTATGGACTGGATGTATGCCAACTGCTCTACCACTGCCCAACGGGGTGCATTAGACTGGTGGAAAAAATTCCGTGATGCTACCCTTCCTGTATTTGACGAACTGTACAACAGCGTAAAAGCAGGTGAAGAAGCTGCCCGTTCGATCTCTTCTAACAGCCAGACAGACTACCGTGAAAAACTGGAAGTAGAATTGAAAGAATTGCGTGAGTCTGAAATGTGGCAAGCAGGTGCAACCGTACGTAAACTGCGTCCGGAAAACAACTAAGCTTGTTTATTATCTATACAATTGCAGGATAAGCAGGTATATGAACCTGTTTATCCTGCAATTTTGCTTTCTATCTATTATCTTGCCCACACAAACCACCATATGTCTATCTAGCAGACGTATGCTACTCATTTTTTTATGCAAGAACGTATTTTGTATCCATCCCGATGGAAATCTGTCCTATTTTTGGTCATTAGTTTACTTTTTTCAGGCACAGGTCTGTATTTTATTCTGACTGATAATGCCCCACTGACACTCTGGCTGGCATTTTTGTTTTTTAGTATTTGTAGTATTATTTTCATTCTTCAGCTCGTTCCAGGCAGTTCGTACCTAAAAATTAATGCAGAAGGCATTGAAACGGTCACATTATTCCGAAAAAGTTTTATTCCATGGAATGCCATTAAAGAAATGGGTGTACTTCGGATGAATATGCAAACCATGATTGGGATTAATTTTTCACCCAAATACATCAAAGCTGAAAAAGGAAAAATGCTGTCTCGAAACCTGAGCGGCTGGGAAGGAGCCTTGCCCAGTACCTATGGCATGAAAGCCGACAAACTGGTCGAGTTGCTGTATGCCTATAAAAAGAATGCAAAATAGGTAGATTCGACTTTAACCGAATTAGAAGTTTACGCTGAAATAATCCAATTATCTTGCATACAAATTCGACTAAAGCCGAATCTACTACCCACTTGCCATGCTCACGTGCCAGAAACACTTATTCTCTTTGCCCGAATCAGTTCATTACCTGAATTGTGCCAGTATGTCACCACTACTCAAATCTGTAGAAGAGGCAGGTATACACGGATTGCAACGAAAATCACGGCCACATGAAATCCATCAGGAGCACTTTTTTGATACAGCAGAAACTGTCAAATCCCTGTTTGCCCAGCTGATTCATTGTCCAGACACGCAACGGATAGCTATTCTGCCGTCGGTGTCCTATGGCATGGCTATTGTGGCAAAGAACCTGCTCAAACGCAAAGACCTACGGGCTGGACAGAAAATTGTAGTGGTAGGCGAAGAGTTTCCCAGCGATGTATATGCTTGGGAGGAAGTTTGTACCGAACAGCAGTTGCATCTACAATTTGTTCCTGCTCCAGATACCCTACAAAACCGAGGTCAAGCCTGGAATGCAGAGCTACTACACGCCATTGATAATCAGACAGTTTTGCTGTGTATTTCGCCCATACATTGGGCCGATGGCACATGGTTTGACCTGACATCCCTTTCCCAGAAATGTCAGCAGACAGGCACCTGGCTAGGCATTGACGGAACCCAGTGCATAGGAGCCTATTCGTTTGACATACAGGAGCTTCAGCCTACGTTTGTAGTGACAGGTGCTTACAAATGGCTGTTGGGGCCTTACTCCAATGCCTTGGCCTATTTCAGCGATGTTTTTGACAATGGCTCCCCCCTAGAACGCAACTGGGTGACTCGAAAAGACAGTGACGATTTCAAAAGTCTGGTTCACTACCAGACCGAATTCCGTCCCAAAGCCTATCGGTACACAATGGGTGAGATGAGTAACTTTATCCAATTGCCTATGATAGCGACTGCATTAACACAGATTCTGGCCTGGACACCTGAAGCTATTCAGCATTATTGCGAAAACCTGGTTTCCTGCATCTTGCCAGACATCCAGCAGGCAGGCTTCTGGATTGAAGAAGAGACATTCCGCTCGTCTCATCTGTTTGGGTTAAGAGCCGTGAAAGAGGTAAACTTCCTTCATTTGCAACAAACATTGCAGCAGAAAAACATATATGTCTCGTTTCGGGGTAATTGTATCCGCATTTCGCCCCATGTCTATAATGATGCGGCCGATATGCAGGCTTTGGCAGAGGTGCTGGTGAGTAGCTAGAATAAGAACTCTGTTTCAGGTAAAATAAAGTCTACTTTGTCACAGTTATACTCTCTCTGATTGATATGCCTATCCACTGGATTATCCAACAAAACCTGATTCGAACCCAAGAACTGATTCAACTGCAACAAGCTTTTGCACAGACCCAGACTAGTTTTGAAGAAGTATACGTCATCCCATTCTCTGAACAACTCCCTGATTTTCAACATACAAACCTACCCATCATTTTCTACGGCTCTACAACATTGATTGCCAATGCATGGAAGCATCCCGTATGGAGGAAGGGCATTTTCTATGACCCAGACACATTTCAAATGCCCAATTATCTGACCCAATGGGGCAACCGGATGCTGAACGCTGACATGCAGTTTCTGAGTCTGACAGACTTCCTCCACTCCTACCCTGCCACAAACACCAGCTGGTTTGTTCGCCCTACCGACGACTCAAAGGTATTCAGTGGCCTGTTGATGTCTGTGGCTGAACTTGCCGACTGGCACACACGCCTGACACAAACACCCATGCAGGACTTAACACCAGACACGATTCTTTGCTTTGCCACACCCAAACCGATTATCAAAGAATGGCGGGCATTTGTGGTCAATCAGCAGGTAGTCAGTGCCTGTCGGTATATGCAGGATGGAGAAAAAAACATTTCTACTACCGATGTTCCTTCAGAAATGATTACTTTTGTACAGGACTGCAGCCAGGTGTATGTACCGCATCCCATCTTTGTGATGGATATTGCCCTGTGCAACGACACGTATTACATCCTGGAATGTAACTGTTTCAACGATACCGGCTTCTATCAGCATGATATACAAGCTATTGTGCAGAAGGTCAATGATTTTTGCATACAAGCATTTACTGATTACAAATAACCAATACCTATGTCTCAACAACCCCAAACTCTATTTGATAAAATCTGGGATAGCCACGTAGTGAAGCGGCAGGAAGGACACCCAGATGTCGTTTTTATTGACCGTCATTTTATTCACGAGGTCACCAGCCCACAGGCTTTCAATGGATTGCGTAACCGTAGCATTCCTGTCTTTAATCCTGCCCGTACCACGGCCGTTCCTGATCACAACGTACCCACCAAAGACCAACTCCTGCCTATCAAAGATGCACTGTCTCGCCATCAGGTAGAGACGCTACGGACAAACTGTGCCGATTTTGGGATTGAACTCTACGACCTGGGTCATCCGTTTCAAGGCATTGTACACATCATCGGGCCAGAATTAGGACTTACCCTTCCGGGCATGACCATCGTCTGTGGCGACTCACATACCAGTACACACGGAGCTTTTGGAAATATTGCCTTTGGTATCGGAACCAGTGAAGTGGAAATGGTGCTGGCAACCCAATGCATCATGCAGTATAAACCCAAGCGGATGTTGATTGAGATCAATGGTGATCTAGGCAAAGGGGTTCTTTCCAAAGATATTATTCTCTATATTATTGCCCAGATTTCGGCGGGCGGAGCTACCGGATACTTTGTAGAATATGCCGGAGATACCATTCGCAACCTGAGCATGGAAGCCCGAATGACTATCTGCAACATGAGCATCGAAATGGGTGCCCGTGGTGGTATGATTGCCCCCGACGAAACGACGTTTGCCTACCTGAAAGGAAAGAGATTTGCCCCACAAGGAGCCGAATGGGAAGAAAAACTAGCCTACTGGAAAACCCTCAAAACCGACGAAGGTGCCGTATACGACCAGGTGCTGACTTTCCGTGCGGAAGATATTGAACCTATGATTACCTACGGAACCAACCCCGGCATGGGCATCAAAATTACGGATCGTATCCCCACACTGGAAGAACTGAAAGATATTTCCGAACAACCATCCTTCAAAAAGTCCTTGGAATACATGGGTTTGGAAGCCGGAGCACAACTGCTGGGCAAACCTATTGATTTTGTATTTATCGGAAGTTGTACCAATGCCCGTATCGAAGACCTACGTCTGGTAGCAGATTTTGTGAAAGGTAAAACCAAAGCTCCAAATGTAGAAGTATGGATCATTCCGGGTAGCAATCAGGTAGCCAATCAGGCAAAAGCGGAAGGGCTGGATAAGGTTTTTGAAGCCGCTGGCTTTGAACTCCGCGAACCCGGCTGCTCTGCCTGTCTAGGTATGAATGAAGACAAGGTTCCTGCCGGAAAATACTGCGTGTCTACCTCCAACCGTAACTTCGAAGGTCGGCAAGGGCCACAGTCACGGACCTTCCTAGCTAGCCCACTAACAGCCGCTGTAGCTGCTGTGACAGGTAAAGTGATGGATGTACGGGAGTTTGTCTGAACCTTGGATTTATAGGATTTCAGGATTGTCTTGATTACTTTCTTTCACCGCAAAACTTGCCTCTCACTTCGTAGAGCAAGTTTTGCGGTGTTTTTTTACCTTCCAGAGGTGTTTTTTAATGCGGCTCATGAACAAATCAAGTGTTAAATACCTGATAGTCAAACTACATATACACCTCTTATTGAGCATCTGTAGGGGCGAATGTGAGTCGCCCCTACGGCTTTTATCCATCACTCACGTTAGATAGAAAACACCTCGTTTTTCGTGCAAAATACCCTAATTGGGGTATTGACTTGGATAGCAGGAATGGAGATATTAGCAGCACGTATACTTGCGTTTATTTTTCTATTTTTAGGGATAGGTGCAAGTACCTATTTAGATTCTGCGTTTATAGGGATGTTACTGGCAAGTGTATTGCAGAATCAAGAAAATACAAAACAAAAGATGATTTCAACCAAAGAACTTAATTTACCAAATACACAGAAATTACAGGCAATTTGCAAATCAATTTCTGTTTTAGACGCAATTCTTTCGCAAGAATGGGAATATCGCTATTATTCATACAACAACAAATGGGCAGACAATAAAGAATTTTGCGAAATGCGAAATGGTTCGGGCGACCAAATGCTAATTTTATTTAGACAGGATGGTTGTGTAATAAATGGATTTGCTCACGAATACCAACAGCAAGAAAAGGAGAAACTAACAAAAGATTTGCCTTCCATTTTTAACGAATTTATTTTTGGCGAGCCTGTAAAAACAATTGGAACTACATTTTGCGTTTGGACGACCGAAGGAAAAAAATGGCAAACTGGACAAATCGAAAATTACGAGGATAACTCTGAGGAAATGTTGAATATTTTTGATGGAAATCCACAAACTTACATTGATTGGGCGACAGAATATTTTGACAAAAGTTTTGTAGAAAACGGAATTCCATTGGAAACTGTGGCAGAAATTTATAACGGAAAAACTCTAACAAAAGAAATGGTTTTGACAATTGTTGAGGAACTTGAAGATTGGGAACAACTTGAAGAGGACTTAAATGAAATTGGCTATGCGTACGACTTTAACTAACCAAAAAACGCCAGCTACTAACAACGGTTTGTCAATATGGCGGCTGAAGTGTTTCTATGAAACATTTGTGCAAGGTTCAGCAGTAAATTTATTGAGCTTTTGTGCTAAAATCCGCCACATCGCCAAGGCCAAAACCGTTATAAGCAATCCGTTGGACAAACATCGAAATGAAAAAAAAAAAATTTACCTCTTTAGCCTTTCTTTCATTCTGACAAACTGTGTGAATATTTCCAATGACAAAGTTGGAACTTGCTGCGACAAGATCTATACAAATATTGACAGTGCAATCAATTGTTTGAGCCGAACCAAGGACGGTAACGGAACAACTACAGATGAGAGATTTCTACTTATTGCCTTTGTTGAAAAAGACCTTGAAGTAAATCAAAAGCTAGGATGGGACATAATCAAAGACCCAGACATAGTCAAAACGGTAAAGAAAAACTATGCACTCGTAATTTTGGATGCCAACCAATATAAAATATTAAATGACGACTGCTCTTACAATATTGCCGAAATCATAGAAAAAACTCATGATAGGACAATTTTTGTAATCATAAACCAAGCATTATGTGTGTTTGGTGACTGGACACTTAATGACGATAAAGAAAGTATAATCGAAAGACTTCAGGTTGGCAACGGGCCTTAAACTGTGTGAGGCGGGCAGCTTATAACACGAGTTTTGCGTCAGGCAGTGTGTGTTGGCTGACAGCTTAGTGCTTCGAAATCCGCCACATCGCCAAGCCGAGAACTGTTATAGGGCATTTTAGGAAGACCAACAATGAATACAAAAATGAGACAAGGACAATTCGAGGTAATTGATAGTTTTGCCATTAGACGTAGGAACGAATTTTATCTAATCGGACAATTAAAGGAAGGAACAGTTCAAGAAAAATGGTTTTTAAATGTGCCATTTAATAAATCTCTTTCAATGACTGTTAGAATTTCAGCAATTGAGGATGTAGAGATTTCAAGCGAAGCGCATAAATACAAACTTCTGATTGTTTCAGGAGACACCGAAACCATTGACTTACTACTCGAACTGAAAATAGGAAGTGAATATTTAGATATAACAATTGAAGGGGAAGATTAAATATTTTGAAAAATGCTAATGACTCAGCAGATACATATGAATTGTGGACAGTGTTAGAGGAAAACGACGATAAAAGTGGTTACAAAATATATTTTGACCAGGAAACTAAAATATTCGGACTAGCAATACACTCGGATAAAGACGAGCTGATTGACATTGGAAACTACGGAACATTTTTGAAGACATTATATTCGATGTGAGAATTGGTAGCAGCTAACATGAGTTTTGCGTCAGGCAGGGTGACGTGCAAATTTTGAGCTGTGTGCCTCTAATAAATTTTAGTAAAAATTTGAAGCTTTGTACTCTAAAACCCACCCGAACGCCAAGCCGACAACCGTTATGCCTCGTTGTAAGACAGTGCAAACCAACAAAATTTCGACCAAAAACTGAAAAACTGCCTATGCTTCGCAAAATAAAAGAGCTGCAATCTAACACATAAGCTAACGCTTTTGCAGCACATTTGATTTTGCATAAACGCACCACGACATTACGAGCATTGACCAGAAAGTGTAAAATTTGCTTCGCTGACTTTATTAGGACTTACGCAACCTACTCTACTTCAAGCCCTGAATATGGTTGTGGTTGTGCCTCTCCGAGCAACTATGAAAATCCGCATACTTAACAACGCCATCGACATTGACAGCTTTGTGTATCAATCCTTCATCTGTCAAACGATCCAAAACACGATAAATAGTAACCCTATCACAAAGTTCAATTAGTTGTTTTTGGATTTCAGTATACAAAAGTGCTGACTTAGAGGATAATACCAACTCTTGTATTGCTGTTTTAGCTGTTGTATTTCTTGACAACTTCATATTTCTCAAAACAACTACTGCAATATTGTTGCATTTACAAAGACAATGACTATTTTCGCAACTTTGTTGCATTGATGCAAAATAATTTATGATCGCAATACAAACCATAAGCAAGGCTTTCAATGGCTTGCTTACTATTAATCAACTTTCACTTTCGGTAGCAGATGGAGAGATTTACGGCTTACTTGGTTCTAACGGTGCCGGTAAATCAACTACGCTGAATATGTTGCTTGGTTTTCTCAAACCTGATGAAGGTCAAATATTGGTAAACGGAATTGATACAAGCTCTCATGCTGAAGAGGCAAGAAAACAGATTGGTTACATTCCTGAAAACGTAAACCTTTACCCGTACTTAACAGGCATTGAAAATTTGGATTACTTCTGCAAAATCGCAGGAATAAAATACAGCAAAACAGAGCTTTCCAATTTTCTAACTGCTTGTGGATTGCAACAGGAAGCCCACAACAGGCGAACAGAAACCTACTCTAAAGGAATGCGACAAAAAGTAGGCATTGCCATTGCATATGCCAAAAAAGCAAAAGTTTATCTCTTGGACGAACCTGCAAGCGGTTTAGACCCTTTGGCAAGCAACGAACTTTCAGAATTACTCAAAAAATTAGCCACTGAAGGTGCTACGATTTTGATGGCTTCTCACGATATTTTTCGGGTGCGGGAAGTCTGTCATCGCATCGGAATCCTCAAAAAAGGCACTTTGGTCAAACAGCTTCGTAGTGAGGAAGTAAGTACCAATGAATTGGAAAAACTGTATTTGGAATTTATAAAAAATTAATTTAACAAACCCTAAAAATGAAGAAAAGTTACTTAATGTTATGCTTGTTTACCTTGTTGTGTGTGCAAGTGAATGCCCAAACAATTCGTGGGCGTGTGGTAGATGCCAAAACGAAAAGCTCTATTTTAGGAGCAACCGTACTATTCAAAAACACCAATATTGGTACAGTGACCGATAGTTTGGGGAATTTTGCTTTAAATGGCGAGGGTGTTTTGGAGATTTCATCTATTGGCTATCAAAAATATACGATCCCTGCCACATATTCTTTTTTGGAAATACAATTAGAAGCTTCTTTGCAAGAACTTCAATCTGTAGAAATAGTAGGACGCAGTGCTAAAGATTACAATTCTACCTATAGTTTTTCAGCAACCAAAATAGCCATTGCAAACTTGGAACTACCACAAAGCTTAGGCACAATTACCAAAGAACTGATTGCCGACCGTCAGGCTTTCCAGTTAGCCGATGCCGTAAAAGTGGTGAGTGGAGTTACACCATCGAGTTTTTATAATCAATACAACATCAGAGGCATCAGCCAAAACGAAGAAGGGCAGATTATCAATGGAATGAGAACACGCCAATTCTACTTTATTCAGCCACTTACGAGCAATATTGAGAGAGTGGAAGTATTAAAAGGTCCTGCTTCTGTCACCATGAGTAGTGTTGACCCTGGTGGAAGCATAAATATGGTTACTAAAAAGCCTTTAGCAGAAACTAAAAAAGAAATTAGTTTGAGTGCGGGAAGTTTTAGTACCCTGCGAACTACCTTGGACTTTACAGGTGCTCTGAACAAATCTAAAACTTTACTTTATCGCTTGAACGGAGCGTATCAAGAAGCCAAAAGTTACCGAGATTTAGTCAATAATAATTCCTTTTTGCTTTCTCCTTCATTTACTTACAAGCCTAATGAAAAAACTTCGGTGAATGTAGAAATGATTTTTAGTCAATTAAATGGCAATTTGGACAGAGGGCAGCCTATTTTTGGTGCAATAGCAGGCGAAACCAAACTCAACAACACACCCAGTAGTTTGAATTTGGGTGCATCTAACGATTTTTTTAAGTCAAAAGAATTTATCTTAACGACAAGTCTTGCACATAAATTTACTAAGAATATTGGCTTCAATGCCCAATATATGAAGCAAACTTGGCAGGAAGACTTGCAGGAACACCGTAGTACCAATGCTTTTGCAAGAGATACAAGCAATAAACTCGTTACTTCTTTGGTAGGAATGCAATTCATACAACGCAAGCAAAATTGGAATATCGATAATTTTAATGCTTATCTTAATTTTGATTTCCAAAAAGAGAACATCAGCAACAAATTGTTAGTAGGTTATGATTTGAGTAGTTGGCAAAAAATGAAAGGTGGCGGACAAAATGCAGCACGTGGTTTTTTGTTGAAAGATGGCAGTGTAGCTAGCAGTTTCGTACCCACTAATGTAGCTAATTATCAAACTGTTACGATTGGTGGAGTTACTTTGCCTCGCCCAAATACCAATTATTTTGATCTAAACAATCCGACCTATACCGTCAGAAATATCAACGATTACACAATGAATAGCCGTGTGGCTGTTCCTTCGGCACTTACGACTACTCACGCTATTTATGTGCAAAATCTGTTCAAAATAGGTAAATTTTCTGCCCTATTGAGTCTTCGCCAAGAGTGGTTCGAGGATATAACAGGGCATAAGACTCCTACCAAACTATCGTTCAATAATACAGCCCTCATTCCCAGAATTGGTTTGACTTATGCCGTTACTTCCAATATCAATGTGTATGGTACTTATTTGACAGGTTTCCAACCGCAATCCAATACCGTAACCTTGCTGCCAAGCACTGGCAATTTCTTTTGGGCAACCCAGTCGGCGGCACAATTCAAGCCTTTGGAAAGTGATTTGAAAGAATTGGGGGCAAAAGGAGAATTTTTTGATGGAAAACTCCAAGCAACTGTGGCAGTTTATGAAATTACCCAAAAAAATATTTTGATGAACGCCAACGACCCTACTCAACCCGATTTATTGGTACAGCGTGGAGAAGATCGTAGTCGTGGTTTTGAGATAGACATTACAGGCTCCATCACTAAAAATTGGCAAATCTATGCCTCGTACAGTTACATAGACGCAGTAATTATCAATGATGCCAATATAAACTTGATAAACCAACGCAAAGAAAATACACCTCAAAATAGTGCAAACCTTTGGACTCGTTACAATTTCCCTGAACATAGTTTGCTCAAAGATTTGGGCCTTGGCCTTGGCATACAGCATCAAGGAAGCAGAGTACCCTGGTTCACGCGCGACTTTGAAGTGCCTGCTTTTACGGTTTTTGATGCGGCTTTGTACTATGCACCTGTTCGTAGCAATATCCAATTAGCCTTAAATGTAGGTAACTTATTTGACAAAACGTATTGGTTAGGAGCACAAAACTACACCCGTTTGTTCCCTGCTGCACCCCGAAATTTTATGCTTTCGGCCACTTATAAGTTTTAGGATTAAATAAACCTATAAGGTTTTGAAAACCTTATAGGTTTATTACATAAATCAAATTTATGTCTATCAAAAATATCATTATAGTGGCAAGGCAAGTAGTAACTAACTTTGCTAAGAGAAAAAGTACAAACGTACTGCTTGCTTTTTTTGTGGCTTTCCTTGCTCTTGCTATTTGGGTTGGCGAACAAGAAAGACAACATCACCAAACCTTAGCTCAACATTACAGCCAAGAAGTGAGGCAGCGATGGGAAACAAGCCCCGACAAGCACCCGCACCGAATGGCACATTACGGCTATGTGGCTTTTCGTGAAAAATATCCGTTGAGTTTTTTTGATTTCGGAATGGACGCTTATACAGGAAAGTCCGTTTTTTTGGAAGCTCACAAACAAAACACTGTTAATTTTTCAGAAGCAGGACATTCGAGTAGTTTGTTGCGGTTTGGTCAAATTTCGGCAGCACTGATTTTACAACTTTTAGTGCCTTTACTTTTATTTTTCTTAGGCTACGACCTCATTGCTAAAGAACGTGAGGAAGGTATTTTAAAACTACTTTTTACGCAAGGCATTTCTTGGCAGAGTCTTATTTTAGGAAAAACATTAGGCCTGTTTTTTGTAAGTCTTGTTCTATTAACATTCACAGCATTTTTTGGATTGGTGATTTTATTAGTCAATGGTTTTGAAACCGAAGTATTGATACGTTATGGCTTATTGATTGGTACTTACGCACTTTATTTTTTTATCATTTGTCTGATTGCCATTTTAGTTTCTGCCCAAAGTCGTACAGCCAAATCGTCTTTAGTCAAATTGATAGGCTGTTGGTTATTTTTTACGCTTATCATGCCCCGTATTGCACAGGTAATAGGACAAAATGGCTACCCGTCACCTTCCAAAATAGAATTTGACAAAGCCGTAGAAGCCGACCTTATTAAACAAGGCGACAGCCATAACCCTGATGACCCACATTATAAAGCCCTAAAAGATTCAATATTAAATGCTTATCAAGTAGATTCTACGCACAAATTACCTTTCAATTATTCAGGTTTGGTGATGCGGGAAGGCGAAAAATTGAGTGCCGAAACCTACAATCAGCATCAAAATCGTTTAATAAACATTTATGAACAACAACAAAACGTATTGCGTTACTCTGCTTTTTTAAATCCTTTTATCGGAACTAAAAATATTTCAATGGCTTTGACAGGTACTGATTTCGGTTCTTTTAATGATTTTCAACAACAAGCCGAAATGTTCAGATACCAACTAGCCCAAAAAATGAACAATTTGCAAATCAAATATATTGGGAATAAAGTCAAAAATGCCAAAATTGACCGACAAAACTGGATAAATTTTCCAGATTTCAAGCATCAGTTTTTGTCCTTGAAAGCAGTCGTTTCTACCGAAAAATGGTCTTTTGGGGCTTTGTTTTTTTGGCTAACTGTTTTGTTTTTGCCTATTCGTTACGCTAGCCAATGGTTAAAAATCATTTAAAGATATGCACTTTATAAAATTACTTTTTTTGAATTTTATCAGAGCCAAAGGCTACACAATGGCTATTTTGGTTTTGTGGATAGCAAGTATGTTAAGTTTGTATATTGGCAAAACTTTTATCGACAACCACCAAAAAAATATTCAAAAAATAGCCCAAGCACAACAAGAACACATAAACCGTTATGTAAAATTTGAAAACAAAGAAATGGGCTTGCTTTTGTACTATTTGAAGTTTGGCGTGGTTAATGAGATGCCGAATTTGGCGGGTTTGAGTATTGGGCAAAGAGACATCAACCCAAGTGCAATGAGTGTAACGATTCGCAATTTGGAAGAGCAAAAATACAATACCGAACTGCACAACCCAATGTATCAACTCTTGGGCAATATGGATTTTAGTTTTGTCTTGATTTATTTTTTCCCATTAGTCATCATTGCTTTTTGTTTCAACGCATTGTCCGAAGAAAAAGAAAGTGGTATATGGAAAATGCTTTGTAGCCAAACGGCCAAGCCTTATAGAGTCATTTTTCAGAAATTAGTCATTCGCTTGGTAGTCATTGAGTTGCTTTTGTTGACAATTTTGATCATTGCTCAATTTTATTTGAATATTTCTTTTGATATTTATTGGATAATTTTTGGCATTTCGGCAATGCTGTATGTACTTTTTTGGTTTGCCTTCTGTGCTTGGATTGTTTCTTTACAAAAAAATTCTAACCAAAATGCCCTTTTATTATTAGTTTCTTGGGTTTTATTGACTATTGTACTGCCCGCAGGTGCGAATGCCCTTATAACGCAAACTTATCCTACACAAGAAGCCTTTGAAACCTTAGTAGAAAGTCGGGACGGCTACCATAAAAAATGGGACTTGGAAAAAGAACCCACGATTCAAAAATTTAAGGCTCATTATCCTCAACTTGCCAACTTTGAACACCCGAAAGACAAAGATTTTTCGTGGTTTTGGTACTATGCTATGCAACAAATGGGTGATGATGAGGCACAAGAAGCTGTTAAACAATTTAAAAACAAATTAGTCAGTCGGCAAAAAATGAGTCAATGGATTGCTTATTTTTTGCCGACCATTCACACACAGTTAATTTTCAATCAAATAGCCCAATCCGATTTGCATAATCAACTCCAATTTTGGGAAGCCTTAGAGCAATTTCACGAGCAAAAAAAGCTGCATTTTTATCCAAAAATTTTCAGTGATGCACCTGTACTAAAAGAAAATTGGCAACAGTGGTCAATAGAATTGTATCAAACCAAACCTGTTATCAATTGGACAAGTATTCTTATGCCAATATTGACTTTTATTGTCTTCATTATTTTTTTGATATATAAACAAACTGTAAATTTCAAATCTCTAGTATAAGATGATCCGTATTCTACAAACTTTTGAGCAATGGGCAAACTACATAAATCAAGAGTATTGGTAAGTTATAAGAAATATTTAGACATAGAAATCTTTAAAGGGGAAATTTCAAAGCATAAATATCCTTGGCATTTTCACAATTGCTATACACTTATTATAGTGGAAAAGGGTTCGATAATCTACGAATTTCACGAAAAGAGTATAAAAGTGGATGCGACTGAAGCATTAATAATAGAACCCCAAAAGATTCATAGAAACACAATCTCACAGTCTACGGCTTATACAGCATTTTTTTTACCCCTTGACTATTTTGAGTTCGTAGGACAAAATAAACTTCTTACACAGAAAATAAATCATCCAACGGTAGTTAATAGAATCGTTGACTTATTTAATAAAATAGAGCTAAACAATAGTAAAATAGAATTAAAAGAAATTGTTTTTGGACTCTGTGAGTTAATAGGTCATCCGCAAATAGAAAAGACGGATGTTTCCCCTTCAGACATCAACGCAATCCCTAACATAGACTACGATTTAACAATAACAGAGCTTGCAGAAAAAGCTCATTTAAGTAAATTTCATTTTCAAAGAATATTTAAGAAAAAGTGTGGCTTAACCATTGGTCAGTTAAAACAGCAAGAAAAAACCATTATGGCAAAAACACTCTTGGAAAATGGAAAGTTGCCAGCTGATGTAGCATATGAACTAGGCTTTTTTGACCAAAGTCACTTTATAAAGTATTTTAGAAAGATGTGGGTTGTTACACCTAAGTATTTTAAAAAATAGCACTTTTTTACTATTCTGTGCTTCGTTTTTTTTAGAATTTTGTAAAAAAAACAGTATGACATACGAACACAAATACAACCTAATAACCGTATGGACTGGTAATAAGGGTGACGGGACTAAAAATGTACGAACCTATGACCGTAGCCATACAGTGACAATTCAAGGAAAACCTGAATTATTTCTAACCACCGACAATCCTGCTGTTGGAGACAAATCAAAATTGAATCCTGAAGATTTATTGGTTTCAGCCATTTCATCCTGCCACATGCTTTCCTACTTATATCTATGCTCAATGGAAGGAATTGTAATTTTGACCTACACCGACAATGCCACAGGTATTATGATTGAAAAGGCAAACGGTGGTGGCAGTTTTAAAGAAGTTGTTTTAAATCCATTTTTTTATGTAGCCGATGAAACTATGGTAGAAAAAGCCATCGAGTTGCACCACAAAGCTCACGAAATATGTTATATAGCCAATTCTGTGAATTTTGAAGTGAAGTGTAATCCAACTTGCAAAGTAGAAAATAAATAAAATGAAAATTTGCATAGCCCAGACAGAACCCAAAAAAGGAAATGTTTCAGCCAACATTGAAGCACACATAAGGTTTATTGAACTTGCTTTGACTTTACATTCAGAAGCAATTTTCTTTCCTGAACTTTCGTTAACAGGTTACGAACCAGAACTTGCCAAAAATTTAGCGACTAATCATAACGATACTCGTTTAGACATCTTTCAAAAAATGTCTGACCACAACACTATCATTATCGGACTTGGATTGCCGACTGCCCTAGAATCGCAAATCCGAATAAGCATGATAATTTTTGAACCAAACAAAGCCAGACAGACATACTCCAAACAACAACTGCATTCAGACGAATTTCCATATTTTGAAAATGGTTTTGGACAAGTAATAATCAAGACAGCCAATAGGAATATTGCACCCGCAATTTGTTACGAAAGTTTACAACCGACACATGCTGAAAACGCTTTTAAACTTGGTGCTGACGTGTATTTGGCAAGCGTAGCAAAATCAGAAAATGGAGTTAAAAAAGGCTTTGACTATTATCCGAAAGTAGCAAAGCAATACGCAATGCCTGTATTAATGTCTAATTGTGTAGGTTTTTGCGACAATTTTTTAAGTGTTGGCAAAAGTTCTGTTTGGACAAAGCAGGGAGAATTAGTTGGACAACTTGACGACAAAACTGAAGGGATTTTAATTTTCGATACAGAAACAGAAGAAATCGTTAAAAGAATTTTGATTAACAACTAAACCGATAAAAAATGTTAGAAATTAGACCCTGCTGCGAAAACTGTGGCAAGAGTTTGCCTAACGACTCAAACGAAGCAATGATTTGCACTTTTGAATGTACATTTTGTATTCAATGCGTAGAGGAAATTTTAGAAAATGTTTGTCCTAATTGTGGTGGTGGTTTTGAGAAAAGGCCCACACGACCACATACACAGTTAGGCAAATATCCCATGAGAATGGATAAAGTATTTAAACCCATAGAGTTTAATAAATTTTTAGAGACAAATAAGAGCATTGACCCACGAGAAAGATGAAATACCTAACAGGTAAGATCTACATGTCCCTTTTTCCAAATTAAGCAGTACTCAAAAAATATTTTTGCAAAAAAATAGACAGACTTGTCTATTTTAAAATTATACTTTATATTTACACCATGAAATTTAATTCAACCCCAAAAGAACGAATTTTAGAAACTGCGTATAAGCTCTTTTATACACAAGGGTACAATATGACTGGTATCAATCAAATTCTTGAAGAGGCAAAAGTTGCAAAAGCAAGCCTTTACCAACATTTTGGATCGAAAGAGGAATTGGGCGTTGAATACATTAAAAAAGTAAGAGAAGATTGGTTCAAGGCATTTGACACTCATTTATCTAAAAAGGAAAACCCAAAACAAAGAATTATTACTGCCTTTGACTTTTTAGAAATAAATATGGTAATCAATAATTTTAAGGGCTGCCGATTTATAAACTTGCTTTCTGACATTGACACAACAAGCACAGAAATGCAAAATCAGATTTTAGAGCATAAAATGAAATTAAGGAATCTATTCAAAACATTAATCCAAGAATATACAGAAGGCAAGTTCGAATTACTAATCCCTAATACACACGACACTATCTATTTACTTTTTGAAGCTGCTATTATCGAAAGCAAAATTTACAAAGATGTTTGGCCTATTTTAACTGCTAAAAAAACGGTGAATAATATACTCACATTGACAAGCTAAAAAAAATTGATCAAAAAATAGACAGAATTGTCTGTCTAAATAAAAGAAAGAAATGAAAATATCAAATATCTTATTACCAATTATAAGTATTCTGTTTTCAGAATTTGTGTCTGCACAAAATTCAAAATCATTTCAATGGATTGGCGGGCCCACTTGCATTTTAGGTTGTGTGTCAAAATGTATGATAGATGTAAAGTCTGATTATCAATAGCTTACATATGAAACTATTGTTTTGTCCTCCCGCAGGGATCTTCGCGCAAATACCACGGCCGCTGTATTTTTGCGAAGAT
>JACCDR012214070.1_pt1 | contig 53594 bp, 73 predicted proteins | sample 7446431 | NCBI WGS metagenome assembly JACCDR01 (sample SAMN15323443, study PRJNA562643) | freshwater metagenome | isolation source: river surface water | place: USA:Blue River Watershed | collected 2017-08-17 | reverse complement strand
TTCCTACGACTACTTCGTGGTGCTGGCTATTACCCAACTGATCTAGAAGAGTTTAATTCAAATCTAGAATTTGAGACTTATGACCTATCTTCGGAAGAAAAACAAGCAGCATAAAGATCTACGATCTGATCCTCGATATGCCCCTAAGGCTGAACCAACTAAAAAGATTAGAGAGAAACGTATTACAGATAAAGAGTGGGATACGGAACTTTCTAAGTATAAGAAAGGTCAAATCGAGGTAGATGAGTTGACATAGAAGCAACCATCTCAGGTTATTGGGAGTTCCCGGTGGCCTGCTAGTTCAGGACCAATCTCTGCGTAGCGGGGGTTGGTCTTTTTTTCCCACTCTTTTTGAGGATTCTGTATGATTAAAGAACGATTTAAGAATTCTTTTGCAGCAAATGTATTTAGATTCAAGTATGCCCAAGGTCCAGAAGATACATGGGATAACCTAGCTGAACGTCTAGTAGATGATGTATGTGGTACTCGTGGTGGTAAGGCTCATCGACTGATGAGCAAAGAAGACTGTGATCAACTTACACAGTATATTAAGGACATGAAGTTTCTACCGGGTGGTAGATATCTATACTATGCAGGTCGTCCTAACAGTTACTTTAATAACTGCTTCCTGCTACGTGCAGAAGAAGATACGAGGGAAGAGTGGGCAGAGATAGCGAAGCGGAGTACCTCATGCCTTATGACAGGTGGTGGTATCGGGATCGACTACAGTATTTTGCGAGCCAAGGGCAAGTCTATTTCCAAGACTGGTGGTGTGTCTTCTGGTCCAATCTCCCTCATGAATATGGTGAATGAGATTGGTCGGAATGTAATGCAGGGGGGCTCACGCCGGTCAGCAATCTATGCTTCACTGAACTGGCAGCACGAGGACATCCCCGATTTTCTAGTTGCGAAGAACTGGACTGGGTTGGTTAAAGAGCAGAAGGCTCTTGACTTCAACTTCCCTGGTCCTCTAGACATGACCAACATCAGTATCAATTATGATGATGCTTGGTTGAATAAAGAAGATCGTGCTAATGATCCAACATTCCTACAGAATGTTCGACAAGCTATGGAAACTGGGGAACCTGGTTTCTCTTTTAACTTTGGGGATAAGCAGAATGAAACTCTTCGTAACGCCTGCACAGAGGTTACTTCTGAAGACGATTCTGATGTATGTAATCTCGGTAGTGTCAATCTGGGTGTTATCTCTAATCTTCGTGAGTTTACTGATGTGGTCACGTTGGCATCTAAGTTCTTAGTTTGCGGAACACTTCGTGCGGACTTACCCTACGAAAAAGTATATAAGGTCCGTGAAAAAAATAGGCGTCTTGGACTTGGCCTCATGGGTATTCACGAATGGCTCCTAAAAAAGGGTAGCCAATACGAAGTAACCCCTGAACTACATGAATGGTTAAAGGTATATAAGAATGAATCAGAACGAGCGGCTAACGAGCATTGCGACAGGCTTTACATCTCACGTCCTGTGGCATATCGAGCAATTGCCCCCACAGGAAGTATCGGGATTCTTGCAGCGACTACGACAGGAATTGAACCACTATTCGCAGTTGCTTACAAACGTCGATACCTTACTGAAGGAACGAAATGGAAGTACGAGTATGTCGTGGATTCAACAGCAGACACTCTTATCAAAGAGTATGGACTGGACCCAGACAAAATCGACACAGCCTACAAACTAAGCCATGACTATGAACGACGAATCAAATTCCAAGCAGATATTCAAGATTACGTTGATATGTCAATCTCCTCTACCATTAACCTCCCTGCGTGGGGTAGTAAGGGGAACTCTGAACAAGATGTGTCACGATTTGCAAATGTCCTTGCAACCTATGCACCCAGACTTAGGGGGTTTACCTGCTATCCAGATGGAAGTAGAGGAGGTCAACCTTTGACAGAAGTACCCTACAATGAAGCTGTGCACCATAAGGGTGTTGTGTATGAAGAGTCGGATATATGCCTCTTGTCTGGAAAGGGTGGGACCTGTGGCAGTTAACTTTAGAGAAGTTGATGGTATTTGTGATCTGGTAACTCAAGAGATTAGTAAAGAACTCAAGTACCTTATTAAGGAGAAACTAAAGAAACAAGTAGATCCTATCTTAGAGGAAGTAGCTACAGAAATGGCTACTACGGTTAAAGCTTACTTTGTAAAACAAGCTAATACCTACTTTGAGCCTGAGTTCTACCTAATCTTTAAGGATAATGAGAGGAAAACAATTAAGTGATTATTGCTTTTGATTTTATTCCGGGAATGATGCTAGGCATTGAGTTCCCAAACGATCCAGATGTGTCTTGTGTTATTGATCTACTAATCTTTCGAATCATCTTTGTTAAACCAGATCTAGTAGAGTAACTGGTAACATACATAAGGAAGCGGCTCCATTTAGGAGCCGTTTCTTTTATTACTTCTTCCACCGAGCCTTTCGACTCCGTACATCCACATGTACCCAACTCTTATATAAACCTAAGCCGTACTTCATAGGATACTTAGAGTCTAGATAAGCATATACTACATCTGTTGATGTGTCCTTTACGACAATATCAGCAGCAGTACCAAGCATATGCTGGGAGCCAAGTTCTCCCCCAACAGCAGCATTATGTTTTTCACATCTACACCCCGAGTTAACAGTAATTGGTTTATTGAACTTAGTCCGTAGGTCTTCCAGAACATTAATTAGTTCTGGATGAACTTTATCATACCCACATCCACACTTACAGGCAAACTCCTTCCTGTTGAAGTGCTCAGATAAATCTCCCATTATCTTATCATCCCATATTCGTCAGCGATCATTGCTTTACGCTGTTGTTCAGAAGAAGTAACCTTACCCTTAGTACCAGAGTAATAACGCTGCCACTCAGGGATGTTACGGTTGAGCATAATAGTCTTGAGATTCTGCTCAATCTCCTTCCCATCTACACCTAGTTTAGTAAGCTGATTAAGAGCATAACGTTGTTTCAACATATTATTAGTTTCAACTCCGTCTGCTAGTAGGTCCATAGCATCTTGTTTCTTCTGTACTCTTCTCTGCTCATCTTGCTTATTCTGAAACATAGCCTGAGAAGACTTAGCAGTTTCAATACTACGAGTACCTAAAGCTTGACCTACAATCTCCTTATCGGTTTGCTCTACAGTAGCATATCCACGCTTACCTCCCGGAATATAATTCCGATCAGTAGAGCCAAAAGCTGTATCAACTAGAGCTTTATAACCTCCCGGAGTAATATCTAGTGCAGCTTTTCTATAGTCAGCATCCTCTACCTTCTCTGGACTAATCATATGCTTAACTCCAAGAGCTACACTACTTGCAGTCTTAGCTCCAAAGGCTACAGCAGGGAACATATTTAGGAATGATTCCTGAGCAGTAAGAGTACCCGAGATAACTGGATTCCAACGCATAGAACTACCTACATCAAAACCAGTTAGGCTAGGAAGTCCATGAGATAAGGTAGTGTTCTCCTGCTTAAGTAATAGTTGTACTGCACTAGGCATTGTCTCAGGGTCAATCCAACCCCAACTGATCATAAGTTTACGGATAAGCTCATACTCAGCTACGAGTGGTGCACCAATAGCACCACCTAATAGGCTAGTAATTAAAAAGGTAGCGATCAGTGGAGCAGAATTCTTAGCATTAGGCTTCTTAGCAAAGAGTCTGAAGTCAGCTACTAGGTTAGCTAGTTGGGCATTAGCAAAGGTTGATAGAGGCGAGTTCATCTCACCGACAAGACCCATCTTATCAAAGATAGGAGCCTTATATCCACGACTGTACTGAACCATAGTACCATCAGTCTCTAAGGTAGCCTTATCAATAAGAGCTTTACCCTTGAGTCCCTGCTTCTTATAATGCTCATACATCATAGAGAGTGTCCAGAGTCTACTGAATGAGTCAGCAATCTCTGAGGGTCTCTGTCCTAGAATCCACTTAACAGTTCTCTCCATTACATCCCCCTTAGTACCAATACCCGGAAGACGAGTGATCTCATTCATGAGGTTAGGATGAAGAACGTTACTACCCTCTACCTGTGTAACATCATAGAGGAACTTCTGGAACTCCTTATTCTTACCAAATAGGTTAGCTGTACCACGTCCAGCAGAGTCCATAGCACTAAAAATATTAGTGTCTCTAAGGATCTGACGGATAGCTGTTGGTGATGTTAATGCCTGTCCAAGCCAGAAGGCTGGGCGAGTGGTTAGAGTTGTGATATAGAAGAGTGAAGCAGCTAAACCATGAGCACGATCAAATACACCAACCCTCTCTGGATACCATTCCTTACCTACCTTACCAGCAGCTTTAATAGCTAAGGAATCAACACCCTCTCGAACCTTATCACTCATGTTGATGAGGTGATGGAACCACCGGAAGTCTTCAGCCTTCTCCGGGATACGAGTGTTACGGTTTAGAGCATGATCATACAAACCCTCTATAAGGGCGTGAGTATTGGGGTGTGTTGTCTTTAGATCAGTAGCATCTAAAAGGGGGCGAACCATACGCCCAACAGCTAACTTACCCATAGTACGTGAGTAGTCCTCCATTGAGGATAGGATTGATTCTCTCCAATCTGCAGCTTGTTCCCTCTCAGAACGGTAAAGCTTATCCCCCATAGCACCACGAAGGTTCTCACGGTACTCATGGTGCTTACCAATCTTACCACCCATTGTCTCGATCTGTTTGATCAGATCATCAATGTGTGCTTCCCCATGCTTCTCCTTAAGGAACTGTGAGGCAGCCTGTAGCCCCTCCATAAACTGTTCCATGTTGTCAGTAGCTAATTTCTTCTCTACACCGGATACAGTTACGTTAGGATCTTTATTAGCTTCAGCATAACGCTTAGCCATAGCTGCCGCTTGCTCCTTAGTTCTGAAGGATTCCATACGGAATGGAATACCACCAAGAGATACAGTAAAGCTGTAGTTACCACGACGTACACCGGGAACCCATCCGATTACATTATCAATAGCTGTACGCTTAGCTGTCTCTGAGAGTCTCTCCATAAGCTTTAGGATTTTACCTTGAAGCTCCTCCTCTGTACCCTTATGGTTCTTACGCATCTCAGGAATAACTTCCTTAGCTGCCCACTCTTTAAGAGCAGTCATCCGACCTTCATACAGAACATCATTAGCACGTACACGTTGTAGTTGCCAAGCCTTCACAACAGCATCAGCAAAGGCTCTTTGTTCTACAGTCCAACGTCCCTCATTCTGAGCAATAGTATCAGCATACTCTTGCTTACGGAACTGTTTAGCAAAGGTATTAAGAACATCATTTAGGTGTCCATCAGGAAGTCTGTTAATTAGCATAGCTACAGACTTATCTTCTGCTATCTTCTCAAGAGTTCTCTGCTTATCAAAGACATCTTTACCTACAATACCATCACGGATTTCAGTAAGAGCCTGGTTAGCAATCTTCTCACCTTCACGGAATGCTTTAAGGAAGTACTGAATAGCTGGGTTATCAGTATAAATCTTAGCTGTACCTAACACACCAAAGCTGTTCCCAATAACGTTAGCTGAGGTACTCCCGATGTCCTTAGTATAGAGCATCTCTTGAGATAACTCTTTAAGGTCCTTAGGAGCCTCTCGAACAGCTCCAAAAGGACGAGCTGCTGCTAGGGTATTAGCTGGGTCTTGGTCATTAAATAGAAGTAGCTGACGGTTCTCTCCAACAGGTGGGGCATTCTCATCCTGCTGTTTAGCAAACCGCTCTTGACGAGCTAGTTCTTTTCTAGCTGTTTCATCAAAGAGTTTACCACCTAGATCAAAGGTTTGATCAAGGGCAGTAATACCTGCTTTATCAGTAATACCAAGATGTTGCTTAACAATCTGCTTAAGCTTATCCCAAGCTGACTTAGTAACTACATCTTGAATGTACTTAGTAGCTAGGAACTCTTGGAATTTAACATTGGTAAATGCTTCTGATAAGAACTCATGTACATCGAGCATACCATAGATAATTTGCCCATGATTTTCATAGTCTCTACCAAACTGTTTAATATCGTCATCCGAGACAGTAGCCTTGATCTTGTTGTACAGGTCTTGAATCTGTTTAGCAGTTTTAGATTTACCAGCAGATAATTCACGTTCAAGAACTGCATGGAACATCTCATGGATTGTGGTCTGTAGAGTAACCCCTTCTCCATTATTTCTAAAAAGATCAATGTGACGTGTATTTGGATTATACTGTCCAAAGTCTCCTGTATCTTCTTTACCTACAGGCTTACGAATAACTACAGATACATCTTGAAGTAGTGGGTGCTTGAGTAACTTATTGACTAGGTATTTAACCCCTGCACCACCAACATCAGCATCCTTAAGACGAGTCATTACCTCCACCGCTGTATCAGCACCAGCAAGTAGACTCTCCAACTCTTGTGGAGTTGGTTTAGCTTTATTAGCTATAGGAGTATGCTCTGCATCAGAGACCTTCTTATAAAGATCCTGTACAGCTTTATCCTGATTAGCTATATGAGCTTGTAGTTCTTCCTCAGTAATAAGACCTTTATCTTTTAATTTCTGGAAAGCTTTTTTTTGTTTTTGGAATTGATCTAGATTAGCATCGAAGTCATCAAGAGCTTCGTTACGAGTCTTAGGTTTAACAGGCTCAGTAACTACATCAGGAGTAACAGAGGCTTCTTCTGTAGGACGTACAGGAGTCTCAGCCTCAGTAACTGGCTCTTTACCTTTACCCATAGCAGTAAAGAGTTCATTAACTTCCTCAAGGAGCTTAGTACGCTCCATATTCTCTTCTGCTGAGTATGCCTTAACATTCTCACCAGTCTCTGGATCACGCATCACAGGGACAGTCTGATCAATCTCATCAAGACGACGTAGACGATCCTGAGCCATCTCATCAAGCTTAGTATAACCCTCAGTTGGATCAATACGATACTCTTTATCCTTACTACCTTTACCAGCTTCATTCTTAGGAGCTTTAGCTTCTAGAGCACCATTCCGATTTAGTCGTCCAAACCCACCACCAATGATTGCACCAACACCACCAGTTACAGCAGCCTTCTCCAGACTACTTTCATAGTTCTTAGCTGCATCAGTCCCCTCAAACATCTGACGACCAATAGCATTAGATACTTCACCCGCAGCAATGTTACTACTTCCACCAATAGCTGCACCGGGAATAATTCCACGTCCAATTGGTAGTGCCATAGAGGCATAATTAAGACCAGTATCAATAGCAGCTTGACCTACAACAGCAGGTGTAGAACCACCTTGTTGTACATTATGAGTAGCCTCAGATAGGGCAGGCATACCAGCGGCAGCACCTAGAGCTAGTCTAGTACCACCCAGTAAACCACCACCAGCAATCATGGGTGCAGCAGTAGCTACACCAGAGATAATCTGACCACCTACTCCTTGATCATAGCCCTGCATCTCCTTCTTATGGGCAGCCTGTCGAGCAACCATATCATCAAAGATCTGATCCCTACCAGACTCATCCCCGAAAGTACCCGCTAAACCTCCAGCAAGAAGGTCTAGGGTATCTTTAGCCATATGCCCAGCATTACCAACACCTAGTTTAACATCCTCCCATACAGATGTTTTACGAGGTGTAGTTATTTCTTGTACTGGTTCAGTTGTTTTACCTAGGTGTGCAAGGATCTTATTCTTAGCTTCAAGGGGATCTTCTGTACTAATATCGTACTGCTGACCTTGGTACTCATAAATAGGCATAGATTAATCCAGTTTAATTACTTTACCTGATGGAGTAGGGTTACTCTTAGTGGAGGGCATAGCATCAATCTTACCACCACTATTAAGGTGATCTAGATCTTTACGTAGAGCCTCTTTACGAGCCTCAGCAATAGCTATTCTAGTTCTGATTGGAGCTTGTTTAGCTTTGAGTTCCTCTTCATATAGTTTAGCAGCTTTATCCTCTGAGATACCTGACTTTACTAAGTTATTAATACTCTGCATACGAGTAATAGGATCAGGAGTAACCTCAGCAAGCTGTTTGCGGTATTCAGTTTCCTCAGCAGTAATCTTACCTAACTCACCACCCTTATTAGCTAGAGTATCCCTACGGCTCTGTAGTTCAAACCGTTTATCAGAACCAGCTTCATGGATACCCGCTGTAGCCCTAGCAGTCTTATCCCGAGCGGCTGCATCTGCAGCATGAATACTAGCATCCCATGCTTTGGAATAACCAGTTTCAATCATCTTACTACGATGGGCTGGTGTATCAGCACGGACCTGAGTAAGAGTATCTAGAAGTCCTTTACCATAAGCTACTGGATCTTCTCCATTTTGAATTAGGGTTTGGACAATCTGTTGATACTGTGGTGGTAGGGTCTGCATAGCCATACTAAGACCAGCCGGGCCATTTGATTCTGCAGTAGCCACAAAGGATTGTAGACCAGTCATTAGACTGTTAACTTCAGCTTCAGAGGTCTTACTAACAATCTCAGCTAGATCTTGTTTAATCTTTGCCGGGAATGTAGCATAGTCAATAGCACCCTTAGCCGTCTTAGATTGATTCTCCCCGATCATTCCCTGCATTCTCCAATCACGGAGAGCAGGGTTATTCAATTCATCCTGGGCAAATGCAGCATCTTTCTCTTTAATCTGATTCTCAAAAGCCTGCTTCTGCAGAAGAGAGTTATTCATCTCCTCAGCTTGTGCATTTTGGATACCTGTGTAGATACCACCCAACATTCCTGTTGGTTTGAAATCTGAGTGGATTTGTTCTAAACCCATCTTAATAGCCTCCAGCCTTTTTAAAGATATCCCCTAGGGCAGTCCCAAAGTTACCATTCTGCTTACTACGTAGTGCAGCAATATGTGGAGCATAGGCAGCCCCAACTTCAGCACCACGACCACCGGGGAATTGTCCGGGATTAACAGCCTTCATGTAGTTAGGTACATAATTTGCCATAAAGTTCTGTCTCATATCCGATTGTAGTCTTGGAAGCATATTTCTACGACCTGCTTTAGCATATTGAGCAGCAGCAGTCTGCATATCAGCACCACCCTGACCAGCCATATATCTCTGCCAGAGGGCATCAGGATTCTGAACAGCCTCTGTCCAAGCATTTGAAGCTGTACCTCGTACACCAGCGAATGGATCAGACTGAGCCATAGACTGTTGGAACATACCCTCTAGACCTCGTAAGGCTTTCCTGTTCTGGTAGTCTGCATTAAGTCCACCAATACCTTTTAGGGCCATACCCCCAGCCTTCATAGGATTATTTTTAATCCAGTCCATACCTTGATCAAACATGTCTCCTAGTCCCATACCTTTACTCCCAGTTGAACCCCACTCATCTGGGGTATTTCCCATAGCTGTATCAACACTAATTTGCTGATCATCAGGCATCTGGAATTGTTGTCCATCATTAAAAGATCCAAACCCAAAATCATTCTTAGCTTCAGTACCACCACCTAAGAAGCTTTCCGCAGGAGCCTGACCACCACCCAATGACCAAGATGTGGTTGGATCAAAAGCACTAACCCCTGGATTACCATAAGTGCTATCTAATGTAGTAGGAGTTGCTAGACTTTCCTGTGAGACACTTCCACCAGCAAGAGGATTAATACCTCCTGAAGAGAAGGAATCTTGTACACCACTTAGTTCTGCTATACCAGGATTAAGGTTGTTTTTAATAGCATCACCAGCGGCCTTAAACCCACCAAGAGTTGAGGCATCTCTTGTTCTTAGTGCTTGCTCAAGGGAGTCAATATTAACATTGTCCCCAAAGATATCCCCGAGTTTGCCAATACCTGCTTCTACACCACCTTCCATAGCACTAGTTTGTGCTTGGGCCATAGCAGCCTGTACTTGACTTTGTGGATCAGATTGTAGTAGTCCTTGGTCAATAGTCTGTGGTGCAAAGTCACTACCTAGAGCACCACCACCGTAACCACTAAAGTTAGCATCTGCCCAAGATTCCACAGAGGGTGCAGCAAAGTCTGCCATATCTGCACCAACAGAACTATAGTCAGAGTAGTCTGCAGGACTCCACCCGCTCTCGGCTAAGGTATCTCCAAGAGAACCACTAAAAGATTCTGTATCGAAACTTGGAGAGTAGTCTGCCCAACCCATAGCTGATTGGGCTAGAGCTAGTGGATTACCAGACTCAATAGCTAGAGCAGTATTAACCACCATAGCAACAGGTTTAAGTGCTGGTACAAAGAGTGAAACAACATTCAGAACAGTGCCTAGAAGACTACCACCTTTACTCATACTAAACCTCTTTCTTAGTTAGCATACCTACGGTATCATAGCCAAGCTTGTTATAAAGACGTTCTACCTGTTGTGTTTTAACTTTTGTAGAACTACCTAGATAAATTTCTTTGACACCTTGTTTCTTGGCCCAATCTTCATAGGCTGAGATCAATTCAAAGGCTGCTCTAGAACCTCTATGTTCCGGTGAAACATAGAATACTACTTCATTTGCAATCTTATCTTCTGACCACAATAACTCTTGAATTTGTCCAACTATAAAACCTACAACCTTATTATCCTTCTCATAAACATAACAAGTAAAGTTTGGAACTAACTTATTACAGAGAAAGAAACACAATGAATGTAATTTAGTACGACTAAATCGAACCGACTTGCTACATGACTCTTGGTACATATCACGCCCTAAGGCAAGGCACTCATCAATATGTTTTTCCTGTATCTCAAGAATCATATATAAAAATTAGGAGCTTTATTCTTAGTAGGTAGACTAGTAGATTGATAATGGATATCAACGTAATGAATGAATGGTTCTCCAGATCCACCAGTAATGGTAGGAATAGTGGGAACATCAAAGTGCATTAAAATTAATCCATCAGTTTCCAGATCATCAGAGTCAATCTGACTTGCTGATGGTGATGCTGCAGAGAGTTGGATCTCATCAATCCTATGTCTCTTACTTGGAGTATTAGTAATATTCAAACTAGAGATTGTCTGAGTAAGACTCTTCTCAGCAAAGAAATTCTGTTGATTGTGACCCTTAGCATATGTAAAATAATATGTACATACTAAAGATCCTGAGATATTTGTACCATTATGAGACCAATGCACATGGATATAAATATCACTACCCGGTACATAATCATGGGGAATATGGAACTTTAGAGGACCATAATGATCTCCAGCACTAAAAGCCCAATCCTCTACATTAGTATCATATGTTGTTAGGTTTGGTCTTCCTGCTGCTGTTGGTCCAATACCAATTGGACCCTCCAAGTCTCTCCAACCAAAGGTTGGTGTAGTTAAATCTACCTTTAAACCAGTACCACTAGTACCAGCTAGATTAAGGTTATTGTTAACCTCACCATGTTTACTTTGAGTAAGGTGGTAGTATTGACTAGTTGTACCACCTTGGAGAGCTTGAAGATTCTGATGGGATCTACTAATGATGTCGGTAATATTTGAACCGGCAAAATTAATAATATTCCAAGGAACAGACCCTGATTGTGTAATATAGTTCCGTAGTTGGCGATACCACTCCAACCAAGCAAAGGAGCCTGGAGAGTCTTGGACTGGTGGAGGAGCTAAAGGCATTAATGACTTCCCTGATCAATCTCTAATTCAAGAGCTTCTAATCTAAGAGGATTATTCCCAGTATACTTCAAATTGAATGCTCTACGTCTGAATTCACCACATCTAGCAAACCATGGACGAGTAAGGGGTAATGACTTCCAGTTTGTGAAGGTGTCATAATCATCATTAGTCCATCGAACATCAATGGTATCATTCGAGAATGAGTCTCCTACCAACGTCATATTACGGCAGAACTTTCTGTTCATATTACCCGCATCTTGCTTTGCTGTCATTAGTTCTACAATAATTGCAACACTATTGTCTTGGTATACTAGTGGATTAAGGGTGTAGATTTTCCCGTCGGACTTATGTAGTAGGTACGACTTTCCGTTACCTGCATCCGCCATGTGGTTATAAGCGAAAGCAATATGAGACCCATTACTATTACTCGACCACTCATGCCAAACCTTTTCCTCAAGATCATAGACTAGTGTTGTACTAGTTAAATTAATAACAAAGAATAGGTGGCCCTTAGTGCGAACACCAAATCCATAAGCAGTGGTAATGGAGGTTCCCTCAGCGTCTAAGATCCTCTCAATAGACTCTGTAGAAATCTTCTTTGGTTGAAAGCCCTCAATAAGCCAAGCTGCTCTACCACCAGATTCAGATTGTCCAATAAAGATACAGAACTTTTCATTCTGGTATAGTGCATAAGGAGCAGCAATACCCATCTGTAGGGCTGCAGCTTCATTTCGAGCATAAGGAGTACCTGAGGTAGCTGCATCATAGAAGAACTCAGTAGAGTACTCTCCAAATGCTACCATCTGGTTATTCTGTCTAGCAAGAGCTAGTACATGATCAGGCCACATCTCTGCTGTAGTGAAGTTACCCGTACTCCAACCATAAGCATTATCTGGATCAGAGTTATAAATATCTGCTGAGTTACTAGCTGCTAAAGTAAGATAACCATCAACGAATACTGGTGTAGGAATATGGGGAGATGGGAATCCACCATAACTACCTGCACAAGTCCAAGTAATACCACTATCTACTACAGTATTTCCTATTGTGGTAGGCCATGTTGGTTCTGAGCCACCACTAGAACCAGCATCCGCTGTTACCTCATAGTAGTAACCATTAGCAACAGTAGGAACTCGTTTATCCCCTACTGAGTAGTTAGTTGAGGCTGCCCAAGTAGAATAGGTTTGGTTAATCTTAGTGATTACACCAGCACTAGTAATAGAATAACCGTCAGTACCATCACATAGAAAAAGGTAGGAGACACCTGCATTATCATACTCCACAAAGCCACAAGGACCGGTTGATGTACCTAATGTTTGAATACTAGCTGCAGTATCTTTATAAACCTTATCACCAATTACTGCATAAGTACTACCTGCGAAATAAGCTAAACCTCTAGCAGTTCCTGTCCCTGCTGTAGTAACAGATAAAGAGAGACCTGGCCGCTTAACAAGGTAAATCTTCTTCTCCTCCACAATATCATTCTTTGTACTCTCTTGGAAACAGTTCTTATAGAACGCATCCTTAGAACGTGCAGAGTCCCTATAGAGGGTATGCCCAACTAGTGGAATTCTAACTGGGCGAGAAGTTTCTCCTGATGCGGGACGACCTACCTTAGCCATTAGTAATCTCGTCTATCTGGGGAAAAGAAGATTGAGCCTTCCTCTGATCCAAAGCCTAGAGCTTCTTCTCGTAGTTGTTTGGCTCTACTCCTAATATCCTGCCTATCTTGAATAGGGATTCCGTACTCAGGAGCTAGTCGATCTGCCAAAAGAAACTTGAGGGCATCGAACCACTCTTGGGGAAAATCTGGTTCATCTGTACTTGCATCAAAATCTTCAAAGGGCCGTTGATAAACAATTCGTACAGTTGAATTAGCTGCTGCTGTACTGTTGGGAACAGGGAAAAGATATAAGTCTCCATAAGTCCTCTGTGGATCATAGTAGAATTGAATTGGTTCTCCCTCACTGGTTTTATTACCTAGAAGATTGTACTCATCTCTAGTTAACTTCACCATAGGAACATCAATATCATTAGTAGTGTCCTGCCTGTAAGCACTAATGATCTTTAAGGGTTTAGCAGTATTAACAGTCTGAGTTAACCCAATACGATAGGAGGCTGTAGAAGCACTCAAAGGAATAGAATATTCCTTAATAGCCCATAAGGGCATCCCATCAGCTTGTAGAGCTTTAACTAGGTAGTTAAGAGCTTCTGCTGCCTCAGTAATTTGATCCGCTGTAGGAGTTTCACCCTGAGCAATAGCACCTACAATTCGTAGTGCTCCAGAGATAAGAGTATTACGAGTTGTTGTTAGATCTGTAGATCCACTAGTAGCCATTATGGTTTAACTCCAATAGTAAAGTATGAAGTAACCCAAGCCCAACTAAGAGCAATTGCTGCTAACACTCCCGCGGTAACTCGAACAAAACCAGCAATACCTTTAGCTGTTTTCCAAGCATCCAGCAATTCTGAGATCTCCTGCGTGTGCTTGTCTAGCTTGGCATCTAAATCATCAATCTTCTTTATTAATACATCAACAAGATCATCGTGCATAACTTAATCTTCCATTGTTGTAAATGGGCGTGCTGACAAACACATAGCTTGTGAGCCTTCATATACATCATCAGGGTTCATCCAATTCAGATAAGCTGGTGAATCTGCTCCGTAGATTTTAAATCCGATGTATCCTGCTTTACTACCAATTCTCCAGCTAATAAAGGGGAGAACTGGGAGATTACAGAAGAATTTCCAGATACGTGTTGGGAATGGTTCTTCAAACCATTTCCCATTTAGTGGATCTAATACATCTCCAGATCGAAGTTCCCACCAAAAACCATCATCCTCTAGAAGTGGATCTGTGGCTGAACGATCTAATTTATTACCATAGTGTCGAATTACTTTCATAAAAGAGAAGCCTCGGTAAACATGGTGTCGAGTTGGGAATCACTCCATCCAAGAATAGAAGCGATTGAAGTAACGAGGGGGTTATTTCTCTCCACGGTGGAAGAAAACTCCCAAGTAATCGCCGCTTCCCCTCCGGTGGAATTCACAGTGGTATTCACTGCGTCCAGATAACCAGCGCGGTGGAGATAGACTCTTGCCTGTCGCATGGTGATTTGAACCGGGACTTGATTCACGGGGAACGAAGGAGCGTCGTCCTGATACTCAGTCGTCTCGCCAGTCTGGAGGTTGATTTCGTATCTCATGATTAGCTCTCGTAAGCAATGGTCACAGAACCTGCATCAAAGGTATCAGTACCGGTTCTGGTGACACGAACACGATCAAGCGTTGCGGAGAGTGATTTCGATCCGGTGCCTGTGACAATCCGCGCTGACCCGTCATGGGAAGAAACATCTGCAATCCATGTGTTTGAAGACGACTCAAAAAGGTCGATTGTCATCTTCCAAATCCACGCACTGGCATTCGTAATCGTGTAGATCACAAAGCCACTGGTGCTGGTGAGTGTAGCGGCCCCTCCGTTGATCCCTGTTGATGAAACGTACCCTGACGTTTCAATTCCGCCAGAGTCTCCTATCTGGACCAGAAACGAATCTGATCCAGACAGCGAAACGCCGCTTCCCATGACCACAACACGTTTGGTCCCTGCGGGGATTCCAGTGAAGTCAAACGCAGTTCCAGAGGTGGTTGCTTGGACCGTGGCGACGGTGATTCCTCCAGAAGTAATGTCGCTGGTCATCGCTACGGTTCCAGACTTGTCTGGCAGGGTCCAAGTACGATCAGCAGTTACATCAGCAGACGAAAGAGTTCCTTCGTTTGTATCATCAGTTGTTCCCTCGAAAACGAGAGAGATTCCAGCGCCGAGAGTTTGATTGGCAGTCCATACATTGGAAATATCTGTCTTAGCAGTATCAGCGTCATATCCTTGGACAGTAACTCCAATATCCCCGTCTAGTAGTAAAGTACCCGAAGCATTAGGATAATTAATTGTTCTATCTGCAGTAGGATCTACGACATTAACTGTAGTTTCAAAACCATCTGCCGTACTACCCTCAAAGATGATTGGGTTAGCTCCCATAGATAGAGAGCCAGTCATAGGTACTGTACCGTCTGCTAGGAAATCTCCATTACCAGTACCAGCACCAATAGCTGCTCTTGCTTGAGCAGCGGTAGTAGCTGAAGCAAATAAGGTATAGAACATATCATTAATGTCATTTAACCACGCTGCATCAATTGTGGTTATTCCATTAACAAAGGTAGTATCAGCCATGTACACTACTCCTACCTGCTACTGCACAGCCAGCAGCTCCTTGCCCGGCTATACCTACAGATTGAAAGATTGAACAATATACGTATTGGGACATATCATCATTAGGACGAGAATAAGGCACTGCTATTTTATCGTGCTTAGTCCTAACAAAGTCTAGGGAATGCCTTGGTTCAAAATCATCCTTACAGACAATTAAACCATCCCATCTATGAAGAGCTTCTGATGATTTGATCTTCTTAGCACAAACATCGCAAAGAAGATTCCACTCACCGGAAGCATAAGACCATCCTCTAGACATTTAGTTCCCCATTATTTTAATGCTAAGAATTTTGGAAGGGATAGAGCAGAAGAGTCTGCCCAGATTTGGGTAGTAGTTGGTGCTGCTGGAATATCCGCAATATCCCCAGTGATAACATTCACACCACCTACAGTAACAACACTAGAAACCACATGATCTACTAACGGGAAAATATTCCCTCCTGTAGTATCAATAATATCCAAGATAGTTCCAGATGTAGCGTCTCTTCCATATCCCCCAGTAATAGTAAGAGCAACACTAGGGGAAGAAGTATTCTTGATCTTCATAGAGGTTAGTAGATAATTAGCAGGATCTACAGCCTCAATATAAGCAATATCATCGGCAATACCTGTAGCTGTGTTTATCCAATAAACAAAGGCAGCATAGATATTTTTCCAAGGTACTGTACCACCTGCTAAGTTGATATTAACAAGATCAGTAGCTGCATCTGTGAAAGTAATACCTGTAACAGTGGAGCCATCCACAGCATTTGAATTATATGTATCATCATTTACTTGACTTGCTGTATATGAAATATCAGGAGTACCTACTGAAATAGATCCTACAGTAGCTTCAATAAATTCCTTAGCAGTCGTTCCAGAAACATAGGAAATACGTACTCTAATAGTCCTATCTACTGTGTAAGTCTCTGAGAAAACTAGAGATGTACCAACAACAGTATTATTATAAAGTTCTACATTATTTAGAGTATCGTAAAGTTGAACACGAGAACCAGAAGTAAGTCCATATATTGTAACAGAGTCAGAGAATGCAGGGTTCGTCACCGTGATCGCCGCGCCGGTATTGTTCGCCGTCGTGGTAGTTGTGCCAGCCGGCACCTCAACTGTGATTGCATGAGTACCGGAGGAGTTTCTTAAGTCAAGAGTTCCGTTAATACTTCCAGCCGAAAGAACATAAGTCCCAGGTGCTGATGGTGTTGCAATAATTGTCGAACCACCTACCACATCAAATGTATAAGTACCTGCTGCACCGAGGGTGATCGTCATCCCGGAGAACGAGATAGCCTGCGTACCTGTTGCGAGGGTGATACTTCCACCAGCCAGCGTTCCCCCGGAGAGGTAGGTTGGCCCCACCATCGTCCAAGTACTCGGCATGGTGAAGGTCGAGCCGTTGGTGGTCGTCAGGGGAATATCGGCATCCCACTGTGCGTCTTGATTCGCCCACCACTGCGCCCGTTGGTAAAGCTCCGTGAGAGTGTGTGCAGCCGTGACGGTGAAGGTCTTGGTTGTGTTGTTCAGTACGAGGTTCGCGGCATCGAGATCGGCATTTACCGTAGCGTACTGAAGAACCGGCTCCAGTGCCGCGACGAACAGGCCGTCGTACAGGTTTCCGTAGGTAGCCACGAGGTCCGGCATCGGCTGTGAATATCCGGGCTTCGGACAGCGGAGGACCATGTGCCCCCGGTAGTCAAAGTTACCGTGGGTCGCATCGCCATACACCTGCACAAGCTGATCCATCGGGCCCGTGTTCGCCGCGTTCGTGATCGTGCCAGCAGGGGCTTGACGATACTTGATCTGGAATCCAGCAGGGGTATCAAGGGTGAGGATTGCTGCCCACACCGCTGTCTCGGTCGTGCCGTCATCAGACGAGTAGCGAAGTCCATCGCGGCTAAAGAATGCAATACTCGTCGCACCGTCTGAGAATTCAACTCCATCAAGAATAGTGAAGGAAGCCTCGCCAAATGGAGCAACGGGGAACGGTACGTTCTTCAGAGTCGTATTGGTTGAGGAATCAATGAACGCGTCCATCAACGCGCTGTACCAGTTCTGTGGAGTCGTTGCAGCAGCAACTCGCAGTGAAGTAACGGCAAGCGAAGTCACCGGCGCAATGAAGTTGCATCCACCAACTCCTATGGTCGTTCCGAATGTAAGCCCGGACGGGGTGACGTAAGCACGGTCGAGTTCCTGCTGGATCGTCAGCGGAGTCGATTCGTTGTCAAGAGCGACTCCTGTAACGCGGATCGGTTTGTACCCGGCTTTCAGGACGGTGAAATCTACCGTAACGCCTGTCGTCCCTACGTCGTAGGAATACGTCGATCCTGCGGTGGAAGCAACGCGGTCAAGTTCCGTCGCGGTTCCGCTGGTGTATGTGACGACTTGCGACCCGGTGACAAGCCCAGAGAGGTCAAGAGTCCGCACTGCCGGTCGCGTGTATCCATAGTCATACTCAAACGCGCCAATATCCCACGCTTCCGCCGCACCGTTGTTGTATGACGGTCTGGCGTACCCGACCATATCTTCATCGGAAATATCCAGCACTGTCACGCCTGCGTCGATAAGCGGCGAAGTCGATGACGGGCGAAAGTCGTTACCGGCGTAGTTGGCCCAATGCGTTGAAGTATTTACGGTAGCGACAGAATTTGTACCCCACGGTGTTCCACCTGTTGATTCTCCGGCGTTATACGCAGAAGCACTCATATTCGGCGTGGTCTGCGTCCCCCAGTTCGCCGTTCCGTGTCCGACGCATACGTTGTTATAGACCAGTCCAGTCTGGCTGGTTGATCCGACAAATCCTGTTGTTCCACTCCCGCCTATGATGGTGTTGTTTGCAATCAACGTTCCGACCTGAGCGCTGGTCTGTAAATCGACTCCTTTTTGCAGACTGAGCAAAACGTTGTCGATAAACGTGTTGCACGCACCCGCCGATACACAAACAAGGCCGGTCTGCAATCCACCGGAACCGCTACCAACGATCCAGCAGTTTCTTACCTCGTTCAAGAAACCATCGAAGCGCGTAACCGAGCAAGAACTCCCGGTGATGCTCATCGTTATTCCATCGAGGATGTGCTTGAACTTTGTGAATCTGAACAAAATGCCAAAAGCTGTGCCGCCTGTCACACGGAACCCGGAAGCATAATTACCATTGTGAAATGCGGAACTCCGCGCACCATTCACCAACGTTGTGAAAGTGACCGACGCGGCAGGGATGTCCATCGAGAACTGCGCGCTGATTGGCTCGTCGAATGCATCGACGATTTCAATAACTTCCTCGTCAAACGCACTGGCTGCTGAGAACCTTGCAGACCTCGCGGCAACCATTCCGGCATAGGTTCGCTCACTACCCGCCGTTCCGTACCGCGTCCGGTCCGTTGTCCCGAGCGTGGCCCAATAGGCTGACTGCACAGTCAGGCCAGAACCGGCTCCGGTCCATGTAATACGGTTTGAAAGCGCAGAGTCCGTGTAAATCTCGAACTCGTCAGCGTCGAAATACTTGGCGTAATAGGTCGTATTAAGGGCGATAGTCGTACTCGCCCCGGTCATCAAGGTCCCGGCCGTAAACTGAAACGGCATGGCTACCCCGGATTGCAGACCGTGGTTCGTGCTCGTTGTAATGCGGTCGGTCGCCGCGCTGGACGCAGATACGGCAAATCCGGTTCTGCCACCCCAACAGACGAGTGAATAGACGGTTGCCATTTAATCAGGAATAAGAGTAACTAGCACGATTATCCCAAATCTTATCAAATTGGGATGTCCCATTAGCCCAAGTAATATGTACTCCTGCTGTAGTATCCAACCTCTTAATTCTCCAAGCTGCTGTAGAAGAGGATACACCTGGAGAAGCCTCACCAATATAAGCTATAGTGGTAGAAGCTTCATCATAGCGAAGTTGGGAAAGTACAGCAGGGTTTTGTTTCATCCGAGGACTTGTTGTAGTTTCTTACGCTTATCTTCTAGTTCTTGTGTAATGAATGCAAGCTTAGTACGCTCACGCTCAAGTACTTGCTTCTGTTCTTCAACAGCCGCAATCTCTTTACTTAGCTTGTTAACAAGTTCTACCCCCTGAGCAGAGTCTTGCTCAACCTGAGCTTTAAGCTTGTTAGCCTCTGATTCAGTTAGAGCAGCTTTAGCAGTAATCTTCTTAGCCTCTTCACGAGCCTTACCAAGAATAGCAACAGCTTGAGCTTTAGCTGTGGCTAACTCTGCCTCAGCCTTGGCTTTAGTCTCTTTAATGTTAACCACATAATCATTAACCTCAGAGAGCTTAACAACAGACTCTACGACGGTTTCATAATTCTTAATCTGGTCTTGAATCTCTTTGAGTTTAGCCTCGTACTTAGCAGGATCTTTGAAAATACTAAGGACATCGGCTAGTTGATCTAGTCCTTTAATAGCCATTATTTTCTCCCCTGAACAACAGTCATTGTGGCTGAACCACTAACAACAGTAGCATTTAATCGAATAGCACGACACGGTACGGTAATACTACCAACCTCATCACCAGTACCTGTATCTAGAGGAGATGGGGCAGTAAAAGCAGTTGGAGTAACATTAGGATCAAAGATATCGTCAGATGTCATTTGTACAACCCATGTTAGGGAAGCACCACCAGACACATCAACTTGAATACCTAGATTGAAAGTACTTTGAGCATAATCCACAGGAATCCAATTAGATGATCCTGTAGCAGAGACAGTTACACTGGTAGGACGCATAGATTGGCCTTCCTATAGCTGAGAAATGGGGAGAGGGGCCGAAGCCCCTCAGGATTACATCTGTACGTCTTCGCCGGGACCGGGAATGGTGTACTCGATTTTTACAAACCAAGGACCACCTGCAGATGATGCAGTACCAGTTTCAGCATACTTAGCGTAGATTGGTGTATCTGCGGTAAGTTTAGCACAGAAGGCAGTACCTACTGCGGCTGCACCGGCTGGATTATAACCCTCACCAGTGGCTGCGGTTTTGACATCATAAGCAGAAAGAAGTTCGTTAGATGAAGATGTAGTACCAACACTGATTGTGCCAGTAGTACCAGCGTCTGAGGCTGCATGACCAATAACATACATACCTGTAATAACAGCATCCTTTTGAAGATGAGCTGCTACAAAGGCTGTAGTATCAGTACGGACAATCTTAACAAACTTCTCAAGACAATCCCGAGGCTTCGGGTATGAGAGAGAAACTTGACTAGTTGCTGCCATAATAATCTCCTTTCAAATTAAAGATTGGTAGGACTTATAGGTTTGAGCCATGCCTACCCCAGAGACTATTAAGCGCCTGGTGAGCCGAAGATACCCCGTGGATCAGTCCAGCCGAAGGAGTAACGAGCAGTCGCCTTGAACTTAGCATTCTCGGTATCGAAGTCATTATCCATCTCGAAAGCATCACCACGACGCTCGAAGTACTTAAGACCTTCAGGAACATCAGTTAGAAGGAACCAAGCATCAGCATCAGTTAGGTAGTGGTTGATAACAACTTCCCCAACAATACCTAGATCAGCAAGAGCATTCGGATCATTCAGATCTGTACCAACACGGCCATCAGACTTGAGGATACGGTGAGCCTCAAACTTTAGCTGACGTGGGAGAATGAGCTTACGTGGCTTAGCAGCGATGATTAGACCACGATCATCAGTAAAACCAGCAATATCAATAGAAGCTTGCTCAAGAGCAGCTTCACTTAGGTCAGCAGCAGTTGCAAGTTCATTAGACCAAGTACCACCAGTGACGTTAACGTGGTCAGTAGCACAAAGCTCCTTACCATCACCACCAGTATAACTTGAGTTAAAGGCACGGTTATAGATATTCGCACCGATAATCTCTTTGGTTTGACGCATTGAGCGTGCAAGGGCTTTCGCCTTCTTGGCACCAACAACATCATACTGATCATCCTCAAAGGCTTCACGAGTAACGATAAAGCCTAGAGCATAAACAACATGGTTGTAGCGAGTAGTGAAACCCTGACGTTCTGAGTCGTAGCTGATTGGGCTACCCTCAGTCTTGACTGTAGCAAGACCAAAGCCAGTTAGACCAACATCCTCCTCATAAGCCTTCCGAGAAGTATTCTTCTCAAAGAGCTTTGACCACTCTTCAGGGTAGTCATTGTAAGCCTTACCATACCAGGCATTAACGCCGGGCCAAAGGGCTTTTGCAAAACTTGAAGTGGTAATAACACCCATTTGTTATTCTCCTCTATTAAACACCAGTTGCGCCATTGGCGTACTGATGAGTGTTGATCTTGAATAGTACCCGGTTATAGGTAGCATTCACCTCATGATCTGGAGTCTTTGGGAACCCAAGAATGGTGACTGGAAGAGTGTTCGTAGTATTAACAGACGAACCATCAACCTGCCAAGCTGAGCTACCAGTCGTAGTATTATGAGTACCAACATTAAGACCAGCATTTAGACCAATAGATGCTAGAGCAACAGCAGCATCAGCTTGGCCTTCAAAGATAAGATCAGGAGAATCCGCAACTAGAACGAACTGTTTGGTTGAAGCAGCACGATACACTGGGGTATCAAGGGCTACTGAACCAGTTGACATAGTACCATCTAGGGGATCAAACTTGGTGTTGAGAACACCAACAACAACACCAACTAGGACACCTGAGGCTACATCACCAGCGGCTGAAGCAGCAAGAGCTTCAACAGCAGGAACACCAGAAGTGCTAGCTGAACTAGAGAGAATAACGGGATCACCTACGAAGACAGCGGTAGCTTCACCGGCTGGAACTTCATAGATGTTGGCTTGACCATTATAGGGAGCACCAGTAATGTGCTTTACAGGCCGAAAGCCGTTGACACGGTTTACGTTTGCCATTTAAAAACCTCCTGTGATTAGGAAAAAACACCAACCACAGGAGATTCAGGAGTGGCAGTTTTACTTGACTTCGAGAGTTCCGTAATCTGCATTCTTCCGAGCATCGGCCTTAGTCGCAGCTTCTAGGTTGTCGATGGATTTAGCTTTAGCAGACTGGTCTTCATCATACCATTCTTTGCGGATTCGCATTACGTAAGCTTGTTGTCCACCACCCACAGATACCTTGACTGGAGAGCCTTCCTGTGTTGGATTAGCAATACGACGGTCACCCACTTTGATTGATTGGTCTTGAACAATCTCATAGCCCATACCCTCAAACTGTGCAACTCTATCGCCTTGATCATTTACCACACGGTAAATGTACTCAGGATCTTTCCCGGAAACTGTTAGAACGTTACGAACACCGTTAATTGAAGTACGGCGAGGACGGTCTGTTTTAGTAGTTACTCTGCTCATTACGCTACTCCCTTGATCTTCTTTAGATCTGCAATGTATTCTTCTTTAGTCAATGCGCCACTTCTTACGAAGGTCATCATGACACGTTTTTCATCCTCAGACATTTCAAAGTCATCAGTCTTTGTAGCCTTTGGAGAAGCTCTACCTTCTACGGTAGTTGGTTTTCCTCTATTTGGATTGGTAAACTTTTCAGGGTATGCTTTACGCACACGTTCACCAACATACTTTAGAATATCAGAGGGATCTTCACTAGGATTAGTACGTTGCCGTGCTAAACCTACCTCATCAGCAAAAGCTCTTAGCTCAGAATCCTGAGCATACCAAGCATTCTTTTCCACCCAACTAACAAAGCGTGGGTCTGGTTGCTTTACTTGTTGCTGTTCCTGTACCTGCTCAACTTGTCGCTGTGCTTTGACTTCAGCGATTTGATCATCGATCTCTAGGATCTTATCTGCATCCCCTTCAAGGAGAGCTTCCTTCTTTTGAGCTTTTAGGTATGTAAGAGCCCGATTAAACTCAGTCTCTCTAACTTTACCATGGTGCTCTTGTAGGAGTTTAAGGGCTTGCTTAGTAGTTTTAAGCTCTTTCCCCATAATCTCAATCTTATTGAACAGTTCACCACGACGGATAAACTCTTCTGCTGAGATAAACTCTTTACCTTCTTCTAGCTGGTCTTTTGGTTTCCAGCCCTGCTCCATCGCTTCTAGTTCTACATCAGAATACTCTGGTGTGTCATTATCTTGACTACTACCTGAGGGTAGTTGTTCCTCATTCTGATCTACTTCTAGGTTAGCTTCTGCGTCTTCTTGGACGCTTAGACTTTCTTTACTCATAAAAAGTTCCCCTATTCTGAAATAATAGCAATAACGTCTTCGTCGTTGAGACCTAGAAACTCTTCACCAGTACCTAGAATATCAACCATAATCTTACCAGCATACTTAGCATAGTATACTGTATCACCTACTTTAGGAATAACATCTGCTTTGAAATCCCTATATGCAGTATCCCCAACAGCGATGACTGTACCAACCTCAACTGCTCTTTCTTCTCTCTTCTTATCTGTAGTCTCTGGAATAGCTAGTCCAAGAGCTTTCATCTTTTTATAGGTCTCATTAGCCTCTTCAAGTCTAGTAGGTTTAACAAGAACTCTATGTAACAATGGAATAAGCATTAACCCTCCTCTGAATCGTCTTCGATTTTAAAGTCTAGAGCTTCTTTATAAGCGTGGATAAATCCTCGATAGAAGTTATCACTAATTGAATCTAATCCGGCGCTGTGCCCTAGAATTTCTTTAGCATCTTCAATCCTCTCATTGATAGCATCGAAGAATGCTCGTGTTACAATATTACTTTTCCAATCTATAAACTCCGATTTGGAGATCTCCATTCATTAACCTTTCTGTTTTGGTTTAGCTTCAGGCTTCTTTGGTTGTGCCTTAGCTTTCTCTTTCATTTGCTGCATCTGTACTGCATGAGACTCTTGTGTATGTGCCATAGCTTGACTATGTTCCATAGCTTTGGCTTGTACATTCCCTTGTGCTTGGGCTATGGCAGACTCAGCTTTTAGTTTGCCCATAATCGAAGCCTCTTGAATCTTACGTTTACTACCTTCTAGTTCCAGTTGAGCCTTCTGAGAAGCTACAGCCATTTGCACCTTCATCTTATGCTCTTCTAGAGCCATCTTCTGTTGTGACTCTTGTTGCTTAATCTGTGCTTCCAACTCAGCAGCCTGCTGTTCTGGTGAGGGGCCTTGTGGTTGTGGTTGCATAAGGAATCTCTCTGGATTCGGAATATCAAATGCCTCAAGGTAGAACTTAGTAAACTCCATTGGGTTTAAAGTTCCCAACTGTAGTAATTTTCCCATAGCCTCAACCTTAGCTTGCTTCTCCTGAGAGGAGGTAGCCTGAGGATCAGCCGCAGGAATTAGATCATTCTCACTACTCTCAAAGTCAGATTGCTGAATCTCAACATCAAGGACATCAATATACTCGGCTGGATTAGCATAGACTCGATTTAGTACATAGATCTTTCTAAACTCTGAAGCTAAGGCTCTGAAGATTCTCTTATATACCGCTGTGAATACCTTCATACCTTGTTCAATTGTAGCCATGGTGGTAGTGGCTGGGGTATTCTGACCCGGCATCTTACCAACAAAGATCTCAGCTACAGAGGCTAGTTCCTTACCAGACTGGATAAGGAATTGTAGGAGCTGCATTAGGACAGCACTAGGTTCTCTGACAGGTAGTGGGAAGATCTGCTTCTTGATATCGTCACCAGTAGCGTTAAACTCCCTCCACTCACCTGGTTTAAATCTCTGACTACCCATTTTACCACGCAGGCCCTTACCAATAAAGCCTGCTTGTAGGTTGGACAGGCTACCTGCATCTACGAGCTGGTTAATCAGCGTATCCGCAGATTCATTTAGTGGGCCAAGTAGCCGTCCAAAACCAATATCGTAGAAACCACCATCAGGATTAGGTACAAAGGAGAACTTTGTGTAGTACATGATGGGGTCAATACGAACAACTGAGTTATCCTCATTGAGATGGATATTCTTCTCAGTATACCGAGCAACAATACGAAGAACAGTACCAGTACTTTCTTCAAAAGTAACAATATATGGTTCAGCATAACCATCATCATCAAGGTCTAAGAAGGTATGCTGTTCTAGAAGAGTGTAGGGTGTAGTATCATCTAGCTCAGGTTCTCTAAGAGTATTAGTAGAACCTGGTTTATTCGCTCCACCTGTCTGAGGATCTCCTAGATCAACCTCTAGGTAGATACCTGCTAGTTGATTTTCCTTAATTCTACGACGTGAGAGTGTGAAAATCTCTGTAGTTCTCTCAGCATCCTCAAGAGTTTTAGCCCAATAGTTAACTACCAGTTGCTTAGGAAGTACTAGACAGGACTTATTTCTAACCTTTTGACTATCCCAGTAGGTTTTCTTAAAGACTGTACCTAGAATTGGTAGAGCAAGTAGGAGTTTATCCATCTCCTCTTCCCAGTTCTCCATCTCATCTAGGATCTGGTAGGAGATATACTTGCCTAAACGTTGAGCACGGTCAGTTTTCTCACCTGTTGGATCAAAACCAACAGACTTAAACTTAACAATTTGACCATTACTTGGGACAAGTGAGGGATATGCCCGTGCAGCGAACTGCATGGCGGCAGTAGATAGGAGGGGATACTTAATATTACTAGCATCATCCCAAGGATAAGTTCTCTTCTTAACCACTTGCATAGCAAGCTCGGTCCACTTATCCAATTGCTTCTCAAAATCTACACGAGAACCTAGATCAGCCTCGTAGCCCTTCTTACAACTCGACCCTATGTCTTCAAGTTTCTTCTCATCTAGATCCTCAGCAATATTATCTGAAGAAATAAATTCTTGTAGTTTCTCTAGTTGTTTATTCATTGGTTAATAGCCCGTGGTTTCGTTTCGACCTTCCTCAAGAAGACCAGAATCTTGCATCTCTTGGAGATACTCATCCTCATCTTGTTCTTCTTTTGTTGGGGCCGTTACCATTTTATCAACAATATGACCTAAATAGGCCATAGCATCTACTTGGTCATCATGTTTATCCCTAGGAAATCTAGCTAATTCTTCCTCAAGGGTCGAGTACCAATCTGAATCTTTATCAAAACGTACTGCTCTGGCTCTACAACGAGCTTGTATTGATCTGGCCCGTGTAATTTTATCTGTAGATGGCTTCAGACCTACAATATTTGGAAAAGTTCCTGTAGCAATCATCTGCTCTCTAAAGAAAGGACCAATAGCCTTAGAGATTGCCCCCTCTTCAATTGCCATAATATGGGGATCATAGATCCGTTGAAGAGATAAAAGGGTATTAACAATCTGAGAAGAGTCCATTCTTTCCCGAATCACATTACGAATCTGGAGAATACCACTCTCATCCATACCACCAACAACAATAGCTGTGTAGTCTGCTCTCTGTTTCTCGGATACAGCTAAGTCAGCAGCTACATAGTATGTTACTTTTTTCTCTTTGTCTTCTTTTGTGAGGTTAACGAAGTCTGTCCTTTTGAAGAAGGCATTGGTTTCGTCCAGAGGTTCATTAAGGAATTCTTGGGCATAGATGTCAGATAAGCCTTGACTGGAGTAATCCTCGAACTTTGCTTGGAACCAGGCTTTGTCATATCTTTCCTTCCAGAGGATCTTGCTGAAGTCTTTGTTATGGGCACGATATTTAATTGATTTCCATGTACGTCTAGGTTTGTGGGAGTAGGTAACTAGATCTTCTTTTATAGTCTCTTTTGAATTCTCTGAGGGCATTAGACGTTCTAGAAGAGAATCTAGGTGTAGGATTGTTCCTACAATGATAACCTTACCACCCATTGCACGACATGGAAGAAGAGCACCATAGAACCACTTCCTAAACTTCTCTCTACGATCCTTATTAAGGACCTGCTCATCATCCTCTAGGTCATCACCGATGATAAGATCTGGACGTTTGGAACCCCACTTAATACCCCGTAGTTTTTGCTCAGCACCTTTAGCTAACAGACGAGCTTGATATCCATCCTCAAATTGGATAATAACATCATCTTCTGTATCCTTAGCAAAAAGAACTCGACCCTCATTATCTCGTTTAATACCAAACAGGTTCTGGATCTCAACATTATCCTGAATCTCATTCTTGATATCTTGAAGGAATAGGACGGATGTACTAGATGTACCGGAACAGATGATACCAAAGGTATGTTTACGAAACAGGATAGCTGCTAGAACGAAGCAGAAACTAATCGCTGTGGATTTACTATGTGCCCTAGGTGCAGCAATTGCAATAAACTCCTCTTTTGAGCAGCACATATCCCACCAGTCCAAGTGAAAGTCTGGTATAGGGGAAGCAGCGTCAAATTTTTTAGCTAGAAGAGATTGGACAAATCCCTTCATCACATGGCGATCAAGCTCCATTTATATACTCTATAGCTTTCTGAAGTAGTTCTGGAGAATCTCTAAAATTACCTAGACCTGTATTACATTTCGTACAAAGTAAACCACGTATCTTACCTGTAGAATGACAATGATCTACTTGAGCTGTAGCATGTCTGTCAGAACCAAATAGCTCTAGAGGCTGATCACAAATAACACATAAGCCCTTCTGAGAGTTGTAGAGTTCTAAATAGTCCTCCCAGAGTAAACCATATGTTCTTTTAAGGCTATTAGCTCTAGTATTCTCTCGATTTGCCCAGTAGTATTCTTTAGCTTTTGCTAGGACTTTCTCTTTTCTCCGTTGATAGGAAGCTTGTTTTCTTTTTTTCTCACAAGACTTACAAGCAGATACTTTTCCTGAGGCCCAACCAATAGAGTTGTGATACTCTGACTCCGGTAGATCCTCACCACAAACCTTACAAATCATTATTTACCACTCTTACTACGTTGTGACTTCAAACTTCCGTCACGGTTTCTTGAGAATGATCTGTTTGCACTGGCTGAAGTAAGGCGGAGATTAGAAGAGGAGTTAGTGCCATTACGAGACAATGGTTTCTTGTGGTCCACATCCATACTTGTCTTATGTCCAATGCGTTTTTCCACGTCCCGATGGGCAGCATTTCTGGTAGCACGGTTCACCTTTTGTTTCTTTCTCTTGTGATAGAGGTCGTACTCACGCTTATAGTCACGTTTTCCGTTGGTCATATATGGAATTTTAGGTTCCTCCAATCTGGTATTTATTCTTTTTACTTAGATTTTGTATAGCTGGGATAACACTAAGATTATTCCACACATGAAGACCACTAACCTGCTCCCCATGTAGAGGGATAATATGATCCACATGCCACTTAAATGTAAAGAGCTTGTTCCTAATCTTCCTTAAGGAGTGGGCTTCTTCAGTAACAAAATCAGTAAACTCTCTATCCCAAGAGACAGGGTGTAACCTCTTATGTCTTAGATGAGCAGCTACTCGTTTTCGTTCTAGAGAGATATCAGATATATTCCTATAGGCCTTTTTATTTAGAGTTCGCCAGTAATCTGGATTATCTCTTTGATGTTTCTTTGTAGCTAACCTTTCACAGGCCTTGCAGGTAGTTTGTAAGTAATACTTCTTATTGCTATGGTTATACCTACTGCGAAACTCTACATGACTCTTCCCACACTTCTTACAAGAGTTTTCACTCAAAATATAGGGCATGTATGTTACTCCTGTTTACCTTCGTCTACGGCCCTTGCAGGTGCCTCCACGAGGCTATATTCAGCATCGGTGATGTCTAGGGCTGGTTGAGCCTTATTGCTGAACTTAGCGAACTCTTTAGCGAGGAGGGCTAGCTTGTCATTAATCTGCTCAGTGTGTGTAGCTTCTTTAACCTGTCGTCCAATAAGAATATCCTCACGATCAGACAGAACCTTAACTGTGTTTGTTAGATCTCTAGCTTTAAGAGGAACCTTAATAACATCTCCAGTCTTACTGTCAAGGATGGAATCTCCATTCTCAATTCGATCCTCAAGTTGTTCTACACTCTTTCCTAGTAGCTTCTTAATCCTACCCGCCATAGCTACATCAGCTTCATCCTGAAACTGATCAACTAGATCCTTCCACCACTGCTGACGATACCTCCAATTATGAACAGTATCAAATGGAACCTTACAGAGTTTAGCTGTAAGTTCTAGATTACCAGTCTGTAACCATGTACGAACAACCTTCTTCCGAACCTTATCAGGCCAGTGCATGTTCCCTACATGGGGTTTATCTCGGTTAGCTTTAACTGCAGGAATGAATGGCATAAATATTTTTTATATTTCGTGAACTTTTTTTGAACTAGCCCCTCTAAGTCTGTAACAGGGGAGATGGATTGTCCACTTAGACAACTCGACCCTCAGTTAAGTTCAATAGTAGTATTGCCTTAGGGTTTATCGGCATCCATACGTTTTACCTAAGGTGTTGCAGGTCTCTATAAAAGACGCACGGAGACTACGATGGGAGTAGAGTTCTTTTCTTGGTAACAAGATACTCAAGTGGCTACAGAAACAGTTATAGACTGTTACGGGGCATGAATAAAGTAATGACCGTTTGATGTGGAGGGAGAGGAAAGAGAACTGGGGTCGGTCGGAAGCTAGGGTGGGTGGTATAGCCTACTAAGAGAAGTTAAGACCCCTTCCAATAGATTATACATTTCTATTGGAGCCTAGATCGATGGGTGATACCCGGAGGACTCGGACACTACCCTTAACCTCTTTAGTGGGGTTAGGGGGAGTATTGCCGAAAAGCTCTCCGGGTGATATAGTAGTAGTAGTATATATATATATATAATAAATATAGTAATAGTACTAAAAGAAGAACACTAAGCGAGGTTTATAGGTGTAAAGATAAACCGAAGCATATTAGATCATAGCCCCTTCAATGGGGCTTTTTATTGCCTAGAGAAAACAGAGTAAGGGAGACCCCCTAACATAAAAATATATAGCAACGTCAGATGTAGTGCCTCATCATAAAACCAAAACCCCAAGTTTCCCCCCCACCCCTCCTCTCTCCAAACACACACATAATCCTCTCTCTGTAGTAGCTAAGTGCTTGATAATAATAGAGACTGTGTGAGTGTTTAAGTCATACAGTATTATATCAATGACTTGTCTTCAATTCTACCCCTCATTTCTCTCTCCTTTCTTTACACATCTTTACATCTCATTAACACCAAATGTGTACACGATGTGTGTTCTCCGTATTACCGTTCTCTCCTCTATCATCCACCTCTTGAGGTCTATCATGATCACCAAACCCATCCACTACTTCTACCTCTGCATCACCCTCTGTGCTGCCTCTGTCGCTGTTGTGCTCTATGGGTTCTTCCACATCGAGGATGATGTTGCTCTTGGTTGTGCTGTTGTCAGTGCTCTGCTTCTGACTGGTGCTGTCTGCTGTGTTCCCAAGATCCCTCGTGGTTGGTAACACAACGGTCTATCATCCCACTTGTACCTGAACACTGGAGTTAATCATGTACTCACTACACTTCAACCTCTGTCAACAAATGTCTGATGATTGGTACAAACTCCCTTGTACTGATCCATCCTTTCTCTCCCTTAGTCAGCTTGTCTCTCTGTATCTCTCTGGTGGTGAGTTGTAATAGGTCTATCATTTTCATTCAGCCTGCTCTCCGTAGTTACCACCGGCCCGATGAACCGTAACTGCCGGGCCGGACCACACTGAATGGTCTATCATCACGCCCTCGTCGTTCACACTCCTCGGTAATATGCTCTGACCAGAGGATGAATTCTGATACAGCCGTTACACTGCTGCTCCATTGCCATTCCGCAGAGAACCGTGATCTCTCCGTATACTACTACATAACATAATCATAACCTATCGTTCTCGCACTCAATGACTACGTGCTCACCACTGCAAAGTAAGACGTGCTGTTCGCACGTAACAATTTAACTGTCTCTTCGTAGTATACCCACCACCTACCCTCTCACCACTTGCATCGCCTTCGGCGCTGTCCCTTCGGGATCATTGACTGCTGCGCTGCGATAGGTTCTAATACTGTTACGTAGTCAGTTCGGCTACGCAATTAAAACCGAAAGGTCTATCATCATGAAAATCAAAATCATGTCTGCTGCTGAAATCGCACAACAGTTCCGTCTCAAAGGTCTTCGTCGGGTGTCCGAAGTCCGGGCACTCGGCGGTGTGTATCGTGGAAGCGAAGTCATCTTCTACATGTTCGGTCGGATGTTCGCCGCCCGTAACAGTACGACGGGTAACGGACTCGAAGTCCGCGAGTTGGATGTAACTGTTGCACAAGCTGTTTAAATCACTCTATCATCACTGAAAGGTCTATCATCATGAACAACGCTCTCCAGTCCGTAATCGCCAACGTCAATGCCATGTTTGAACCGAGTGCTGCTGAACGTGGTATTACCACCGAGCAACACATCACTGCTCAACAAGGGGCCACAACCTTCACCGACCTACTGGTTGTCCCCAGTGAGCCGGTTGAGTCCATTGATGTCCCGGCCTTCTCGTCGGGCATCCTCTTCCGCATGCGCTGGATCGCTTCCAGCTTCACGAACGCCCTCTTCACTGCCGCAACAGCGAAGGCTGACGACAATCAGCCGGAGCGAATCAACGATCTGAAAGCAACGGCCAAGAACATCGGCTACTGCTTGGTGTCGATGGTGAAGGCAGCCAGCGATCTCGGCATCGTGTTCCACGACGACGCCTTCGAGCAGATGGTCAGCTCGGCGGTCGGTGAGTGGTGCAATGGCGGGAACTTCTCGCTGAAGGACGAAGCAATCAAGGCTCGTGCTGCTGCACTGGGTGTGACTGAACAGCGTGCGAAGGAGTTGATGCAAGTTCAGTCGCTGAACTACTCGAACCGGATGGCAAGCACCCGTCCCACTCTGGAGCACATGCTCCCGGTTGTCATGGCTCAGTTGAACAACATCGAGCCGGGCAGCCTGACTCAGGTTCAAGACTGGACCCGAAACGAGACGATGGCTGATGCTGACAAGGCACTGTGGTCTATCATCGAGGCGGCCGGGACGAACGTCCTGACCTCGTGGGACAACGCCGCAATCTTCCTCGTCCGTAGCTGGTTCGCAAGCCACGGTGTCAACCTGCAACTGCCGGAAGTGAAGCTTAACGAAGCTACTGCCGCTGCGGCCAACCGCAAGCGTGAGTATGAGCAACGTCGTGCCGAGGAAGCCCGAATCGCTGCAATGAACGCGATCTCCACCTTCCAACTGTAAGCTAACTGGAGCACAACTGCCCGGAGGGGTTTCGACCTCTTCGGGCTTTTTTTCTGTCTCCGCTTATCGTGTTCGCTTCGCTCACATGTTGGAAAAACCACATGGTCATAGCTACCCTGGCTATCGTCATACTCATTCTTGTATCAACCGTCGTCTAACACCATCTCTCCATAGTAATTACGGAGGGGGCTATGAAGGTTTATCATTTATAAAGGAGCCAACTCATCATGGGTATGAATACCTATAAAGTAAAATGCCAATGCAAACATGACTTCCAAGACCAAGAACATGGTCCTGGAATACGTATTGCAACCCCATCAACCAAAGTATCACTGGATAAAACAACACGTGTAGTTAGCTGCACCGTTTGCTCCAAACAACAAACAGTAAAGAATTAAAGAAGTTGTAGTTAATAAGCCCAACCCAACTCGAAAGATTGGGATTGAATTTCCTCAAAGTCGGCGAACGCTAAAGGTCGTAAATAAAATCGAGCATGTCATTCTATTTACGGAATGAAACAGCAAGAGCCTATGCCAACGCCGAGCCAAACCACAAGGCTATGCCTCTGGAAGGTGTAGAGACTAGACGGAGAATACCTAAAGCCAAATGCAGCCAAATCAGAGATGATCTAAGCAAAGCATCTAAGCTACGGTAAAGGCATAGTCCAGACCACAAACAACAGGCTCCCAGACTATAAAGTCTTCCCACTTGTTGGTAGCGAAAACTATAGTGGTAACTCTGGTTAGAGTAACTAGGTGTATAGCTCAATGGTAGAGCAGAGTCCCTTATAAGGCTTTGATCTACGTTCGATTCGTAGTACACCTACCAAACATCCCCTTGTAGCTCAATTGGATAGAGCAACGGACTTCGACTCCCTAGGTAAATTATCAAACTCCCAATGACAATTAGGACAAAGTTGAATAACATTATCTGGAGAGTTCACAACAGACAAAAGTGTATCATCAGGAAATGAAGAAACACTCTTAATGTGTGCTAATTCAACATGCTTCTCATACCCACAATGAGCACAAGGGAGGTCTATCATGTGACGTAACCAACTCCTAGCAAACTGCCTTATATGAGCATGAATCCAAGAAGGGTGTTTTCCTTTAACAGACATCATTTGTCTATACTCGCCTATAGTTCTGTTCTTATATCTAGTCTCCTTAAACTCTAACCAATGTTTCTCACACTTAGTATGTCTATAAGACTTAGTAAACTCACCACAAATAGTACAAGTACGAGTAAGTTTTCTCTTTGGATACAGTTTATTTGAGACCTTAGCTGCACAAGACCTAGAACAAAACTTAGGGTTACTAGTTTCTTTACCACAACATAAACAATTTATCATATAATTCTCCGGGGTAGTATCTCATCGGTCTTCTAAACCGACGTTAATCGAGTAATTGGAGTATGCAGGTTCAAATCCTGTCTACCCCACCAATTAGATACAACTAAGTAAAATAAGTTCAATACTTTGTTGTTCAATTCAAATGCCTTAGTGGGAGTTCAAATCTCTCCAAGGGGGCCAATAGCAATGTCTCTGTAGCTTAATAAAGGGAAAGCTCTGGGATTGCCAGGAGTTCTAGGTTCGAACCCTAGCAGAGACACCAATACTCAAACAAATAAATAAAGGTCTATCATAAATAGATCTTCTACATACGCAGAGGTAGTGAAATGAAGCCACAGGAATTATTCAACGCCCGTGACCAAGGCGAGAAGATTGAAGTAGCTAAGTGTCACGTCGAAGAACAAGGTTGGTATGAATGGGATGGGAAATCTTGGTATGCAGGTGCCAAGTACCGCATCGCTCCGAAGCCCAAGCGCACCGTTATTAAGTATCAGGCGTTGTGCCGGGACCGTGGTAGGGAATTCATCTCGATAGGACTCTACAAGGATGATGCTGATGCTATCGAATCTTGGGGCAAGGAGTTCCTCCGACTCCTGACGGACCGGCCCATCGAATGCGAGGTGCAAGATGAGTGAATGGAAAGACTGTAGTTCCCTCAAGCTGCTTGCCGAGGCGCAAGATCGTGAAGACAAAATAGAGTACCGTAACATGCACGATGAATGGGTGTTCTGGAATGAACTGATCTGGCGTATGGATTACAAATACCGCTGCCGGCCCAAGCAGCCGAAGATGAAGAGGGTGGAGATGCTTGCTTGGTTCAATGGGTACAGACTTGATTGGGTCAGGAAAGGTGATGTGCTGCACAGTTCTGTTTCTATCCGTGTCCCCGCAGAAGACAAGATAATCGAGGTGCCGGAATGACTGACCGCAAAAACATCAACAGAACCAAATTGCTCAAGAAGCAAGCTGAACAAGGTGATGAGGTTTGTCAAGCCTACCTCAATGAGCAAGCGCTTAATGCCAAGAGCGCAGGTGGTGAAGCCTTCATTGAAACCCTTCTGGACATGCAGGATGAAGACGATGACTTCCGCCCTTACTGACCGCGAACTGCTCACCCTCGCCGCTGCGGAGATCGGAAGGAGTATGGAATGAAGCACAATCTAAAAGGTTACGGACAGATGTATCGTTCAGGCATCACCATGAAAGAGAAGTGGGCAACTGTCCGGCGTATCCAAAAGGAGAACAAAGAAGCCGAAGTGACACGCATCAAGGCTTCTCAAAGAGTTCCCATGATGGGGAAGAACCAATGATCTCACTAACCGAACTTGAAGCACTGGCGAAGGCTGCAACTCCGGGGCCGTGGAGGCACGACAAGCAGGAAGAGTCGCTTCGTCCTTGGGATGCAAAGGTTGTTTCGGATGGCGGAGACATATGCACCACTCATAAGCACACAGGAGAGAAAGCAGCAATGTATTGGGAAGTTACCCACCCTGATGCAGCCTTCATCGCCGAAGCCAACCCCGAAACCATCCTCACCCTTGTCTCCTTGGTGCGGGAGATGGGGGAGGCGTTGGAAATGTCATGGGCAGACATTTATGTGGACGGGGTAAAAACAAAACAAATGGCAGAGCAAGCCCTCACAAAATATAAGGAGGTGTGCGGTGAGTAAGGAACTGATTGAACGGCTGCGCGAAGAAGGTGAGTGGGTTGAGCCGAAACGTTGGGAGCAGAACTCCCTGTGCAAAGAAGCCGCCGACCGCATTGAGGAACTGGAATTAAGCGTTGAAATTCATACCGCCAACGCAACCGCCTTCGCAGAAGAGATTGATCGGTTGGAAGCCATGCTCTCGATCACCGACGACGAGTGCTTGAAAAAAGCACTTGCGAAAATCCGTGTGTTGGAAGCCGAACTCGTCGCCATGACGAAAGACCGTGATGAGTGGAAGTTCTCAACCATCGAAGCAAACAAACGGTTCAAGTATGCTGAGAAAGAACTCGCCGCAGTAACAATCGAACGTGACTTGAATGTTCGACAGGCCAACGCTTACCAACAACAATTCGCCGCGCTCAAGGCCGAACTCTCCACCCACGTCGCCGCTCTGGACGAGCAGATGACCTCCGCCTGTCTTGGCGTATTCAACCAAGGCGACGACCCGAAAGCCACCATCAAACTTCTGATGGATTGGGCACAGGAGGTTGGGGCGTTCTTTGCGAAGGAAGAGATCAAGCACTTGCAGGAAGAACTCGTCGCTGTCGGCGAGGAACGGGACTCTTTCCAAGACCAGTGCATCCGGTTGAAGTTGGATGCACACACACTCAAGGCGCAGGAGCCGGTGGCGTGGGTTAGATACTCGGTTGGACTAATGCCGCACTTCGTTCCGGTGATTAACGGGGCGGTCACGTTCGAATGCTCCGCGATTGAGGCGCTTGAGTACCAACCGCTCTACGCCACCCCTGTACCGAGCATTCCAGATGGCTACGCGCTTGTGAAACGTACCGACTTGCACAATGCATACAGCATGGCCTCGTGGAATGCCCACGACCAACGTGCGGCACAGTTGCTTGGAGCCATGATCGACGCGGCGATGGGAGAGAAGAAGGAGTAAAGTTATGAGTTGCACTTTTTGTGGAGCTAGTCATCATGAAGTAAGTAACTGCCCTTGGAAAAAGTATTTCAACACAAGAAACATTCACTATAGAATTAACATGGTCTATCATTGGAGATAATCATGCATGCTAATCAACACCTGACCTTCCTGCATAACCACGACAAAACTTCAAGCCGTGGTGGCAAAACTGTAGCTTTGGAATTGAATGACAAACGTGAGGTTGTTGCAGTTGCTATTGCACACTGCCACGAAAAGGATAACTTCTGTCGAGCCATTGGTAGAGCAAAAGCCGGTGGTCGTTTGAATAGCCCCCGATATCGTACTGAGCTAGATGCACCTGTACCCCTCGCTGTCTTCAAGGAAGCTTTCTACGCAGATACCAAAGTGAATAGCTAATCATGCTTGATACTGCCATAAAGCTAGCAATGAAATCCAAATTCAAACAACGAATGGGAGCTGTGTTAGTAAATGGTGGTAGAGTAATCTCATGTGGTATTAACACAACCACAAAAACAAATCCAAAAAATAGATTTTGGGAAAACTCATGTCATGCTGAAGAAAGTGCTATTCGTCAAAGGCTTCGCTATTCAAAGAAGACTTCTGCCCTTGAGGGTGCAACTCTCTATGTGGCTCGTATCAAACCAGGTGGTTCTACAGGTTTGGCGAAACCTTGTGCTTCTTGTGAGGCATTAATTCGTCAAGTTGGAATTCGTAAAGTGATCTATACAACTAACTGCTCTACTCCTGGAGTTTATCATCTATGAAATCTGTTCTCATTCTTGCTCCGAAAGCAAGTATGGAGTCTGCTGTACTACTTGGCAGGCATATTGGTGCGGGTGTAATCAACCCATTTGAAACAGATCAGCGAGATTTCCGAGGCTTTGATCTAATCTTTAACTATGGGTGTAATCGCAGTTTTAAACGTAAGGCTGTGATCAATACTCCTAAGGGGATTTCAAACTGCATCAACAAAATCAAAACTTTATCTCTACTAAAGGAGGCTAAAGTTAATATTCCAGATTTCCGTACAAATAAAAAAGATATTCCTGTTAATTGGGAAGATATTGTTGTACGTGAAACAGTTGAAGGAAACCAAGGGAAAGGTCTATCATACATAACCCGAGGTAAACGAATCCCTGACGCTCCCCTATATACAGAGTACTTTGAACATAAGTCAGAGATTCGCTGCTATGTTTATCAAGGAAATGTAGTTGCAAATTACATCAAAGAGCGAGTTAAACGGAAACTTGCTAATGGTCTCACAACAGAAGATTGGCAGTTCATTCATCTCGATCCTGCTGGCTTTGAAAAGATTAATAAACAGGCTGTTAAAGCAGCAAAAGCTCTAGAAATTGACTTTGTTGGGTTTGATATTCTTGCAAATACACCCGATGATTTCATCTTCCTAGAAGCAAACTCAGGACCAATCATGACACCAGATGTAGCAAAGTTTATTCGGGAGCGTGTTCACAATGATTAAAAAGCCAAAAACCCTCATTCCAAAACAACTCCAAAAACACTATAAAACAAAGGAATGGAATGGGAATTCACACTTTATCGTAGTAGCTAATGGTGTACTACGAGAATACATCAGTGCTGCTTGCTTTGCTCAATTCTCTACCCTCCCTAAAGTTACTGAGTTTTCTCAAGTACTTAATAAATTCACAGAAGAGCAGGCTAAATTTGCACGATGGTTAGTGAAACAACCTCTCTTTAGTAAATATTTTCACAACCCTAAGGGAGATTGGATCAAGCATGGTCTCCGTAGTAACTGTGATTTTGATCCTCGTGAACTGCTAATGGCTAATACTGCCGTTCGTGATGTTTGGGAATACCCAGTACTAGAAGAGTGGAATCATTTTCAACGGAAAGGTTTCTCTAAATGGGATTCCTATGTTCTTGCCTCTATTCTTAGATATAACAAGAGGAATAAAAGATATGAACCCAGGGAATGTCTGGGTTCGGGACATTATTGGTTACCAAAACTAACTGTACTTGATGTTCAAAGACTCTTTAAAGGTGAACTCAAAGATGTCACAGCCAATCGAAAGCCTACAAAAGAAAAAGAGGGAAAACACTATGGTCTATTCTTTCAATTTCTTTTCGATTATGGCAAAGGTAGATACTTCTTTGAAGCTAATCCAAAGAGTTGGAAACTTGAAAAAATCAGAGATAACTGGGGTTATGGATATGACGCACACGTTCTCCCAGAAGAAAACTTAGGTATGTTTGTCCAAGAAATTATGGAAGCTAAAGCATGAAGGTCTTTATTATTCAAGGTAATTACCAGTATGCTAACCTCTTTAAAAGTGCTGGTTATACTTTAGTTGAGACACCAGAAGAAGCTGATCTAGTCTGTTTTACTGGTGGAGAGGATGTATCTCCTAATCTTTATGGAGATTATGCACATCCTCAAACATATAACTCAGAACGTAGAGATGCTATTGAGATGAACTACTTCGAGTTAGCAGAGGAACTAAAGATACCTATGGTTGGTATCTGTAGAGGAGGTCAGTTCCTTAATGTAATGTCTGGTGGTCGTATGTACCAACATGTACAATTACATACTAGAGACCATATCATCATTGATGTTGAAACAAGTGACAAAGTACTAGCTACTAGTACCCACCATCAAATGTTTATGCCTTCAGAGGAATCAGTACTTGTAGCCTATGCTCAAGAGGGTGGCCGTCGTGAATGGTATGACAAACATGAGTTTGAGCATGATGTTTCAAAACTAGACTTTGAAGTAGTCTACTATCCAAAGACTAATTGTCTTTGCTTTCAACCTCACCCTGAGTTTGGTTCAAAGAGTTTACAAGAGTACTTCCATCGTTGTGTCAATAAATATCTTCTAGGGAAAGGTTAATATGTGTGACATGTAGGAACTAACATATTTTTAGTTAGTCAAATCCTTTTTGTTATAAAAAGGACTATCATGAAAACCTTAGAAACCCTCCTTAAAAACACTAGAAAGGAAAAAGACTGTCTAATTTGGTTAGGTCTATTCAATACTGATGGATACCCTCGAATCTACTGGAATGGTTCTTCAAATGGAAAAGTACATAGAATCATTTATACCTTAGTCCATCCAGAAGAAAATATTGCTGGTAAACATATTAGACATACTTGTGATAACCCTAAATGTATAAATCCAAATCACTTACTAAGTGGTACTCCTGAAGAAAATATTCAAGATAGGTGTCTACGAAATAGAACCTATAAAAAGATTACAAAAGAGATTGTTTTAACTTGTCTAGCTCTTCTACAAGAAGGTAAATTATCCCAAAAGGAGATTGCTCAGTACCTTCAAATCAATCCCAGACGAGTTAGTGATATTAACTGTGGTATTTATGACAAAGATGCGAGATTAACTCGCTATTTGTAGGAGGATTATAAAATTTGTGGCCTCGTAGGCGTCGCAGGACGTGTCTTCTTTAATGAGGAGAAAGCTTTCAAGGATCTCCTTATCCTTAATACACTTCGAGGTATGGACAGCACAGGTATTGCTGCTGTTCGTCCTACTGGAGAGACTTTAGTAACTAAATCTGTTGGTGATCCTTTCCAATTGTTTGATCAAGGACGAACACAAGAGATTCTACGAGGAACAAACAATGTTCTAATGGGTCATGGACGGGCTGCTACTGTCGGAAAAGTAACTCGTCGTAATGCACACCCATTTGAATTCGAAACCCTTATCGGTTGTCATAATGGAACACTTACCAATCGTCATAACATGAAGTATGGTAATCGTTATGATACAGATAGTGAAGCACTCCTTGCTCAGATTGAGGATGATGGGGTAGAAAAAACCTTTGAAAAACTACAAGGTGCTTGGGCAATTACTTGGTATGATAAAGAAAAGAAACAACTCAACTTCCTACGAAACAAAGAACGACCCTTGTTTCTTGGCTTTACCTCAGATAAACTAACACTACTGTGGGCTAGTGAGAAGTGGATGCTCCAAGTAGCAGCTAACCGAAACAAACTTGAAGTAAAGGCTGAGAATATTGAAGAGCTACCAATTAATACTCTTCATACCATCACTCTCCCAGAACCTACAAAGCCTTTTGCTGAACCAGGCAAACAAGAGATTAAGGAATACGTTCCTTTTACGCAACCTCTGGTGGTTACGGGTGGCTACCAGGGGCCGAAGGATACGACCCGTGGGGTTACGACTGATTCCGAAAAAAAAAATCCAAACGCCAGCAGTATTCTGGTCGGAGCAAACCCGGCTTTATTGCCTGGCTGCTCGGTGGATGTTCGGGTAATCGGAATATGCAACGACCATGGGAGTAAGTACCTTAAACTAGAGTCACTTCGAGATAAGGTAGTTAGTACAACAGAGGACATCCGCTGTTACTTTGATGATAAAGAAGCACAGATGGCTTCTAGCTACATTAACAAACTCATCAATATTCAGATCACACGTTTTAGTTATCGCGGTAATAAGTTCATCTACAAGACAGCACTAGATGAATTCATTCCCTTTACTAGACATCCTACCAATCTCATTGAATTCCGCAAAGAGACATACCATGGTGTGATGATGACTAAGAAAGAGTTTGATCAAACCTATGACTCTGGTTGTGCCTTTTGTACCCAACCTGTACATTTCTCGGATACAGGTTGGAAAGCCCTAAGCAAAGATGCTATTCTTTGCCCTGACTGTAGTGATAACCCTGATATTAGGAACATGCACCTATCATGAACACCTCACTAATCTTTACCCTTCTCAATCGTATTCCTAAGTTTGTATACCCCAACTCACGTAACTACAAACCCAAGGAAAGAAAAGAACCTAACTACTTCCACAAGTCTGGTCCTTTCTTTGTTAAAGAACTAGTCGGTGGTGTTGAAGTTGTTAAGGCTTACTGTGTAACCTATCGGAAACCTGCTCATGAATAACATTCTTGTTGGCTGCGATCCTGAAGTCTTTGTTAAACAGAATGGTAAATTTGTATCCGCCTTCAATATGATTCCGGGTACAAAAGATAATCCCTTCAAGGTAGAATCTGGTGCAGTACAAGTAGATGGTATGGCACTAGAGTTCAACATTAATCCAGCAAAGACTCGTAAAGAGTTCTTGGATAATGTACTGAAGGTCTATCACCAACTCAAAGACATGGTTCCAAACTATGAGGTAGTAGCTACTCCTGTAGCTGAGTTTGGCTTTGAGTATATGAAACAACAACCAGAGGAAGCCCTTGTTCTCGGTTGTGATCCTGACTTCAATGCCTATACTGGTGAAGAGAATCCAATTCCAGATGGGCAACGACCGTTCAGAACAGCCTCTGGGCACGTCCATATTGGCTGGACGGATAAAGCTGATACACAAAGCCAGGAACATCGGCAAAGTTGCCACACTGCAATTAAACAACTAGATTTCTTCCTTGGGCTACCCAGCCTCTTCTATGATGATGATGTGAAACGGAGAGAACTTTATGGAAAAGCTGGTGCTTGTCGGTATAAGCCTTACGGTGTTGAGTACCGTACTCTTAGTAATCGTTGGCTAACTAGTCCCAAACTAATTGAATGGGTCTTTGAAGCCACACAAAATGCTTTTGCAGCTCTCAAACTAGGCTACCAACCTTATAGAAAATATAAGAATGTGGCTGAGATTATCAATACCTCAGATCTGAAAGCTGCTGAGAAGATTCTTAACCAAGAGAATATTCTAGTACCTCAGGTGTAAAATGTACAATGAACTATCCAATGCTGATCTAAAACAACTGTACACCGAGACATTTCTCACCCACAATAATGAAATCGTTTTCTGTGGTGGAGTAAATGAAGGTAACCTACTTCAAGTTCGTAAAGTAAAGTCCTCGGATTGGGATCTATGTCTCCCAGATGACACTAAACCATTTAGTCATCGTCTTGGTTATATCAATCTCAATAGTGGAACTACTAGATTCTTAGTTCGACTTCCACAGAGACAATATAAGCTTAGTCTCTCTAATCGGGGAATCTATTCTTTCAGTAAAGGTAAATTTGAAAGTTTTACCAATGCTGAAACTCTTCATCAATTCCTAGCAAAGACTAAGTATCCTACCTTTGAAGAGGCTACCTCCAGGATTACCAATAAAGAGGTAGAAAGTATTGCCTTTACACCGGACTTTAGGATTACTGTTAAAGGTATGGTAGAGTACAGAGATACACCAGTTGGTGTGTTTTCCTCGGACTCAGGTAAGATCCACTTTGGGTATGGTTTTGAGAAACTCCTATGTGTCTTGGAGAAACAGTATGAGCAAAACAATCAGTGAAGTTTATGGAGTCTATCCAGTTAGTAAAGACCTTACCTTTGGTATGGAATTTGAACTAGAGTTTGGAGAAATGCCTGACTTTAATCCATTAGGTAAAGCCTTCCTGGTTAAAGCTGATAATTCTCTAAGACAAAATGGTGTTGAGTTAGTCTTCCCAGGGGCTCTCTCATACACTGACACCGTTGCTCAAATCGAGAAACTAAGTGATTTCCTACGAAAACAGAAGCTTAAGAATTCTTTCCGTACATCCACTCACGTACACATTAACATCACTCATTTCCAATTCTCTGAGTGTGCTGCCCTCGCTTATCTACTCTACCTCATTGATACACTACTAGTCAATTTCTGTGAACCATCTCGAAAGAATAATAGATTCTGTCTGAGTCTTTCTGATGCTACTTACAAGACTATTGAACTAGAGGATTTCATCAAAGAAGCTAGAGTAAATGCAGAAGATCGTGTTAAATATAGCACGATTAATCTTGCTACTATTGGTAAATACGGTAGCATTGAGGTTCGTTGTCTAGAAGGATTCCCATCAGAAGCAAAGCTAAAAACCTGGGTTGGTATTCTATATCAACTCCAAAAGTTTAGTCAAGAGAACTTCAAATGCCCTAAAGATGTAGAGAATTTCTTCTTAGAAAAGAAAGAAAAGTTCTTGAACGCTATCCTTGGGGAAGAGTTAGCAATTGAACTCTTATATCCTACTTGGCTAGATGATGTTCACTATAACCATAGCCTTATGATTATGGTTCCAGAAGAAACTCTACTTTACCCTTACTCAGATAAGTATAAGGCAACTCCAAATAAGGAAAAAAAGAGTAAAAGTGCTCTTAGGATGCCTGAAATACACATGCCACTTCGAGAGTTTGCAGAGATACAACAACCAAACCCAGATTGGGAACACTTACGAGGATTTGCAGAAGCCCAAAGAGAAGTTCCAGTAAATGCAATACTAGGGGCACCACACTTCTTTGTAGATGAGGCTATTATTCGAAATAATCAAAATGTATGACAACTAAATCCCGTTGTCCAAAATGTGCAGAAAAAGGAAAAGATAATCATGGTGACAATCTTATCACTTACCCAGACGGGCATTCTTATTGTTACGCTTGTGGTTATGTTATACCAAGCTCAACAACTCAAAAACTTAGAAACAAGATACAAGGCACTACAACTGAACTTCAGGAAATTACTTTCCCTTCTGACATACAAGAGACCCTACCTGAAAAAGCAGTTAGATGGGTCAGGAAATATGGGATCACCCAGTACGAACTCTCAAAAGCTAAAGCTCTATGGTCAGAATTCAGGCAACTCCTTATCTTCCCAATTAGACGAAACAGTGCACTAGTTGGTTGGATCGGAAGATACTTTGGAGATGGTAACTACCCAAAGTGGATCATCAAAGGTAACTTCAAGAATGAACCTTTTGTTCTTTCTGCACCGAAGACAACTTCAACTTTAGTACTAGTTGAGGATATGATTAGTGCTATTAAAGTATCTCGCTATACAGATGCAGCTCCTTTATTTGGAGCTACCATCTCTATTAGTAATATGCTTAGATACATTAATCTTCCATACACTAGGATTGTTTTCTGGTTAGATCCAGATAAACAAAAAGAAATGCTCGTATTTGCTAGGTGTATGAGTCTCTTTGCTAAGGACATTGATGTAGTCTTTTCCTCAGGAGATCCTAAGGAACATGATGACAAGGAAATTAAACAACACTTAAATCTATAAAGGAGTAGCCTTGATCCATCCAGAGATTCTAATCCTTAAGGCTTTTATTGAGAATCGAGATCTCTTCGACTCCTATTATAAGCATCTTAATCTTAAGGATTTAGATCTTCCAGAATTACAGCAACTATTCAAAGAGCTTGAGAGTTATTATAAAGAGCATAATGTAGTAACTCTCCAGAATTTTTATCTCTTTCTTAAGGCTAAACTGGTACTATCTGATGTCCACAAAAACCTCTTTCAACAATGCCATTCTGCAGAACTTCCTGAAGACTTCTTGGTGGTACTTAACCACTACAGAGACAGAAGCCTAGCTAAGCAATTAGCATTACTTTCCTTTGATGTAAGTGAAGGGAAGAAGGATGTATCTGACATCCTAGATTTTGTTCCTCAATTCTCTGAGGTTAAGATTGAGGATGAAGATCCTTTCATTAATGAGTCATTAGTTGAACTACATGAAAACCACATCAAAAAACCAGGACTTAGATGGCGCCTTTCAGCACTTAATAGAATGCTTGGAAGTCTCCGAAAGGGAGATTTTGGATTTGTCTTTGCTAGGCCAGAGACTGGAAAAACTACATTCTTGGCAAGTGAAGTTAGCTTCTTTGCAGAACAAACTGAGGCTCCGATCCTGTGGTTTAATAATGAAGAGGAAGGACGAAAGGTTAAACTTCGGATCATCCAAGCTAGTTTAGGATTACCTCTTGAACAACTCTTCGGGAATCTTAATGATAACGACAGAAGATTTAGAGAGAAGACTGGAGAAAGAATTAAAGTCTTTGACTCCGCTAGTATCCACCGATCTGAGGTTGAGAAACTCTGCAATCAACTACAACCGGCTTGTATCCTCTTTGATCAGATTGATAAAATCAAAGGATTTAACAACGACCGAGAAGATCTTCGTCTTGGAGAAATATATATATGGGCTCGGGAAATCGCTAAGACATACGCACCAGTTATTGGTGTCACTCAAGCGAATGGAGAAGCAGAAGGTAAACGATGGCTAACCATGGACTATGTATCCTCAGCTAAGACAGCTAAGCAAGCAGAAGCTGATTGGATCTTAGGTATTGGTAAGAGTAATGAAGATGGTATGGAATATGTCCGTCATCTTCATCTCAGTAAGAATAAACTAACAGGTGATCCTGATACTGATGCTGCACTACGGCATGGTAAAATGGATTGTTTAATTGTACCTCAGATCGCCCGTTATAAGGATATCTAATGAAACTATATCAAGTCCCAGGACATACTTGGGTAACACCAGTAGAGGATGCTATGGCTCCCCCTGGTGCCCACCGTATTCTAAGAGGAGAGCCTGTATTCTTCTACCACTTAGATGGTATGTACAGCTACTGCAAGGATAAACAAGGTAACGTTGTACATCTACCTGCTAACCAAGAAGTAATCTTCACAGAACTAAAATGAATTATCTCTTTTGTGATGTCGAAACCACAATTAAGAACAAGGGCTCGCCTCACACTAAAGGTAATGAACTCTGTTATATAGGATTAAAAGAGAATGGACAACCAACAGAAGTATTTAGACCTGTACAAAAAGAGGCAATTTATAGCCGATTTAATCCTCATACTCTGGTTGGGTTTAATCTTAAGTTTGACCTTGCTTGGTTGTATAAGTATGGGATTGATATCTACGAGTATACTATTTGGGATTGCCAATTAGCAGAATTCATCCTTAGCTATCAGACAATACCATACCCATCACTAGAGGATACCTGCCAAAAATATGGAATCAAAGGAAAAGATGATCGAGTTGCTGAGTACTGGAACCAAGGCATCGACACCCCAGAAATCCCCGAAGAAATCATCACGGAATACCTCACGCAAGATGTTGAGTGCACTTATCAGATCTTTCTACAACAATGGAAACAATTCAAAAAACACCCCGAACTCTTGAAACTATTCCGTGTCCAGTGTGAGGATCTCCTAGTCCTCCTAGATATGGAAACTAATGGACTTAAGTTTGATGCAGAAACAGCAAAGGTAAAAGAACATGAATGTAGCCAACAGATTGAAGTGCTTGAGGAGAAACTTATTGACGGATATTGGGGCGTTCCTATTAATTGGGATAGCGTCGATCATCTTAGCGCCTATTTTTATGGTGGGTCTATCATTCATACTGATCGCATCCCTAATGGGATATACAAAACCGGACTCAAAGCAGGACAAACTAAATTCAAACTCGTAGAGCATAAGTTTGATTTACCTGGATTCGTTGAACCTAATCCCAAATCTAAACTTAAGAAAGAGGGACTCTACAGTACAGATGAACCTACTCTTCGGAGTCTAAAAGGTAATGCTGAATTCAAGAAACGTAGGGATCTTATCCTCGAACGAGCCCGAGTTGAGAAACTAAGAGGTACTTACTTTGCTGGACTACTTAAAACAATTAAAGAGCAAGACTGGGAACCAGACGAATTACATGGTCAATTTAACCAAGTGGTAGCTAGAACTGGTCGCCTTAGTAGCTCTAGACCTAATCTTCAAAACTTTGCTGAGGAAGCACAACGTCTAATCTATACAAGGTACAAACATGAGTGATTATGATTATGATGATTGCCCACCAGGTTGGTATAAGATTGTAGAACCTCTCCTTGATCACTGTGAGTCTGAGAACTATAAAGTCTTTCAGATTAAAGAAAAGTTTGGAGGACTTAGATTTTATACTAATCAGAATGATCCTAAACTTGATGAACTCCTTAGACAAGCTGAGAATAAGGCTGAAGAGACTTGTCAAGTATGTGGAGAACCTGGTTCTTCAAAGGGCTCTAAAGGTTGGATCACTGTACTATGTCCTGAGCATCGAGCTAAACTAAACCGAGGAGAGTATCTATATGATCGAGTATCTTCGTAAAGTATTTGGTCTTAGATGGTATTGGCATACAGTAAAACTTTGGAAACTATTTGGATGGAGAAAGTGAGGCTACTATACTAGTACATGGAGATGCTAAGGCTCTTGAGTGGTGCTTCGGATCTTGGATGGCTGAGGATGAAGTTGCAAAGCAGGAGATTAGAGATGGTCTAGACGCTCACTCTGACAATCAGAAGAGATTCAATCTACCCTCTCGTCTTATTGCTAAGACATTTATCTTTCGTCTTATCTATGGTGGTACAGAATATAGTTACGCGATTGATCCAAACTTTATGGATGTATCTAGTAAACCAAAGTTCTGGAAAGACGTTATCGATCAATTCTATGAGAAGTATAAAGGATGGAAAAGATTCCACAGTACTTTAATGCAAACAGCTACGACGACTGGGAAGATCCTTATTCCGACTGGCCGGACGTGGTTGTTCCAACCATATATGAAGAACGGGGAGATGGTATGGCCTCGGACTACGATCTTGAACTATCCAATCCAAGGTGGTTCTGCCGACATGATGTCGTTAGCTCGGGTCTATTATTGGAAGGAGTTCCGCAGACATAAACTAGAAGGTGTTCCTATTGCAACTGTCCATGATTCTCTTGACTATGATGTTAAAGATAAGCATGTGAAAGCTGCTTGTGAATTAATGAACGAAGTGTTCAACAACGTGCCTAAATACGCTAAGGATAGGTTTGGTTTTGACTATGACTTACCTTTTCGTGTTGAGATTAAAATCGGTCAGAATATGGCCGACTTAGAGGAGATTAAACTAGATGCAATTTGCAATTGAAATTCTTAGTGTAACCAGAGAACGCGGTGTAACTAAGGCAAACAAAGCTTATGAGTTCCTTAATGTAGCTTATAAGAAAGATGGTAAGATTGATGGTAAAAAGATTTATCCTTTTGGGGATAAGAAAGTCTTTGATACCTGTGCAGCAGCACAAGCTGGTCAACTCTATACTGTAACCTCAGAAAAGAATGGAGATTTTTGGGAATGGACTTCAGTATCATTAGGAGCAGACGCCCCACAGACGAGTACAGAAGCAACTGGGACAGCATCTTCGGGAGTAAGACAAAGCCCGAAGAGCAACTACGAGACCCCAGAAGAGCGTGCTGCTCGTCAGGTAATGATTGTAAAACAGAGCAGCATCAGCAATGCAATCAGCCTTCTAAAGACGGAGAAGCACACTCCTGCTGTGGAGGATGTACTAAAGACAGCTCAAACCTTTGTTGATTATGTTCTAGGTTTGGATGTTAAAAATTCTACACCTAAGGTAGATACATCATCTCTGGATATTGACGACGATCTCCCTTGGGATAATAAGTAAATAAGGTTTATGGGGTCCATTCAGTCGGGGATAACCTGTGCACAGGTAAAGCTAATATCCCCTAATGTGTCAGGTAACACAACGGCCCCACCCCTCTAGGAGTAGTATGACAAGTTTAATTGACGCTGACCTAGTAGCATTCCGTAGTGCAGCGACATGTGAAGCGGAGAGTGAGATTATTGCTCACCTCCGCTGTGATGACATGATGCGGAAGATTTTAAATACTACTGAGACAGTGAGCTATAAAGCTTATCTCAGTGGTGCTAATAATTTCCGAAAAACTATTTGCCCAGACTATAAAGCCAATCGTAAAGATCTTGTTCGACCTAAGTGGCTTGAATCCTGTCGTGAGTTCTTAGTTTCTGAGTGGGGTGCTATTGTTACAGATGGAATCGAGGCTGATGATGAGTTAGGTATTAATCAGACTGAGGATACCATTATCTGTAGCATTGATAAGGATCTGAAACAAATCCCAGGAAGACATTTTAACTTCGTAAAGGAAGAATTCTTCTTTGTTACTCCTTTACAAGGGATGCAACAGTTCTTTATGCAAACCCTTATTGGGGATACTAGTGATAACATCTTTGGTGTTAGGGGGCTTGGCCCAAAGAAGTCAGCAAAAATAATTGAGCCCTTAACGGACTATAAGGAGATGTATAATGTTTGTAGGGATCTTTATTCTGATCCTGACCGTTTCTCCCTTAATTGCAAACTGTTGTGGATCTTAAGAGAGTATAACGAAGTATGGACCCCGGATATGATTTTCGGAGAGTCTAATGCTAATCACAATCCTAGCGACAATAACAATATGTCTAATAGCGATGTGGAATAGTTAATGTATAAAAGCAAGTTTGAGAATACAATTGCTACATACTATAAATTAGACCAGTACGAAACAATAAAACTAAAATACACAGTACCGGCTAGTACTCATACTTATGTACCCGATTTCCCACAAACACAAAGGCTGTTCATAGAAACAAAGGGAATATGGGATGCGGCAGATAGAAAAAAGATGAAGCTTGTTATAGAACAATTTCCAGATAAACACTTCATTCTTTACTTTCAAAATGCCCGCTTAAAAATTCACAAGCAATCAACAACTACGTATGCAGATTACTGTGACAAGCATAATATAGAGTGGTATTGTTGGAAAACAAAACCTCTTTCAAAACAGAAATTAAAGGAATTAAAAAAGAAATATGAAGATCAATAAAACACTTGAGACTACTGAAGGTCGTTTAGAATTTTCAGGAGAACTTAGCGAAGCAGAGGCAAATCTAGTTGTTGAAGTTGGACTTGCTACTCTTTTATCCCAAGGTGCTCTACCATTTCTAACTGATAACCCAGCTAGTCTTTCTCCAGAGGTAGGTAATGCCTAAGAATATTCACATTATTGTTGGGGATGCTCATGCTAAGCTTGAGGTAGATAACTCTAGATTTACTAAGCTAGGAAACTTTATCCTAAATACTCGTCTTAAGTATCCTCATGCTAATATCAAGGTAATTGATATGGGTGACTGGGAAGATATGCCATCCCTCTCGTCCTATGATATGGGGAAGAAATGCTATGAAGGAAGGCGGTATCAACGAGATCTTGCAGCGGCTTGGGATGCGAGACAAAGAACTAATTCACCAATTGATGACTTTAATGAAACAGCGCGAAAGTATCACAAGCGAACTATATCTGTCTCGAAATATGCTCTTGGAGGAAACCATTTTGAGGGACGCATTGAGAGAGCTGTTCAACTTACGCCAATGCTTGAGGGTACAATCGGAGTAAAAGATGGTAGACATGCTGAATTCGGGTGGGAGTATATTCCTTATGGAGAACCACTTCTTTTGGATGGTTTTAATTATTGCCATTCCTTTCCTAGTGGGGTACTTGGGCGCCCTATCGGTGGAGAAACTCCAGCTAAAACCCTTATTCAAAAACAGCTTACTAGCTGTGTTGCTGGGCATCTCCATCTTCTCGACATTTGTAATAGGACTAACCCCCAAGGTCGGGCTGTTTGGGGTATCTTCCCAGGATGTTTTCTTGATGAGAACCAGTGGGAGGAGTACGCTGGAGCTGCCAACCATATGTGGAAAAGGGGGATCTTAGTCCTAAAGGACGTGAAAGATGGTGACTTTTCTAGCTATGAATGGGTTAATATTAAAGATCTATAAATAGTGAGGAACTTTCTCTTCCACTTCTCATCTAACTTCTTTTAAAGAGGATTTACTATGAGAATTAAAGACCTAAGTCCCGAAGAACTTAAAGAGCATAAAAGAAGTATAGCAAGAGCCTACTATGCTAGGAATAGGGAGAAAATCCTACAGAATCAGAAGGATAAAAAACATAAAGATCCTTTAAGGTGGGCTCAACAACTAGAGTATTATAAGAAACTATATCATGAGGGACCTAACAAGAAGTCTAGAGAACGTTGGCGAGAAGAGAACTATGAAAGAACACTTCTAAACTCTTGTCGTAGAACAGCTAGAATTCTTAATATAGATTTTAATTTAGAACTCTCTGATATAGTTATACCTGAGGTATGTCCTATCTTATTAGAACCTATTACTAGGATACAAGGTAAAGGTAGTGTTCCCACTAATGGTTCTATAGACAGGGTAATTCCAGAGTTAGGATACACAAAAGGAAATATTAGAGTTATCTCTAATAGAGCTAATAGGATGAAAAGTGATGCAACCAAAGATCAATTACTCACATTTGCTAATAATATTTCTAGCTATATTAATAGGAGTAATTAGTATCCCACAAAAAGAAAGGACTTGTTTTCTAGTGGACTACCAAAAACCAGTACTCTGTAGTAAAGGAACATACTTACACTGCACGATGTTAAAGACGGAGATTTCTCATCCTTTGAGTGGACCAATATCAAGGACCTCTGAGGATCGTTTACATAGGGGATACTAAATGTTATTAGAACTACTTGTATCTGCTTTAGCTCCAGCAGTTATTGAATCCGGTAAGCAGTGGGTTCAAACAAAACTAGGTGGAATTAAGGCAACAACAGTTGATGATCAGATTAAACTGGATCAGAGTGAGATTGAGAAGCTTAAAGCAGTGGCTTCTCTGGATAATCCTGGAGGCACCCCATCACAATGGGTGGTTAATCTACGTGCTTCTAGTCGTTATGTCTTCGGTGGAATTGTTATTCTGGCTGGGGTTGCAACTCTCTTTAGTCCAGTTCCTCCTAATGTACAAACTCTTGCCTTAGAGGCTAGTAATATTGTTTTTGGTTTCCTATTTGGTAGTAGAATTACAGCAGGCTATCTCAGGAAATGAACTATACAGTAGAAGAGTACATTGAAGATACACTCTTTGAAGCACAACAAAGACTTTGTAAGTCTTGGGCTCCTGTAGATTCTAATGTAGAAGAAGTTAGACAGATGTTAAGAGAGCGTATGCACCGGGGTTTGAATAAGTATGGTGTTAATACGGATCGAACTGATCTCTCTACAGAGGAATGGATTCAACATGCTATCGAGGAAGCTCTAGATCTAGCTGTGTATCTTACAAGACTTAAAAAAGAACTTAAACCTAGGAGTATTTAATGGATTTAAAGGATTATCAAACACAAATTCGTAAGTTCGCTATCTATCCAGAAGCTAACTCAAGCTCATTTATTGAGATGAATTATCTTGTATTAGGTTTAGTTAGTGAGGCTGGTGAAGTTGCTGGTAAACTTAAGAAACTTATTCGAGATAATAGTTTTAATGAGGAAGCTTATCTCCAAGAACTTGGTGATGTTCTCTGGTATCTTACCAGAATTGCTGATACCTGTGGGATATCTGTTGAAGAACTAGCTGAGATGAATTATTTAAAGCTCTCAGAACGAGCTATGAAAGGAAAATTAAAAGGTAATGGCGACCATCGAGAAAGAGATTCCAGCACTACTACGGCACAACAAACCACAACCTCAAGCATCATCATTCCAAACGACCAAGGATGTTCTTATTCTTCTTCGGGAGGAGATTGCTCAAGTTCGTCAACTTCTTGTGGAGATGCAGGCTGCTCATGACCGTAAAGCTTCTTCAGATAACTCCTGAAGCTGATAAGTTTATAGGGGAGTGCGCTGCAGTCTGTTATGATGCAGACACTTCTCCTGAGGCTTGTATTAAACGGGCTGCCTTCTGTAAAGACAGGGGGCATCTCGCAACAATGCGGTTTGCTACAGCAACTTTTGAAGTATCAAACATCAGTCGTGTTTGTTCTCATCAGTTTGTTCGTAGTAAACATCTAGATTTTCTTCAAGAGTCCCAGAGATATGTAGATAACTCAGCTCATCTAGAGTACTATACTCCTGAGGATATTGCGAAGAACCCTAAATTCCTTGAGTATTATGATGCTGCTATGACTACAGCACACCGGTTATACAAGTATCTTCGTGCTCAAGGTATTAAAAAAGAGGATGCTCGTTATCTTCTTCCGAATGCAGTAAATACAAAGCTAATAGTCACAGGTAACTTTCAGGCTTGGTCCGACTTCATTACTCTTAGATCAGATCCAGCCGCTCAATTAGAGATTCGCCAAGTGGCACTAACCATAAAGGAAATACTACATGAACAATACCCTAAACTCTTCAACCTTTGAAGCTTCTTTCTACGATGCTGATACTAACACTTATACAAGCGTAAGTCAGCTTTT
>JACCDR010079419.1_pt1 | contig 53662 bp, 69 predicted proteins | sample 7446431 | NCBI WGS metagenome assembly JACCDR01 (sample SAMN15323443, study PRJNA562643) | freshwater metagenome | isolation source: river surface water | place: USA:Blue River Watershed | collected 2017-08-17 | reverse complement strand
GAGGTGGGGGTGGCGGCGGCGCATCCTTCCGGCTGCTGGAGGCCGCCTCGATTGCCGCCACCGAGACGGTCACCGTCGGTGTCGGGGATAGCGGGGCAGGCGACAGCAGCAGCTTCGGCACCCTGGCTACCGCCACCGGTGGCGCAGCGGGGTCCGGCGGTGTCGGTGGCGCAGGCGGGGCAGGGGCCAGCGGCACCATCAACTACAGTGGCCAGGCTGGAGCCAACGGCACCGTCAACGGAGACGGTGGGTTCGGGGGTGATCCCGCCGGCGGGATGGGCCATGGTTCCCGGGGCGCCCCCAACGACGGTGGTGGGGCTGGTGACGCAGGCACCGCCGGGGTTGCCTATGGCGGCGGTGGCGGTGGCGGAAGCTACGACACCACCGGCGGGGCCGGCGGCAACGGCGCCAGTGGGATCGTGATTGTCTGGGAGTACTACTGATGCCTTCGATTGCTTTCCTCAACCTGACCCCGGAGGTGCCCCTCTGGGTGCCGGCCAACACCTGGAACGTGCGCAGCACCAACGGCCCGGCCACGGGCTTGATCGAGTTGTCCACCAACAAGATCATGCTCCCATCCCTGGACTTTGACTCGGCCACGGCAGAGTACGCTCAGGTCGGCATCAGCATGCCCCCCAACTGGGATGAAGGCACGATCACGTTCACTCCGAAGTGGCACCACGCGACTGCAGTCACCAACTTCGGTGTCGTGTGGAAGATGCGCGGGCGATGCTTCAGTGACGGTGATGCATTGGACGCAGCGATGGGCACCGCCCAGTCGAGCACCGACACCGGCGGCACCGCCGACACCTTCTACTCCGGCCCGGAGTCAGCCGCGATCACCCTGGCTGGCACCCCGACCGAGCGAGACCTGGCGATCCTGGAGTTGTACCGCGACCCGGCAGAAGGCGCCGACACCCTGGCGGTGGACGCCCGCCTGCACGGGGTCTACATCTCGCTGACCTTCAATGGGCTGAACGCGGCATGAGCTTCGCACTGACTCAGCTGCAGGGGTTCAACGCCACCCGAGCGGGCCAGGTTGCCTTCCTGCTTTTCGGGGGCGGCACTGACGAGGTGGCCGCCACAACGGACAGCAGCCCTTTCGCCCACACCATCAACTTCAACAATTCAGCTGGCAGCGCGGTCATCGACACCGCGCAGTACGTTGGTGGGGGCAACTTCCCCAACTCGTCACTGCGGGTCGATGGCACCATCGACAGTTCCATCGGCTACACCTACTGGGCCGATCACCCCATCTTCTCGCTTGGCTCAAAAAACTGGACGATGGAACTGTTCTATCGCCATAACGGCGCATCGGTAGGTACGACCACGCGCTACATGGCGGGGCAGGTCGACGCAACAGGCGCCACGACAAACTCCTCAATGATGCTGTCCACCTCCCCGACCAAGTTCCGAGGGGACTGCTACAGCGGCGGGGCCTCCGCTCACAATGGCGGGGCCGCACTCGCAGGAACCTCGACCTTGACCGGCAACACCTGGTACTACGGTTGCTACTGCAGAGACGGCGACACCTTCCGCCTCTACCACGGTGTCCCGGGGGGTTCTGCGGTGCAAGAGGCCTCTGTTGCGGCGGCCTCCTCCGGGATCATCCTCAACGACTCAACCGCGAACTGGGGCCTGGGCCGCGCAGGCGACTGGCCCACCTTGGCCTGGTACAACTTGAACGGCTCGCCCAACGTCGGTGGCTGGTTCGGCTGGCTCGCCCCCGCCAGGTTGACAGTGGGTCGGTGCCTCTATCCGGGCGGCACGACCTATGCCGTACCGACTTCTTTCTGAAAGGCTAAGCATGGCAACCGGGGCAGAAGGAATGATTGACAAGGTGTTGGAGTGGGCGTGGGCCGGCGTGGGCGCTTTGGCGAGCGTTGCCTGGCGAATGCTTACGGGGCGACTTGATGCATTGGAGAAGCATGTGGCCGAAGTTGACGAGAGGCAGACCAGTGAAATGAACCGGCAACGGGACAACATCAGCAAGTTGTTTGACAAGCTGGAGCAACACGCCCAGCGCAGCGAGGACCGGCACCGGGAACTGCTGACGGCACTGCATGCCGGGTTGGCCGGGAAGGCCGACCGATGAAGCTGATCGACGACTTCGGCGTCGTGCTGCGCAGGGCCTGGTCAATCCGGCTCTCCCTGCTGTCGGCCGTGTTTGCGGGCCTAGAAACGATTTCCAGCCTCCTCCCTGCCCTACCCCTTCCCCCTCGACTGATGATCGCGCTATCGGCCGCCTGCGCGGTCGGCGCCGCACTCTCGCGGGTTGTGGCCCAGCCGAAGATGAGGAAACCCCGTGGCCGAGCCGACTGACCGCAAGCGCAAGATCGCAACGGCCGCGGCCATCGCCACCGCACTGGCGATCCCGGCCGAGGGTCTGCGCCAGGTCGCCTACTACGACCCGCCCGGCATTCTGACTGTCTGCTATGGGTCCACCACCAACGTGGTCAAGGGCAAGGTCTACACGCTGGAGGAGTGCCGCGCGCGGCTGGACACCGAGATGCTGGCCACGGTGACCGCGGTGGACCGCTGCATGCCCTACGCCCCGCCCAGCGTGCTGGCGGCCTTCAGCGACGCCTCCTACAACCTGGGCACCAAGATCGCCTGCGACACGGCGAACAGCACCGCCGCCAGGTTGATCCGGGCTGGCAAGTGGAACGAAGCATGCGACCAACTCCTCAGGTGGAACAAGGCCAGGATCGCCGGAGTCATGGTCGAGCTACCTGGCCTGACCAAGCGTCGCCACGCGGAGCGAGAGGTCTGCCTCTCGGGGCTGGCGTGATTTACCTCTACGTGGTCGTGGCCCTGGTCAGCGCATTGCTGGCCGGCAGCGGCACCTGGAAGGTGCAGGAGTGGCGTTACGCGGCCAGAGACCTCAAGGCCCAGCAGGCGGCTGAGCGGGAGACCCTTCGTCGCACAGACAAGATCGACTCGGCCGCGGTCGCCCACGAGAGGGTCAAGGAAGTCATCCGGGAGAAGTTTGTTCCCATCACTGAAAGGGTCGAACATGAGGTCACTAAAGTGGAGTACCGCGACGCTGTCTGCCTGTCTCCTGATGGGCTGCGCATCATCGCCGACAGTCTTGCGGCAATCGCCCCCGCTGCAGGCAAGCCTGCGCCAACCGTGTCGAGCCCTCGCCCCTCTGATTGACGGGTCGCCCCAGGCGATCCTGAGGTGGATCGTGGCGACGATTGAGGCCTACGGGGAGTGCAGCGACCGGCACCAGAAGGTGGTCGACTCCTGGCCGGTCTAGTTCCGCCGGGTGAGGTAGTCCATCAGTAGCTGCTGGACCGAAACCTTGCCTTGATGTCGGGCGATGACGACCTCGTCGACTGTGTTTCTGGCAACAATGTTGTAGACGAAGACGGGTCGGTCGTGACCCGACTGAAGCTGGCGTACGGGTCCGATCCGTTCGAGGATTTGGGATCGTTGCTCCTGGTCCCACCAGTGGCTGAAGTAGACGAGGATGTTTCCACCGTCCTGTAGGTTGAGACCATGCCCCGCCGAAGCAGGATGTGCCAGCAGCAGAGGAATTCGCCCGGCGTTCCACTCCGACTCTGTGCGAGGGTCAGTATCCAAGACCCGAGCTTGAGGGAACGCCCGTTGCACCCGAGCAAGGTCACTCTGGAAATGGTAGGCCACCATGACGGGGGCCCCGGCAGCCTCTTCAATAATGCTCTCAAGAGCCTGGAGTTTTTCATCATGCACCTCGATGTATTCTGTTGATCCGGCCTCGGTGTAGACCGCGCCGTTGGCAAACTGGAGACATTTCATCGTCTTCGTGGCTGCGTTCGCTGCGCTGATGTCCTTGTCCTGCAGCACAGTGAACAACTCGCGCTCGAACTCTCTGTACCTGGCCCGCACCGACTTCGGCAGTTCCACCTCGATGTTGGTGACGATGGGTTCCTTCAGGTCGAACCAGTCCTTCGGGTTGATGCTCAGGCACAGGTCCGCCAGCCGGGAGTGAATCTCCTCGTGGGCGTTCGGCAGGATGACGGTCTGGATGTCGACCCTCTTGCTAATTGCGTCCTGCACCCTCCGGTAGGCGAACCACCTCTGCTCGAAGGCGGAGTAGTTGCGCCCGAGCCTCTGCCCCTGGTCGAGGAACCAGGTCTGACCCCAGAGGTCTTTCAGCCCGTTCGGCGCCGGGGTGCCGGTCAGGTTGATCCAACGCTTGATGTCCTTGTGCGCGTGCTTGGCCAAGGCCTGGGCCCGCACTCCACCCTGCCTGGTGCGGAAGTTCTTCAGCCTGGTGGACTCGTCGGCGATGATGGTGCCGAAGGGCCAGGGCCTGTGCTGGAAGTAGTCCACCAGCCAGGGCAGGTTGTCGTAGTTCATTGTGAATATCGGCACCGTGCGGAAGAGGGCGGCCGCCCTCTCCTTCGGTGTGCCGACCACCGGTGTCACCTCCAGCCCCGAGAGGTGCTCCCACTTGGCCACCTCGTTCGGCCAGGTGCTGCGGGCGACACGCAGTGGCGCCAGCACCAGGGTCGGCCGGGTCTCCCCCATCGCCCCGTAGAGGCAATCGAGGAAGGTCAGGGTGGTGACCGTCTTGCCCATGCCCATGCCAGCGAACAGGGCGCACCTGCGGTGCTCCGCCAGGTGGTCCAGAGCGATCTGCTGGTAGGGTTTGGCCTCGAACTTGCGACGGGTCACGAGAAGTTCCGCAGCAAAGCCGCGTGTAGCTGGTCCACCACCAACGTGTCACCGTTGATGATGTAGACCGAGTTGCCGTCACCGAGAGGAGACACCGTGCCGAAAAAGTCGAGCAGCCAGGCGTTCATCTCTTTCCTGAACTCGGGGGTGACAGGGCAGTCTTCGCTCAGCTGCATCTTGGGCCGTCGTGGAATCTCAACGACGCGCATCCCGAAGATTTGCTGAGCACCGAAAGGGTACGGAGTGAACATTACGCCAGCGCCTTGGCCATGCCGACCAGTTTCTTCTCGGCCGTCAGCTGACGGTAGAACTCCGCCTTGCTGGTGACGCGCAGGTTGGCCCGGGTGAAATCGGCCTGGTCCCCGTTCAGATGGCGCACGTAGTCCCCGTCCTTGGCCCCCATAAGGTAGTGAGATAGCAGCACCCGGTGGGCCATGCTGGAGCAGCGTGAACTGACGATCAGACTGCGGGCCATGCCGGACCCGGACCACACCTTTCCGCGCAGGAGATAGGCATCGGCGTCGTCGACCTTGATGACGTGGCCTGACTGGAGTTTGAAGCGTTTCATGTGAATAACCCATCAACTTGTTCGTAGGTGCCGACCACCTCGACGCGCTGGCCCATCCTGCGCATTTCCTCATGCTCGCGGTACTGCGCCCGTTCGTGCGCGTTGGCCGGGAACGTCCGTATGGTCTCCGGGTTCTTGACCTCTACCCAGAGGGTGCAGGTCCAGTTGTGCCAGATAGCGGCGACGCCCCGGGGCAGCATCACCACGCGGTCGGGCGCCTTGCTGCGCCCGAGCCACTGGACCTTGCGCACCTCGCCGCCCAGTTTCTTGACCTGGGCGACGAGGTACTTCTCGATGTCACGCTCGAGGATGCGTTTCATCGTATTAGCTTTCTTCCAAGGCATCACAGCCCCGCCCTGGTGATGGTGACGGCCATCGCTTCGAGGAGGCGGAACACCTGCAGAGAGGCGTCTTCGGCGTGGATCACGAACCTCTGCCCGTCGGGGGAGACCGCGGCGCACTGCTTGGTGTAGGCGTCGTGGGCGAAGTACCACTTGCCGTTGGGCTCACGGATAGGGGCACTGGGCGCCGGGGTGATGGGGTAGTTCATGGCTCGATCCCGTGATGCGCTTCGACTGCGCGGATGAGGTCTTGTGCCTTGGCCAGCACTACACCGTTCAGCATTGACGGCGGCCAGCCAGCATCGTTCAAAACCGTGATGCGCTCATCCTCCGTCATCGGCTTCATCGCCGCACGGGAGGCGAGGCGGCGCAGTTCAGCGGCTGCCTTTTGCATGGTGTCAAAAGCCTGCGCGTTGTCGGCAAATTCTGCGTGAAGGTCGCATTCCTGCGCCAGTCGTTCAGCCTCAGTCAGCACAAAATTACCTCGTTGGTTTGGGTCGGCGGCCAGCGCCTCAACACACATACTCAGCGCTTCGTCTTTCTTGCTCATGGCTTTCCTTCCCGCCGTTCCCGGCGATAGTTCAACACGGTCGTCGCTGACACGCCCAGCGACCTGGCGACCTTCGGCGCGCTCCATGCGGCTGGCGCCACGGCGATCCTGATCGAGAGGTCCAACGCCTTCGCCCGCTTGGCGACGCCGCGCAGGTAGCGGTCCACCTCATGGCGCCGGATTAGCGAGCCCGGCACCTCGAAGGTATCGAACTTGCGCCCGCACCCCAGGCACTCACGCTTGCGCCGGGTGAGCCCGCCCCTCCATTCTCGGGTTTCGATGACCTTCGAGTCGGGGTCGCCGCAGTGCTTGCAGTTCACACCGCCCCCGTCAGCATCAGCACCGCCAGGGCCACCAGCGCGGCGGCGCTGGCGACGGTCACGACACGGTCGGCCGGGTGCATCTTCGAGTTGACGTGCTTCGTGCCGGCGTAGGCCTGGTCGACACGGGACTGGTCGGTGCGGGGCGTGCGCGTCCAGCAGTGGGGCTGGTCAAGGAAGGGTGGGCGGGGCATTCTGAACTCCTGAAGTTGATGAAGGCTCAAATGTAGCACATGCTAAAACCTTGTCAACCCCCGCCTCGCGCAGTTCTCTTTCGGGGTCACGGGCTCAAGGTGGTCCGGGTTGATGCAGTGCTCGTTGTGGCAAAGGTGGTCCAGCTGCAAACCCTCCGGCACCTCGCCGACGACCTGCCGGTACATCTCGATGTGGGCCATCCTCTTGCGTGCCCCCTCGGGGGTGCGCACGTTGAACCTACCGTACCCCCAGCGGTCCTTGTAGCCTGTCCACAACCAGCACCCGGTGGGTGCGTCCGGTTCCTCGGTGTTGGCCACCAGTCGCTCGAAGAGGGAGGCGTAGCGGGGCATGCTCAGTCCTCGAACTCGTCAGCACTGGCGGACGTGCTGCAGGTGTGGAAGTTCCCCTCGGCGTCGATCAGGCGCCAGCGCATGCCGGTGTCGAACCACTCAAGGCCAGGCTCCTTGCAACGCTTGCACCTCACTACCTGCCCGGGGAAACCTTCGTAGTCCTCGTCATAAAAATAGTCTTCGGCAGCCATGTTCAATCCTTGATGTATCGGTAGGCCTCGAACCCCTTTGCCGCGAGCGGGATGTCGGGGGCCCAGGTTGGGTTGGTCGAGAGCAGCGAAGACAAAGTCGCCTGGTTGTATTCGTCGGTGTCCGGCGTCTCGGTCGGCAACTCGTCGTGGATGCTGGTGATGATCTCGTACCCGGCCGCCTCGATCCTCGGCATGTTGGCCGCCATCACATCCCGGGCGGCGGCCTGGGTCGCGTTCTCGATCAGCTTGCCACCGTAGGTCTTGATCCTGCCCCACTGCCGGGTGTACTGGTTCACGCCGAAGTAGCTGATCTGGCCCTTGTCGTCAACGCGCGGATCGACGTAGCACAGATACCTGCCGGAGGGCAACCGGATGCGAAGCCACTTGCCGTCGCGCCTGGCGCGGAGGTGGCTGCCGATGTTGAATATCTCGCCCGGGTTCAGGATCGCCTTGGTGACGGCGGTCTTCGCGTCGGCCCACAACTGGACCACCTCTGGGTGGGCCTCGCGCCAGGACTTCTTCAGCACCTCGCACGCCACGTAGATGTGCTCGGGCAGCCCCAGGGTGCGCTTGTTCTTCACCGCCCAGCGGTGGACCCCCTGTGCGTCTGCGATCTGCTGGCCGGCGGCTGCGTCCCAGACCGCGGCGGCCAGGTCGTCAAGGTCCATGTTGTAGACCGCCGCGAAGGTCAGGAAGGCGGCGACCCCTCCCTCGTACCCCAGGGCCAACTCCATCACCTTGCCGATCTGGCGCTGCTCGTCTGCGACCTGGCTGGGCTCGATGCCGAACGCGCGGGCGTAGGCCCGGATGTACATGTCTGCGCCGGTGCCAGCGTCGAACTCGGCGAACGCCTTCAGCTTCCACTTCTCCCCGGCCAGCCACACCAGCATCCGGCCCTCGATGTTAGAGAGGTCGGACACCACCAGCTTGCGACCGGGTGGTGCCACGATGCAACCGCGCAAGCAGTCGGCCGCCAGCTGCATCACGTTGGAGTGGGTGATCGTGGCGCAGCCCAGCTTGAGGGACTCGACGCCAATCGCCTGGGCCTCAGCCTTAAACCCCCGGCTGGGCCTGGGCAGATTCTGCGGCTGGAAAATGCGACCGGCCCAGCGGGCGGTGCGCATGGCGCCAGCGAACTGGAGTGCGTTGCGCAGTCGGTTGTCGGCCGAGACCGCGTTGCGCAGTGCCCGGTACTTGGCGGTGCTGCCCTTGCTGGATTCGAGCCTGAGCGAGATCAGCAGCCTGGCACCCTCAGGCAGTTCGGGGTCTTCCATCCTGCGGCGGAGGGTGTCTGCCTTCATGTCCGGCAGGGTGACCTCGTACTCGGACAGGATGTAGGCCAGCAGCTTGTCCCGCTGGGACACGTTGGCCAGGTCGCCGTCTGTGGCGTCGAGCGTCTCGCCCTTCAGCCTGGTCTGCTCGCCCGCTATCGCTTCGATAGCAGAGTCGACCAGTTCCATGTCGATGGCGAACCCGCGGTCGTTGATCTTCTGATCCAGGTGCCAGAGGGCAAGCTCGGGGTGGCCGTCCCGGTAGTTCCAGCTTGGGAGCTTGCGGTCGATTTCCCGCATCGCCACAATGTCCTGGCGGGAGTAGTCCAGGAACTCAGCCCACTCAGTGGGGTGGGTCTCGCGTGTCGCCCTCCGCAACTTGCTGTTCTTCGGGCGGGGCTTGCAGAACAACTGGATCAACTCGCGACCGCGCTTGTCCTTTGCCTTGTCGTCCTCGACCCCCATGATCTGGCCGACCTTGTCCAGGCTGCCGGGCAGCCCGTGGGCCAGGGCCTTCACCATCGTGTCTCGCCAGCGTTCGATGGGCACGTCGATGCCCCAGCAGTGGCGCAGCAGGGTGCGGTCGAAGTGTGAGTTGTGGGCGACGACGGTGACGGTGGGGTCTTCCAGGCACACCCGCAACATCGCCGGCATCTCGTGTTGACGTGCCATGAAGTCGAAGGCTGCGCAGTCCCAAACCACGGGTTCGCCGTCGTCGATAGCCCACTGCGCCACGATGATTTGCGTCGACTCGTGTTCGGCGTAGCGGTGCGTGCCTGCGGACTTCAGGTCGCACTCGCTGAAGGTTTCGAGATCAAGCCAGAGTGTTGTCATTTTGGTGGGCGGTCACCTTGCAGGGACTTAACGCGCACGCCCGGATGCTTGGGGCGACCGCTCACCAAAATAGACCCGTTCCATCCATCGCGCGTTCGTTCTTCGGGCTGGCCGCGCTTGTCACGGTATCGCGCCCCGAGGTATTAACGTCGGGCTCAGGGCGCACCGCCTGGATGGCTTTTTACCGAGTGGGTCAGTCTCAGCTGGAAGGATGCCAGCCACCCGGGAAATCAGGCCGGAAAGTCGTCGCCGTCTGCGCCGTCGGCAGCGTCCTCGAACTCGTCAGCATCGGCCGGGCGGGCTGCGCTGAACGCATCACCATGCGCCCAGAACCGCACGCCACGCAGCTGAGCGTTGATGCGCTTGCCGAAGGCGTTGTCCTGTGCCCAGAACTCGACGCTGGCATCGACGTAGCAGCCGGCGTAGGGGCGGCCGGACTTGCTCGACAACTGGGTCTTGTCGCGGTCCCACACCGTCGGTGGGTTGTTCTCCTGGCTGGCGGCCGAGATGAACATGTTGCCGGCGTAACCATCGTACTGGGACTTGCTGTCGCCGTCGTGCAGCGCCAGCTTGTCGGTCTTCTCCATGCCGTTGTAGATCGCCAGCCAGGCGGGCTTGCCGGCCTTGTCCTTGCCGGTCCACTTGGCCTCGGCCACCGCCTTCATCTTGGCCTCGATGTCCGCGATCTGCGGGTCGTCGGCTGCGATCAGGAAGCTGGCGCCGAAGCGGGGCTTGCCCTCGTTGTTGACGGTGGTGGGTTCCCACAGGTTGGGGAACGCGAGCCGCACGTTCTTCAGCGTGATGCGGCCGATGGGGGTCTTGGTGTCAGTCATGGCAAATTACCTTTCGGTGGTTGGAAAATCAGCAGGGTGCGCCGTCACCGGCGTCGTCGAAGTCATCCGCGACAGATGCAACACTGATCGCGGGGCGGGGGTCGGAGGCAGGGGCCACATGCAGCTTGCCGTCCGACTGGGTGATGAGTGCCGCCAGCTTGGGCCACTGGCGGGGTCCGATCAACGGCGCCGGTGCGCCTTCCTTGACAGGTTTCGGGTTGCCGTCCTTGTCCAGGGTAGGCCCCAGCTTCGCGATCTGGGCCGGGCTCTTGATTGAGAAGTCGTACATCTCCTCGGCCTTGAGTCGGAAGGTCTTGAGCATCGCCTCGACCTGCTCCTTGTCGGACCACTGGCGGTTGCCTCGCTTGCCCTGGACCAGCTTGTAGCCCGGCACATCGAGCCCGGACTGCAGTCGATGTTCGGCCTCCGCGCGGATCGCCTTGCACCAGTCCTCGATCAGGTCGACCTTGTTCAGGCAGGCGGCCAACCATTCACTCTCGCTCATCACACTTGGCGCCTGCACCAAGTCAATGAAGTCATCGGGGCTGGCTGCGCTGCCGGTGCCGACGGTTGTCGACACCTCATCACGCAGGGCCGGGCAGGTCGCCTTGGCCTTGCAGAACTTGCACTGCTTCTCGCCTGGCACCAGCAGCGGGGTGATGTCGCCCCCGTCGTTGGCCAGGGCAAGTGCATCCTTGGCCTCCATGACCGCACTGACGGGGTCGACAGAGACCCAGTCGAGCAGGGCCTTGGCCGGCATGTCGTACTCGCTGGCGGCGCTGCGGACACGGGGCTGGGAGATCACCAGCTTCACCCTCTCGAAGGTGTCGCCGGTCATCTCACCCATCAGGTCGATGGCGCCCAGTGCGTACAGGCCCAGCTGGGGGTTTGGTTTGTACGACCCCTCGCGGTGTGCGCCGGCCTCGACCTCGACCCCGCGGCCGTACTTGAAGTCGAGTACGGTCAACTCAACACCACGGGCGATGGCGACGTCCAAAGTGCCCCAGGCCTCGTTCTCGGGCACGCCAAGGTAGCGTGCGTAGTTGACCCGCTGGTCGACCAGGATCAACCCGTCGTCACCGGCGGCATCACGCACGTAGTCGAGACAATGCTGGACATGCTCGGCCATCTCGTCGTCGACCGTGAACAGTTGGCCCTCGACGTCGATCTCGCGACCGAGGTAGCTGCTGGCGGGGGTGTTCTCCTGCAGCGCCCAGGTCAGCACCTGGTGGGCTGCGGTGCCCCCGGCAGCGTATGCGCTGGTGGAGTCCGGCCTGCCGAGTTCCATCGCCAGCTTGCCTGGGCAGAGCATGATCGACTCGAACTTGCTGGCGGACCAGAGTGAGTGTGCGGGTTCAGTCATTTGTGGTCCCTCTTGGCCATCAGCTGGGTCGCGCCGCTGGCCGCCAGCAGCGCGACGAGCATGCCTTTTGTTTTCACTTGCTCACCTCCGCGATCTTGGACTCGACCGCGGCCAGGGCCTTGGCGTAGCCATCGGCCGGCAGCTTCGAGAAGTGGGTCACACCCAGGTCTTTCAGGACCGCTGCGGTCGCTTCCTTGCTCTTGCTGAACAGGCGCTGGACCGCCTTCTGCAGCTGCGGGTAGGTCACCTCAGAAGGGGATTCCGGCGCAGTCTCGGTCGTCGCAGCCGGGGCCGGAGCGGGGGCAGCGGGGGTAGCGGCAGGGGCCGCCGCCGGGGGCTTTCCCACGGGCTTGTCCTTAGCGGGCTGGGGCACCGGTGCGGTGTCGCTGCCAGCCTGGGGGGAGGAACGCCCGACGGCGGTTTTCTCGACCTGGTGTTCCGCGACGCCAGCGTTGGTCAGCGCGCGGTTGACGGCCGTCATCGCCAGGATGGCGGTGGCGGCGTCGGGGAATTGCAGGGTGATGGAGATCATGGTTGCCTTTCAGTTGGTGGTGGTGGGTGTCAGACCGTGTGCGTGCCTTCGACGCCGCGCCGCATACGTTCGATGGTTCGCTGCTGCAGCCAATGCTGGGCCTCCTCGATGTGGGTCAGCGCACAGGCGTTGGCCTTGCAGGAATACGGCCCCTTCTGGAAGCTGCGCAGCCGGTCGGCGACGATGGCGAGCAGCACTTCATGGGTCAGACCGTTGACACCGTTGCCGTCCTCGGCGATGGGGCCGTTCTGAAACAAGATCGTCGAGTGCTTTGCGGATTCGCCGTGGCGGGCCGTCCACGGGTCGGAGGCGTTGGTCTTGCTGTCAAAGCCGGTGATGTGGTACAGGTGGTTTGCCCCGCCTGCACCGGGCTCGTCAAGCACCTCGACCTTGAGCCTGTCGTTGGCCGGGTTGACCTTGTGGTCGTCAATGGTTCTCATGGTTGCCTTTCAGTGGTGGGAAAAACGGGGCTCGCGCGCCTCGCGGTACGCGTACTCGGTGAACGGGCTGTTCGGGGTGCCATGGACCCGGCGCAGACCGGCCTGGGCCTTGCCCAGGACCAGCAGCGAGCGCACCCGCTGCACCCCGCTGTCGATCACCCGGGTGAACCCGTGATAGACGGCCAGGTCGACCAGGCTGGTGGTCAGCAGGCTGGGGCCGCGCAGCATGGAACGCATGTGGCGGGCCCACTGCTCGCGGGAGTCGTAGGCGATCTTGAGGTTGTTGGCGCAGGCGAACGCGTCGCTGGAGTGCTCGAACCGGATGAAGTCCTCGACGCCGGGGCCGAGCACTTCCCAGTGCATGACACCGGCGACGGTGCGACCGTACACAACGAACGGGTAGTTCGGGCCGGCGGAGTGGGCCTGGACGGAAGACCCGTCAGGTAGGTGTCCTTGGTAGCTCATGGTGGTTGGTCCTATCGAGTGGCGAGAAAAAGGCGGGCCCTGATCTGCAGCGTGCGCCGATCCATTTCGTTGAAAGAGGAGGGGCGCAGCACCGAGCCATCGCCGCGACGCATCAGGGCGGTGCGGATGCTGTCGGCGCTGGTCCCGATCAGGGAAGCGTACCCGGCGAAAACCCCTTCGGGGTCAACGAACAGGAACTCCAGTGCTTCGAGAACGTCGCGCTGCAGGTTCATGTGCAGAACTTTTTCCTGCTTGGAGAACGGCCGGGCCGCGTCCTCAATCGCCTGGGCCAGCACCGCCGCCAGCAGCCTGGAGGCGGCTGCGGTGGCTGGGCTAACCCCGGAGCGGGTGGAAGTGAAATCGATCATGTGGTTGGTCCCTTACCAGTTGGTGAACGAATTGTAGCAGGTGCTATTTGCAACGTGCAAGAACTTTTTTCAGGAATCCCTGCGGCTCGACGGGGGTTGGGGCTGGCGGCGCTGGCCGCTTCAGGGCGCCGTCTGGCTGGACAACGAAGTCATCCTGGCTGGTGAAGCAAATCATTGCGCGTTCCTCCACGAGCAGCAGCGCGGACATCCCGCTCCGGTAGATCGTGAGTCCTTGACTGTCGGCCCACTGCAGCAGTGGTTTCTCAGCCCAGGGGGCCTCCTGGAAGCTGATGGTTGCGTGCGGGTTGCAGCGGGGGTCGCTTAACGCCTGTTCAAGCATGAACCCCCGAATCGTCTCGAACGCGGATGTCAGGTCGATGGGCCGGTCCAGGTACGCACGCTTGATGCGCGCAACAGTGTCGGCAACACGCTCGGGCCTTTGCAGGATTTCGGTCATGGCTCAACCCTCCACCTTGGCCAGCAACGCGCGGTAATCGTCGACCAGCTTCTCGGCCTCGACGCTGACCCCATCCAGGGCCTCGACGTGCTCGCGCAGCCGGAGCAGCAACGCGTGCATCTCCGGCGCCGCCTTGGTGATCCGGTTCTGCCGCGCACCCTCGGCGAGCTTGGCGTCTTCCGCGGCCTTCGCCGCCTGCATCCTGGCCTCGAACTCTTGAATCAGGCCCGGCAGCGCGGCCATCATCGCGGGCACCAAGACCCGGCCGGTGGCGCCCTCGAATTCCAGGTACAGGGTTGGGTTCCGCTTCCCGAAGCGGGAAGGGGCGTCGGTGTTTTTGTAGAGCACCGCGGGGGAGGGATTCCAGGTGTCGCGGGTTAGCCAGATGTGGTAGCGGGCACCGCGGTACTTGCAGGAGAGAGCGGCCCGATAGTGATGGGGGCTGCTATCCAGGGCGATGTTGGTGACGGGGTGTTTCACGATGTGGTCCTTTCAGTTTTAAGCGGATCGCTCTCGCCTGGCGCGGGGCCAGGCGGCAGGGATCAGACTGCGGTTGCGTTGGCTTTGCGCTGCGCTTCTTCGCCTTGAATCGCGGCGGACAGGATCACCTGCTGGTCGATCCAGTCCGCAATCTGCAGGGGATACCACCCGTTGCGCTGCTGGCGGCCGCGGGTTGTACTGGCCAGGTGGCAGTAGACCTTGCCATCGCGGGTCGCCCCCTCGGACAGGAGGCGCCAGGTGTCGTTGTCGTGTTGGATGACGATCACGATCAAGCTCCCAGGTGTTGCGACAGCCGGCGGCCGTCGGGCATGATGAACGCTGCGGGGTTGAAGGCGCCCCAGGAGTCGTCCAGGTCGATGGTGGCGCCGAGCATCACACCCTTGTTGCGCTCGGGTTTCCAGCAGGCAATGACTTCCTGCTGCAGGTCACGGGCGATGCAACGCACCGCGCCGTGCCGGCTGTTGCCGAAGGCGACCGGGTCTTCACTCACCTCGACCACCAGCGTGGGCTCGGTGTCGGACTCGATCACCTTTGAGGAGTGGACGATGAACCTGTTGGCCTTGACGATCTCCAGGGCGACGTGCGCTGCGATCTGGCGGGTGGCCTGGACGTCCAGGCCGATGTTGAGGATGAGTTTCATGGTTGGTCCTTCGTGGTTGGTTGGTTGCTGATGGGTGGACTTTAGCACATGCTAAAACCCGAGTCAAGCGTGGGGTTACTGCGGTTCGCTGCCGATGCTGAGCAGCCAGTCCCGGGCTGCGGTGTCCGCTGCCTGCTGCTCGGCGTGCGTGCGTGCCTTGTTCAGGACCGCCTGCAGGTGACCGATGGCGATCCTGGCAGTAGCCCGGGCGGCTTTTGCTTGGCGTCCGCTGGACAAGGCAAGGCTGCGCCACTCCTCGTTGCCTTTCTCCAACCATTCGAGGTGGTCGATAGCCGCTTGCACAACGTCCAAGCGGACCTGTATCCACTCGGCGTGCGGCTCGGGGTGCGGTCCTTGCGGGATGGCATCTGCCAGGTACTTCAGAAGGCGACTGGCGTCGCCGGTGTCGGTGACTAGACTCACAGGCTCCTCCAGGCGGTCACGTTGCGGTCGTCGCTGTCCAGGCCGAAGCAGACCTTGATGCGGTTGCAGATGGTCTCGGTGGCGCCGTTGATGACGATGCGACCCTTGCCCAGGTAGCGGCCGAAGAGGGCGCGCTGCTCGGCGGCGGTCAGCCGGCCGATCCACTCACCAAGGCAGGTGCCGGTCTTCTCGGTGAGGAAGAGGGCGAGGTTCGCTGCACAGTCCATGTTGCTCTCCAGGTTGGGGAATCTACTCTGACCTGGCCGGCGCCAGGTCGCAGTGGACTCAGGACTGCAGGATCAGGATGTCGCCGTGCGTGCGCCGGTCGCAGTCGTAGCCATCGGGGACCACCCGGCCTTCGCCCACGTACTCGACGATGGCCTCGCCGTGCGGCACCTCGTGCTCGCCGTCGCGGAAGGTGTGGCCCAGGTCGAACTCGCAGAACCACTGGCCCTCGACGGGGGTGACCGGCTTCAGGTCGCGGTCGAAAAACACGGTGCCGTGCGCCGCCAGGGCGGCCTTGATGGTGGTGCAGTTGAACATGGCGAAGTCCTTCGTGGTTGGGTTGTTGATGGGTGGACTTTAGCACATGCTAAAATCCGAGTCAAGCGTGTGGTTTTTCTTTGCGCACCCAGGTGTTGCAGGACCACCCGAAGAAGTGGTGCCAGATGAAGCTGACCACGTTGGCCTGCCAGTACCAACGGAAGTTCGCGCCATAAACAGGACCGATGCGGTAGCCCCAGTACCAGTGCGTCCGGTAACGCGTGACACGCCAAGGTTTCCGCGGCGGCGCAGGCGGTGCGTTTTTCAGCACCGGGTCTATCTGGTGCCAGTGGATCATGCCGCCACCCCATTGTTGCGGAGGAACTCGCGGCGCTGGCCAATGTTCTTCATCTCGGCCGCGCGGCGCAGCACGGCAGCCTTGCCCATGTCTTCGCAGTAGCGGCCGGCCTGGCCCAAGATGATCCAGGCCGGCAGGCTTTCCTGCGCGTCCGACTCCAGCTTCGCGGCGGCCGAGTGCAGCCAGGTGCTGCTGACGGTAAGTTTGCGTTTGGTCATTTCGGTTTCCTTCGTGGTTGGTTGTCGATGGGTGAAATGTAGCACATGCTAAAAACCTTGTCAACAGTAGGGTTAAAAATAATTTTTAGCACCTGCTGCTAAACTGCCGGCATGAGCAAAAACACTACCCCCATGCGCCAGTGGATGAATGTGGCGACCCCGGAGGAGCAGGAGCAGATGGCCATGCTCGCAGGCACGACCCGTGCGATGCTCTACCAGTATTCGGGCGGGCACCGCACGATGTCGGCCGAGCGCGCTGGGGTGATTGAGGCTGCGGCTGCGAAGATGCGGCGCACCAACCGCAAGCTGCCCAAGTTGTTCAGGATCGACCTGGCCCCCGCCTGCCGTTCCTGCCCCTACGCCAGGCAGTGCCTGGCCAACGTCTCGTCGAGGTGATCATGGCATTCCTCTACTGGTTCCTCGGCCTCGTGTCTGGCGTCGTCCTGGTGCTGGGCCTGCAGTGGCTGGCCAGCGACGCCGACTACACCGACCCGCTGGACGGTTACTGATGTTCAACCTTCGCACGGGCATGCGTCTTCGGGTGGCGCCGAAGCAGGAGGTGGTGACCTTGGTCTCCAGGGTGCGCTACGAGTGGACATGCCTGCGCAAGGACGGCAGCAGCTTCACTGCCACAACCCACTGGCTGCGGGCCAACGCACGCCAGCTACCCAAGAGGAAAGACAAATGAGATGCAAACCAGGTGACCTGGCCGTCGTCATCGGTGACGACGGTGTTCCGACCTTCGAGGTCAACATCGGCAAGCTGCTGGAGGTGCTCTCCCCTGGCGACGAGGTCGGGGACTGGACCTGCCGTGCGATCTCGCCGATGTGGAACGGGTTCAGCTTTGACCCGCCGGGGAGCATCGGAGACATCGCAGACTACCTGCTGCGCCCGATCCGCGGGGCCCCGGGCCGGGATGAGACCCTGGAGTGGGCGCCGGTGGGCGAGAGCAGGGTGGAGACACTGTGAAGTTCCTCGACAACCCGGATGAAGTCCTCCGGGACCAGCTGAACGATGCTGACCGGGTGATGCGCGCGGAGGCAATCGAGGTCGGGGGTTTTTGGTTCCCCGGCGGGGCAAAGGTGCGCATCAATTGCTGGCGCAAGCCGAACTGGCTGCAGCGCACCTTGATGCGGGTGCTGCTGGGGTTTGTTTGGGAGGACCGAAAGTGAGTGGCAAGCCAGGGCACGGTGGCCAGCCTGGCCGAAGCGGTCGGCTGCCGGTGTTCCCCAAAGGGGCCAGGCGCCACTTCATTGGCGCCCAGGTCAGCGAGGAGATGGCGATCCTGTACCGCCGTCTCGGTGGAAGCAAGTGGCTGCGTGAGCAGCTGAGTTCAACCATGAAGGGAAAACGAGCATGAGCAAGAAAGACGAAGCACTGCGCGAGTTGATGGGCGCGGCTGAAAGCATTCTTGTGGATAAGGTGCTGAGCGACTACTCCCGAAACAGACTAGCAGCCGCAGTTGATGCAGCCCAAGCCGCGCTGGCCGAGCAGCCTGCCGTGCTTCACATGGGCAAGCCGGTAAAGGTTGCGGTGCGCGGGACGAATCAGCAACTGCCTGTCGTGGGCCACTACGACGACACCGTGTTCGTGCATCTTGAGTCTGCCGCGCCTGCGTCGGGCGAACTAGAGCAGATCATTGACGACTATGTTGATGACTACGAGTTCTGCGGCGAGGACGACAGTGGCGCAGATGCCACGCACACGCCCGGCGAGTTTGAACGCACCGTGATTAAGGACGCAATCATGGGCTTGCTGGCAACCCCAGCCATCCTCGCATCCGTCATCCCTCCGGGGTGCGTGGTGGTGAAGGATGAGCCGGTGGCGTGGTATGACCCAGCCGACTTCACGCGAACAACTGCAAGCAAGACTGAGAAGGAATTTGCGCCACTCTACGCCCGTCCGGGGGCGCCGAAATGACCCGGCAGTTGCTGGAGGCCGCAGCGTTGGCGATGGGCTATGTGGTTGGTGACACCTTCAAATTTCATCCGGCGTGCGGCCGAGCAATGGTGCGTCAAGCCATTGGGAAAGAGTGGAAGGTGTGGAACCCGAAGGACGACGACGGCGACTGTTTCCGCATGGAAACCGCGCTGCGGCTGGGTGGGCCATATTGGACCGATGACCGCGTGACCTACCGCATCTGGAGGAAGATGGGTTACTTTGAGGCGTTCTCAGAGAAGTTTACCGACCACCCCGACGCCAACGCCGCCCGGCGCATGGCCGCGCTGCGTGCTGCGGCGAGCTTGCCGCCGAAGGAAACGAAATGACTGAAGCTGAACGACTGGCGCGGCAGTTCCATCACGCCTACGAGAGTTTTGCGCCTAACTTTGGCTACGAAACTCGCCCTGAAACGAGAACCTTCGACCCGGCCTCAGTCAACGGTCGCCTGATGATCGCCGTGTGTGAGGCCGTCATGCCCGCCGAACTGCGCCGCCTCGCCGCCGAGGTCGAGGCGCTGCGGGATGCGCTGCACTGCATTTCGTTGGCAAGCCAAGACTCAAGCAGCACCCGTGAAGGGATGGGCCTGTATGCCAGAGCGAAACTCGCCGCCATGAAGGAGCAGAAACATGGATAGCAGAGCTGAGTTTGAGGCGTGGGCCTTGGCAGCGTCGCTTTCAATCTGGCGCGATGCTGCTGGCGACTATCTGTCGGCTTTCACCCACCTAGCGTGGAAAAGCTGGCAAGCCTCCCGTGCGGCATGCGCCAAGGTGTGCGATGACCTGGCCCAGCAGCATACCAAGTACGGGGCCAAGGCGCTGGAAGAGGCGGCGCGGGAAATACGCAGGGGCAAGGCATGATGGACTACCAGGTCGTGCCGGCGCACATCTTTACCCGCGAGCCCAACGGCAAGTGGTACTTCGAGCACAACAGCAACACCAAGGAATACATCGCGGTCTCGCCGGAGGGGAAGACCTTTGTGATCTACCCGCACGACGCAGCGCACCCGAAGCTGTTCCGACTTCTCGAAGCGATGGCGGTCACTATCACCAGGGGCGGACTGTGAGCACCACCCACCACCCTCTGGCGCTGGGTATTCGCCGGATGGTGATCCACGCGGTCCACGGCAGCAGAGAGAAGCACCAGGGCGACTTCCCGCAGGCCGTCTTCCTGCCGCCGCCGATCTTCGCTGACTTCCTGGCCTCTTTTCGGCCGGAGGAGTGCTACGGACTCGCCGACCGAGACGAGATACGCTTCCACGGGATTCCGATCAGGCGCCATCGCCAGCCTGTTTCCTTGATCCAGCACTCAGACGGTACACTAGAGGAACTCTGATCTTCAGGTGGTGGCGCCGGCAGCCCAGCAATGGGCACTGGTTGGTCCCCAGGCTTGCGCCACCACCTGAACACCAGCGGGACCAACCACATGGACATCACCAATACTGGAGGCATTCCAGCCTCCTGCCCCTCCGCCCTCCGCGATCTCGCAGCCTGGGTCACCTGGCGGCTTGAGCCACCTGAGCATGAAGGGGGCAAGCCACGCAAGGTGCCCTACTACGCCTCAGGTGGTCGCAGGATCGGGCAGCACGGCACACCCACCGACGTGGCCCAACTGGTCACCTTCGATGAGGCGGTCGCCTCCGCCAAGCGCCGCAAGATGTCGGGGGTCGGGTTCGCCACCCTCCCCAGGTTCGGCATCTGCGCCCTCGACTTCGACAACTGCGTCGCCGACGGGGAGGTCGACCCCAGGGTCAGCGAGGTGCTGGCCACCACCTACGCCGAGTTCTCGCCCTCAGGCAAGGGAGTGCGCGCGTTCTTCCACGGGCAGGTCGGCAACCGCAAGAGTCACGGGGAACCCTTCGGGTTCGAGACCTTCAGCAGCAAGGGGTTCGTGACCTTCACTGGCAACACCCTGCCTCTGACCCAGGTGCTCGGCAACGCGGACACCATCGGTGCGGTGGACACGCCCCTGCTGGCGCTGTGCGAGGCCAGGTTCCGAAGCCCGGACCCCCGCTCCAGCGAGTTCACCAGTGAGGTCCAGCCAGTGGGGCTGACACCCTCCCAGATCGATCAGGCACTGTCCGCCATCGACCCGGACACCGGACATGACGACTGGCTACAGGTGGGCATGGCGCTGCACCATGAGACGGCCGGGCAGGGGTTCGACCTCTGGGACGAGTGGTCGGCCAAGGGGGGCAAGTACCCCGGCCGGGAGAAGCTGGAGGAGCGTTGGCGCAGCTTCGGCAAGGGGGAGGGGCCCCCGGTCACCGCGCGAAGCCTGGTGCGACAGGCCAACGAGCACGGGGCCGGGATCATGCTGAATGGCCCTGCCAGTGCTGATGAGTTCGAGGATGCGGTCAACGAGGAGGCAGGGAGACCGGACACGCCGGACAGGCCCGGACAGAAGTCTGATGTCCGGTTCCAGGTCGACGACGCCGACGACTGGTCCGAGGGTGAGTTGCCGACCTGGATCATCAAGGGGGTGCTGCCGAGGGCTGAGTTGGGGGTCATGTACGGGGCCAGCGGGTCAGGCAAGACCTTCATGGCACTGGACATGGCTGCAGCCATCGCCCTGGGGCTGCAGTGGCGCGGAAGGAAGGTGGCCCAGGGTAGGGTGGTCTATGTGGCTGCGGAGGCCTCTGGCGGGTTCAGGACCAGGCTGAGGGCCTACCGCAAGCACCACGGGCGGAGCTTGCGCGGGGTGATGGGCGTGATCCACGTGCCGCCGAACTTCCTGGACAAGAAGGATGCCATCGATGTTGCCAAGTCGATCACCGCCAGCGGTGGTGCTGATGTGGTTGTGGTCGACACCTTCGCCCAGGTGATGCCGGGCGGGGATGAGAACTCCGGCGAGGACGTGGGCAAGGCCTTGGCCCATTGCCGCGGGATTCACCGCGCCACCGGGGCGATGGTGGTGCTGATCCACCACAGTGGCAAGGACGCCAGCAAGGGGGCCAGGGGTTGGTCAGGGCTGCGCGCGGCCGCGGATGTGGAGTTGGAGGTGGTGAGGGGGGATGGAGGCCGGTACGTACGCCTCTCCAAGCAGAAGGATGGGGCTGACGACCTGGAGTGGGGGTTCGGGTTGGAGGTGGTGCAGATCGGGGTGGATGAGGACATGGAACCCATCACCAGCTGCGTGGTGGTTGAGGCGGAGGTGCGAAAGGGGTCGGGCCCGATGCGCAACCTGGGGCCGGTGGAGAGGGTCGTGAACGAGGTGGTCCAGGAGTTCGCCCAGGGTCAGAACGGCGGCATTGAGGTGGCTGCAGTGGTCAAGGAGGCAGTGAGCAGGATGGCGGGGCCCGAGGACGGCAAGCGAGACACCCGAAAAACCCGGGCAACCCGGGCATTGGAGAGCTTGTGCAAGGGGGATGAGGCGCCTTACTTCATGGAGGACGGATGTCTGTCTCTGTGCTGAACGTGCAGAAATCTGCATGCAACACGTGCAACACGGTGCAACACGGCATCGTGTACCCGCGTTGCATTGCATGTAACGTGCAACGCAACGCAACACACCCCTTTAGGGGTGTTGCGGTGTTGCACTCATGCAGGGTCTCGGTGCATAGACTTTGCAAAACTTTGCACGTTCACTTCACGCAAAACTTTGCACACTCGGCTGGACCTGGAAGGACGGCCAAAGGCCTTGAGCGGCGCCGGGCGCCGGCCCTAGAATCGCGCCATGACGCAGCTTGCCATCACCGACAAGGTCAAGACCTTCGTGGCCGAGTACATGGTCGACTTCAACGCGACCCATGCCTACCAACGGGTCAACCCGAACGTGGCGGACACCACCGCCCGGTCGGCCGCCGCCAGGCTGATGGCTCAGCCCGAGGTCCAGGAACTGGTGGCACAGGCGATGAAGGACAGGCTGCAGCGCATCGCCCTCACTGTCGAGCGTGTCGACCAGGAGATCGCCAGGCTGGCCCTGAGCGACATCAGGAGCCTCTACAACCCCGACGGCACCCTCAAGCCCATCCACGAGCTTGACGACGACGCAGCGGCTGCCCTGGCCAGTGTGGAGGTGACCGAGATCGCAGGCATGCCGATGTCTGTGCGCAAGGTCAAGACCTTCGACAAGGTGGCTGCCTTGACCCTGGCGGCCAAGCGCCTTGGCATCCTGACCGAGAAGCTGGCCGTAGGCGGGGCGACCGACCTTCCACCCATCAGCATCCAGGAGGCGGCCCGGCGTGTTGCTTTTACGCTGCATGCCGGCCTGCTCGATAAGCGCAAGCGGGATGCTCTGGGCTCTTGACCTGGTCATCCCGGGGTTCGACACCCTGGTGGAGGCCAAGGCTCAGCGGCTGATGACCGAGTTCGGCGCCCGGATCGCGGTGGACACCCAGTTCGCCGAGTTCATCGTCTCCCACCCGGCAGATGTGGTTTCCCTACCACGCATGGTAAATTCGGCCATCGAGACGCTGCCCACCGGCCAGGTCGCGCACATGCTGCGATTCGAGGCCGAGGTCAGCGAGGTCCTCTTTCACTGAAAGGCCAACATGGCAACAGTCCCTCTGACCCTCGTCCCCTCGGACGACATCAAGCACTTCCGCGCCAAGTGGGAAGGCTTCGCTGCGTCCGGCGACGACGGCACACCCCTTCGCATCGCTGGCGCCTACCTCGACCGCACGGTCCAGGTGATGGGCACCTTCACCGGCAGCCTCGGCATCACCTGGCAGGGCTCGCTCGACAACGGGGTCACCTGGTTCACGTTGACCGACCTGAACGCCACCAGCATCGTGCTGACGGCAGCGGGGGGTAAGGGTGTCGCCGAGGCGGTGCCGCTGATCCGACCGCTGGCCACTGCCGGCGCAGGCGGCGCCGATGTGGACTGCTGGATTTTCTGTGGGGGTTTCCAATGATCGACCGAGCACAAGTTGAATCGTTCCTGAACTTCGCCAACAAGCTGGCGGGGGCACAGGAGATCGCCAAGGCGCTGATGCAGATCAGCGACCTGGAGGCCGAGATCACGACCCACGAGGCCAGGCTGGCATCGGCGGTTGCCCGTGAGCAGCAGTTCGTGGCCGACACCGAGCGCGCCCGCATCGCCGAGCGTCAGCAGCACGCTGACAACCTGCTGCGCATGACCCAGCAGGCCCAGGCCACGGTGGATGAGCAGGAGGCCAGGCTGGCTGGGGCGCACGCCGCGGCCTCACGCAGGCAGGCCGAGCAGGAGCAGGCCCATGCCCGCCAGGTCGAGACCCTACAGTCTCGCATCAGCGCACTGCGTGCCGAGCAACTCCAGCACGAGCACAACCTGGCCGAGACCGACGAACTGGTAGCCCAGCGCAAGGCTGAACTGGCTGAGGTCGAGGCCAAGCTGGCGAGCGCGCGTGAGGCTATCGCCAACCTGATAAAGGCCTGACATGGCTCAGCTGACGTTGACGGTCGACGACGCGCATGTACCCCGCATCCTGGCTGCGGTGGCGACAGACGCCAACCCCAACCCGACCGTCGCCGACGTGAAGCAGCGCCTGATCGACTACCTGAAGGCGGTGGTGCAGAAGCACGAGCGGGAGCAGGCTGCGACGGCCACACTGACGGTGTCCTGACATGGCCGACACGAAGATCAGTGCGCTGACGGACATTGTCACCCTCGCTGCGGGCGACAAGGTGCCCGTTGCCGATGCGTCTGACCTGACGCAGTCGAAGTCTGCGACGATGACGGAGATCAACACGTTCATCAGGACGCAGACAATAGCCTCGGCTGAGATCACGGGTCTAGGCGCTGCCTCTACCTTGGCGGTGACCGACTCATTCCCCCTAAGTCAAGGCGGCACCGCCGTTGAGGCCACGGTGGCGCAGGTCATCGCAGCGATGAGGACGCTGATCTCTGGCAACAGTGGCACCGCGAATCAACTGGCGGCACCGTCCGAAACGTGGCAGGTTCTGACCGCTGATGCGGCGTCGAACAGCACCACGACCATCGCAGTCGTGATGACCACATCCTCGCTTCCGGCGGGGAAATACCTCTACCGCTACGACATCATCAGTCAGTCTGCTGCGACGACCACGGCGCAAAAGTTCAACGTCAACGCCACCGGCACGGTGGTGAGGCATCTGTATCACCTGTTCTTCCCCTCGCAGGGCGTAACCGCAGCCACAGGTGTTGCCGACCAGGACATCAACGTAACGACAGGCGCGGTGTGGGCGCACGAATCCACTCGCACTGACGGGGCAACTCTTGGCCCGCACACCGACGTAGACACGGCAAACGCAGACATTCACTACGTCATAGAAGGTGTGTTGGAAACATCAACTTCGGGCAATCTTGAACTAGGCCACGCATCAGAAGTGGCGGCAGCGTCCACGGTGCAGGACGGCACCACCCTTCGCCTCTGGCGTCTTTCATAGGAGTCATCATGGCAGACCTCACCATCATCGTTGCATCCATCGCGCCCGTGAACAACCAGGTGCGCCTGGACTGTCTGGTGTACGCATCGCCCTCGCACGGGCCGTTCCCGTTCACGTGCGAGCACGACTGGGACGACATCAGCGTCAACATCAACAAGTCGATCCGCGACATGGCGGTGCAGACCGCGCAAGAGAACAACGTCGCCGTTGGCCCGCAGGACAAGAAGACCATCTTCGGCGGGCCGACCGACGCAAACGCCTGATAGCTCATGGCCGACCGCTACCTCCTCGAATCCGGGTCACCCGACGGCTATCTGCTGGAGGATGGCACGGGCGTGCTGATCCTGGAGGTAGCCGATCCAGCGGAACCAGGTGCAGCCACGACCTACTACGTGCAGTTCGTAGCGAAGCTGAGCGGGGAGGGTGCTAGTGTTTAAGAACGTCGCTTCGACATTTTTGGTGTTCGCCTTCGACACCACTACGGGCGCCCCGAAGACGGGAGACGCAGCAAACATCACCGCCTATGTGTCAAAGGACTACGGGGCAGTGACGGTGCTGGGCGACACGACGGCGACCGAGATCGACGCGACGAACGCCAAGGGGTACTACTCGTTCACCGCGGCTCAAGCTGAAACCAACGCTGACTTCCTGCTGGTGTCTGGCAAGTCTTCGACTGCCAACGTGTCTGTGGTCGGAGCACCGGCGGCGATCTACACCAGGCCGACAACCGGGTGGCTTGCGCCTACGACGGCAGGGCGTACGTTGACGGTGGATGCCAGTGGGCACGTAACCCTGGCTGACGGTGTCGCCCACGGCGGCACACTGGGCAGCAGCACGGCGACCTTTGCGTTGTCACGCATGAACGTAGTAAGCCAGACGGCGGGGCAGTCAGCGTTGGTGCTTACCGGGAACACAACCGGGCACGGGCTGGCAGCCACAGGCGGCGCTTCTGGTGATGGCATCGCTGCAGCGGCCGGCGCCACGACCGGCAATGGCTTCTCGATGACGGGCACCGGCATTGGCGAGGGCATGAAGGCCACAGGCGGCGCGACCGGGCATGGTGCAGAGTTTATCGGCGGGTCGAGTTCAGGTTCAGGGTTGGTCGCCGCCGCGGGGGCCACCACCGGCAACGGGATGCTGTTGACGGGAACAGGTATCGGGCATGGCTTGAGCGCGACAGGCGGCGCCAGTGGCGACGGTGCTTCGTTTACGGGGGGCGCATCTTCTGGCTCAGGCATGTCGGCATCTGCGGGCGCGACGACGGGCAATGGGTTCACGATGACGGGCACCGCATCGGGCGAAGGCATGAAGGCAACCGGGGGCGCAACCGGTAACGGTGCGGAGTTTGTCGGCGGTGCGACCTCGGGCGCGGGGATGTTGTGCTCTGCGCCTACGTCGGGTAACGGCATCACGGCTACCGGCGGCGGCGCGGGTGAAGGTTTGCGCGCCACTGGCGGCGCGACAGGGAACGGCATGGTGGCTATCGGCGGGGCCACCTCAGGTGCCGGCATCTTGGCGTCCGCCACTTCAGGCAGTGGAGCGTCCTTCACCGGAGGCACTAACGGGCACGGCATGATCCTTACGGGCGCGGGTTCCGGCGAGGGTTTGTCGGCCAACGGAGGCGCGACGGGACATGGCGCGCAGTTCGTGGGCGGCGGCACTTCCGGCGATGGCATCAACACCAATTGCACTGCAGGCAACGGCATGGGCCTTGCCGGCGGTGGGGCCGGTGAGGGGCTGCGCATCACTGGCGGTGCCACCGGCAACGGTGTACAGATCGACGGTGGAGCGACTTCTGGGCGTGGCATGGAGATCAACGGGTCGGCGACAACGGGTGAAGGACTCGTTATCCTGGCCACCATCGGCAACGCGATTACGGCTGTTGCAGGCACCAACGGGCACGGCATGAGCCTCACCGGGAACGGTACGGGCGAAGGGCTGCGTGCAGCCGGCGGCGCGACCGGAAACGGTGCGGAGTTCATCGGCGGTGGCACATCCGGCGCAGGTATCGTGGCCTCTGCAACCTCTGGTGACGGCATGACGCTGACCGGCGGCACCAACGGGGATGGTCTGAGCGCAACAGGCGCAGGTGCAGGCGAAGGCATCTCCGCTACTGGCGGGGCCACAGGCAACGGCATGGAAGTGTCTGGAGGTGCGACGTCTGGACATGGTTTTGCGGCAACTGGTAGCGGCGCCTTCCACGGCATGGACATCAACGCGGGGGCGACCGGCGACGGCATCAATGTCACGGCGACTGCCGGTCACGGCATCATTGCTACGGCAGGTACAACAGGCAACGGCATCTACGGTGTCGGCGCTGGGTCAGGCCACGGTTTGAAAGGCAAGGGCGGCTCAACCGGCAACGGTGGCGACTTCGAGTCGGGCAGCGGTGCGACGGGCGACGGGCTGAGCGCAACGGCGGTCTCGACCAACGGCATGGGCATTCGCGCGCTCGGCACGGGCACCGGCGACGGCATGCAACTGACAGGCGGCGGCACGGGCGTTGATCTCGACGCCGACATCACCGGAAACGTGACAGGCAATCTGAGTGGGTCGGTGGGCAGCGTGACCGGGAACGTCGGCGGGAACGTCGTCGGCTCGGTCGCAAGCGTCACCGCAAACGTGACTGTCGGCGCGATGGCCGCCGCCGCCCTGGCCGACTTCTTCGACACCGACAGCGGCACGACCTACGCCTCCGCGGTGGCTGGCTCGGTGGTGAAAGAGATCGCAGACAACGCAGGCGGTTCTTCGCTGACCGCTGCACAGATTGCCGATGCGGTGTGGGACGAGGCCCAGGCCGATCACGTTGCTGCGGGTTCCTTCGGCCTCATCGCCAGCGAGATCGCGGACATCCTGGTGGACACCGCCGAGATCGGTGCAGCGGGCGCGGGCCTGACCAACATTAACCTGCCCGACCAGACGATGAACATCACGGGCAACATCACCGGCAACCTGAGTGGATCGGTTGGCTCGGTGACGGGCGCAGTCGGTTCTGTGACGGGTGCTGTTGGCTCGGTCACCGCAGCGGTCACGGTGGGCACAATCAGCGCGAACGTCATCGCCGCCTCCGCCCTGGCCTCAGACGCGGTCACCGAGATCAGGTCGACGGTGTCTGGCACCTCCGACTCGGGCACGACCACCACGATGGTCGACGCTGCCCGCACCGAGGCCGACACCGATTACTGGAAGGGCCAGGTCATCCTGTTCACCAGCGGCACCATCGCTGGCCAGGCCAGGCTCATCACCGGGTTCACCCCCGGCACCGACACGATCACGTTCGCCCCGGCGACGACCCAGGCGGTCAGCACCCAGACCTACGAAATCCTGCCGGCCGGGCGTGTGGATGTGAACTCCTGGCTCGGCACCACTGCCGCGACACCATCGGTTGCGGGTGTGCCCGAGGTTGATCTGACCCACGTAAACGGGGCCGCGACCACCGCCACCCTCGACACGATCAAGGCCGAGACCGCCACGATCCTGGCCGACACCAACGACATCCAGACCCGCATTCCTGCTGCTCTGGTCAGTGGTCGGATCGACGCGAGTGTCGGCGCGATGGCAGCTGGTGTCGTGACCGCAGCTGCAGTGGCTACCGGTGCCATTGACGCCGATGCGCTGGCGGCGGATGCCGTGACCGAAATCTGGGCTGGGTCTACCGCACCGACGGCGGCGACAATCGCTGACGCAGTGTGGGACGAGGACGCGACCGCCCACCAGACCCAGGGCACCTTCGGCCAGGCTATCGGCGACCCGGTCGCAGACACCAACAGCATTTTCAAGGCGGTGGTCACCGACGCGACCGGCGCGACGGTGGGCGTCGATGTGGTGGCGATCCAGGCCGACACCGACAACATCCAGACCCGGCTGCCTGCCGCGCTGGTGGGCGGTCGGATGGACGCGAGCGTCGGGGCGATGGCGGCCGATGTGCTGACCGCAGCAGCCACCGCAGCTGACTTCGGCACCGAGGTGGGCACAGCAGTGTGGGCCACCGCCACGCGTTCGCTGACCGTGCTTGACGAGGACAGCACCACGTTGGACCTGGACGCCACGATCCGCGCTGCTGTCGGCCTTGCTGCTGCGAACCTGGACACCCAGATCGGCACCCTGGCCACCGCAGCGAACCTGGCCGTGGTCGACACTGTGGTTGACGCGATCCTGGTCGACACCACCGAGATCGGGGTGGCCGGTGCCGGGCTCACTGTGCTCGCGACCCAGGCCAGCGTGAACACCATCGACGACTTCCTCGATACCGAGATCGCGGCGATCAAGGTCAAGACCGACCAGCTGACCTTCACCACCGCCAACCGGGTCGACTCCCAGGTGTTTGGCCTGGAGGCCAACACGGTCACCGCAGCGAGCCTGGCGGCCGACGCAGGCACCGAGATCGCCACCGCGGTGGGTGCCCTGACCCTGACCGAACTTACCGGCATCCCGTCCGCCAGCCCGGCGTTGAAGGATGCCCTGGCCTTGCTGTACATGGCGGTGCGCAACCTGCGCACGACCACCGCGACGGCGGACACCATCGCCAACGACGCCGGCGTCACCATCGCCACCGCCACCCTGAGCGACAACGGCACCACCTTCAGCAAGTCCGAGTACGTCTGATGGCCATCGACACCGAGGACAAGCGTCGGAGCGTGCAGGCCTACACCCTTGGCCTGGTGAGACCTGTTGCCGACAACTCGGTCGACGAGGGGGATCGGGCGACGGCGGCCTGGCTGTACTCGGGGCTCAACTACGGCGGCACCCCGCCCGCGGCAGACCATGTCGACTGGATCATGCGTCACCGCAGGCGTGGACGCCGGTGAGGGTTTACCCGATAATTCGTTCGGGCAATCCCGCCCTCTCCACCAGCAACAGCACTAAGCAGGAGTAAACCATGCCGAACAACATTACCAGCGTCCACGGCCGCCGCCTGGGTCTGTCCGAGAAGGGCAACCTCGTCGGCAACGAGATCAACATCACCCAGCCTTGCGCTGACGCGTCGATCACGGTTGGCGCCGAAAGCACGAACGTGCGGGCCATCGCCATCCAGCTGAAAGACGCGGACGGCAACGACATCAACTACGCCGAGACGGTGGAGATCATCGTCTTCGGGGCGGCCGACATGCTGAGCTTCGCCAGCACCGGCGGTTCGACCGGCATCGCCATCGGCACCGACGGTGCCCTGCTGGCGGTGGTGGCGAAGAAGTATTTTCTCGCCACCTCCGAGGTCGACGGTGACATCGATCTGACCTGGACCGACACCGGCACCGAGTCGGTTGCGGTCGGTGTGCGGTTGCCGAACGGGCGGGTGGTCGTGACCTCCGCGTTCGCCAACACGTAATGGACCTTGAATCCGTTGTCTCCTCTCTGACCGAACTCCCAGAGGAGCAGCGGAAGCAGATCATCGAGGATTCATGTGCTGCAACCCAGCACATGATCTTCGTTCCACTCCCGGGTCCGCAGTCGGAGGCATACACCTCCGACGCGGACGTTTTGCTTTTCGGTGGGAGTCCGGGTGGCGGCAAGACAGCCCTTGAGGTGGGCCTGGCGCTAAACGAGCACCGGCGTTCGCTGATCGTCCGCAAGTCCTTCGTCGACTTGGCTGGCGTGCTTCACACCCTCGACAACATCGTCGGCCAGCCCAACGCAGCGGTCGGCGGCAACCGACCCCGCTACGAGACCGCCGACGGCCGAGTGATCCACTTCATGGGGATGGGGGAGAACTTGGGCGGCAAGCAGGGTAACCCACACGACCTGATCTGCGTCGATGAGGCAGCCCAGCTACCGGAGGAGCAGGTCCGCATGCTGCTGGGCTGGTTGCGTACCGACCAGCCAGGCCAGAGGTGCAGGATGGTCCTGGCCTCGAACCCGCCCCTGGACACCGTCGGGGACTGGCTGGTCGAGTTCTTCGCTCCCTGGCTCGACCCGAACTACCTGAGCCCAGCGGCGCCAGGCGAGCTTCGATACTTCCTGCCCAACGACACCGGGATCGGCTGGCGAGAGTGCGAGCCGGGCGAGACGATCCAGCTGAACGGGGTCACCGTCCACGCACAGAGTCGTACGTACATCCCCTCATCGTTCACCGACAACCCTTTTTACGACAGGGAGCAATACGCCAAGTCCCTGGCGGGCCTGCCCGACTCGGTGCGCAACCGACTGATGTCGGGCAACTTCATGGATGCGCGGGAGGACAACCCCTGGCAGGCGATCCCGCGCGACTGGGTCATGGCAGCGGTCGAGCGTTGGACCCCGACACCGCCCGAGGGGGTGCCACAGTGCGCCATCGGTGTCGACGTGGCCCAGGGCGGCACAGACGACACCACACTGGCGATCAGGCACGACGCCTGGTTCGCCCCACTGATGGTGGTCCCGGGGCGGGAGACCCCCGGCGGCACAGATGTGGCAGGCAAGGTCATCAGCAAACGGCGAGACAACAGCAAGGTCGTGGTCGACCTCGGCGGTGGATGGGGCGGCGATGCGCTGGCCCACCTGGTGAAGAACGGTGTCGATGCCGTCGGCTACATGGGGGTGAAGAAAAGCACCAAGCGCACCGAGGACAACAAGGTCGTGTTCTTCAACGTGCGCACCGAGGCCTACTGGCGATTCCGGGAGGCGTTGAACCCGGACCAGGTGGGTGGCTCGCGGGTGCAGTTGCCGAACGATCCGAAGCTGATCTCTGATCTGACCACCCCCACCTACGAGATCGCCTCGACCGGGCTCAAGCTGGAGTCGAAAGAGGACGTCGTCGAGAGGTTGAAGAGGTCTCCCGACAGAGGGGACGCAGTGGTCATGTCTTGGTGGGCCGGGGCTAAAATGGCCGACAGTTACCAACTGTGGGCCCGACGGTCCACCAACCCAGGCCCGCGCGTCGTGCGCGGGTACGCTTCCAGGAGAAGGTGATGCAATTTCTTCTGCTCATTTTGGGCTCTTTCTTCCTGGCGCCTGATGCGCTGGCGGGCCCAGCCCTGGCCGCGGTCCCGGGCTGGCTTGCTACCGGCGCCACGGTGCTGGGCGGGCTTAGCGCAGCCAAGACTCTGTTCGGGGGCAGCAAGGAACCCCAGACCAAGGCGGCGACCCCGATGCCGATGGCGGACGACGCTGCGGTTGAGGCAGCCAAGCGGCGCAAGCAGATCGAGATTCAGAGTCGCTCGGGTCGGGCAAGTACGATCCTGTCCGACACAGGCGGCGACAAGCTGGGCGGGTGAAGTGAACACCGACCTCCAGTTCATCATCGGCCACGCCGAGCGCACGCTCGGCAAGCGTCAGAACCTGCTGACCACCTGGCAGCAGATGGCCGAGAACTTCTACATCGAGCGGGCGGACTTCACCGCCGACCGGGCGCTGGGGGACGACTTCGCGGGCTACATCACCACCAGCTACCCGACGATGGCCAGGCGAGACCTGGGCAACGCGTTCGGTGGCATGCTGCGCCCGAGCGGTCAGGACTGGTTCAAGATGGGGGTGAAGGGCGAGGAGCACCTGGACCACGAGTCCAAGGCCTGGCTCGAAGCTGCAGCCAAGGCCCAGCGCCGGGCGATGTACGACCGGGTCACCGGGTTCATCCGGGCGGTGAAGCAGGGTGACATGGATTTCGCCACCTTCGGGCAGTGCGTGATCCAGGTCGAGATGAATCTGCAGGAACCCGCGTTGCTTTTCCGCAACTGGCACCTGAGAGATTGCGCCTGGCTCGAAGACGCCACCGGCATGGTTGGCCAGTTCTTCCGGCGGTGGAAACCCACCGCCTACGAACTTGAGAAAACCTTCAAGGGCAAGGTCCACGGCAACGTCTCCAAACTCTGCTCCGAGAACGAGGGCCACAAGGAGGTCAACTGCCTCCACGTCGTGGTGCCGGCCGACATGTACACGGGCGAGAAGCGGGTCCGCACCAAGTTCATCTCCCTCTACATCGACCTCGACAACAAGCACTGCATGGAGGAAGTCCCCTACCGGGACATCGGATACGTGGTGCCGCGTTGGCAGACCGTCAGTGGCTCCCAGTACGCCTACAGCCCCGCGGTTGTCTGCGCTTTCCCGGACGCTCGTCTGCTGCAGTCGATGACCCTGACACTGTTGGAGGCTGGAGAGAAGGCGGTCAACCCGCCTTTGATCGGGGTCTCGGAGGCGATCCGGGGTGACCTGCAAATCTTCGCCGGCGGGTTCACCGCCATCGATGCTGCCTACGACGAGAAGACCGGGGAGGTGCTCCGCCCGCTGACCGTCGAGAAGGGCACGATCCCGCTGGGGTTCGAGATGGCGGCGGCCACCAGAGAGATGATCGCCCAGGCTTTCTACCTGAACAAGCTGAGCCTCCCCATCATGGCAGGCGACATGACTGCCACCGAGGTAAGCCAGCGGGTGCAGGAGTACATCCGCCAGGCCCTGCCACTGTTCGAGCCGATGGAGTACGAATACAACGGCGCACTCTGCGAGATGGTGTTCGACCGGATGCTGGCCAACGGCGGGTTCGGCCCGATGGACGAGATGCCGAAGGCACTGAGCGGGCAGGAGGTCGAGTTCAAGTTCCTGTCCCCTCTGCAGGAGGCCGACGGCAAGAAGAAGGCCCAGGTCTTCATGGAGTCCAAGGCACTGCTGGCTGCCGCTGTCGAGGCCGATCCTTCCTCGATCAACATGGTCGACTTCAAGTTCGCCCTTCGGGATGCCATCGAGGGTGCCGGCGCCCCCGCCAAGTGGCTGCGGTCGGAGGCAGACGCCGACGCGCTCACCGCCCAGCAGAACGCGCAGGCCCAGCAACAGCAACTGCTGGCCGCCCTCGGCCAGGGCGCCGCGGTGGCTGAGCAATTCGGCAAGGCCGGTCAGGCGCTGGCCCAGTGAGGAAGCGCCCGACCGTGCCGGCGCCGGACTTTCCGGTCGCCCCATTCGAGAACTACGACGCCTTCGCCCTGCGGGCGCTGTCGGCCGGCACCGCCACCGCAGACGAGCAGAAGAGGGCGCTGCGCTGGATCGTCAACGGAGCAGCCATGCTCACCAGTCAATCGTTCGTGCCGGGCAGCGCGGACGTCACTGCTTTCAATGAAGGGCGCAGGAACGTGGCCAAACAGATCACGCACCTGATCGTCTGCGACTTGGAACCGGCCCCGCCGGCCGCGGGGAAAAACTAGGAACCTACCATGCCTCCTGAAGACAACGCAGGCGCACCCGCGCCGGCCCCTTCGCCCTCTCCCGCGCCGGCCCCGAGCCCCGCACCCGATCCAAGTCCTGCACCGAGCCCGGCACCCAGCCCGTCTCCGGCGCCAGCACCTGGCCCTGCACCGAGCCCCGCTCCTGCCCCGGCACCTGATCCCGAGCCGAAGGGCGACTGGCCCGAGGACTGGCGGCAGCGACTGTCCGCCAAGGACGAGAAGGCACTCGCCCAGCTGGAGAGGTTCGCCTCCCCACTGGCGGTGTTCGAGTCCTACCAGGAACTGCGCAAGCAGTTGTCCTCCGGTGCCTACCGGAAGGTGCTTGGCAAGGACGCGAAGCCTGAGGAGATCGCCGAGTGGCGCAAGGCCAACGGCATCCCCGAGACCCCCGACAAGTACGACCTGAGCCTGGAAGACGGCACCGTCATCGGTGAGGCAGATAAGCCACTGGTGATGAAGTTCGTCGAGAACATGCACGGGAAGAACGCCACCCCAGACCAGGTCAAGGCGGGGGTCAAGGCCTACTTCGACATCCGAAAGGAGGCGGTCGCCAAGCAGGAGGAGACCGACGCGGCCCAGATGGTCGAGACGGAGGAGACCCTGCGCGCCGAGTACGGGGGCGAGTACCGGGCCAACGTCAATGCAGCCAAGGCATTCCTGCAGTCAGCCCCCGGCGGCATCGCCGACAAGGTGCTGGGGGCCAGGCAGCCTGACGGCAAGATGATGGCCAACGACCCCGACGTGCTGCGCTGGCTGGTCGGCATGGCCCGGGAACTGAACCCGGTCGGCACCGTGGTGCCACCTGGAGGGGACCAGACCAAGGCGATCAGCACTCGGTTGTCCGAGATCAGGTCCATGATGTACCTGCCGAGCGGGGAGAACAACCCGGCCTACTGGAAGAACCAGGGCATCCAGGAGGAATTCGGCCGCCTCCTCGAAGCTGAGGGTCGACTCAAGGGCAAGGGTTGACACAGGCGCAGCTACTGGCTTACAGTACGTACATCGGACAACCCGCAAGGGCCCGGTGACGTTTAGCCAGTAGCTGCGCCCCAGCGATAGGTGAGCAGGCCCGAGAGGCAACCCTGCAGACCCTGGAGATGGACACCCGAAGCGAAGGCAGTGTGACCACTGTTTTTCACTTTTTGAAAGGGTGCCATCATGGCCGAAACCGCATTCCAGACGCAGTACCGCCAAGAGTTCATCGAAGGCTACGAGCGTCGCCAGTCCCAGCTGCGCATGACCTGCACGACCGAAGCGGTCGTCAAGGGCAACTCCGCCGTCTTCGACGTCGTTGACACGGGTGGCGCCACCGCCACGACCCGTGGTGTCAACGGTCGCATCGTGGCCCGCGGCGACAACAACACGCAGAACACCTGCACGTTGACCGAGCAGCACGACCTGACCACCAAGACCGGGTTCAACATCTTCGCCAGCCAGGGCAACCAGCGCGCGATCATGCAGGCCGGCAACATGGCGGTCCTGAACCGCAAGATCGACGACCAGATCATCACCGAACTGACCACCGGCACCCAGTACGCCGGCGTCGCCTCGGCGGTGATGTCGCTGTCGAAGGTGGCCCATGCCATCACGATCCTGGGCAACAACGATGTGCCGATTGACGGCAACATCTACGGCCTGATCTCGCCGGCGGCCTATGGCTACCTGCTGCAGGTCAAGGAATTCGCCAACACCGACTATGTGGCTACCAAGCCCCTGGCCGGCAAGATGCGCGAGTTCTACTGGGCCGGCGTGAACTGGATCGTTCACACGGGTCTGTCTGGCCTGGCCGGTGCCACCGAGAAGTGCATCGTCTACCACAAGTCCTCCATCGGTCACGCGATGGACACGAGTGGTCTGAACGTCGAGGCCGGCTACGACGGTGAGCAGCAGTATTCCTGGAGCCGCGCGAGTGGTTTCATGGGCGCCAAGCTGCTCCAGAACGAAGGCGTGGTCATCATCCGCCATGACGGTTCCGGCTACGCCGCCACCGCCTGATCCTGAACCAACCGAGAAAGCGAGCACAACATGGCATACGGTACTTCTGGTCTGAACCTGATGGTTCAAGGCGTGGGCGACTGCCCCAGCTGGTGGAACTACACCAGTGTCGACGTCCACACCGACGTGGACGCGGCCGACTACTTCTCCGACGGCGACGCCAAGGGGATGAAGGTCGGCGACATCGTGATCGTCACCAAGTCGACGGCGACTGTCGGGGCCACGGTTCACACCGTGTCCGCGGTCACCGCCGGTGGGGCGGCGACGGTTGCTCCGGCGATCCTGGCCTGATAGGATTCAGGGGCCGAGCAACAAGGGGGCTTCGGCCCCCTTTCTTTTTGGAGAAACCATGACCCGATCCCTCACCCTCGACCGCCTCCGCCCAGCCGAAGCCGAAATCCGCCAGATGCTGGTGACCGCCCCCGAAGGCGCCACCATCGACGACGTGCTCAAGCCGGAGTTCTGGGCCATTGCTGGGCGCCAGCTGAAGGTGGGTGACGAGATCACGGTGCGCGCGGACGACGAGACCTTCTACGCCAAGGTGCTGGTGCGTCAGTGCGGCAACACCTGGGCCAAGGTCCACCTCCTGCACCTGACCGACCTGAAACCCCAGGACGTCAAGATCAGCGGAGACACCCTCCCCTACACCGCCGAGTGGGCCGGCGGCCACACCAAGTTCCGCATCCGCAGGGCATCGGACAACGCTATCGTGTCCCAGGGCCACGCCACCAAGGCGGAGGCGAACACCTGGATCACCGAGCACATGAAGACCCTGGCGGCCTGAGATGGCGACCAAGCTGGGCCTCTACAACGCGGCGCTGCGCCACCTTGGCGAGACCCCGCTTGCCTCGCTGACCGAGACCCGCGCGTCTCGCCGCACGCTCGATGCGATCTACGCGGACGACTACATCAAGCGGGTGCTGGAGGCTGGCCAGTGGAAGTTCGCTTCCAGGGCGGTCGAGCTAAGCTACGAACCCTCGATCACTCCCTCGTTCGGCTACTCGCGCGGGTTCGACTACCCTGACGACTTCGTCAGGCTGGTGATGATCTCGGCCGACGAGTATTTCCAGAACCCCCTGCTGCAGTACAGCGACGAGGCCCAGCACTGGTTCTGCGACCACGACACCCTCTACGTGAAGTACGTCTCGGACGACACCAGCTACGGGGCCAACCTCGGCGCCTGGCCGGCACTGTTCTACGAGTTCGCCGCCCTCTACCTGGCGGAGAAGGCGGCCCCCAGTGTCAACGACGCCAAGTTCGGCGACATCGTGAAGCTCTGCAACCGGGCCAAGGTCGATGCACTCTCCAAGGACGCAATGTCGGGCCCGACCCAGTTCCTGCCGATGGGCAGCTGGGCCCGGGCCTCGCTGAGCGGCAACCGACTGCGCACGAGCAGGATCGGGTTTGAGCGGTGAAGGGTGACCAGGAATTCCTAGCATTCAACCGCGGCCTCGTGTCGCGGTTCGCGCTCGCCCGCACCGACCTGGCGAAGCTGAAGCTGGCGGCCGACCGGTTCAAGAACTGGATGATCCGGGCCCTGGGTTCGATGTCCCTCCGCCCGGGGCTCGGCTACATCGGCACAACGCGATCCCACGTCAAGTCAAAGTCGCTTCCGTTCATTTTTGCGGCAGACGACACCGCCAGGCTGGAGGTCACCGACGGTGCGATGCGGGTCTGGGTTGACGATGCCCTGGTCACCCGGGGCTCGGTCTCGACCGCCTTCACCAACGGCGATTTCACGGTCGACCTCAGCGGTTGGGCCAACGCCAGCGAGTCAGGCGCGGTTGCCTCCTGGGCCGCCGGGGGGTTGTCCCTGGTCGGCACAGGCTCGAACGCCGCGATCCTGCGCCAGACCCTGACCATCGCTGGGGGAGACCAGGGCGACGAGCACGCCTTGCGGGTGGTCGTCACCCGGGGCCCGGTCACCCTGAGGGTTGGCTCGACGGTCGGGGGCTCAGAGTACATCCGCGACTACAGCCTCGGCACAGGGGAGCACTCCCTGACCTTCACCCCCACAGGCGCCAGCGCATACGTGCAACTGTCGAGCAGGCTCGAACGCATCATCCTTGTCGACTCCATCAACGTGGAGTCGTCCGGTGTTCTGTCGGTCCCGACCCCCTGGGGCGAGGATGACCTGGACTTGATCCGCATCGACCAGTCCGGGGATGTCGTCTACGTTGCCTGTGCCGGCTACCAGCAGCGCAAGATCGAGAGGCGCAGCACCCGATCTTGGTCGGTTGTTCTCTACCAACCCGAGGATGGCCCCTTCCTGCTGGCCAACACCAACGAGGCCAACACGATCACCGCCTCGGCGACAGATGGCAACGGCACCCTGACCGCATCGACCCCGACCTTCAGGGCCACCCATGTCGGTGCCCTGTTCCGGCTCACCTCCATCGGTCAGCTGGTGGAGGACTCACTCGGTGGCCTCTCCCAGTCGACAGGCTACATCCGGGTCACCGGGGTCGGCGAAGCTCGAGCATTCTCCTATGTGGTGTCGGGCACCTTCGTTGGCACCCTGACGCTGCAGCGCGCGATCTCGGCCCCCACCGACTGGACCACCGTCAGCCCCCTGAGTGCGCCGGCCGACACCAGCTACAACGATGGGCTCGACAACCAGGTCATCTACTATCGCTTCACCTTCACCGCCTACACCTCCGGGACCGCCGACATCTCGATCACCCACGCCGCCGGCAGCATCACTGGCGTTGCCAGGGTGACCGGGTACACCAGCGAGACCCTGGTGTCGATGGAGGTGCTCTCGGCCCTGGGCGGCACCACCGCCACCGACAACTGGGCGGAGGGCCGATGGTCCGACTTCCGCGGGTGGCCATCGGCGGTGGCGCTGGGCGACAACCGACTCTGGTGGGTGGGCAAGGACCGGTTCAACGGTTCGGTGTCGGATGCCTACGAATCGTTCGACCCGGACTACGAGGGCGATGCCGGCCCGATCTCGCGCAGCATCGGGTCAGGCCCGGTCGACAACATCAGCTGGTTGATCTCCACCCAGCGACTGCTGGCTGGCACAGACAGCGCGGTGGTGTCGGTGAGGTCATCGAGCCTGGATGAGCCCCTGACCGCCACCAACTTCAACCCCAAGAAACCGGTCACCCAGGGCTCGGCCCGGGTCGCGGCAGTGAAGGTCGACAGCGGGGTGGTGTTCGTCCAGCAGTCCGGTCAGAAGTTGTTCCAGATGGGGTACTCGCTGGAGGCCAACGACTACCAGCCCGCCGATCTCAGCGCAGTGGTCCCCGAGATCGGCGGGGCCGGGTTCATCCACATCGCGGTCCAGCGCCAGCCAGACACACGCATCCACGGTGTTCGATCCGACGGCACCGTGGCGGTGCTGGTGTTTGACGCTGGCGAGGACTTGAAGTGCTGGCTGGAGGTCGAGACCGACGGGTTCGTCGAGGACGTCTGTGTCCTGCCTGGCACGACCGAGGACCAGGTCTACTACACCGTGCGCCGGACCATCAATGGGAACACGGTTCGATACCACGAGAAGTGGGCGCAGTGGTCCGAGACCGCAGGGGGCAGCCTGAACAAGCAGTCCGATGCCTTCGTCACCTTCAGCCAGGCCTCCTCCACCACCGTCACCGGGCTCAGCCACCTGGAGGGCGAGTCGGTGGTTGTCTGGCAGAACGGAACCTGCCCCGAGGACGCGAACGGAGACCCGAAGCAATTCACCGTCACAGGCGGCAGCATCACCCTGGACACCGCAGCGACCGCCGGGGTGGTGGGGCTGCCCTACACCGCCCAGTGGAGATCGTGCAAGCTGGCCTACGTGATCGAGCAAGGCATCAGCGGACTCAACAAGTCGAAGGCAGTCACCAGCATCGGTGTCGTGCTGGCCGACACCCACCCGAAGGGGCTCAAGTACGGCCGAGACTTCGACAACCTGGACGACCTGCCACAGATGGTGGATGGTGTAGCCTCAGATGGGGACACGGTGATCGAGGCCTGGGACCAGAAACCAGTCTCGTTCCCGGGCGTCTACGGCCCCGACTCCAGGTTGTGCCTGCAGGCCCAGTCGCCGAGACCATGCACGATCCTGGCAGCAATCATTCGGGTCGGGTCGAACCCGTGATCAGGCCCGCCACAAGGGCGGACCTGGAGCAGTTCTACGACGGACATGTGCCCGTCTCGATGCGTGCCCATGTGCTGGAGTTGGACGGCAGAGTCCTTGGCATCGGCGGCCTATACGACGACAATGGGTACGTGATCGCTTTCAGTGTGATGCGTGACGAACTTCGAGCCCACCGGAGGTGGATCGCGAAGGGGGTCCGATACCTGCAGCGTGTGATCGAGCAGGAACCTGGCAAGGTGCTGGCGTTGGCCAGCCCGGTCGAGAAGACCTCCAGGGGGCTGCTGGCCAAGATGGGTTTTGAGTACGTGCGAGACACCGAACTCGGCGCCTTGTGCGCGTTCAGGAGAATCTGATGGAAGCATTGCAAACGATGGGAGCGAGCGGGCAGATGCAGCTTGCATCCACCGTGCTGGGTTTTGCCGGCCAGTGGAAAGAGGGCAACGAGGCCAAGGCAGCCGCCAACTTCAGGGCATCCCAGCTGGAGCAGCAGGCCGGCCAGTCGCGCGCGGCCGCGCAGCGAGAGGCTATCGAGAAACGGCGCCAGGCCAACCTGGCCGGGTCCAGGCTGCAGGCCCTGGCTGGCGGGGACGCTGTCGAACTGGCGGTCGGCATCGCAGGCGAGGGTGAGTACCGCGCGCTGTCCAGCCTCTACGAGGGCGAGAACCGCGCTGTAGGCCTCGAGCAGGCAGCCGAGGCCGAGCGGTACTCCGGCAGCCAACGGCAGCGCAGCGCCCGTTTTGGCGCGATCACGGGGGCTCTTGGCAAGGGGGCGACCATGTACGACAAGTATTGGCCGAAGACCAACCTGTCCTTTGGCGCCCCGCCCTCTGGGGCGGTGGCGCACAACGGAACCCCCACGGGGTATCGCTGATGCCGCGCCTGCCAGACCTTGAGGTGCTGGGCCCGCGCCCGACACTGAACCCCGGGCGCCCGATCTCTTCCATCGACATGGGCGGCATGGGCCGCGCCATGCAGGGGGCCGCCGCCGAGATCGGCGAGATGGCGAAGAAGATGGAGTTGGAGGACGACAACACCGCCATCTCTGCTGCCCGTCGGGCGTTGAACGACTGGGAGCGCGACACGATCTACGACCCTGAGAAGGGGGCGGCCAACCGGCGCGGGGTGAACGCCTTCGGTGTCGGCAAGGAGGTGGCAGCATCGTTCGATGAGTTCTCCGCCAAGGTCGCCGAGGGTCTGCGCGGCGGGCGCCAGAAGCAACTGTTCAGTGAGATCGCCAACTCCCGCCGGGCCCAGGTGCTGGAGTGGGCCGACAAGCACGTCCTGCGCGAGCGGGAGGTCCACCAGATTGGTGAGTTCGAGGCCAGCCAGAAGTCCTACATCGAACGGGCTGCGCTAAAGGCGGCCACCGCCACGACGCCCCAGCAGATGGGGGAGGTGGCGGCCGAGATCAAGCTGATGCAGAGTCAACTGATCGACTTCTACCGCAGCAAGGGCATCGGCAACGAGAAGCGCGACTTCGATATGGCTCGCGTCACGTCGGATGCGCACGCCGGCGTGCTGCGCACACTCATCACCAGCGGGCGGACGAAAGAGGCGGATGCGTACTACAACGCCAACCTGAAGCAGATTGACGAGAAGGACCGCGCCGCGCTGGCTGGAGAGATTCGCAAGCGGGCGGACGCTATCGAGGCGGTCTCTTTTGTTGACCAGATATGGGGTAGCCCTGGGCCCAACGACCCCATCCTCATCGCTGACAAGGAAAAAGCTGCACGTGCCAAGTATGCTGACCAGCCAGAGAAACTGGCTGCCGTCATCAACCAGTTGCATCAGCGCGAGGCGGCCCACAACCGTCAGCAGAACGAGGTCAACACCGCCAACGTCAACTCAGTGATCGGGGCTTACCGCAACGGGGCCTCGCTGCTGCAGCTTCAGCAGCAACCTGAGTTCAACGCTTTGCCTGAGACGAAGCGTCGCGAGATCGAGAACATGGTCAAGCACGACCTGGATGTCGCGCGTGCGAAGTCTGAGGCCGATGCCGCCCGACTCACTCGGGTGAGGATGGAGCAGGCGCTGCCGAAGTTCTGGTACTACAGCAACCCGGACCTGCTCTCGAAGATGAGCAGCAAGGATGTTGAGTCCCTGTTGCCGTCCCTTGGCCCCGAACTCACCGGCAGGCTGCTGGCCCAGCGGCAGAAGATGGATGATCCGGTGAAGCTGGCGGAGGCCCGCATCGATACCGACTTGTTCAACAGCATCGCCCACCGTGCGGGTCTCAGGCCCTACGATACTTCGCTCAGCGAGGAGCAGCGGGGGGAGCTTGGCGGCCTGAAAGACGCGGTCGAGCAAGCCATAGACGCGGCTCAGAAAGGCGCCAAACGCGACATGGACCGCACAGAGAAGGGCAAGCTGATGCAGCAGATTGTTGACGACAAACTGTTCATCCGTCGGCCGATGAGGTTTAGCGACAAAGAGATCATCGGCAGGATGGCCACCAGCGAGGAACTGGCAAAAGCCTACGTGCTGGTCGATGGCAAGGAAGTTTCACTGGGCCTGATCCCGGAACCGGTGAAGGAGCAGATCATGCTTGACCTGGCCAGGTCCGGCAAGCCTGTCACTTGGCGCAACGTGGCAGAGGGTTGGGTCAGGAAAGGCAAGCCAACACGATGACGGAAAAGACCTACCAAGACTGGCTGACTTCGCTCCCGAGCGCGGCCCCAGCCACCGCCGCCCAGCTTCGCTCGGCTGCAGCCACCACCCCGGACGCGTACGCGCAGGACGTGCTCTTGGCCCGGCGGGCTGGAGTGCCGCCCGAGGTCGCCGAACGCAACCGGGATGCGCTCAAGTCGATGGTGCTGGACGACGAGGCGGAGCAGCTGATGCGGACGGCCCCTGGCCTAGCGCGCATGCTGCAGCAGTCGCACTTCGCCAAGCTGGCCCAGGATCAACGCACCGAGCTTGCCACCTTCGAGCAGGCGATGACGGTGGCCAGGCGCATCGTCGATGGCAACCTGTTCGGTGACCGGTTTCCTTCCTTCAACCGCGAGGTCAATGAGGAGGGTTTCCGCGAGGTCGTCAGACGCACCCGGGCGTCCACTGGCGCTGCGATGGACGAGCAGGACATCAGTCGAATGCTCCAACAGCAGGGTGTGCGGGTCTCGCCGAAGGGAACCGCAGAACCCTACGCTCCGACCTCCTTCCTGGCCCAGGCTTCGACCAGCTTTCGCCAGGGGCTAACAAGCTCGCTGCGCAGCTACGACCTGCAGAATGTGATCGAGTCGCAGGAGATACTGCAGGCCGCCGAACTCGCGGATAAGGGGGACGTGGAGGCGCTGGCCAAGTCCAAGTACGCCTCCCTGTTTGCCGGCGCGGCGGGCAACCCCGAGGTTGTCAAGCAGACCCGCGCCAGGGCCGAGGCCAACTACGCCGAGAACCTGCTGGAATACATCCGCCGAACGGGGGAACTGAAGAACCTGCCGACGTCTCGCGCGATGGCCGAGTACCAGCGGGCCGAAGGTGTTGGTGACGTGCTCTCGGCCTTTGCCAAGAACCCACCCCAGGTTGTGACCGGGCTGCTCGGCCAGTCGCTCGGCGCCCTGGCCCCCACTGCAGCGTTGATGGCGGGGGGTGGCTTCGCCGCCGGGGTGCGGGGCCTCGTTGCGGGGACCGGCGCAAGTTCCTTCGCCACCGGTTTTGTCAACGACATCACAAGCTACTTTGATAGCAAAAAGGTGGACGTCAGTAACGGCGACGCTGTCCGCAAGACACTGTCGACGCCGGAGTTCATCGAGCACGCGCGCCAGGCCTTCGTGAAGAACTCCGTCATTGGTGCTGTCGACGCAGCGACGGCCGGCGTGGCTGGGGCCGTTCGCCTCGCCAAGAGCCCAATGAAAAACCTGGCAGCCCAGACCGGGGTGCAGATGGCGGGCGGCGGTGGCGGCGAGGCCCTGGGCTCGCTGCTGTCAGGGCAGGACGTCTCGTTCAACGCGGTGTTCTCGGAGATGATCGCCGAGACCCCTGGCGCCGCATTCGACATCGCGGTGCTCGCCACCAACGGGGCCGAGCGAGCGCGGGTGAAGGCGGGCACCACCTCCGAGTACCTCGGCGAACTGGTGAAGCAGGCAGCCGCCAACAAGGTGCTGGAACGAGACACCGACACCTTCGAGCAGTTCACCAAGAGCCTGGTCGATGAAGGCGCCACCAGCCTCTACATCAGCGCGGATGCGCTGAACCAGAGTGGGGTGCTGCAGCAACTCACCGCCGCCTCACCTGAACTGATGCAGCAGATTCAGGCTGCGATGGCGGCCAACTCCGATGTGCAGATTCCGATCCACGAGTTCCTGGGGAGGCTGACCAAGGCCGGCGTCGCCCAGCAACTGGTCGACCATGTGCGCCTGCCCAACGAGCAGTTCAGCAAGGCCGAGGCGGAGGAGTACAAGAAGACCCACGGCCCCGAACTGCTGGCCAAGATCGAGCAGGCGATCACGAAGAACGGGGCCCAGATCGAGCGTGCCGCCGACATCGACTTTGTTCAGAAGAACATCGCCGAGCAGATCAAGGCGACCGGTCGATACACCGACAGCGCAGCCAACGACATGGCGACCCAGGACACCCAGTTCTTCGTCACGATGGCGGGGCGCACCGGCATGACCGTGAAGGACTTTTACGAGAGGTTCAAGCGGATCGTCAGCGACCGGGCGGTGACAACTGCGGACAAGATTCAGCTGATCCAGCAGCGCAAGAGCAAGGCCCCTGGCGTGATGCTTAACGTCGGGCTCGCGATCCCTGCTGACCAGGGCGGCGGGATGCTGACGACGGCAGAGGTCGATGCCGCCTTGGCCGAGATCGGCGTCACGGTGGAGTCGGGTGGCCAGGCCCAGTCGAACACCGAGATGACCTACATCCCGAAGTTGTCCCGCGCGTTGACAGACGCCGAGCTTGATGCGCTGAGCATCAAGCTGAGACAGCAGGCGATCCCGCAGCTGGCCGAGGGTGTCGGAAGCATGCGGGGGCCGATGGCGGACACCTGGGGCCCGTTCGATGGAAAGCAGTTCTACCTGCCGGACGGCAGCACGCTGGAGCAGCGCCAGGAACGCGAGGTCGATGTCGAGGTCGAGACTGCGGCGTCGCTTGAGGCCGCGCGTCAGATCGCGGCTGAAACCAAGTGGCCGACGATTCGTGACTTCAAGGTGGCGATCCAAAACGCTGTCGTCGCCGCCGCCGGCAAGCGCAACCTCGTTGTCGACACGCCTGAGAACCGCAAGTACCTCGTGCGCCAGTTGCTGCGTGAGGCCAAGCTGGCACTGCAATCGAACCCCGATGCCATCGGCTGGTACGACGAGAAGGTCACCATCGCGCTTGAGATCATGTCCGAGGTTCATCCTGAACTCGCGACCGATCCGAAGGCGAGGTTTGCGTTCACCTGGGCGCTGGCGGTCACCTCCAACGGTGTCAAGGTCGGGACCAACTTCATGTTGGCCGACAAGGCGTATGAGGCCTGGAAGGCGAGCAACGCCAATGTAGAGGACCGCCGGTTCCCGGAGTCCGGCATCGGCATCGGGGCTGCCGGTGGAAAGATCGATGACGCGTTGGCGACCTTCAACCACTGGGTTGCCCAGTGGGGCCTGGATGCGGTCAAGGAGTTCGCCACCAAGTACCAGGTCAACCGCGACGTCAAGGCGACGACGGGCAAGCCCGTCAGCGGCGAGGGACTGGACACGATGGTCTTCGGTGCCGGCATCGTCGGGCCGAAGATCGGTAACGGGTTCTTCATGAACCTGTACGGTGAGTTCGGCCAGTTGACAATGGACCGCTGGTGGGTCCGGCTGTGGGGCCGACTCACCGCCGACCTGGTGGAGTACGACCCGGTCAAGATACGCGCGTCAAGGGATGCCTTTCTCGGGGTGATCGACTACATCAAGCAGAACCCGGAAGCGACTCGCGCGGTCGAGGCTGCGCTGGGCACCAGGCTGAGCAAGACCAGCCCGGCGGAGATGGCGCAAGCCATTGTGAGCCGCAGTGGTAAAGACGAATTCAGGGACGTGCTGCGTGGGGTGATGCCTGGGTCGGAGCACGTCGAGCGCATGGCCGGTCTGCGCGGCAAGCTAACTGCGTACATCTCGGTCGGCGACGAGTTGCGCAAGGCCGCCAAGAACTACCTCGGCGCGATGGATGGGCAGATCGAAACCCCCGGGTCGTCTTCACGCAGAAACATGATGCGCGCGGTGGCCGCCGAGGTCCACGCTGAACTGCTCAAGGATCACCCCCAGCTGACGATGGCCGACTTCCAGGCCTTGATGTGGTATCCCGAGAAAAGGCTGTACGAATCCGCCTCTGACGAACGGGAGACCGCTGAGGGCTACGAAGACGGCGAGGCGCCTGACTACGCCAATGCCGCCATTTCACTGGCAAGAGAAAAAGGACTGAACGATGAAACAATCAACAAAGCAGTTGCGCGAGCAACCGCAGCGGTTCAAGCCCGAGGACGCGCAGCAGCAAGCGGACGAGGAGATGTCGGCGCAGGTACACCAGTGGCGCCAGGCGAGAACCTCCAGCAAGCCGGAGACCGAGGCGGACGGACCCAGGGCGGAGCAACTGCGCCGCTCCCTGGCACTCCTCAGGTCGACGGGGCTACCGGTCCCGATCCAGAACTCGTCGCCGTCGCAGAAGCCTACGCCCGCAGCATCGAAGTCCCGCTCCGCCGCCAAGGCGTCTACGTCGAAGACAACCCGGAGCTAGGCCGGCGGATCGCGGCTGCCTACGACGCGATGCAGCATGCGCCGGATGATCCGGCGGTGCGTGCCTCCTACGATGCCCTGATCGCTGAGACCAGGGCCCAGTACGACGCACTGGTCGCGGCCGGCTACTCGTTCACGTTCTACACGGCAGACACCGACCCCTACGACGGAAACCCCTGGGCTGCGATGCGTGAACTGCGCAGCACCAAGTCGATGGCGGTCTACGCCACCTACGACGGTTACGGCAACGACGTCAACAAGATGGACACCAGCAAGAACCTGCTGCTGGTGCCGACAGGACTGCAGTGGCCCGACCAGGCTGGGGTCATGCGAGACGTCACCGCCAACGACCTCTTCCGCGCGGTGCATGACGCGTTCGGCCACGGGCTGGAGGGGGCAGGGTTCCGCGCGCGTGGCGAAGCCAACGCGTTCGAGGCCCACGCCAGGCTGTACAGCCCGGCCGCGATGATGGCACTGGCCAACGAGACTCGGGCGCAGAACTCCTGGCTCAACCACAACCAGAGACTGCTGCGCGAGATGCTTGGCGAGGAGAAGGCCAAGGCGCTGCACCCGGACAACTGGGAGACCATCACCGTCGGCGAGCACAACCAGACCGCCAAGGTCGGGGACACGATCTTCGCCGACCAGAAGAACGGTGTGCTGCCTGAGTGGGTCTGGACCGAGGGTCGGGCGCCTGATGCGTCGGAGTCAATGTGGCAGGTCGACAGCGCCGCTTTCTGGGAGTGGTTCGGCGACAGCAAGGTGGTCGACGCCGAGGGCAACCCGCTGGTGGTGTACCACGCGACCACTGAAAACTTTGATGTGTTCAAGCCGGGCGGCAACGACCCCTCGCTGAGCGGGCATGCTATCTGGTTCACCGACAGCAGAGAGTACCAACCCGCGGCGCACAACATAGGCGCGATGCGCGACGGGTCTGCACGGGCGGGCCACAACGTGATGCCGGTGTACCTCTCCATGCGGCGACCACTGGTGATTGACGACCGGACCAGCCTGGAGTGGGCAAGGAGTGTGTTCGCTAATGGCAGCCAGGAGTTCCCCCAGTTGCTGCCTAAGGCGTGGGTGGATGCTGTCCGCGCGGGCGGGGAGTACGACGGCATCATCTACGACGCCAAGTCTCTCGCCAAGGACATGGGCTGGAAAGATTCGCCCGTCAATGAGTACATCGTTTTCGAGTCCAACCAGATCAAGTCGGTCTTCAACAAGAACCCGACCAACGATCCCAACATCCTGCGCCAGCCCAGCGACCAGCCCAAGGGCCAGTACCACATCCCGACCAGGACAGTGAGCCTGCTCGACAGCGCGGACCTCTCGACCTTCCACCACGAGGCGGCCCACAGCTACCTCGAAATCCTGGCCGAGTTGGCGAACCAGCCCGACGCACCCCAGGACATCAAGGACATGATGTCGGCTTTCCTGCGCTGGCGCGGGATCACGGGGCTGGAGGACGTCGGCAAGGGTGCTGGCGGGACTACGTTGGGGCAGGTCGGCAGCGACGCGTTCAAGCGTTGGTTTGGCGACAGCAAGGTGGTCGATGCCGAGGGCAAGCCGCTGGTGATGTATCACGGGACTTACGGTGACTTCGACACGTTCAAGCGCCGCACCGGAGACATCGGCCTGCACTTCGGCGATGCCGCTACGGCCGGCGACCGTATTGCCTATGCTGTGCCCCATCGCGGCAACAAGGAAGGTAAAACGCTATCGGCCAACATGATGCCGGTCTACCTGAGTATCAAGAACCCGATCCGCATGAGAGATCATGGCTTCTGGAACGTCGAAAACATGAAGGGCGGTTTGCTGGAAATGTTCCCGCAAGATGAACGGCGCATCGGGAACAGGTGGCACCAGCAGTATGGTCTGAAATCCACCAAGGACATACGAGAGTATTTGCAGTCGAAGGGCTACGACGGGGTGGTCTACAAAAACGAGGGTGAAGTGGCCGGCTCCGAACCTTTCCGCGAGCGGCTTGCGCAAGCCAGAGAGGCAATGGACAAGGTATTCCCGAAGGGCAAAAACAGCTTTTCCTTGAACGACCAAAAGGTGCCTGAGTACATTGCGTGGAGCAATGCGCAAGCGGCCTATGCGGCTCATCGAAAAAACGCCGGCACCGACAGCTACATCGCCTTCAGCCCCACCCAGATCAAGTCCGCCATCGGCAACCGCGGCACCTACGATCCGAACGACCCCAACATCCTGAACCAGGGCGGCGACCCTGTCGCCGCGCCCTCCACTCCTCCCCTGGGGCGCACACCCCTGGAGACCTGGAACCTGATGACTCTGGAGGAGAAGCGCCCGCACCACGAGGCCTTCGCCCGCGGGTACGAGATGTTCCTGTTCGAGGGCAAGGCCCCGAACGTGGAGATGCGCACCCTGTTCCAGCGTTTCCGGGAGTGGATGATCGGGGTCTACAAGGTCACGACCCGGGCGATGATGGAGAAGCTCCCCGAGTTCGCCGGGGTCAAGCTCAATGACGAAATCCGCAGCGTCTACTCCAGGCTGCTGGCGAGCGACGAGCAGATCGAGATCGCCCACGCCGCCAGCCGATCCGGTGTCCTGTTCGCCAACGCGGGGGACGCAGCCAAGTACGGGATCGACCCCGCCATGTACCAGGCCGAGGGCGAAGACGAGAAGCAGGCAGCCCTGGACAAGCTACAGGTCAAGAGCCTGGCCGAGATGAAGTGGCTGCAGAACGCCAGGAGTCGCACACTGCGCGCACTCCAGCGGGAGGCCGCCGACGCTCGCCGGGAGACACGCATGACGGTGCGTCGGGAACTGATGGCCCAGCCCATCTACCAGGCCTGGGTCTACCTCTCCTCGACCGGCGAGGAAAGCGGCAAGCTCCGGGCGGTGGAGACTATCGAGGCTGCCGGGGCCCCGGTCGTCAAGCAGCTTCGCGAGTACGGCATGATCGATGCCGACGGTCAAGACCCGGACATGATCGCCTCACAGTTCGGGTTCGACTCAGGCGCCCAGCTGGCGACAATGCTGGCAGACACGACTCCTCTAGAGCAGGCGATCCGGGAGGAGACCGACCGCAGGATGCTGGCCAACCACAGTGAACTGGCGACACCCGAGGCCCTGGCCAGGGCGGTCGACGATGCACTGCACAACAAGCACCGCACCAAGATGGCGGCGATGGAGTTGAACGCACTGGAGAAGGCCATCGGTGTCGGCCGACGTGCTGCCACCTCCGCCAAGCTGGCCATCGAGTTCGCGCGCAACCAAGTGAGCAACATACTGGTGCGCAACCTGAACCCTGGCCAGGCCAAGGTTGCCGAGGCCCGGGCCGCGCGGGACAGCATCAAGGCGTTCAAGAAGGGCGACATCAACGAGGCGGTGAGGCACAAGCGCAACGAGGTGGTGAACGGCGCCATCGTCAGGGCGATCAACGACGCCAAGGAAGAGGTCGCCAAGACCCTGGCCTACTTCAAGAAGATCGACACCCCCGCCGCACGCAAGAAGCGCAGGGGCGAGTACCTGGCTCAGCGCGATGCTCTGCTGGCCAGGTTCGATCTGCGCCAAAGCACCAGCCTCACCAAGCTGGATGCCCAGCGCACCGCACTGGCCGAGTGGGTCCAGACCGAGGCAGCACGTCTGTCGGCGATCTCGCCCGACCTGCCGGACTGGATTCTGAACGAGGGATACCGCAAGTCCTACAAGGACATGAGCGTCGAGGAACTGGCCGGGCTCAGGTCCGCGGTCGAGCAGTTGGACAAGATGGCCAGGCGCGAGAACGAGCAGTACCTGGCGATCCGCAACCAGACCTTCACCGCCGAGCGGGATGCGCTGCTCGCCCGCATCCGCCAGACCTACCCTGGTGCGTTCGGCGCCGACGGCGAGCCCACCGGAGTGGCGGTCGACCTGGTGCCTTCCCTGGCTGCCAAGTTCGGCGAACTGGAGGATGCATTCCTGGCCGAGATGATCGGGCCCGAACACCTGATGCTGATGCTGGACGGGGGCACGATTGGCCCCGCATGGGAGTCACTGTTCGGTCGACTCTCCCGAGCCAGCGACTGGAAGGCCGAGAGGCTGGGCCAGTTGTTCGAGGAATTGAAACCCCTGCTGCGTGACCAGTACAGCCTGGTCGAGCGTCGAGCTTTCGGCCACGCTGACATCGGCACCCCGGCAGGGTTGCCTGCCCTCACCCGCGAGAACGCCGTCGTCATCACCCTCCTGAACGGCAGCGCGGAGGGGCGCCAGCGCCTGAGCAACTACGGATGGGGGCCGGACACGATCCAGAAGATCAGCAACCTGCTGGACGAGCGGGACGTGAAGCTGGTGAACGCGATCTGGCGCATGTTCGACCACGACCTCTGGCCCGAACTGAAGGCACTGAACGAACGCACCAAGGGCACCGCTCCCAAGAAGGTGGTTGCGGTTCCTTCCACCATCGAGAAGCAAGTGCCGGAACGCACTGTTGATGGCCAGGTCGAGGCCGCCAGGGTGGAGGTGCTGCAGCTGACCGGTGGGTACTTCCCGATCAAGTACGACTCAGACATCGACGAGCGCACCAAGCGCAGGGACGACGCAGCCTCACTGGCGGACATGATGGGCGGGGACGTGCTCGGCATGTCCGCGAAGCCTCGCAGCAGCGCCAGCAAGGAACGTGTGGCCACGGTCTCGAAGCACCCGCTGCTGGAGTTGAAGGTGCTGAGCATGGTGGCCAACGAGACGGTCCACGACATCGCCTACCGGGAGGCGGTGGCCGATGTCATGCGGATGCTGAACGACAGCAAAGTCACCAACGCGTTGAAGATCGCGCTCGGCATCCGGGCCTACCGTGCCCTGGTCACCAAAGTCCGCGGCGTCGCTGCGCCTCCAGTCGAGCCCAGCAGCATGCTGGACCGGACCCTCTCCCTGGCGCGAAAGAACACCGTCACGACACTGCTGTCGGGTGCCATGACCGCGCTGCAGAACATCACCGGGTTCGCATCCTCGGTCATCAAGACAGGTCCGCTCGGTCTCGGGTCCGAGATCGGGAAGTTCTTTAACCTGGTGCAGACCGCCGAGCGCACACGATTCGCGATGGAGCACTCGGCCTACATGAGGGGGTTGACCAACCACTACGAGAGGGAGGTCACCCAGGCGGTGAAGAACCTGACCGTGAACAACCGCATCATGCCGGACACCGGCGCCATGCTGTTCCTGATGGGCTGGATGAACATGGCGGTGGCGGTGCCGACCTGGAACGCAGCATTCAAGGACGGCATGGAGATGCACGCCAACGATGTCTCCCGCGCGGTCGACCACGCTGACAGCGTGGTGCGCCAGACCCAGGGCGGGGGTCGCAAGCTGGACCTGGCCCAGGTCGCTGACGGTGGGGAACTCCGCAAGCTCTTCACCATGTTCGGCAGCTACTTCTTCAACCAGCTTGGGTTGCTGGTCCAGGCTGGCGCGATCCGCAAGCAGGAGGCAGGGACCGAGCCGATGATGGCCACCCTCCGGTTCACGACCAAGTTCTTCATGGTGTTCGTTGTGGCTGCCGCCGCCAACGAGATCATCAAGAACGGGCTCGACGGGGAGGACGAGGACGAGAGCCAGGCCAAACGCTGGGCGAAGGTCTTCGCAAGCTACGGTGCCGCCATGTTCCCGGTCGTGAGGGACGTCTACGCCTTCGCGATGTCCAAGTTCGACCCAAGCTCGAAGTTCCACGCGTCCAACTTCAGGTTCTCCCCAGCGGAGGCTGCGTTCGAGGGTGTTGTCCTCGGCATCCAGAAGGGGTACGAACTGGCCAGCGGGGAGGGCGACATCAAGGACGTCAGGGGTGTCATCATGGCCGCTGGCTTTTTGCTGGGTCTTCCTGGAAAATTGATAGCAGACATGGTGACCGGCACGAACGCCTGGTTGTCCGGGGAGGCGGGGCCACAGGCGGTCCTGTTCGGCCCGCCACGCAAACCGCAATGAGGTAGCAAATGCCGACATCAACAGATCGAATCAACGGGCTCAACGCCTCGGTCGCTTTCAAGGCCCCGGTGCGGGCGGCGACCACTGCTGCCATCACGCTCAGCGGGGAGCAGACCGTCGACGGGGTGGCGCTGGTCGAGGGGGATCGCGCCCTGGTGCAGGACCAGGCGACCGGAGCGGACAACGGCATCTACATCGTCTCGACCACAACCTGGACCCGGGCGGCCGACTTTGATGGCAACCGGGATGTGCTCCAGGGCAGCCTGGTCTACATCTATGGCGGCACCGTCAACGGCGGGAAGATCGCGGTGCTGGACACCGCAAACCCAATCGTGATTGGCACCTCCAGCATCCAGTTCAGCAATTTCGAGGCGGAAGAGTCGGTTTTGCACTACGAGGTGCTGACCGGGGTTGACGGGGTGGAGACCGCCTTCACCCTGGACTACGCCCCCGGCAGCATCTACAACGTCCTGTCGGTCACCGCCAACGGTTCCGCCCTGACACCGGTCACCGACTTCGATGTGTCCGGCACGACATTGACCTTTACCACCGCCCCCGGCAATGGCTGGCAGGTACTGGTCCGATACATCCGGGGGTTGGTGCTGACCTCACCCTTCGCCACCGCCGGCCCCCTGGCTGACTCCGGCATCACCGGCGCCGCAGCATCTGGCGCCAACACCGACATCACCAGTCTCGACGCGGTCACGATGACCGATGCACTGGAACTGAACGCATGGGAAGACCTGGCCTGTGCGGCATCGCTGGACCTGGGGGCGACGACCTCCAACCTGGTGCGCATCACCGGCACCACCGGCCCGGTCACCAGCTTCGGCACAGCGGCGGCTGGGGTCTGGCGGATTGTCCGCTGCGCCTCGACACCCCAGTTCAACCACAACGGCACCAGCCTGATTCTGCAGACCGGGGCCAACATCACGGCCCAGGCCAACGACACCTTCACCGCGCTGTCGCTGGGTTCGGGCAACTGGTTCGTGTACGGTTGGGCCAGGGCCGACGGGTCCGCCCTGTCCGCCTCATCTGGCTCCAACGGCGCCTTCCGCACGATGCAGGTCTTCACCGCCAGCGGCACCTACACGAAGCCGGCCGGGCTGGCCCGGGCCGAAGTGCTGGTCGTCGCCGCAGGCGGGGCCGGTGCCACCGGAACCGGGTCGGTGGGCGGGGGAGGTGGG
>JACCDR010212080.1_pt1 | contig 53937 bp, 46 predicted proteins | sample 7446431 | NCBI WGS metagenome assembly JACCDR01 (sample SAMN15323443, study PRJNA562643) | freshwater metagenome | isolation source: river surface water | place: USA:Blue River Watershed | collected 2017-08-17 | reverse complement strand
TTCGTGAATGTCTCCTCACTGCTCTTTCAATGAGTGAATGAGAGAGTGCGTGAATAACTTCTGGCGCAAGCGTCCGCTTGTGCCCACTACTGGTCAAGCGGACGCTTGACAGGAGTGAATAAAAAGATTTGGTTTATTCACCAAAGTTTCTCACAGACTCAAAGGGCAACTTCATTTACTCATTTACTCATTCATTCACTCATTCATTCATTCACTCAATCATTGTATGTTCACAGGAATTATTGAAGCCGTTGCAGAAGTACATGAAATCCGACGGGAAGGTAGTAACCTTACGTTTGTGATGGCCTCACCACTGGCTGCGGAATTGAAAATAGACCAGAGCCTGTCGCATAATGGGGTATGCTTGACGGTTACGGGTACGCAGAATGGTTTATACACCGTTACAGCCATTGACGAAACCCTTCAAAAGACCAACCTAGGTCAGTGGAAACCGGGTACACTGGTGAATCTAGAACGGTGCATGCCCGTCAATGGCCGTTTTGACGGACACATCGTGCAAGGGCACGTAGATCAGATTGGTGTATGTACCCACGTAGAAGACAAAAATGGCAGTTGGCTATTTGATTTTTCATATGATGCAGGTCTGGAAAATATTACGGTCGAAAAAGGATCCATTTGTATCAATGGTGTAAGTTTGACCGTAATCCGCTCACAATCTGACAGTTTCGGTGTGGCTATTATTCCTTACACCTACCAGCACACCAACTTCCAGCAGCTTCAGGCGGGAGATTTGGTAAATCTTGAGTTTGATGTCATTGGTAAGTATTTGGCAAGAATTATACGGGAAAGATATAAGTAGTTGACTAAATTTCGAAAAAATATTCCCACATGATTTCGACGAACTGATTTGCCTAGATAGTAACACTTGTGAAAATCAAAGAATTACTGTAAACTTGGCAGTCCAACTATCAGTTCTAACGAGCACGGGGAATACTAATAACCAGTGGATTCTATTCTGAAAGTAAGTCTGTATATAGGTATAAAAAAAATGGGTCTAAAATACATCTGTCCTTCTGTTTGTATACAGATAAAAAGGTAGAAAGCATATTTATTTTCTCTCCTCCTATATGCAGTACAGGTGCACACGGATACCCAGATAGATCTCTATTTAACTGTGGAAGAAAAACGTTATTCTATGAATTGTCTTATTGTAGATGATGACGAAATGTCCAGAACTATTGTCAGGCATTTTGTCGAACAAACTCAAATACTGAACCTGGTAGGTCTGTGTGCTGATGGCATAGAAGCCGTAAACGTGTTGCGCCAAACACCCATTGATTTGATTTTTCTGGACGTGGAAATGCCAGAAATGACAGGTATGGAACTAGTCAAATCGCTGACGATCAAGCCAAAGATTATCATTATTACATCCCGTGCCGACTATGCTGTAGAAGCTTTTGAGTACAGCGTGACGGACTACCTGGTAAAGCCAATCAATTATGCTCGTTTTCTGAAAGCTGTTGAACGAGCCCAGGAAAACGCTGATTTGCTCTACAATAGCAGTACACCAGCCCAGCAGGATCTGTACATTAAAACCGATGCTAAAATCGTCAAAGTAAGCCTAGGCGACCTGCTGTATGTCGAGGCTCTGGCCGACTATGTGATCCTACATACAGCCTCCGCCCGATACATTGTACATTCGACTATGAAAGGAATCGAAAAACGGTTGTCCGAAAATAGCTTTGTACGGGTACATCGTTCGTATATTATCAATACCGATAAAATTGACACCATTGAAGACCTGTCGGTCGTGATCAATAAAAAATACATTCCTATCGGAGCTTCATACAAAGATAATTTCCTAAAACGCCTAAATATTCTCTAAAAAAACCAGTTCATGTATTATCTTTGTAGCCAATACATGTACCTTCTTAGGTATAGTTTTAGTCTATGAATTGTATAGAAGTTTCTTTTCGATGAATGTTACCTTTCAAATTGACAATGAATCGTATACGTACGTATTGGAAGGAGATTTTTTCTGGGGAAAAGACGAAGTACTCTTTCAGGAAAGTGACCACCTAACCCGTCAATGTAGCTGGCATGAAGCAGGTTATACCCTTGTTCCTCTCCCCAATGCATCTGTATTTCCACACCTACAAAAAGACATTCAGACTATTCTCCAAAACATCTGTACAGACCTAGATATATACCTACCAGCAGATTTTCAGCTGGAAGATTACCATCAGTATGTATCTACGGCAGCCTTGCATCAGCAGGTGATTGCACGTACCCGATGGCTCACCCGTCACGACTTTTCCATAGACTGGTCACATTTTTGCTCCTATATCTCCCGTATACTCAACCATCCGGTACATTTGGACAATCCACTGCTGGAAAAAGAAATCATCATTTTGCGTATCAGCCGCCCACAGTCGTATGACATCAATCCGCTACACCGCGACGGGTATCTGGACATCTGGAAAGACACCGTCAATCTCTGGATTCCCATTGCCGGCAGCAACCAGTATTCTTCGTTGCCTGTGCTGCCTGGAAGTCATTTATGGAATGAAAAAGACATTTTACGCACCGCCAGCAAAGGAGCTTCTCTAAACGGCTTACTGTACCACGTTCCAGCGATAGCTCAGGCCCACCACCCCCTGAACCTAATACGCCCAAATCCGCAATTTGGTGAAATTCTGCTGTTTACGCCCTTCTTAATTCATGGTTCTGCATTCAATCAACACAATAATACCACTCGTTTTGCGTTAGAATTAAGACTACACAGTCAAAAAAAACCATACACCTAGAAATATTTTTTAATTGGTAACAGCATAGACTTGCAAAAGTTTACACATTCTTGTATTTTGCGAGGGAATTATATAATTTTAGTTTAACTGTGAGAAACCCGCTGGTCAGTGTTGTCTGTTTATGTTATAATCATGAACGGTTTGTTATCGAATCCATTCAGTCTGTACTTGTGCAGACCTATACCAATGTAGAACTCATTGTTGTTGATGATGGAAGTACTGATGGCAGCAAAGAAACGATCCAATCATTTCTGAGACCCTATACTCAAATCAAATTCATTAACCTGCCACAGAATATGGGCATGTGCAAGGCCTTCAATCACGGACTGGCACACGCCAAAGGCGAATTTGTGATTGATCTGGCTGCTGACGACCTACTACACCCTGAACGAATTCAGAAACAAACCAAAGCTTTTGAAAAACTGGATGCCTCGTTTGGTGTTGTTTTTTCAGATGCCGAAATTATAGATGAAGAAGGCAAGCACCTGCGGTACTGGTATAAGCGTACCCACAACGGGCGGATGCATGAAAAAGTCCCTTCTGGCAATATTTATACAGAACTCTTCAAAAAAAGTTTTATCTGCTCTCCTACCATGATGACACGCAAAACGGTGTATGATGAACTGAGAGGCTATGATGAAACCCTGAATTACGAAGATTTTGACTTCTGGGTACGTTCAGCCCGTCAATACAAATATCATTACCTGAACGAAGTTCTAACCCGTAAACGGGAGGTAAAAGATTCAGATTCAACCAAATGGTATAGTCGGAAACGCAATCCACACTTACAGTCTACCCTGAAAGTCTGTGAAAAAGCCCTGCGTCAGAACGAGTTCGACAAAGAAAACATGGCCTTGTCGGTATGTGTGCGGTACCATCTGCGCCAAGCAGTGTTTACAGAAAACTACGAGCTGGTGATGGGTTTTGCCCGTTTGCTAGAACGATTTACGGAGCTTAGCCATCTTGATAAGTTCTGGATTATGCTCGCAAAAGTCCGTTTTCCTGTGTATGGATTGTATCGTCAGTACCATAAATTTCGCTATGGTAATACAAGTCTGGCATTGTAGTTTTTATTTAATCTACCAACCCAAACAGTATATTTTCTAGCGTTCATCTTCCTAAATAATGCTTCATTTCTGCCCTCTCTCAAGGGGCATTACTGGAGTGGAAAACGCCTATTCATGCGCCGTTGACCCACTTTCCAAACCAAACGATTGACTTGGAATACGATTCAACGGTGTTTGACACCTCAACGGCGTTTGTCTGGAACGGTGTGGGCGAATATGAGTCGCCCCTACATGGGCTTTTATCCATAACTCACGTTATTTAATCATAACTCACACTAAACCTTAGAAGGGGTGACATCCCTCGCTAGTGTATTTCTCACCTTCAGGGCTAGTTCTTTGGGTTCTCTTGCGTCTGCTTATTGTCATTCAACAAAGATTCCCATAGTTTTTCTCCCACTTTCTTATCCAGTATTTGCTCTTTCAGAATGGAAATAGGCTTTATATGGCAGGTTGTATTTCCCAGTAGAAATGTTCCTTTCTCAGACCTTTCATCTACACCGGGATACAGCAAAAACACATCCTTTGCCTCAAAATACTGACTATACACAAATAGCTGCTTTAGGTCATCATCTGTAGGGGTAAAGTTGACAGGGAGTTTCCATTTGGTATCCAGCACAAGCGTATGGATATTTTCGTTCGTTTTTGGGAGAGTAATGACGATGTCCGGACGGATGCTTCTGGCAGTACCGCTATCAGGTTTCCAGAACTGCTTGCGAGCCTGCTCCCGAATGGAACAAGCAGGCGGACAGGATTTCTTTAGTACGTGGTAGATATATGATTCCCAAAGTCTGTTCATGTCAAAAAGTAATGCTAGCACAGGTGTACGCCCTTGCACTACATCCGGATGATAGCGAAACAACAGCAGACGGGCAATAAAAATAGCGGTGCGATATGATTCGATTTTACGGGTAAAGGTGAGCCGTTCAAACATGCTTTCGGTGACAGCCAGATCTGGTAGTTCGGGGAAGTCGAGTAGCAGGCGGTTGAGGGTACTTTGCAGGGCTGCACGCAACGTAAAGGTCTGCAACAGACACAAAGTTTTGTAGAGAATCTGATTCAGGATATGCTGGGGGTCGTAGGTGGTATGTTTGACATAAAACCGTTCGGCATGTACTAGGTTTTGCTGGATGTGTTTGTGAAACAAAAGTCTGCCTTTCAAGGCTTTCTGGTTGCTTTCGGTGGTATGGTAAGCTTTGGTGAGTCCACGGTGCAGCAAGGTAGTAGTTTCAGTCAGAAACCGTTCTATGTACACATCCAGCACAGAACCCGAATGCAACTTCAGGGCCGCATCTGAAGTACTGATCGGAAGCAATTGTACTGTCCGCAGCATATGTATCAGTACCTGCTGCCAAGTATTTTTGTCGGTGGTTTGCTTGTCTATTTTGGGTAGTATTTCAATAGTCAGGTCGCCGACCTGCAACACGCCTACGTATTCGCAGAACTTGACACCGTTGTGTACCAGTTTGTAGTACGGCACACCTTTCTCTCCGTAATACCGTTCTAGAACCTCCAGATGCTCCGCAGTAAAGCCTTGCTCCCCTTTGCGCAAGATTTGGTGTTCGAATAAGCGAATAGGTTTCATATATGCATTTAATTTTGTAGGGGCGAATAATCATTCGCCCGGTGTGAAGACAACCGAACGCCACAAAACCAGCCAAACGTTTGGAAACCTGCGTGATTGTATGGCAAACACTTGGGAACAAACACAACCAAACATGCCACAACATGCGTGATTGTCTGGACGGTCTGATGGGCAAACAGTGGGCGAAAGATTTTTCGCCCCTACAAATATGCGTTTTACAGGTTTGACGTTCGGTTATAAATAGCCCTTAATGCATCTATAAACTGCTCATCGGTGAAATGTGTCTTTTTACACTCTTCATCTTTGCAATCTTTACGCAAGCAGTTTTTAAGGCGATAGATTTTTTTCTCTGTCCAATCTTCTGTTTCTGTCTGAAATCCTTGACCAAATTGTACCGTTTGGGCTACTGTTACAAATTTCTCGCCCAGCACCATGCCAATCTTTGCATAGTCATGGTAAAAGTATTCTTGCAGCAAGGGTAGAATATTGTGCTGAAAAATACTTCGCAGCGTGGCAATAGGATCGTCAGAGTTCTGGAGTTTAGTAAAATAGGCGTGTCCAATCTGATGATCTCGACTAACCAGTACTTCCAGCCGTTGGTTGATGGTGGTCAGGAGGTTTTGGAGTTTAATTATTTCAGAGGTTTCACGAAGTTTTACAGGTAAATTCTCAGGTAACACCTCCACATCCGGCATCATTTCTACAAACTGAAACCGCCGCCGCAGGGCTGTGTCTAGGGCTTCAATGCTACGGTCTGCCGTGTTCATGGTGCCAATAATGTGCAGGTTGGCAGGTACACCGAATTCTTCCTTGCTGTAAGGTAGCTTGATATGCATCTCATGTTCAGTTCCCAGCCGTTTGTCTGTTTCAATCAAGGTAATGAGTTCGCCAAACACAGCTGATACGTTTGCCCGGTTGATTTCATCAATAAACAATGCATATGGTGGGGCTTGGGTGAGTTTTTGTTGTCTGCTAGTGGGTTCGTCCTGGATACATTCTTTCAACGTGGTATATCCAGCCAGCCGAACTGCGGCTTCACAGCATTGATAAAATACACCTTTCTGAATGGCATACGCCACTTGCCCACCTTCTTCGGTTTCTTCCATGACGGGTTTAATGCCTTCTATAAAGTCTTCGTAGGCAAAGTTTTGGTGAAATGTTGTAAAGGTAGCATTACAACGGAAAGTTATTTGTTCTTTGTATTCATTGATTTCTTTCGATAAAGCTACTAGCTCAGGCTCTAGCTCGTCGGCAAGATCGTTATCTATTTTCCAGATGGCTTTACTATTTTCTCCTACTTTTTCAAATAAAAGAGGTTCGCTTCTTCTTTTATACCTTACATTTTCATCCTCAAGTTTTATCTTTGCATGTGCTTGTAGTTGTCCTCTAATCCCAGCTTGAATAGTTTTAGACCTAGATAATGCAGACTTAATTTGTACAAATAAATGACTTGACAGTTGAACAGCAGTCTGGTCATTTTGCACTAGCAAAGATAAAGCTACAACTTTCCACCAAGGAAATTCCTTTTCTGTAAATAGTTGATAAACATAGTCTTTTTGGGTTATTTTTATTTGGTTCTCCACATAACGAGGCAAATATTCTTTTTGCAATCTGTATGTTTTACCCGTGCCTGGCGGGCCGTATAGGATTTGGTTTATAGGCTGAATAGTTGCCATAGCAGGTGCAGGTTTTGTTTTTGGTAGAGGTTCAGGTTTGGGATCAGTTGGTAAGTTGGGCAAGGGTGCTTTTTTTTCCAGCATTTGCTTTACCTTCTCCCGATATATCGCCCATTGCAGCAAATCTACAAGTACTTTCTGCCAATCAGGGTTAGCATCATCTACTTCTGAAATGAGATTTGTAGTCACGCCCAACGAGGCAAATGCTGCCCGAACTGTCTCTTTGTGTTGTTTGCCCTGCCTGCCTATAGTCATGCTATACGACTCCGTCAATTGGGTTTTGTTCTGCGAAGTTACATACACGGTAGGCTTTTGCAGATACATGTTATATAGCTGTCCCTTACGGGTATGTGACTCTATTACAAGCCAAGTTTTACCCTCATGCTCAGGAATACTACGTATAATAAAGGCATGAGAATCAAACGAGAAATCAAAACCAAACTGCCCTGTCCAGTCTATGGTAGGGGCTGGATATGACTTATTTGTCAGACCGAGATATTGCCATTCTTCCACATGGGTCTGAGGTGTCAATGACTGCAAGTAGGTCAAAAAATTTGTCGAAAAATCAATAGGTGTCATACAAGGCTATTTAAAACTTCCGAAAGTCAGCTAAGTAGATGATAATCATGGCTTTCATACGGTATAAAGAAGTTGGGCTAGTGAACGATTCGTTGAATCTATGAAAACTTCGTATATGTCTGATACAGGAATAGCATCTTCTTGTAAAAAATCTTTGCAGCCAACACAAAAGTCATTGTATATCTGCTGCCATGTTTTGTTTTTGAGTTTTCTTTCTTTTTCAGCTAACACCCTATTTGTATTGCCGTCTCTGACAGCTAGTTGTTTGGCACAAATGGTAGCCTGTTCCTTAAATTCTATCTGATGATCGTCTTTGAGCAGATAAAAATCATCGGTTAGCTGTATGACAAACTCACACTTGCTGCCTTGCTGTGTGTCTATACAAACTGTTAGTTCTGCATTTATTGGCAATACACATTTTTTTTGGATTTTCTGCAACCTATCTATCACTCCAAATACCCCTTCCAAGTCGCTTCTAAACACTTCTGCGTAGGCATTGTCATGGTGTGAAAGCCAGTTGAGTAAGGTTTCTCTGTATAAGTTTAGCTCTGTCAAGATAGTGGTACTGAGTGGCAATTCATCAAAGAAATCTTTGGCTTTACTCAGCAAGCCATGTAGCATTTTCACTTCGTTCCCTTCATTATCTCTACGTTTCTGGGAAGGAATAAACTCCTGAAACCACTCTTCCAGATAGCTGCGCAGGTAATTGGCGCAAGCGGGGTAGTCTTTCGCACGAAAGTGGGCTTTGGCTTTGGCCAGTGGGTTTTTCCAGTCTAGCACCAGTGGTATGGGAACAATACGCTCATTGGGCAATGAGCCATCGTGTTCGTAGACTTCGTAGAGCTTCCATTTTTCTTCCATACCAGTCTGGCTGCCATAGTGGTGTTCCAGCCGTCGGCGGAGGAGATGGAAAAAGGCTCGTTCGTGGGTAAATATCAGAAACTGATACTTGTTCAAGTAACGGGTTAGCAGCAAGTCTATGACCCGTTCCCGGTTAGACATGTCTAGGCTAATGAGCAGATCATCGAGTACCAGTATCTTGTTTTCGACGTTTATAGGACGTTCTTCGAGTACGCAAAATCGGATGGTCAGGGCGATGCCTGTCAGACGGGCTTCGTTGTAGAACGACTGCGGACGGTGGATAGGAATGAGCTTTTTATTGACTTTTTGCCTTACATTCAGAATAATCATTGGAGGTTGAATCTTCCAAAAATCTTTTGTTTTGTAACGATTCTCTATTTTTATATCCTGATTAATCGTAGATAAATATAAAGCTGGAATATAATTTAAATTAATTTCCAAATCTTCCATACAGTTTCCAAAATGCCGATTATAAAATACACTGAGCCTGTTTTCTGATTGGTCTGTATCAATCGTTTGCAAACGTGCCAGTAAGTTTTGTATTTCTGTATTAAACTGAGTAAGTGTAAGGTCATCTTCTTCACGTAAGGCTGTCTTCTGCCATACACCAGTTACCTTTCTAGCATATGGTTTTGTTGTCTTTATTTCTTCCCATAGCTCTGAAAAAGACTCTCCTGTAGAAGTCTGAATAAAGGGTAGCACATCTCGTTCAAATACCGAAAACAGATTGATTTGCTGCGAATGGGCAAAGTTGTAGACATTCACCAACAACCGATGGCTGATAAAGTCACTGGCAAAATGGGTATCAGTAAGGGTTGTATCAAAACCGTGTCTCCCCTGCCCATCCAACTGATAGAAATACTGCGGCTGTGTAGCCAAAGACAGTTTTATCCAGGCTTCGTTTGTCAGACCTTCTGTATATGTGTTCAGAAGGTTTTCTGTGTGTGAACGGTCAAAATAGTTGTCCGTAGTCTTACCTTTATCAGTTGCCTGAAACAAGGTATATAATGCCCAGTGTACCGACGACTTCCCTGAGCCATTTTCTCCATAAAAAAGACCATGTTTGCCTTCCAGTTCAAATTTCTGTACAACTGGAAAAGCTTTGAAATTAGATAGTTCGAGGGTGTGAATACCTGGCATAGACTAATTTTTAAAGGCAAGTTTTGCTTCAAGCAAAGCCTGCCTTAGGCATACAGGATTTTTTAGCTTTGAATAATAGGTTGTAAAATCTCCGGACTACGGCTGACAAACAACTGCATCCGGTTACGAATTTCATTATCTGGTTGTCGTAGAATCTGGTATGTACGATAAATAACTGTTCGCCGTTCTTCTTCCTCCAACCCTTCGATAGACGGTACTTGCTGCTGTACTAGGTCTAGAATAGTTATTTGCCGCTCATGCATGTGGTCTGAAAAATACAACTCGTACACACACCCATTTAACACCTCATCAAAAAACTGGGCAAAATGTTGGTTGTTAGCTAGGTTGGGCTGTAGTGGCAGTGCCTCGCCATGGAGGTAGGTAAGGTAATCTACCAATATCCCAATCATGCGTTCGGCTGGTTCATCAGGGACTTTGATGGGAATTTCCTCAAACACTACTTTGTTAATTTCTCGGGCATTACCTTCCAACTCAGGAAACTCTTCTTCAAAACAGTACCGAAACAAACGGGCGTTAAGCACGCCTACCAGGTACTTGAGTTTTTCACCTGTGATAATAAAACACTTTTGATTGGTATAAAACCCACTTTCATCATAGGCAAATGAAATGTCTTTGACCATGTTGGGATAGATGATTTTGGGCTTTTCGAAATTCTGCCAGTATCCAATCTGATCTTGGGTCTCAAACCACTCATTTCCTGTTTTTTTTCGGGCTCCAGAATTGCCCGACTGTTCCAATCGTTCCTTCCCAAAGGTAGACAAATGGGCTTCTATAGCTCCATAGGTTGAGATGTCAAGGTTCAGACTAGGAAATGTACCAATAAGCCATAAAGAAGGATTATAAAAATGATACCTACCCAAATCCCGTCCCCGTAGCAATGGTTTCAGTAGCTCTGCTGATTCAGGGGCTTGTTCAATCAGGCTATTCTTGACTTCTTCGTCTATGACAAAAGCTTCATTAAAGCCTGTTAATACTCCTCTATATATTTCTATTTCCCATTCTTTCAATTTTTTACCTGCGTCTTGCACCGTTTTTTTGATGACTTGCTTAGCGGCATTGTCTATAGTCCAGGCTTTGTCTGTAAGTGTAGTCAACACTGAGTGCATGGTTTCAAACAATTTATTCAGTTCTTTGAGGTTGTGCTGGTCTTTTCGGGTAATACGCATGGCTTGTAAAGCCAGTGATGTCTGGGTATCGTTTTTGAACTGAAAAATAGACGTACGTACCGTAGCAGACTCAAACACAGGCGAGTCAGAGAGATCAATGAGTTGTATGGGTGCGGTATAATCCAGAAAGTACTGCCGAAGTTGCTTGCCATAGTTGGAACGCAGCCAAGAATTTCCAGTAATAAAAGTCAGGTTACCGTGTGGCTTGAGTAGGTTATTTCCGAGTTCATAAAACAGGCAATACAAATCCCCTGTAGCTGTAAAAGTACGGTAATACTCTTTGTAGGGAGCGGCTTCTTCACGCATGCTTTGTAGCTGCACGTACGGCGGATTACCAATAATGACATCAAAGCCACCTTCGTCCATGACATCTTTAAAGTACAGGTGCCAAAGGAAATAGGGCCGTTCGCCTTTCTCTTCAAACATGAGCAGTTGTTTTCGGCTTTCTTCTTTTTTTACTAGTTCGGTTTCTTTCTGCTGTATCTGTTTGGTCTCTTTGCTTTTTTGCAAATAGGCGTGTTGCTGGCTGGCCGTCCTAAGGCTTTTCAGGTTGGCTTGGAGTTCCTTTTTGAGCCTTGCAATATCACTGTGCAATCCATTTTCGTGTCTTTCCAGTGCTTTGTCTATATGTTCGATTACTTTACTATCTATCTCTTTATGCAAACGTTGTTTTTCGGCTTTATCTTCTTCAGCAAAATAGGCTTTAGTGAGTTTGGATATAGTCTGTATCTCTTCTTCTGAAAAAGAATTTTCTTCTGCCATATCGTCAAATAGATAAGGCTGTGAATTAACTTGATACGGTTTCAGTGAACCTGCTTTGCTCAGGTCTATGCCGTCGTAGCTTTCGAGCAGGCTGTTGCCTTGCATGATTTTATAGTCCAGGTTGGGCAGGGGCAGCGGCTCGTCTTCGTCTACGATTAGGGCCAGCCAGAAGCGGAGGCGGGCAATGTCTACAGCTCCTTTTTCAATGTCTACACCGTAAATAGAATGTTGGATAATATGTTTTTTGACATCGGCACGTTCGTCGTTTAGGGTCAGATCTAGGGCTAGTTTGGCTTTCAGTATTTCCTGCAACATGCCCATCGGAAAGGCTCCAGAGCCTACAGCCGGGTCACAGATGCGGATTTTATCGAGGTGTTTTTCTATTTGGGTGGCATACCGTTTCACAAACTGGAGTTTTTCGGGTCGTTCGCCAGTACGCACAAAATAGGCTAGTTCCTGACGGTCTTCGTTGTCTTCAATGACAGCAGCTAGTTTTTGATACAAGTACTGAATCAGGCTTTCCTGACACATGTACTGTACTATTTCTTTGGGTGTATAGAACGTTCCTTTTTCACGGTTTTCTTCCAGCAGGTTTTCAAAGATATGTCCCAACATTTCGGGATCAATGCCTACTTCTTGGTCATCGGGGCTGTTTTCGTCAATGGTAAAGTTATACTGTTCAAAAAAAATAAACAATTCCCGAAAAAATTCAGCCGGAAAGTCAATGGTACGGTGGGCTCGGTCTTCTTCCTCAAACAGCCCACCATTCAGGTATGGCACACGGCTGTTGGTAATAGCAAATACGTGACTGGGACGTTGGTCTTCGTTTTGGTTCAGGGTTTCAAAAAACAGTATTGTCAGGCATTGGCTGTAAAAGTGTTCGGGGTGGGCATATTCTTCATAGAGTTTTTTCATAAAGTTCGGGTCACCGCCTGTCCAGTCGGTACGGTTGGCGGGGCAGCCCATCCAGCCTTTTCGTTGCAGAAAGTGCAGAAACACAATGCGTCCGAGCAGTTTCTTGGCAAAATCACGTAGAGGTTTTTCGGCTTTGGTCAGTTGCTCTTTGGTAGATGTTTCTGGCAAGGCTTCGGTTATCAACAATGTACGGTATTCTGGTGTAGCAGCCAGATACTTCCAGAACCGTTCATAAAACTCCTTGTAGGTTTTAAAGAATTCGCGGTTTAGTTTCTCTACCGAAAAGGCATCTACGACATCTACCAGCCGTACTGTATATTCAGCTTTGGCCTGTATGGTGAGCAGTTGGGTAGTAGCCGTGGTACAGGCTTCGTGCGGGCCTAACACATAGGTGTAGCGTTTGGGCTGGGTCTGTACCGAAATCAGTTCACCTTCTTCATTAAACTCGGCTGACTTGGCTACGAGCGAAAGCCTGTAGTCTGGTTGCCCAGGTACATAAAAGATAGCCAATACAGCATGTATCCGATCATTGTCTATGAGACGAGCAGCCAGGTTGCGTAGCTCTACCCGATTGCGGCTAACAATCTTATTTTCAGTGAGTTGAAATTCCAGCAAGGCAATACCTCTGAAGTCGTCCAGCTCAATTCTTCCTAATTGGGTGAGTGTACGGACTTTATCTATATCAGTGTCTGCAATGGCAATAGGCAGTGGGTTTTCAAACAGTTTGGCACGGCGACTTTGAAACAGCTGGCGTACCAGATTCAGCCAATTTGCTTGCTGGTATCCTTGCTGTAACAGGTCTTTGACATCTTTGTATTTTCGTTCAACAGTCAGGTTCATACATAAAAGCTTTCCGAAATAATGATTTCGGGTTCTAAATTGATAGGTATAAGGGCAATAGATTTGGTGTTATCTGTCTGTCTGTCCAATGGATAGCTTTTGAGCAATTGTATCATTTTTTCCAGTACAACTGCGGCTTTATCTTTGGCTTGTGAGCAAGCCTTGTGCAGTTTGTTAATATCCCGTTGTAGGTTCTGAAACTTGCCTTTTCGGATAGCTTCTTTGGCTTTCCGAACCAGTTCTACTTCTTCTGGACTAATAAACGTCAGGTTCAGTAGACCTTCCAAGCAGGCATGTGCTTTTTTTTCGTTAGGGCCTTGTGTACCATCCGCTTTGTTTTCTTGTACTTTTTCTTCGGTCAGTTGCTGTGCAAAATGCTGTATGGCTTTTTGTACCTGCTCGTGGTGCATGGGGTGTAGTGGTATGGCTAGTTCTTTGGGGTCACAGCGAAACTTGTTAGCCGTTTCTACAAAGGTCAGTTCTTCCAGTTCTTCATTGGATTTGACATAAAAAAAGGCATCTCGTTTGGCATTTCGGATAAAGGCAATGGTTCCTTCCTTGAGAAACTTATCTTTGCGTCCTACCCGGGCTCGGAGAGGCATTTTCTTAATTTCCTTGAATCGGTCGGGATGTTCTTCTTTGAAGGTACGCAAAAGCATCAGGTAGGCGAGGCTTTCATCTTTTTCTATCTCTTCCGGCGACTGGTCAAAGAGGCCAAAGGTGCTGATTTCTTCGTCAGGGGTATAAATCTGGCTATCTTCACCCAAGGCCACATGAAACGCCTGTAGTTTCATAATAGCCTTTTTTTCGAGTTCAATCTCACTATTGACCTTTGCAGTGGGGAAGAAATTAAAAATATGTACCTCTCGGGCTGTAGACCCAATGCGGTTTACCCGCCCGATCCGCTGCATAAGGCGGGTAGAGTTCCAGGGTGTGTCATAATTGACAATGATATTAGACCGATGCATGTTTACTCCTTCGGCTAATACTTCCGTTGCTAGCACCATGTCATAGTCATCTTTCCAGTCGGCTTTAGGAATATTGGCATCGAAATTAGCCCGAATCAGTGGCATTCGGTCTTTTCTGGTTTTGCTGTCTACAACCAGTATTTTCTGGTCAATGCGTTTGGTTAGTTCTTTGGTCAGGTAATCAGTTGTTTCTTTACTTTCTGAAAACACGACCAGTTTTTGTTGTGGATTGATGGCTGGGTCAAAGAGTTTGTCTTGCAGGTAAGTAATAAACATTTCCAACTTTGGATCTTCTTTGATCGTAGACCATTCCAGATGGAGTTCTTTTAGTAAGGCATAGTCTTGGTAGAGTCCTTCAGCAAACCCGACGTTAAAATCATCCCGTGTACAAATTTCCACAGAGGGATCATTAATCTGTTGAAGCAACACCATTTCCATGAGTTCCTCTTCTCGTCCGGTATTGATATACTCTGATACAGGCAGGTCAGGAGCAATGTAAATGCGGTCGTTTTCGAGCATGGTAATCATGGCCTGTGTAGCTTCCATAAACCGCCGAATAGATTGAGTAAAGGCATGAAAGCTGCTATCTAGCCGCTTGACTAGCAGTGTTTTCATGATTTTGGCGAGTTGCTCCGAAATCATATCTGCTCGTTTGTATTTGTGTTTTTTGTATTCTTTTAGATACCGAATGGCCTGATAACGGGTGTAGGTAAGTCCTGTCACGGGTGTTTTCAGTATCTGAATCGTTTTGTCATAGAGTTCTTCTAGGTCGGGTTCTAGTTGGTAGAATATCTTTTCAGGTTTCTGTACCTTCGGAAAACGGATATTTTGTTCTTCTAAGTCTTTTACATATTGGACATGGATCGTCAAGTCTGTACGGGTACGCCTGACCGTGAGGGGCTTGATAATTTTTTCTCGAATCTGTTCATACATCTTCTTGACCGCCTCTGTCACACGTGGGATATTTCTGTCGTGGTGTAGTTTCTTATAGGCATCAATATGCCCCCGAAAGAAATGCTGTAGGTTTCCGATTTCTAGGGTAGAATCTTTGCTATCTTGGAAGAGATATACCAAGTTGGCAATATCTTCTGGTTTGTTGTTGAGTGGTGTAGCAGATACAAGCATCACCCGTTTGTGTACACGTGTGCCATCGGGCAATACCCTCTGTGTAGGGCTTTTGCAGATTTTCTGTAATTGATTGTACATCTCAGACATATCAGACCGAAATTTGTGGGCTTCGTCTACAATAATGAGGTCGTATTTGTCTGGATTACGGATTTTATGCAGACTACCATTGGTTACCACCTCGCAGTTATCGAGACGGAAGGCTTCTACGGTTTCCTGCCAGTTGTCTTTCAGTGCAGGCGGCGAGATAATCAGTGTATGCGAACGGTATTCAGGAAATCCGTTTTTGTGGTAGTAAAACCGGGCAATCAGGATCGCAATGACTGTTTTACCCAACCCAACCACATCTGCCAGAAAGAAGCCTCCATGTTTTTGCATTTTGGCGTATCCATCCCTTACGGCATCGGCTTGGTACTGAAGTTTTTTAAATCCTTTGGGTAGATCGGTAAGTGAATTAGGATCAAAATCCACGTTTTTACCAAAGTACTCAATCAAAAACTTCAAATAAATTTCATATGGTGTAAATTCATGGTTGAGATAAGTTTCTTTGGTGAGTCGTTCGATAAACTCATTGCTAAGCGGAATAGATTCGTCCCACAGTTTTTCAAATGTATGGGTAGCAAAATCAATATCGGCATTGTCTCGTAATTCTACATTAAACTCAAAATTTTCAGAAAGCCCAGCTTTGGTTAGGTTGCTAGAACCTGTAATGACCGAGCCATACCCATGTGCATGTTTGTCTTTTTCCCGAAAGATATAAATCTTGGCATGAATATTCTGGCGTGGATGCACCCTGATTTTTACTTTTCTGGCAGCAATATCAGCAATGAGTTGACACATCCCCTCTTCTACCTCTTTGCTATAAGCAGCTTTCTGAATATCTTTTTTCAAGTTCTCAAAAAAATCCTCCTGCGACCGATAGGCATCAATATCAAATAACAACCCTTTCTGATTGGCTTCCAGAATCAGTCTGTTTACATCTATCCCCACTAAAATCCGAATTTCGGAGGCTTTTTCGACAAATTTTCGGATACTAAAATACCCCGATGCATAAAAATAGCCTACTAGTGCATCAAAGAAAAAAATATTTCTATGCTGAAAAATTCCTTCAATTTTGCTAAGAAGTGTATTTTCGTGTTCGTTAGTAAAAAACTTAGTAGACATCATAAACAAGCCAAGAACGCATAACAACAACTAAAGCGGAAATATAGTCAAGACTTTTTGGTTAATCTAATTCTAGCCAACCTTGTCTACTTTCTGCTCCCGCAAAATGCACATTCACTCCATACCAAACCATACCCCAATAGGAGTATTTTTAAAGATGTATCCCCATTTCCAAACCCCGAAGGGGTGACATCAGCACAAGATAAAGATACAGTTGTAATCTTGTAAAATCCCTAAAGGCGTGTCCCACTTGCAGATACAACAACCTGTATGTCAACCATATATAAAAAAAGCCCAGCATACACTGGGCTTAATCAATTGCAGGAAATAAACAGACAGAGTGTTTTTTGGATACTCAATTAAACGGGTTTAGGGTTTGCTAACAAGAAAGAAGTAACTCTGTCTAACGCCACCACAATAGGGTTACAGGGAACATCGAGAAGGGTATATTACCGCTCTACCACTGAGCTATACCGCTGTCATTGACAGCAAGAGTAGGAATCGAACCTACGTCTGTCGATTAAAAGTCGAAGTAACCCATCTGCTCACCACTGTAAGATTTTTTATACTTGAATTGTATCTGTATCTTCAAAAACGTTGCTATTGCCTTCCAAGGAAGCAATGTACGTCAGGAAGTGTTCTGACCAGCCCGACACCTCAGCCGTCCATACGCCTTGGTAATTGATACCCCGGCTATGGGCCGACACATCCACAATGTAGTTGTGTGTACCAAAAGGAACAGGAACCCGATTGGTCGCATCACAGTCTTGCGAGTCAGAAATGGGTTGTGATTCAAAATGTATGATAGATTTTCAGTCTGACTACCAGTAGTTTATGTGTGTAATTGATCTTTTGTCTTCCCGTAGGGATCTTCGCACACAGACGATGGCCGCTGTATTTGCGCGAAGATCCCTGCGGGAAGACAAAAAAAAGGCGTTCAAACAGAAAGAAAGCTTTTTTACTCATCATACATTTTGAAACACAGCCAGCTTCCTTTCTGTTTGAACGCCTTTTTCCATCATACATTTTGAATCACAACCAAACAATTCCCTCCATTGAATTCAGAAAAGGTGTAAAACTGAAGATCTTCAATGCTACCCAGATTAATGCAACAGGAATTGATGTAAGCAAATAAGCAATGGTCAGCTAGTTTCTGTGCCTGCCATTGAGTTTACAGAGGAGGAATGGGAAGAAATAACATCTACTCTCAGACTACTAGACCAATGACAAAAACAACCATCATTGCGAGCTTGCGAAGCAATCCCATTGGCACAGGCTCGGTAAAAAGTATGTATCCAAAGGCTCGGTTTGTAGCCTCCCCCGAAAACGAGCCTTTCATCTTTGGGGATTGCTTCGCTCCGCTCGCAATGACGGCGATTTTTGCCAGTAGTCTGCATCTTATAATCAAGTAAATGACGGTTCTGGCAAACAAAAAAGGGTTATGAATTTCTTCATAACCCTTTGATTTTCAGAGCCTCCTGCCGGGATCGAACCAGCGACCTACTGATTACAAGTCAGTTGCTCTACCAGCTGAGCTAAGGAGGCACTTTTCTTTTTACAGCGGCTTGACATACTGCCTTACCGATTTTGTGAGTGCAAAAGTAGTACTCTAATCAATATATGTCAACTAAAATTTGAAAATATTTTAAAAAAAATTTTAATTCACACATATACCGCTGAAAATCAAGCTCTTACATCTCATTAAAAAGTTTTGCTTGCTGTTTAAGTTGTTTGAGTTCTTTTTCAGCTGCTTCTATTTTAGTCGTAAACTCTTTTCGCAGGGCATCGGCATTTTTGGAATGTCCAAAGAATTCCAGGTTGTTACGCCACAGGGCTATGTCGTTTTCGAGATGGGCAATCTTCCGACGCAAGCTTTGTTCTTTCTTCTGTAGGTCACGGGCTACATGCGGATTATTTTTAGACACGCGTAGCTCTGACGAGAGGATCATCTTGGCCCGGTCGTGGTCTGATAGCTCTGGAGTCTTCTCTAAGAAGGCTTTAATGGCATCTGCGTAACGTTTACGGATAGAGTCAATGTTCTTGCGGGGAACAAAGCCAATTTGTTCGTATTCGTTGCGTAGTACTTCAAAGGCTTCCATGTCTTCGCTTTTGTCGGCGGCCATTTTCTCAATTTTAGCACAAATCTCCGACTTAAGGACTAAGTTCTGTTCAAACTCCCGTTCAGTCTGGTTGCGTTGGTTTCGGCGGCGGTCAAAGAAGGTGTCGCAAGCTTGCTTGAACCGTTCAAAGATTGCATCGCGGAATTTTTCTGGCACAGGTCCGATTTCTTTCCACTTGTGTTGCAATTCTTTGATAGTTTCGGCAGTCTGGTCAAAGTTTTCGCTGGTTTGCATGGCTTCTGCCTGCTCACAGAGTTCGGCTTTCTGCTTCAGGTTGTTTTCACGGAAAGCTTCCAGTTGGCGGAAAAACTCATTTTTATGATGGAAAAACTGCTTGAAGGCAGACCAAAACCGTTTGTTGATTTCTTTGGCTTTTTCACGGGGAAGTAGACCAATGCCATCCCAACGTTTTTGTAATTCTAAGATCTCTTTGGTCTTTTCATTCCACTCAGAAATTTTATCTGACTGGAATGCCAAATATTCTTCTACATGGGTACACAAGACTTGTTTAGCAGCTACATTTTGCTCCATGTGGCTGCGAATCTCATCAAGCTGTACTTTGCGTTTTTCATATACTACATCTGAGGCAGCCTTGAATCGTTGCCAGATGTGGTCTTGCTCGTCACGAGGTACTGGACCGATGTGTTTGAATTCTTCGTGCAGGTCGTTGAGGTCTTTAATCAAGCTTCCAGATACTTCCTGTTCGGCTAGTTTCTCAGCCTTTTCACAGAGTTCAAGTTTGGCTTCTAGGTTACGTTTCCGATCCAGTTCTTTGAGTTCGAAATAGATGCTCCGGTTGCTATAAAACCTTTCCATGAGGGCATTATAACTAGCCCAGAGTTCTTGGTTACGAGCAGCAGGTACTGGACCGATCGTTTTCCATTCTTTCTGAAGTTTTTTTAGTTCTACAATACTGGCATGACTCTCTTCACTGTCTACCAGTTGGCGAAGTCTTTCAAGGATCGTTTCTTTGGCCTGCTGGTTTTGTTCTTTGCTGCGTTCCTGGTCTTGAATCTGTTTAGTCTTTTTCTCTTTCAGCTGTCGGCACAGGTTTTCAAACCGTTGGGTGAGTCCGTCATATTTATACTCAAAATCACCTTCTTCGCTTCCATTGGCAATAAATTTCTCCAATGCTAGCACCCGCTCGGCTTCTTTCATTTCATCGAATATCGGCTTGGCATGACGTATCACTTCGTCTATCAGCTTCACATCCTGTCCGGCTAAAGCATCTTCTGCTAGTTTCACAAAGTCCTTTTTTGTAAAGCTAGCATAATCTGTATGAGCTTCTTCAGACACTTCATGATCATGATCAAGTGCCAACGTTTCCGTGTGGCTCTTATCTAATTCTTCATTGTCCGCATGTACGTGTTCCGTATTCATTAGTACTAAAAGTTCAGGCTTAGGTCAAGGTATATATACAAAGTTACTAAAAAACTCTTCCTATCAAATTAAAACCCCTCATATCCTACGAAAAATATTCATTTTCCAGCTATAGTAACGCAAAGGTGCTTTTTTTTTGAAGAAATGAAAGTTTTTTTTAAAAATTCCATTGCCTGGCATCAAAACTCTCTCATTTACAATCTATTACATCTTATATTCTTTTAGTTTCCATACCCCTACTATACCTACATTTGGCCTTTAAAAAAGGCATTCTGGTGACCTATTCTCTGAAAACATCTCTAAAAATTTGGATAAAAATGCCTACGTTTGGGTCGCTGAACGCCTCAATGTCCAGCTTATCTATCTACCGTACTTATCTATAGTTATCACCCATGCATGTATCTCTGGCTGATATTCGTAAAGAATACACATTAAAAGTCTTGGACGGCAGCACCACAGCTGTACATCCCTGGGAACAGTTTAATCAATGGTTTACAGAGGCCATGGAATCCCAGATTGTAGAACCTACTGCCATGCATCTGGCAACGGTTTCTGCCCAAGGAAATCCTTCTGGACGTATTGTGCTCCTGAAAGGTCTGGATCCAACTGGATTTGTCTTTTATACCAATTATGACAGTCGCAAAGGGCAGGATCTACTCTCCAACAACCTGGCCTGTCTCACTTTCTTCTGGCCGGAGTTGGAACGGCAGGTACGCATCGAAGGAAGGGTAGAAAAAGTATCTGCCGCCGAATCTGATGCCTATTTTCAAAGTCGCCCACGTGGCAGTCAGATTGGGGCTTGGGTTTCGCACCAGAGTGAGGTGATTGCCGACCGAAGTGTATTGGAACAAATGCAGGCTGAGCTGGAGAAAAAATATGGTGAAGAAATGCCTATTCCACGTCCGCCGCATTGGGGAGGATACCGGGTCGTTCCATCGCAGCTAGAGTTCTGGCAAGGTCGCCCCAGTCGCTTGCATGATCGTATCGTATACACGTTACAAGCCGATAAATCCTGGCTCAAACAACGCCTGGCACCTTGATTCATGATTGTGAGCCTGTAAAAAAGTCTCTCTCCATAGGCTTAGCACAGGACTATGAGCCAACAAAGCCGAGCCTGTAATCTCAGGAGATTGCTTCGCTCCGCTCGCAATGACGGCGGTTTTTGCCATTTGCCCAATAGTCTGAGGTAGTTTATTTCTAATCAATAGGACTTACGCAACATACACAGGTTTCACAGGGCTATACCCTGTGCTAACAGATTACGCCCCTTCAGGGCTTGACGTAGAGTCGTTTGCGTAAGTCCTAATCAATAGACTACATAAAATACAACCCCAACATCCTATTAATTTTAATCTGTATGAAAGAAGTCTATGAGCTTCTAATCCCATTCCATATTTTCGCCTTCCTTATCAACTAATTCGTAGAGCATGGTTTCATTTTCCACTAAATCCTTAATAATCTCTACCAGTTTGTCGGCTTTTTTGTCATTTTCCGGCGTTTGCTTGTAATAGGCCACATACATGCCTGCTTCTGGATCATTGCCCATTCCATCCAGTATGTCTGGATGATGTGCGGCCAGGTAATAGTTAAGTACCACTTCCCAGTTATATCCATTCATATAAGCCAGTTCATGTATCTGGTTCATCTTTTCTCCGATCTGTATGATTGTATCCTGTTCAATATAAAAACAGACCGATAAGCTACCAGACTCTTCATGGATGATTTTTTTTACGTAGTCTTTCATAAGGCAATCGGGGATAGATAGGTGACACCCTTATTTTTTATTTTTGCCCAAATACAACATATGCCACACCAACAGCTTGATTTTCAGTTCAATCATCTGTCTGTGCGGCATATGGTACTCACTTGTCTGGTTGCCTTATACGGTGGCAGGTTTCAGAACATTTTCCATCAGGTATTCAGCAATCTGCACGGCATTGGTGGCAGCACCTTTGCGTAGGTTATCTGCGACAATCCACATATTCAGGGTTTTAGGCTGACTTTCATCCCGACGGATACGACCTACAAACACCTCGTCTTTGCCATGTGCATCTTTTGGCATGGGGTATTTGAAATTGGCCACATCGTCTACGACTACTATTCCTGGCGCATTTTGCAGAAGTTCAAAAACATCTTTCAGTTCGTATTCATGGGCAAACTCAATGTTGACAGACTCTGAGTGGCCGCCCATCACAGGTATACGAACCGTAGTAGCCGTTACCTGAATGCTGTCATCACCCATGATTTTTTTGGTCTCGTTGACCATCTTCATTTCTTCTTTGGTATAGCCATTGTCCAGAAATACATCAATGTGTGGCAATACGTTCAGGTCAATGGTATGTGGATATACCATCGGTACATCTGTGGCACCGGCACGTTCGGCCAATAGCTGATCTACCGCCTTTTTACCTGTACCTGTTACCGACTGATAGGTGGAAACAACGACCCGTTTAATGGTATATTTCTCATGCAGCGGTTGTAAAGCTACCACCATCTGTATGGTAGAACAATTGGGATTGGCAATAATCTTATCCTCGGCTGTGAGGGTATGGGCATTGACTTCTGGTACGATCAATTTTTTGGTTGGATCCATACGCCAGGCCGAGGAGTTGTCAATGACAACTGTACCCACTTCGGCAAACTTAGGTGCCAAAGCCAAGGAAGTAGAACCGCCAGCCGAAAACAGGGCAATGTCTGGGCGTTTGGCGATAGCATCTGCTACACTTACTACCTTAAACTTCTTTCCCTTGAATTCAATTTCCTTTCCGATAGAATTCTCGGAAGCGGTTGGAATTAATTCAGTGACAGGGAAATTTCTCTCCGCCAGAACTTTAAGCATTTCGCCACCCACAAGCCCGGTGGCTCCTACAACGGCTACTTTCATGAAAAATAAGAGATTTGGTGAAAAATAAACAAACTATACTTTTTTGGGCTACAAAAGTACGGATTGCTTTACAAAAAGAGAATTTTTTTGCATATATTCTTTCAAGCAAATCTGTAGAACCGCAACAGGTGTTGTTAGACATAGCGTTTGGGTAGTTTCCTGCTTCAAAAAAGCACATTTAATACGCCGTTTAATAGCTTAATTTCAGTTGATTGGGAGTATCTGAATATGATTCACGCAAGAGATTCCTTAAAAAACCGCATTTTAAACTTTCCAAACTTTATGTGTAACAATACCTATTATGGCTCTACATACCTAAAAAAATATTCCTCACATTCCGTTCTTTTTACAGAATTTCTTTCTTACTTTTGATAAGTTTTTTTTTTAAGTTCTATTCTTAAGAAGCTATTTTCGTTCATTTTATGAAAGAGAAAACAAAAAGTCTTTTTGTAGCTCACAATAATGAACGTACATAGCTACTCATCCATACTCGCCTGATTGATGGGCATTTTTTTAGTTGATTTTTTATTTATACTACCTTACAGACATCATTCTTATGAACTCACTCAACTGGATTGATTTTTTGCTGGCTGCCGGACTGGTGCAGGGGCTGTTTCTGGCATTTTTGCTTCCGCATAAAATGCCCGCACAAAAAGCATCTAATTTAATACTATCCGTACTACTGGTTGTTGCCTCAGTAACGATACTTTTATTCATAAACCTCCGCACTCAGTCACAGATACCTCCACAAAGCTATATTTTGATGGATACAACGGCCTTTTTGTACGGGCCACTGCTCTATCTGTATCTGAAAAAATTACTCTTTCCTACCGATCCTGATTCATTCTGGCAAGTGGTGCACTTTCTACCTTTTCTGCTTCATTTCGCCTATTTTCTAGGAGCTTTTCGTTATACAAGTACAACGTTTATCACACTCGTATGGTCAGGTGCTTTTCGTCCGGAATGGGCGGTTATACTAACATTTCTGGTCAGTCTGCTGGTCATGTATTGGGTAGCTTCTTTGCGTTTAGTACTACGGTTTAAAAGGCAAGAGAAAAAGGTTCTTTCTTTCCAGCACAATCTTCGCTATGTGTCTATATTCCTAGGAGCCGCTGCCGCAAGCTATGTCATTGGTCTGATTTTCACATTGGACTTCCTTTTCGGCATCCAGATTTTTTCGTTTACCGATACTTATCTGGGTTGGGTTATGATTCCGTTTCTGATTTATTTTATTTCATACTTCGCCATTCGTCAACCCGAAGGGTTGTACATTACCTATAAGGAAGAAGAATATTTTCCTTTAGAGGAAACACCTTCTGTATCAACCATTTCTATAGAAAAAACGGATACCAAGGTAGAAGAATCTCCTATTGAAGAAAAAAAATCCCTGGCTCGGCTAACAACCGATCAGATGCGGCTGTATGTACACCACCTGGAAGAATTTATGCGCCAAGACAAGCCTTACTTAAATCCAACTCTTTCACTACAGGATCTGGCTCAACAACTGCAACTGCATAGTACCAAACTTTCTTGGCTCATCAATGAACATTACCAATGCAATTTTTATGACTATGTAAATATGTATCGACTAGAGGAATTTCTAGAAAAAATTCAGGCCAGACACCACGAAAAACATACCTTGTTGGCTATTGCGTATGACGTGGGTTTTAACTCTAAAACTACCTTTAACAAGTCGTTCAAGAAAGCCATGCAATGTACCCCTAGTGAATATGTCCAGAAAATAAATATTACCAAGTCTGTGGCCTGAAACTAGTCAATTTTTCAACTACACAGCATTACTGTATACACCTATGGTACGTATGCATGTATACGTACCATAGGTCATAAACCTTTTCTTCTTTTTTGCCGCATACAGGTGTCTAAAAAATACCTTTTCAGACACCTGTATGCGGCTTTGTAACATCCATTGGTTCGCCTGCATACAGACAGGCGGTTAACTGTGTAGACTTTTTTAGTATTGAATCTCCATTTAAGTCCATTAATACACATCTAACTGCTTATTTGTATGAAAAAAATGTATAGTTTCATCTGCTGTTTGTGGTTGACGGCCACCTTGGTTTCTTGTGGTTATTTTCACGAGGTAAAACCAGCCTATAGTGAACGAGTAAAAAAAGAGGTGAGTAAAGAAATAGCAGCCTTTCGTCAATCTGAAGAAGAAAAAAATGCCGAAACCCACAGAGCCTTGTATCTGTCAGACCAGTCGGCTCTTAATCTTGTCCTCAAACAATACGGCAATCCATTCATCGTCTCTCTGCCCAGAGATCAATGGATTGGCTTCTTTACCAGTTGGGACTATGCCTATTATCCAGTGTATACCAATCAGGTATTTTATGTAGGCAATGGGATGACCATCAACCACCATCCGTTTCAAGGCTATAAAAATGAAAAACCAGACATTTATGGAGAAGACTTGTTTACGTATGTACAAACGGCCAATGGTTGGAAACTGGTCAATGTAACGGCTACTATTGTTAATCCAGACGACACTACCAATTACAAATCCAAGGTGTGGGTTTCACAGAATCCAGCACAGGTACTAGTAGATGTAGAAAAAGGGGTTACAACAGCCAACTGGAAACTATTTTCGGCAGCTTTTCTGCAAGAGGGTGTGCCCTGCTTCCAGTTTACGGATGTATTTACGGAACCCTATGAGACCGGTAAACATTCAGCCAAATCTTTTTTTGATCTGCTAACTTCTGGCAACCGGGAAATGAACCTGCGACACACCAAAGTGACGATCCACGACCAACTCACTGCCCATGCGTCGGCAGACTACGTGATTCATGTGCAAGGAAAGGTTGAAACCAAAGGAGAAATGCTGGCCACTTTAGCAGCTACACCCAATGCCGGCTGGAAAATCACTTCTATGATGTACTCAGCTCAGTGATAGGTTGCGGTATCACTGGGCTTCACCCTGTGTTGACATATCCCGCCCCTTCAGGGCTAGTATTGGGGCAGGATATGTTAACGAGGTTTTCACTTCCCTTCTACCCTGCTGTTTTCACAAATTCGACACGGCGGTTATTGGCTTTGCCTTCAGCAGTGGTATTAGGCATTACGGGTTTAAAGGCTCGTTTTTCATCATTCATTTTAACACACAACCGAAGCTATTTTTCAACGATGAGTAAATAAAAAAAGGCTTTACTGGCTCATTTTAAAGGTTTGGCTTTGTCGCTAGTTGCTAACGACAGAGGTTTTGAATCAGTAGCAGGCATAATTATTTTAACTTGTAATAAAAACTCTCATTTTTCTTACACATATACAGATGGCTATTTATTGTAGCGTCCTTTGTCTACAGGTTTACTTCAGTAACATACACAGCTAACGAATCAGCACCAAAAGTTGAACAGAGGATAAAAGCTTGCAAGCTTTTTTTATGGAATGTGCCTATTGTAAGCTTACGCCATAAAACGTTTCCCAACAGAGAAAAGTGAACGTTTTACCTAAATTTTATCACTTTATTTTTACAATCCTACCTCTACAGCTGTAGCCTATGTGTCATAATACTTTAGAATACTACGCACGTACTATTCTAAAGTATTATAGCAACTGGCAATGCTATCCTGTTTTTATTTTTGGGATACTAATATATCATACTTACACCAAGGCTTACACACCACAACCAGTATATTTTGGACAAAAAATCAAAATCTTTTTTGGTGTTGCTTCGGTCATTAACTGGCATTCGGCAAAATGGAAGGCTTTTATTCAAAGATATCAATATTTCAAGAGTAATGATACTGTAATGAAGCCTCTAATACTTCCCGTTGGACTTTAACTCATACTTTTCAATTCATGAACTTTAACCGTTAAACAATTATTTAAAATGAAAAAAAGCTTTTTCTTTCCAACTTTAATTTTGTTAGCCTGCCTCATGTGGCAGTGTGGTAAAGATGGTGATGATATATCTGCGGCTCTATCACTCACAAGTTTCTCACCTGCCCGCGATACGGTAGATGCTTCTATTGTATTAACTGGAACAGGTTTTTCAGCCACAGCCAATGAAAACAAAGTAAAATTTAATGGCACATTAGCCGAAGTAACCAATGCTTCCGCAAACACCCTAACCGTAAAAGTTCCTTCAGGAGCTATCAAAGGCAAAATCACGGTAGAGGTAAACGACCAAACAGTTACTTCTACTGATGAGTTTACGATAACAGGTTGGCAGAAAAAAACAGATTTTGGCGGAGTAGCTCGTACAGGTGGTTCCGGGTTTATTCTCAATGATAAACTCTATTATGGCTTGGGTGTGAAAAGCTATGGAGGAGCAAATGTAACAGTAGCTGCCGACTTTTGGGAGTACACTCCTACAACTGACACTTGGGTAAAAAAAGCTAATCACCCCGCTATACCTGATGGTAGTTCTATTAGTACTAGTACCGTTACTTACGCTCATTTATCCTTTGCTATCAATGGAAAAGGCTATGTAGCGTTAGGTTCATTGCGTGCTGTTTGGGAATATGACCCCACCGCCAATACTTGGACTAAAAAGAATGAAAATCATCCACTTGGCACAACCAAAAGTCTGCAAGATGCTTTTGTTTTTGTAGTCAATGGCAAGGCATACATAGGAGGCGGTAATGATGGTAATACAAGACGTGAATTATATGAATATGACCCTGTAGCAAATACTTGGACTAAAAAAGAAGACTTTCCTAATACCAGTGGTATCTATCGTGCTCAAGGCTTTACTATAGGTACAAAAGGTTATGTAGGGGCTGGGGTTGTAAGCAGTGGTACTAATAAATTTTGGGAATATGACACTGTCACCAATACTTGGAAAGAAATTGCTGCCTATCCTGGAAGCAATGCGGCTGATGCGGTAGCCACTGCTCTCAATGGCAAGGGTTATGTGCGTATAGATGGTAAAATGTATGAGTACACGCCCAGTTCAAATACTTGGGCTACTAAAACCTATAAACCTAATTTTCGCCATGCAGTAGTTATGCCCATAGGTGAGCAAATATATTGGATAGGCGGTGGTGGTTTGACCAAAGATTTTTGGTCATACCTACCATAACTATTTCCCCCTTGCCTACCTGCACTGTAGGTAGGCAAGGTCTTCTTTCATCTTTCAATAAATCAATCTATGAAAAAACATATCCTTTTCTGCCTCCTTTTCAGCCTTGCCTGCCTTTTGTGGCAATGTGGTAAAGATGGTGATGATATATCTGCGGCACTATCACTCACAAGCTTCTCGCCTGCCCGTGACACTGTGGGAGCAACTGTAACCCTCATAGGCACAGGTTTTTCGACCACTACGAGCCAAAACATTGTAAAATTCAACAACACTGTAGCCCAAGTTAAGAATGCTTCTGCTACAAGCCTTACTGTAACAGTTCCTGATGGGGCTACTAAAGGCAAAATATCTGTAGAAGTAAGTGGTAAAACTGTTTCTTCGATTGACGACTTCACTGTAACAGGCTGGCAAAAAAGAGCTAACTTTGGAGGACCAGCATCTACAAATGGCTCAGGCTTTGTATTAAATGGAAAAATCTATTACGGCTTAGGTATCACAGGTTTTGCCGGTGCAAACGTAATCGGAACAGGCGAATTTTGGGAATATGACCCCGCTACCAATGTCTGGACACAAAAAGCTAATTTTACTGGCAATGGCATTAGCGGCGGTGGAACAACCTCAACTCCGGTATCTTTCGCTATTAATGGAAAAGGCTATGTAGCATTAGGTTCTATGCGAGCCGTTTGGGAATATGACCCTACAGCCAATACTTGGACTAAGAAAAACCAAAATCATCCACTTGGCACAACTACAAGTTTGCAAGGTGCTTTTGCTTTTGTAGTCAATGGCAAAGCATACATAGGAGGCGGTAATGATGGTAATGCAAGACGTGAATTGTATGAATATGACCCTGTGGCAAATACTTGGACTAAAAAAGAAGACTTTCCTAACACCAATGGTATCTATCGTACACAGGCTTTTGCCATTGGTACTAAAGGCTATGTAGGGGCAGGAGTTGTAGGAGGTGGCACCAATAAATTTTGGGAATATGACACTGCTACCAATACTTGGAAAGAGGTTGCTGCCTATCCCGGAGACAGTGCGGCTGATGCTACTGCCACATCCTTAAACGGCAAAGGATATGTGCGTATAGATGGTAAAATGTATGAATACAATCCCATGACCAACACTTGGGCTACCAAAACATACAAGCCACAATTTTGGCAAGCTATGGCTTTGACAATAGGTGAGCAAATTTATTGGGTAGGAGGACGCGGCAATTTGACCAAAGATTTCTGGTCATACATACCATAAATGTTTTTTACCTTGCCTGCCTGCACTGTAGGTAGGCAAGGTCTTCTTTCATCTTTCAATAAATCAATCTATGAAAAAACATATCCTTTTCTGTCTTCTTTTCAGCCTTGCCTGCCTTTTGTGGCAGTGTGGTAAAAATGAAGCCGTTACGCCTCCTGATAACACCACGCCTCTCGCAGATGTGTACGTTACAGGATACTATCACAATGGTACTAAAGGCGTAGTAGGTTATTGGAAAAATGGCCTTGCCAACGAATTGTCTAATGGCTCAAATACTACTGGTATTGTTGTTAGTGGTAGTGATGTGCATATAGCAGGCTACGAATATGTGACTACTTCAAATCGTGATTTTGCCAAATATTGGAAAAATGGGGCAGTTACGACTTTACCATCTAACTCCAATGGCTCAAGAGCAAACTCCCTATTCGTAAATGGCAGTGATGTTTATGTGGCAGGATATGAAGTAATCATAAACAACAAAGCCGCCCGATATTGGAAAAATGGGGTAGGTACAAATATTACCAGTAATACGTCTGATGCAGAAGCATCTGCTATTTATGTCAGTGGCAATGATATTCATGTGGTAGGAAAGGAAAACAACGCTGGCAAATATTGGAAAAATGGTACAGCCGTAACCGTAGGAGGCGCAAATGCAAAATACCAAAGTATTTTTGTGAGTGGCAATGATGTATATATCGCAGGTTATGAATACAATGGTTCTAAAACTGTAGCTAAATACTGGAAAAATGGGGTAGCGACAAGCCTAACTACAGGAACACAAGATGGTTATGCCACTTCTATTACCGTAGTAGGTACTGATGTGTACGTGGTAGGTTATGAATATAATGGCACAAGGAATGTAGCCAAATATTGGAAAAATGGTGTAACTACTGATTTATCTGATGGCACCAAAAATACATACGCCAATGCTATAACTGTAGATGGTGCAGATGTTCACATTGCAGGGCGTGAGTATAATGGTAGTTCAGATGTAGCCAAATATTGGAAAAATGGTGTGGTTACTACGCTTAGTTCAGGAACAGCAGGCAACGCATCAGCAAATGGCATCTTTGTGAAATAATACCATTCCGATTCAAAGAACAAAATCTTGCCTGCACTGTAGGTAGGCAAGATTATCTTTCAACTTTCAATAATCACTCTTTAATAAATCAACAAGTGAAAAAACATATCCTTTTCTGTCTTCTTTTCAGCCTTGCCTGCCTCATGTGGCAGTGTGGTAAAGATGGTGATGATATATCTGCGGCACTATCACTCACAAGCTTCTCGCCTGCCCGTGACACTGTGGGAGCAACTGTAACCCTCGTAGGCACAGGTTTTTCGACCACTGCGAGCCAAAACATTGTAAAATTCAACAACACTGTAGCCCAAGTTAAGAATGCTTCTGCTACAAGCCTTACTGTAACAGTTCCTGATGGTGCTACTAAAGGCAAAATATCTGTAGAAGTAAGTGGTAAAACTGTTTCTTCTACAGATGATTTCGTTGTAATGGGTTGGTTACAAAAACCAGACTTTGGTGGAGCGGCACGCATCAATGGTTCTGGTTTTGTTTTGAATGGAAAAATCTACTATGGTTTAGGTGTCAAAGGTTTTGCAGGGGCGAATGTATTGGGCGGAGGCGATTTTTGGGAATATGACCCTACTACCAATGCTTGGACACAAAAAGCTAATCACCCTGCCATAAATGATGGCGCAGGAAGTGGTATAGAGTCTAAACCGGTATCTTTTGCTATCAATGAAAAAGGCTATGTGGCATTGGGTTCATTGCGTGCTGTTTGGGAATATGACCCTACGGCAAATACTTGGACAAAGAAAAATACGAATCACCCACTTGGTACTACTAGTAGTTTGCATGCTGCTGTTGCTTTTGTGGTCAATGGTAAAGCATATATATGTGGAGGAGATGGTAGTACAAGTCGTCGTGATTTATATGAATATGACCCTGTGGCGAATACTTGGACTAAAAAAGCAGACTTTCCTAATACCAATGGTATCTATCGTGCTCAAGGCTTTGCTATAGGTACTAAAGGTTATGTAGGGGCGGGCGTTGTAAGCAGTGGCACTAATAAATTTTGGGAATATGACACTGTTACCAATACTTGGAAAGAGGTTGCGGCCTACCCTGGAGGCAATGCGTCTGATGCTACAACAACCACGCTCAATGGCAAAGGCTATGTGCGTATAAATAGTAGCCTATATGAATACAACCCTACCACTAACACTTGGGCTACCAAAATATACAAACCTACTGTTTCGCATGCGATGGCTTTTACGGTAGGTGAGCAAATTTATTGGGTAGGAGGACTCGGTGATTTGACCAAAGATTTTTGGTCATACATGCCCTAGTTCCAACCTATCATGTCTTTTTCCTTGTCTACCTGTACAACTAGTGCAACTAGCAAGTAAAATGTGGTCAGGCAGCATCCAAAGTCGCTGCCTGATACACAAAAGGCTGTGTTTGGTACAACAAACAACCCAGATGCTTTTATCTCCACTATTACTGTCTCGAATTGTGCTGCTTTGGGCAATGACATCAGTGCAAAAAGCAGCACAATCGTAGAGCACCATCCACCAGCCCACAAAATAGGTAGACCAATCGGCCACTTCAAAGTTAAAGACTTTCAACCATTTTCTAGCTCACTATCAACCTATTACAAACAAAACCCCGCTCGGTAAAAGCAGGGTTTGCATGAAAAAGACTTAGTTTTGCGGTAAGTCATCATCTGTTACTTGTCCATAAAACATGATTCGGCGGGGGCGACGACGGACAAGGCCTGTCTCATCGGGGTCAGCAGAGGGTTCGGTAGGAATGGCGATGTCTTTGAGCAAATCTCCTTCTTCCCACCGTTTAAGGGTAAACAAGCCTTCGTAGTTCTTCTGCTGCCAGTCTGGATAGGCTTCCCAGTTGCGACTCACATTAACGGCATGTTCGGCCACTTTGAGTTCTTCTTCCCATTGCCCATTGGGCTGTTTGCTACGAGTGAAAATACTTAATTCTCCTTCAGGGGTAAACTTGTACATACCTTCTAAATCGTAGTTTTGGTAGTTTACAGATTTTTCATTACCATCTGGGTACCGCCAGAATTCTAGTTCATATAAAAACAATTGGGATTCATACCTATCAAAACAATACCGCATGTAGGTACGGTAATATTCATCAAGAAATTCTACGTAGCAACTTCCTTCATCAAAATTGGCCCATGCATATGGCTCTTCGGTCTCCGAATCTATAGCTGTGACCACATGCCAAAGCTGATTAGCATCAGCATATTCAACCCAAGATTCAAGAGATATAGAGTATTTTTTCAGTTCTTCTGCATCTATCTCCTCTTCATATGAATTTGAGAGGTAATACAATGTAACTTCTTCACTTGCCACTTTTTTAGTGCCATTGTACCAATAATTAAATAAAAATTTCAGATTTTCCATTCGTCAATAATATAGTTTTAGGGCAAACGCGTGAGCAAAATTTTCACTATTTTTTAGATATTCCGTCAAAATTTTTGTTGGCAGGCTTTTTATAACTGTCTGATAATTTCCAAAAATAAAGCCTGATCTTGGTTATACACCAAAGAAAATTTCATCACGCGTTTGCCCTAATCTAGTTTAGTGTTTTACCATATTTTCAGCATCTCATCTGTAATGTGATCCAGTTCCCGAATTTTTACTTTCTTTTTTGCGCATGCTCCAATACTTCTTTTGGGATAGGAGTCTTTTGTTTAGGAACTTCCAAAATATAATCTCCTTGTAGTGTCTTACTCCCAGCCCGTTCTGAGTTGGCGACTTTGCGTTTTTTTCTGTATTTTTTATCAATCTCATCAATATATTTTTTGGCGTTATCTAGCGTCGTTTCGGCAAATTGAGTAGCTTTGCGGGAAATGATTTCCTTGTTAGGAATGTAGCCATCATACATTTTGAAACACAGCCCAAAATGAAATTAGTCTGGACTTTGGGTATCCTCGGAAGAAATTATTTTTTAGCCATCTCTTTTTTGATCCGAACAAAGGTTTGTTCGTTTATCCAACCCTGGGCAATGGCATGTTGTGCAGCAGTCTCAGTGTCAGGTACTAGCAACATAGGAATGTGGTTTTCTTGTATTTTCTCGATCAGTTGCAGAACTGAAGCATCACGACGGTCTTTGGTCACGTCCCGGATATAGATAGCTTGTATGCGGTTGGGGTAGGCATTGATGACCTGTGTGTAGATTTCTGGATCCTGCTGGCCACTGTCACCGATCAGAATAAAGGGCAAGCTGGGATACATCTGCATAATAGAGTGAATCTGCTGCAATTTATGGCCTTCATGCCCTCCTACCCGATTGGCACGACTCAGACCATAGTCGCGGAGCATGAGTGGCCCTGCCGGAATATGTCGCAGTTTCAGAAATTCGACGAGCACATCATACAGGTTCCATGGGCTGCTGGACACATAAAAAATAGGATTGAAGGTAGCTGGCTGTATGCCTTCTTGTAAAGCCTGATAAAAAGCCGATACTCCTTCAAAGGAAAGTCGCCTGTGTACACTTCGTAAGAAAGCCAGACCAATCATTTTCAGTGGCTTTTTCACTTCCGAAATCAGTATGGTATCATCTATATCCGAGATGATACCATACTGTGCGGTAGCTGGCAAAACCAGAACTTCTGCGGTAGCCGTCACAGGGGCAGGTGTTGGGGGTTTCACCAGTTTCAGGATAGGTTGCTGCCAGATCATGGTCGAATCTGACAGCTTAGGCATGTGTGCCAGCTGAAACGTAAAATACCCATCTGAATCAGTGGTAGCCACAGACACACTTTCTCCCCACTGAAGTTCGACCTCCACACCTGGCAGCTCATCAGTTACAAACCGACGATAGGTGTTGAGCAGGTTTTTCCATTTAGATTCCCTGAGATAGGTTTTAATAGAATGCGGGTTACGAATCACCCTTCCTTTCAGAAATAGCTGTTTTCCATTGCTAAAACCCCGATAGGGCACAATCCAAACGCCTTGTTGCCGCCCCAACCACACATCTACCCGCCGCTGAATTCGGGAAGTCAAGGACGTAAAGAGACTTTTCAGAAAAGACAACATATAGGGTTAACAATAAAGCAGTGGTTGAATGTCGGGTTCTAAATGAATGCTAAATAATCATTTATTTTAAAAATTGCATGATATATAACTGTGTTTGAAAATGTATGATGGAACGTTTCTCTTTGACACACAATCCGTTTTTCTATGCTGGACTTTTTCCTAAAGTCCAGCATAGACCCAAGCTTGTCTTTTTTCTACTTGTCCTGCTTTTTGACAGTTTTTGCAGTTTTAGCTGCTGGACTGACAATGCAGAGAAAAACCCCATGTGCCGGAATACCTACCGTCAGGTTGTTGGGTTTTATGCCCAGATTGGTCTGTCTCCATACATCCCGTACAGCACAAGAAGCGGGCAACTGGGCAGATTGCCAGTTTAGGGTTGTGGTTTGAAACTTTTTGTTCAGATTAAAAATACCAATGGCTTTTTTTCCGTCGGAAAGTTCTTTGACCCAGACCTGTATACTGTCGGCATTCGTTACGAGTCGGGCTTGTTTGCCAGCTACATCCTGATCAATGGCAATCACTTCGTCATTGGTGAGTAGGTTCAGGGTAAAGGGGTCTAGTTTAGCCAAGTCACAACCGAGCAGCAGTGGGGCACTGAGCAAACTCCATAGACTCATGTGGGTATATTGTTCGTCAGGTGTCAGGCGGGTGGGATGCAGGTTTTCGCCCCAGCCTACCATACCAACAATGAGCATATCTGGATCATTCCAGTGGCCTGGTTTGGCATAAGTGGCCATTTTATCCTGACTGAAACCAATCTGATACAGACTTTCCCAAGTATCTGTAATATCTTCGGTAGTTCGCCAGGAGTTACCATTCATAGCCTCCCCCCATTTCCACACTTCCTTGTCGCCATACTGGCAGATACTGTACAGAATGTCGCGGTTTTGACTGGCCAGGGCATCCCGCATGATTTGATACGGCTTCTGATGGTCTGCCAGGGTTCGTTCTTTGGGCATGATGCTGTAGTAACTACACAGGTCGTATTTTAGATAGTCTACCCCCCATGAAACATAGGTCTGGGCATCTTGTACTTCATGCTGATACGACCCCAGGTATCCTCCACAAGTTTGTGGGCCGGGAGAAGAATACATGCCAAATTTTAGGCCATTGTTATGCAGGTAGTTGCCCAAGGCTTTCATGTCTGGAAACTTTTCATTAGGTACAATGCTTCCATCTTCGGCACGTTTGGGAGCTTCCCAGCCATCATCAACGTTGATGTAGCTCCAGCCGTGGTTAACCAGTCCTTTGTCTAGCAGGGCTTGGGCACTACTCCGTACCTTGGCATCACTCACACTCAGGCCCCAGCAGTTCCAGCTATTCCAGCCCATTTGAGGGGTCAGAGCTATGGTTGTTCCAACTTTGAGTATCAGTGTTTTTTCAGCCTTTCCCAAAGCATTTTTCACCACAATCTGAAGCGGATAGTCGCCTGCTTTTGCCATACTTCCCGTCAGTATACCTTTCTGGGCATCCAACTGTATGCCTTCAGGCAGATTTTTAACAGCATAGGTTAACGGACTTTTTCCAGTAGCAGGAATTTTATAGAGCAATGGATGAGAAGGTTGGACTCCGTATACACCAGGCGTATTCAGTCTGGGTTTGTCTGCAACCGGAGGAGTCAGTATATAGGGCAATATAATAGACTGTTTTAAAGTAATACCAGAAGCTATCTCTTTAAACAAAGTCCTTAGTTCGATACCCGGCCGATGTGGCAACCGGATGGTTATTTTCTTTTTTTCCAGGGGAGATAATTGCACAGACATTGTTTTTTCTTCTACCTGCTTTCCAAGGGCTACATCATCAATCACATACTGAAAGCTGCCCTGTACAGTGGTACGGTACTGGTTGGAAAGCGTAACCGTTGCTTGTACTTCATTTCTAGAATGGTATACTATGTCTTTGTTATTCAGCTCAATATGTACGCCATTGATCTTTTCCAGCATATCTACATAAGGCTGCCCCATAAAAATACCTCCCGAACCTGTATGGTCATAGACACGCACGGCAATCACATTGTCTTTGTCCCAGTAGATAGCCGGATTGGTAGCAGCTACGTTATACTCACGCACAGCAGGCCATTTACTCACATAGCCTCCGGGTTCATCAGGAAACGACCCAATATGGCCAATTTTAACACCATTCAGATAGGTATCATCTACATCATTGACATGGGCCAGAAAAATACGCAGGCTATCTTTCCAAACATTTTTTTCCTTCAACGAAGATGGAATCGTGACATGAATGCGATACCAAGCATAGCCATGATATTTTGGATGTCCTTGGCTCTGCCAAACCTTACCCAGTTTCTGGGTTTCCCAGTCTTTATCATCAAAACTTGGGTCTTTCCAAGCTATTTCATCTCCTGTCTTGAAACGGGCTTCAGATAAAACCAGATGACCTGCATTCTGAGCTTGACACCACACACAGGAAAAACAAAGTAACAGCACACACAAAGGTTTGTAATACATAGGTATTATTTTTAGTTGGTTGATAAGTGGATCATACTTTAGCCCCAAAACAGCGTCTAAAGAAATACAATTTCCCCGCTAAACTATTAAAGAAAAAGGCATAGTTGGTATTTTTTTCGGAAACTTTTTGAAATTGCACCCATATATTCTGTTTTAAAGTATTATTACTATAGAATCAAATGGCCGACACTACCTCTATGCCACGCAATTTACCGTTTTCTTCTTTTTCTATGTCCCCTACAGGCCAGCGGTGGGTAATATCTGATATACATGGCTATGCACAAACTTTTCAGACACTGGTGCGTGAAAAAATAAAACTGACCCGCAACGACCAGCTTTTTTTACTGGGTGACTACATAGACCGAGGCCCTGACAGTGTAGGGGGGTGATTGATTATGTGCTGCATTTACAAGCTGAAGGATATCAGGTGGTAGCCCTGCGAGGAAATCACGAAGAGAATTTTATACAGATGCATGCAAACTACCACATAGGCATTCATCAGAAAGCCTTTTATCATGCCTTAGTAACCGAAAAGCTGCTTGAGCTGGTAGACAATGACTTCCAGCTCAAGCCAGCCTACGAAGCTTTTTTTCAGTCGCTGTTGTATTACCAGGAGTTAGACACGTTTTTTCTGGTACATGCTGGATTCCTGTTCAGCCACACAGGCACCCTGATTAACGATTATGATGCCATGCTTCGCATCCGGGGATTTAGACACAATCCGACTGGAAAAACAATCATACACGGCCATGAAGTGACCGACCTGACAGTCATTCAACAGGCTGTAGCTGACAGAAAATCAATTATTCCGCTTGACAATGGGTGCTACTATGCTCCCCATGTATATCATCTATTAAAAGGGGAAAATCAGTCACAGGTGGGCCATTTGTGTGCATTGAATCTGGATACGTTTGAGCTGGTGGTTCAGCCGAATGTAGGCTAAGACTACCTCTGAAATGGTACCAACCATTTCAGAGGCATTAATTACTTTTGAGTGGCAGGTATAAAACTAAGTGCCAGAGAGTTCATGCAATACCGTAGGCCCGTGGGCTTGGGGCCGTCTTCGAACACGTGTCCCAGATGCCCTCCACAACGGCTGCATTCAACCTCAACACGCACCATTCCAAGGGTTTGGTCTTTTACTTCTGTGACATTTTTAGGACTAATAGGCTGATAAAAACTAGGCCAGCCTGTACCAGATTCAAACTTGGTGGTGGATGAAAACAGTGGTAGCCCACATCCACCACACGTATAGATGCCTTTCTGCTTGTTTTTCAATAATTTACCTGTATAAGCTGTCTCTGTTTTCTCCTCTCGAAGTACCAGATATGCGTTGGGTGAAAGTCGTTTTTTCCACTCAGCTTCAGACAGATGCACTTTTCCAGAGGCATCTGGACGTAGCGGCGTTGGTGTAGAAACTGTTTGCTGGCTACTCGCCGACTCGCAACTACTCAGGGTAATGATCAGAAAAAAAATGCCCAGCATAGATTTCATGGTACGTTTCATAGGGGTTTTATTTGTTTGTGTATCAAAGAATAAGTACTTACTGGTATTTAATATTTCAGGGATGCATTGTCAAATGGTCTAAGAACAATCATTTTTCGGCTATTTAGAAGCTGTCGTTATTAATTTAGCATTTAAGCTTCGTATTCGCATTATTTTCAAGATCTATCGTTTATGTCTGACAAAAAAAGCACATGCGTTTCTCTATACTTTACATCCAACCCCAACTTCTTCTTTTTTCTAACCTACTGATTGGCAAAGATCTTTTATCTATACATGCTTTTTTGAGTATATAATCTGTAGAATTACCTATACAGAACATACACATCTTAGAAATTGAATAAAAATGACAGGCAATTTTCAGGGCTTTTGTGGAACTTTGCCTCACTACAACTATGAATACCTATGAAATGTGTGTTTCCATGCAAGTCCTGGGCTAAGATATACGGAATAGCATGGCTGATTGGATTTGGAGTAGCTCTACCAGCCGCTGCCCAAACCGCCTCAGCCCCCCAGGCAGACCTGATTTTTGTGGAAGAGGAAGCCCGTCCAAAGAATGGAATGGAAGAATTTTACAAGCATGTCCGGCAGCATATGCACTATCCAGATTCAGCCATGCAGGCAGGAATCAAAGGACGTGTATTTGTGCAGTTTGTGGTAGAGGCAGATGGCTCAATCTCAAACATTAAGGTGCTCCGTGGCATCGGAAAAGGGTGTGACGAAGAAGCCATTCGTCTGATCAAAACCTCGCCAAACTGGCAACCAGCTCGGTACAAAGGCAAAACTGTAGCCACAGAAGTTTCACTCCCGATACGGTTTGGAACGGAGATACCAAAATGAGCTTTGATACTTCCTCAATATCCCAACAACCGGGCAGCTTTGAGTAGTCCGGCAATGCTCAGCGAGTCTGTAATCTGGTTTTCCATCACCATTTCTACAGCTTCGCTGAGGTGTACTTTCCGAACAATCAGTTGTTCGGTTTCTTCAGGCTGACTTTCCCCAAAGGTAAGTTTCTGGGCCAAAAAGATAAATCCTTCTTCATTACAGACCGAGTTAGACGTATGGATGCGGCAGATCAGGCTCCAATCTTGGGCTTCCATTCCAGTTTCTTCTTTGAGTTCACGTTTAGCAGAGTCGAGTATATCCATGTGCAATGGGCCACCACCTTCTGGAATCTCCCACGAATATTCATTCAAGGCATAGCGGTATTGCCCCACCAGCCAGGTGTATCCTTCGTCGTCTACGGGTACTATTCCCAGGGCTTTATTCTTAAAATGTACCACGCCATAAATACCCTTGCCTCCATTGGGGTTAATGACCTGATTTTCTACAACATGTATCCAGGGATTTTCATACACATCACGCGACTGAAGGGTTTGCCAGGGGTTTTCCATGTGGTATACTAGGGGGTTAAGACTGAAACAGCCCCAAGTATACCACATTGGTAGGAAGATGCAAAAAAGGATGTGCAGACCAATGAAAAAAATATCCACAGAAGAAGCACAAAAAAATCTTAAATTCCTGAAGTCGCACTACCACATCTTCTAATATGTGGTAGTGAATGGATGCTGGAAAATCTATCCGAATCCATACAACAGGTTCTTGCTAGATCTGGGCTTTGTTACTGGCAGTGCAGATCCGCTGAATTTCTGGAGGCACAATCTTGGGTGATTGGTGCAAGCAGACAGAAACCAGATAAATCTATACCTGCCAGCTGGCTGCTATTGTTTTTCTCAATAATAGGATAATGGTCCTGAATAAGATAAAGGTCCTGTATAAAACTGGTCATTGTAGACAAAGCTGTCTCGGGTGTTTGTCAGTAAACCACTCACGGTTATGTCCATCTTTTTTTTGATATGCCGCCCTTTGGTACTGAGGTATAGCTCTTCTTGCATACTCCTGACTTCAATGCGAATTTGTTGTAACCGAGGCTCATATTTCGCTACCGAATGCAGCAACGACTGTTTGATGAATTCTTTGATGCGGTTACTGGAAGTCAGATTGTCAAAATCACTTCCCCATATGCTGCATCCCAGTGCTTCATCATACTGCATTTCCCCGAAAGCCGTTGTGATAATCAGGTGAATATGCTGTGCCACTGATTGGGCCACTGAGCACTTGGATGATTCTTCCTGCTTCAGGATTTTGTCCAGCCTGAGCGGAAGAGTGTAATATTCTGGTTGCATAGAGAGATAAATTGAGTAAAAATGTAACAGATAAGCTTTCTTACGTTCAAATGGAGTAATAGGTTTCAAAAAAATAACACACTAATATCTCTTTAATTTAGTCATTTGACTGCTAAAAACCTACATGATTCACCTTTTTCTCAGCCTATATTTCCTTGCTCAATATCTGTCCAAAAATTTTGAAAAACATTTCAACTTCCTGATAGTTAAGATATTATTCTTAAGAATATTTTCTAAAAATAGTCAAAAAAATTACCCTTGGCCAGGTGTATAAAACCACCTAAATTAACACCGAATATTACGCAAAAAAAGTATAAATTAATATGCCAACCTATGAAAAAATTAGGCTATATAAAAAAAAGGCGGGCACGATCTGTCTTGATCTTTTGCCCGCCACCAGAACAGTCTATGCTCTTTCCTGTCCTGCTCAGGTATGTTTAGGTCAGCTCCCGTAAGTACATTTGTATGGTATTTTCTAGCCCAAAATAGAGCGCATCACACACCAATGCATGTCCAATGGAAACTTCCAGCAGATTAGGCAGGTGTTGCTTGAGGTACCGTAGGTTGTTCAGATCCAAGTCGTGACCAGCATTCAGAGACAACCCGAATTCTGCTGCCACACGAGCTGCCTGTGCGTAGGGAAGCACCGCAGTTTCCCGATTGGCGGCATACTGAGTGGCGTAGCCTTCTGTATAGAGTTCAATGCGGTCTGTACCAATTTCTGCCGCTCCGGCCACCATCTTTTCCACTGGATCTACAAAAATGGAAGTCCGAATGCCATAACTTTTCAATTCGGCAATAATGTCCTGCAATTGGCTTCTGTACTGAATGGTATCCCAACCAAAGCTAGAGGTAATGGCATCAGGCGGATCCGGCACGAGGGTAGCCTGCGTAGGTCGTACCTGCTTTACCAGTTCCATATACCTGGCATCAGGATAGCCTTCTATATTAAATTCGGTAGTCACGATTGCTTTTAGATCCAGCACATCCTGGTAGCGAATATGCCGCTCGTCGGGGCGTGGATGTACGGTAATGCCTTGTGCCCCAAACCGTTCGCAGTCTTGTGCCACACATACCACATTCGGATTACTCCCTCCTCGTGCGTTACGAAGGGTAGCTATTTTATTGATATTAACCGAGAGTTTAGTCATAGTAAATACAGGTTTGTCTGGAAAGCAGCAAAGATACTTTCTCAAAATCGGATTGCAAAGGTTTTGAGCAAATCAGGCAACTCTGTTGCTCTTACAGAACTGTGGAGACATTCACGAAAGACCACAAGGATTATTCACTGATTTTCTTTCAGACGAATAGAAAAAATGACTTTTGCAGGAATCTATCCCAGTGACTTCGATGATCTTCCTCATTTTATCTTCACTTTCAGACACGTATTTTTACACAAACAAAACCCTAATCCTTATGGCCACGCAAGCAAAAAGTCCCAAAGTTCACGCAGAAAACCTACATTTTGAACATGTCCTATGGCTGAATCAACTTAGTTTCTACAAACAGGAACTGGGTCTCTTTCAGAAACGGCTGGAACAGGTTACCACTCACAACAATACGGCTGATTTTCTGCGGGAACTTAGTCACGTACAAAACCAGCTGACGATCCAGCAGGAACAGACAGACATTCATCTGCACACAATCAAGGAATCGGAACAGGAACTTGAAAAGATGCTTATTACCAACGTGATCCGCTATGAACATGGTCTGTTTGAAGACCATCCCAAAGAACGACAACAGATGGAAGTTTTTATACGGATTTATGAGGATTTCAAAAATGAACTCAATAGATTTCTCATCAAGTGGATGTAACACCGTTTTAAGTTAGACAGCTTCTAAGCAACGAGCCATGTGTCACTCGTTGCTTTTTCTTTTAAAACAAGGCAAAAGTTACCTTTGTACGCAGAATTTCAACATGTATGCAGAAAAGAGAAAAAGAATCCGTAAAATCGCAGAAATGATTGCATAACCTGACTGTATGTTTCGGAAACTTGTAGGAATTGTGACCTTTGCAGGGCTGTGTATGACAACAGTACTGGCACAGGAAAGTCCGGAGTCTGCTGCCCCCAAACGCCGACTGCTGGAAATTGGCATCAGTGCCAACGCCTATCGGGGCGATTTGGCTTCCAGCTATCAAAAATGGGCCTCAGCCTTTCAGGCTGGCATAAAACTGAACCATAGCCGCCGCCTGAGTGGGCATTTCGGATTGGCGATTGGAACAGTGACGGGGCAGAACCCAGCGTATGTATTTACAGGCCCAAGTGACGTTCCGCCAACGCCTAATCGGTATTTTCGCAGTACCTTCTTTTCCCTGAATTATGATTTACAAGTACACGTGTGGCGAACCAAACATTGGACGGCCTATGTAAGTCAGGGGGTTGGTTTTATGCGTTTCACAGCCCGTGATGACCAAAACAGGGACTTGCAGAGTAACCTAGCCACCCGCCCCACCGATGAAACGTACAGCAATGTATCTGTGGTATTTCCGACACAGGCAGGCCTGATGTATCTGTTGCCCAACGAATATGGCGTAGGTCTGCAAGCAGGTTGGCTCAATCCGATTACTGATTATCTGGATAATATCTCACAATGGGGAAACCGCAACAAAAAAGACAATGTTTTCTGGGTAAAATTTCTGTTTGTTGTACCATTGCCAGTAAATAAAAAGTGAGTGAGAAAGTATAGCTTTAGGCTTTTAAAGACCTGTCACTTCATTTCTTCTCACTCACTGCGTCAAACAGACCTCATTTTTTGTCAGATACCATTTAGGCGGTGTTTGAGTTCCTGTTTTCGATATCTTTGCAGACAATGGATCATGTCACGTTGCCATCGGTACTCAAACAGTACGTCTGCATCTTGTCTAAGAACTGCCTCAAAAGAAGCTTTTTGGGTCGCCGATAACCTTTCTAAAATGTATTCTTCCATAAGGTCATCATAAAACATGGGTTGTGGCATGAGTTATATATGATTAATTCGGGTTGTTGTGGTTTTTCAAAGGTTAATACGTTCATTAGAAAAAAAGTAAACGCCTGTGTCATAAATCTATTCATCTATTTATATAACCGACAAAAGGGATACAATTTACAGAAAAAAACACCTATTATTTTGCCCAGGAAGTCAGGTAAAAATCTCATTTTCAGTCTCGATATATCTAGAAAGAAATTCCACAGGCCGCACACACAAAGGGGCTACTGATTGGATCTGTACACCTCCTACTACAAGCAACCCAATAGACTATTTGATGGGATTAAGATGTAGGATAGGCAAAAAAATCTTTGTACAGCTTCCTTTTCATCCCGTTTGTCTGGTTCCGATCAGTTGCATTCGGGCTTCTGCTACTGAGTGTACAGGTAGTTGGCAAGTATAGCCATAACAGACATAAATCGTTGTTTTCCCTTGAACAGCAGGCCGATGGTTGAGCAGCGGCACATGACTGCTCGTGATTTCGTGCGGCACACCCAGCACAATTTTGTTGGGATAATACGTCTGTTCCAAAGCCTGTTGAAACGATTCTGCTTCCGGTCCAACAATGACAATCTCAGCGGTAGGCTGCACATAGGCAGTCAGCAGACAAGCCCAGTTGGAGAGGTATTGCACATCTTTCCGGATGAGTTTAGTCACTTTTCCTAGCATCCGGCTGGCTAGTTGGGTATGGTTGGGGTTGTTTGTAAGGAGACCGAGCAGGTAGAGGTTTTTAGCCATGGCCGAGTTGGATGCAGGAATCACATTATCGAACAATTCTTTCTTCCGAACCAGCAGTTTTTCACCCATCTGATCGGTAAAGAAAAACAGGTCTTCTTGCGGATCAAAAAAGTTTTCCATCACATACGTATTCAGTGATACAGCTTCGGCTATCCATTGGTCATCGGTATGGGCTTGGTATAAAGCCAGATAGGCATCTATGACAAAAGCATAGTCTTCCAGAAACCCTGTCAAACTGGCTTTTCCATTTTTATAGGTATGCCAAAGTTGAGCTCCATGGGTCATGGATTGTTTGAGAAAATGAGCATTTTTCAGGGCCAACTCCAAGAATCTAGGTTCGCCAAACACCCGATAGGCATCCACTAAACCTCTCAGCATCAAAGCATTCCAGGAACACAGAATTTTATCATCCAGTCCAGGTCGGATGCGTTGGCTACGGGCCTGTAGCAGTTTCTGGTGGGCATTGGTTAGGGTTTGTTGCCAAACATGTGCTGGAATATTTTTTTGTTGGGCAAAGATTTCAGGTCGTAGGGTGGTATGTAGGATGTTGTATCCATGTTCCCAGTTGCCCGCTTGGGTAATGCCATAGTAGTCTATGACCAAGGCAGCATCTGTTTCCAGAATGGCTTCAATTTCGGGTTGTGTCCAGACATAAAACTTTCCTTCTTCCCCTTCACTGTCTGCATCCAAAGCCGAATAAAACCCTCCTTCTGGCGACATCAGTTCACGGGCTACAAAGTCAATGGTCTGGTAGACTGTTCGTTTGTACAAGGGATCTTGGGTAGCGGCGTAGGCTTCACTGTATAAGCTTACGAGCTGTCCGTTGTCGTAGAGCATTTTTTCAAAATGCGGGGCAAACCATTCGGCATCCGTTGAGTAGCGGGCAAAGCCACCACCTGCCTGGTCATAAATACCCCCAAGAGCCATCCGATCTAGGGTGAGGTGGAGCTGTCGCAAGGCTGTTTCGTCTTGGGTAAGTTGCCAGTAGCGGAGCAGAAACAAGTAAATAGCAGGCATAGGAAACTTATTGCGTTCACGTCGCATGCCGCCTCGTTCGGTGTCAAACTGTCGAAGTAGGAACGGGTAAATTTCACTGAGAAGTTCAGGTGTATAGGTTGTTTGGATAGGTTCTAGCCCATATTTTTGGGTATCTGTCACTTGCAGATGGTTGGTAAAAGCTTCGGCAGATTCCTGAATCTGTTCGGGTTGTTGGGCATATCCAGTGGCTATCTGAGACAGAATCTGTGTCCAGTTTTGTGGAGGAAAATAGGTACCTCCATAAAAAGGTTTGGCATCAGAGGTCAGAAAGACATTGAGTGGCCAGCCACCTTGTAGTCCCATGGCCTGCAAGGCATCCATGTATACCGCATCCACATCTGGTCGTTCTTCCCGGTCTACTTTGATGCACACAAAATGCTGGTTCATCAACGTTGCAATGGCCTGATTTTCAAACGACTCGCGTTCCATGACATGGCACCAGTGGCAAGCCGAATACCCAATGCTGACAATGATGGGTTTGTTTTCGGTGCGAGCTTTAGTTAGGGCTTCTTCGCCCCAAGGATACCAGTCTACCGGATTCTGGGCATGCTGCAATAGATACGGACTACTTTCGTGAATCAAACGATTAGAATGTGAGGTATGAAGTGGTGCCATAGGCTGAAAAGTGGTTAGTCAGTTTGTCCTTACAAATATGCACAATTTGGCAGAGAAAAAATGAAAGTATGCAACATCAGTAATTGATACTGACAATAAGCCAGATGGTGTATTTTTTCTAAAAAGGTGCAAGAAGTATCTATTTTTGAAACAGTAGAAATTATTTACTCATGATAGCTTGTGTTAAATGGAAACATATTTCAGAACTTCATACCGATTTTAGTACAGATGTTCTCCAGAAAGCCTGTACCTTCTTACTCAGTTACTGATAAGAAGGGCTGTGGGGCTATCATACCCACTGGACAGCAGATACTCCAGAAAAGCTGGAAGAATTTATGGCTATGCATGTGCCAACCCATTGAATAACTGAACGGTCTACACACATTGACAACAACACTCTTTCAAAGTATAGTAACAGAATAAAAATCTCTCTTGATTATAAATCCTGAATAGTGGCCAATGGGGGCAAGTATCTTGTCCCCCATTCAACCTATAAAAATCTCCCTCCTCTTCCCCTTTTTTATCCTAAAAAAAACGACTACATTTGTCTGGATAAAAAATCTTCTTTCAGGTTACTGAATCAGACAAATGTGCTTGATACAGTATACTATGCGTTACTCAAACAATCTATATATTTATGCTGCCACATGTATCTGTCTGGACTCGCAGTCTTATGCTGGTCATTGTATGCGCTGGCATGCTAGGACTGGCTGGTTGTAAAAAGTCTTCTGAACCAGACCCTGCCCCTCTCAGTCCTTCCACCAGCATAGCTGTACAATGGGCAGACATGACACGAACAACCATCCGGAAATCTCCCTATAATTCACCTACATATGCTTCCCGGTCACTGGCCTATATAGGCCTGACCATGTACGAAACGGTAGTTAATGGCAGTACAGAATACCAGTCACTTAGCGGTCAATTAAATGGGTTATCTATGTTGCCACAACCTGAAGCAGGAAAGTCGTATACCTGGGAATTATGTCTCAATGCTGGGCAGGCATGGATGCTTCGCAAACTCTATCCTCATGCTCCCGCCGAAACCAAAACCCTGATTGACCAACTGGAAAGTGACTTATTGAAAAGCTTTTCGCCAGCAGACAAAATGGATGAAGCTACCCGTTCTGTAGCCTACGGGCAAGCGGTAGCTGCCGCTATCTATGCCTGGTCTAAAACCGATGGTGGCGACAATGCCTATACCCGGACATTTCCACCCTACAAATTACCTGTAGGAAAAGGTTACTGGGTTTCACCTACAGTTGGGCAGTCGGCATCTCTAACTCCGATGCATCCTACATGGGGTAACAACCGACTTTTTGTAGCTGAAAATAGCCTATTACCAACACCTGTCATGATGAATTATACCCATTCTCCTACATCTGGCTATTATGCCCAGATGAAAGAAGTATATGACATCTACACACACCTAACCCAGCAGCAAAAGGAGATTGCAGCCTGGTGGGGCGATGAGCCCAATGCCACAGCCGCACCTCCAGGACACTCATACAACCTGGCTACTATTGCCATCAAAAAAACAAATCCAGGCCTATTTAAGGCCGCTCAAACCTATGCCCGTGTGGGCTTGTCTGTGGCCGATGCCTTTATTCGTTGCTGGAAATGCAAGTATACATATCATGCCGAAAGACCTTCGTCGTTTATACGTGCCAATATAGATAGCCAATGGCTGCCCTTTTGGCCCGAGCCTCCCTTTCCAGCCTTTAGCTCTGGCCACTCTACCCAAGGTGCTGCCGCTGCGATAGTACTAAGCGATTTGTATGGAGATAATTTTGCTTTTATTGACGATACGAATACAGATCGTCCTAAAGATGAAGCACGTGATGTACGCTATTTGCCCCGTGGATTTAAGTCATTCTGGCAAGCAGCTGAAGAAACTGGTTATTCGCGGTTGTTAGGCGGCATTCACACCCGTCAGGATAACGAAATTGGACTGGCAGAAGGTAAAAGCATTGGTGAGAATATCAACAAGCTGCATTGGAAAAAATAAAGACTACAGATTAGAAGTTATCTCACTTCTGCAGGCACATTTTGTTTATTGAGTCTTTTCTCTTCTTCTTAAAAAAAAGAAAAACCCGCAGAAATTCTATTCCTGCGGGTCATATACACTAGCTAGCAGCGATTAATCTTTGCAAAACTCATCAAAGGCCATCACCAAGTGATCGGCAATCATTTGTGCGTTGCGTCCTTCAATATGGTGCCGCTCAACAAAATGTACTAGTTCGCCATCTTTGAATAACGCAATAGCTGGAGATGAAGGCGGATAGGGCATAAAATATTCACGTGCCACAGCTGTAGCTTCTTTGTCTACACCTGCAAATACTGTGACAATTGTTTCAGGCTTTACTGGGCTTTTTTCCAAAGCCAGTTTTACACCCGGACGAGCCGCACCAGCTGCACATCCGCAAACAGAGTTTACCACAACCAGTGTAGTACCTTTCTGATTATCCAATACCTGACGTACTTGGTCAGGAGTTTTTAATTCTTCAAAACCTGCCACTGTCAGGTCTTGGCGCATAGGGGCAACTAAAGGTTCAGGATACATATGATTCAAGAGTAAAATTTAACGTTTTTAAAAAATTATTGCAGGTTAGGCTGTTGGCAAGTCACAGGTTCATGCATGTTTTTTCACCTATCAACCTACTACTTACTTCTAATCCTTTTTCTACATAAAGCCTAGTTCCAGTTTAGCCACTTCTGACATCATATCCTGCGAATAAGGTGGGTCAAAGGTGAGCTCTACCTGAACATCGTTGATGCCTTCAATCTCACGGATTCGCTGTTCGGCTTCGCTAGGAATGGCACCTGCTGAAGGACAGGCCGGAGAGGTAAGCGTCATCAGTACAAAGACATTATTAACTGGGTAAATTTTTATATCATAAATCAGCCCCAACTCATAAATGTCCACCGGAATTTCGGGGTCATATACCTGTTTGATGGCTTCTATTACTTTTTCTTTGAGTTCTAGCTCTTGCATACATTTGAAGAATAATGAAATGCCAACCTGCCTGTTTGTTGGCGATTGTTAAATGGCATATAAATAGTATATAATTACCTATGACTTTTTGTCTTTTTAACAAAAAATCAAGCTTTTCACTAGAAAAAATATGTATAAGCACCCTAATAAGTGCTTTTACACACAAGATTTCTATCTTTTCACCTCTGGCAATCCTGCTTTAGCCAATATTTCTGTGGCTCTTTTCAGTTTTTCTGGACATAAAACCTTATCCCGAAATTGCTCTAGCTTTTTATCAAATACAATTACAGGAACTTTTGACTGATTTAATTGCTCTATCTTGGTCATGTTATTTACGTTTTTTAGTTATTAAAAACGCCTCGTAGTCCTCTCCTATGATAAACTCTTCCCAAACATTTGTATCTACTGTTAAGCCATATACATCAAAATCCGCTTTAATTTCTTCAATATTGTTCGTAATACCCATTCTATAAAGCCGTGTTCGAACAGAGGTACTGCCGGTGGCAAATATCCATGCATCAGGATATTTTTCAATGAATGCATAAACTGTTGAAGCAACTGTTGCCAGAATTTTTAAACTTGTAATAGACAATCCTATCCCTGTCGGATGCTTTCAAACGCCACGGCATAGAGTTTCATCTGTTTCAACATGGCAGCCAGGCCATTGGCACGTGTCTGAGCCAGGTGCTGTGCCATTCCGATACGATCAATAAAGTATACATCAGCTTTTACAATCTCTTCCGGACTATGACCAGAAAGAACCCGTATCAGCAAGGCAATCAATCCTTTGACAATCACGGCATCACTGTCGCCATTAAAGACCACGTTTCCATCCTGTATAGACGCATGCAACCATACCCTCGACTGGCATCCTTTGATAATATAATCATCAGTTTTGTATGTCTCACTCAGTAGCGGAAGCTTTTTGCCTAGGTCAATGATGTATTCGTACTTACCCTCCCAGTCATCAAACAAGGAAAACTCATCAATAATTTCGTCCTGTATATCTTTTATATGCATAGGTTCTAGGTTTGGCAGGGTTACGAGCAAACCTCTACCCCATCATTTTTTTAACTTTGTATAATCCCTGTACCAGCTTGTCTATTTCTTCTTTTGTATTATAAAGTGCAAAAGAGGCCCTGGAAGTTCCCAGAATTCCCATTCGGCTCATAAGTGGCTGTGTACAATGGTGGCCAGTCCGTACGGCAATCCCTTGTGTATCCAGAATAATACCAATATCCTGGTGGTGAATGCCTTCCATCACAAACGACACCACACTGATTTTTTCCTTTGCCTGTCCTATAATCCGAAGTCCGTCAATGGCTTCCAGCGACTGTGTGGCATAGGTCAACAATTCGTGTTCATAGTCGGCAATCACAGGCTTACCTAGTGTTGTAATATAGTCCAAGGCTGCTTTGAAAGCCACAGTATCACCGATATTGGGTGTGCCAGCCTCGAATTTGTAGGGCAAAGCGGCATAGGTTGTTTGTTCGAAAGACACTTCTTTAATCATCTCTCCCCCACCCTGATACGGCGGCATAGCTTCGAGTAGTTCCTGTTTGCCATACAATACACCCACACCCGTAGGCCCGTATACTTTATGGGAAGAAAACACATAAAAATCGGTATCCAGTTCCTGCACATCAATGTCTAGGTGAGCCGATGCCTGTGCTCCATCCAGCAAGACTTTAGCTCCGTACGCATGTGCCTTCTGAATAATGTCCCGAACCGGATTAATTGTACCCATGCTATTGGATACGTATACAATGGCCACTATTTTTGTTTTTTCGGAAAGAAGTTTTTCATAGGCTTCCCAGACTATATCTCCGCTATCTGTAATTGGAATCACCCGTAAGACAGCCCCTGTTTGCTCGCATACCATTTGCCAAGGTACAATGTTGGAATGATGTTCCATTCCAGAGACAATCACCTCATCCCCAGGCTTTAACATTGTTCGAGCATAACTTTGAGCAACCAGATTAATGCCTTCGGTGGTACCGCGGGTAAAAACAATCTCTTCCCGATTGGCCGCATGAATAAACGCTTGTACGGTGTCGCGGGTGGCTTCGTAGGCAGCGGTAGCCTGTTCGGCCAGGCTATGAATGCCCCGATGAATATTGGCATTATACTGTTCGTAATACTGAGTCAGGGCTTCTATGACCTGGCGAGGTTTTTGGGTAGTGGCTGCATTATCCAAATACACCAGTGGCTTTCCTTGAACGGTCTGGTTCAGAATCGGAAAGTCTTTACGAATATCCACTATATCAAGCGTTGCAAACATACTAGTACGAGTTTAAATACTCAGATTTTTTTAGACAAATGAATCAAACACTGCTAACAAATGTCATTCATTTTCTGGTTCTGCAAAAACTAAAACCGTGTCTCAATCAGATGATCTACATATTCTTTCAAGGGTTCTATTTCAATATTCTGCAATACATCATCGGCAAAGGCTCGCATGAGCAAGGCACGGGCACTTTCAAATCCAATGCCACGAGACCGAAGGTAAAACAACATTTCTTCGTCCAGTTGTCCTACGGTGGCTCCATGCGAACACTTCACATCATCAGCAAATATTTCCAGCTGTGGTTTGGTGTTCATGGAAGCCTCTTTAGAAATGACCAAGTTGCGGTTCGACTGAAAGGCATTGGTTTTCTGGGCATCTGGTTTGACGTAAATTTTGCCATTAAACACACCCGTTGACTTTCCGTCTAGAATGCCTTTGTACAACTCATTGCTGTACGAATGTGGCTGCTGGTGGTCGGCGAGGGTGTGGTTGTCTACGTGTGTGGTGCCATTGAGCAGGTATAAACCATACATATGGGCTTCAATATTGGAGCCTGCCAGTACCATATTCAGGTTGTTACGCACCAAAGCCCCACGGAGAGAATAGGTATGTGCCCTAAAATGACCATCCCGGGCAATGTGTGCTTGGGTAGTGGCTATATGACTGGCGTGCTCACTTTCGTTTTGTAACGTATAATAGTTGACAGATGCATTTTCGGCAATCGAAATTTCAGCTACGGCTGTCACGAAACTTTTATGGGAACCTTTGGACAAGAACAGGTTTACAAATGTAGACTGGCTGCTTTTTCCAGCCACAATCAGGGTGCGCAGGTGAGCCATTGGGGCTACTTCCTGGCTGTCAGAAATATGATACAAATACACGGGATGTTCAACAACCTGTTTTTCAGGTACATACACAAACAATCCTTCTTGGGCAAACGCTGTATTAAGAGCCGTTATGCCATCTTTCTGATAGTCAGCAAACTGAGCAAAATATTTTTCTACTTCCTGTGGATATTGTTCTAACGCCTGTCCAAAGGTGGTTACTACTATACCAGCAGCCTGTGGAGCTATGTGCGAAAGTTCTGCTTTATATACCCCGTTGACAAATACGAGTGCAGTAGCCTCTGTATCAGCTACATACATTTCACTCAGCTGTGTTTGGGTTAGCTGAGAAGGGGCGTTTAGGAAAAACTGTTGTTGGGAAAGGGATTTTAGGTTGGTGTATTTCCATTCTTCGTTTTTGATTGTAGGAAAACCCAGGTTTTCAAAACGAGCCAGGGCCTCTAGCCGAACAGCTGTCAGAACGGCATTTTGCTTGGATACATGATCAAAGGCACCCAGCAGTTGTTCCGCCAATGGCGATTTATCAAGAGTTGACGTATTCATACAAAAGAGTTATAGGTTAGTAGGTTTGGAAGATTGCAGGTTGAAAGGTTACAGATTGAAACAACTCACTGGCGCAAGCATCTGCTTGTGCCTACATTCAAACAAGTATCCACTTGTGATCTGGCAAGTTGTCAAGCGGATGCTTGACGTTTACTGGGCACAAGCATATGCTTACGCCAGAAGTCACCATTCAAGCTGTAACCGTTAACCTTTAGGCATGCACTTCAGCTTTGATCCAGTCATAGCCTTTTTCTTCCAGTTCCAAGGCCAGTTCTTTGGTGCCTGACTTTACAATTTTTCCTTTATACAATACATGAACAAAATCAGGCACAATATAGTCTAGCAGACGCTGATAGTGGGTTACTACCACTACAGCATTGTCTTTGGAACGGAGTTGATTTACTCCTTCGGCCACAATACGCAGGGCATCTATATCCAGACCTGAGTCTGTTTCATCCAGAATAGCCAGTTTGGGTTCTAGCATGGCCATCTGAAAAATTTCATTCCGCTTTTTCTCTCCGCCAGAAAATCCTTCGTTCAAGGCTCGTTTCAACAGGGCATCATCCATATTGACCAGCTTCATTTTCTCTTTCATCAGCTTCAAAAACGCCACGGCATCCATTGGATCTTCGCCACGGGCTTTGCGGATTTCGTTAACAGCCGTTTTGAGAAAATTGGTGGTGCTTACACCTGGAATTTCTACTGGATACTGAAATGCCAGAAAAATACCTTTCTGGGCACGTTCTTCGGGTGAGAGTTCCAGTAAATCTTCTCCCATATACGTCACAGATCCGTCTGTCACTTCGTAGGCTTCACGTCCGGCAAGTACTGAGGCAAGGGTACTTTTACCAGAACCATTGGGTCCCATGATGGCATGTACTTCTCCAGCTTTGACTTCGAAATTCAAACCTTTTAGAATTTCCTTTTCTTCCACACGGGCGTGTAAGTTGTTAATTTTCAGCATAATGAGTTGGCAATAAGAAGGTAGTATTCAGAATAGAATCATAAGAAACCGCACGGAACACTGTGTCCGGGAAACCTTATTTATAATTAGTTTAAATAGCAACGCAAAAATAGGGTATTTTGTTCGGATGGCGTAGAAGGAGATGAAATAAATTTATAGCAGCCGTTAAATAAACAAAAAAGGATAGGTGCCCCTATCCTTTAAACTTTAATAAAGTAGATATTTTGAACACTAATTGTTGATATTATCGCGCATGCGTGCGATCTTTTGTAATAAAAAGCGATGACAGCCTACCAAAAAGCCCGCACCAACCCCCGACAATTCAAATCTTTGACTTCTCTCAGTATTGAGAAATTCGATATACTTTTACCTACTTTTGAATCCAAATGGGAT
>JACCDR010774223.1_pt1 | contig 53970 bp, 98 predicted proteins | sample 7446431 | NCBI WGS metagenome assembly JACCDR01 (sample SAMN15323443, study PRJNA562643) | freshwater metagenome | isolation source: river surface water | place: USA:Blue River Watershed | collected 2017-08-17 | reverse complement strand
TATCCCGCTGCGTTAAATCGCAGCCTGCAAATCTTCCACGTCCGCGCGGCCTCTCAACTCGGCTCGCATCTGCTCCAGGCGGGTGAGCCACTGCATGTTGCAGCGATCCTCATTCCGCAACGCATGGCAAAACGCTATCTCGCGCTTGATGTTGGACATGGTTTCGTTCCACGCGATGTCGCGATGGATCATGCTCACGGGCGCCAGTATCCCGTTTCATTCATCGCCCGCACGATGTCGTTCGTGAGCCCAGGCGCAGGCTCGTACTTCTTCTCAATCTTCTCGTTGCCGACTTCGATGCAGTTATTGATCCGCAAATGCGCCTTGTGCGCGCTCCGCGAGTTGATGATCGTGCCATCAAGCGTCGACTTGTACGGCTCGATGTCCTTCATGTACTGCGGGCTCTCGCCGTGCTTCTGGTTCCGCTTGCGGTAGTGATCCATGCACTCCTGCGGCCAGTTCTCGGGATTGTGCCAGTTGCGGGGGTCTCCGACGCCGTACTTCGCGGCGCACACATCGCAATTTCTCATCATCTCAAGCAGCCATAGCCATCAAGATCATAATGGCTTCCTCTTCCTCACGTTGATCCAGGCGTTTCGCTTCCGCCTCGTACTCTTGGAACAGTCGTTGAAGCTGTGCCGCGTTCTGCGCGTTCACGGCTTCCTTCTCCCTGAGTTGCAGGGATAGGTCGAAAATCTGTTTCCGTAAGCCTTCCAACTCCGCGAAGCGCGGCGGCACCTGCTCGATCACGAGCGGCGCAATCTCCGCTACTGCGAAGTCGACCACGATCTGTTGCGCTACGCGGCGGGCCTTGCGCTTGCGCGCGCGCGGCGTGCGCGTCTCGCTTAGTTCAGAAATCGCCTTGCGTATGGCCTTGCGCACTTCAAGGCGGTGCCTGCCACGATAGAACGCCGCGGCAGGGCCACCGCCCCCGCCCGCTTGCGCAGGCGTTTCAGGGACGACGACAACCGAGGATGTCGCCGTGAGTGATGCGCCGGTGAACGCATAAGCCGCTGGGCTTAGCGTTGCCGTGTAGTTTGCTGCCCCTGCCCCAGGCGCGTACACCGCATCAAGCGATGCCGCTGTTACAGCATACGACGCTGGGTCTATATCGACATTGCGCGCCGTTTGCGCGGCCAGCGAAGAGCCTGTGAAGTCAAAGCTGGCCGCTGTAAGTTCGACTGCGTAGTTCGATGCAGCCGTAACGACGACATCAAGGCTTGAGCCAGTGAACGCAAGGGACGCTCGCGAAAGCGACACGTTTCGCGTGACAAGCGTTGCCAGGCTTGATGCCGTAAACGAGTACGACGCGCTGCTCAGTGCAACGACACGGCTAGCCGTCGACGCAAGGCTCGCACCCGTGAGCGCGTAACTTGCAGCACTTAGTGCCGCCGATCGATTTGCCACCACCGCCAGAGATGACGCGGTGACAGCGTAATTTGCCGCGCTAAAGACCGCCTTGCGCGATAGCACCGTGGTCAGGCTTGCCGCCGTGACCGTGTAGCTCGTGGCGCTAAGATCGGCTTGCCGCCCTGCGACTGGCGCTAGTTGCGCCGCCGTAACCGTGTATGTCGCCGGCGACAGCGTTTCGCTGTACGCAACAGCGCCGCCAGCCTTACTAAACGTCCCGATAGGCGAGCGGCGTTTAGGCCGCCTGAAGCTCCCTAAAGTGCGTACAAATCGCGCCATTCATTAGGACAGTTCTTCGACCCAACAGCCGCCGCTAAATGTGTAGTCGTCCGCCGCCGTCGTTTCCTGGCGGATCACGATGCCGGTCGCTTGGCGAGCCTGGGGACAGAAGTCCAAGTCAGGATACCAATACTCATAGGGCGAGTTGCGGATGTTCCAGGCAAACTCCGTGCGGACCAAGATCGTGCCCGACGATGTGGCGACGGTCGTATCGTTCGCGCGCGCGGTGAAGCTCCACGCCGTTCCCGAAGGCTCGTTGTTTGGCGATGCCGCCGTGACGGCAGAACCGCCCGAGCCGACCGTGAATGTGGCTGGCACGTAGTTGACCGTGATGCGCAAGGCCTCTTCCGCCGCATCGCCGACTTCCGACACATTGCCAAGTACGAAGCCGCGAAGGCGGATCGGAATGTCATCGGCCGGTTGCAGCGAAAACAGGTCGGTGTTGCCGCCTGCGTTTGTGATCGTGCCCGTGTATGGAACGAAATAGATGCGGGCCATTACGCGGCTCTCCTCGGCATGAAGCGTGTCGGTCTATTAAACGGTGGAAGCGACACAGTGGGATTAAGTGGGATTGCGATTGCACCCCACCCCGCAGTCGTGCCGCTCGCGTATGTCCAACCGAGCGTGTTGTAATTGTCTGCTGTTTCGTAGGAAGCAGAGAACGCAACGAACCCGCCGTCCACGTTTTCTTGCTCGCCGAGCGCGATTTGATCGCCGACGTCGGAGTTGTAGATTTCAAACTGTTGCTGCACGTAAGCCGCTGCGCCTCCCGTCTCGGAAATATTGCCCGTCGCACTTCCGGCTGTAGCCATCTCACGATCTGCGAGATAGCTGCGAATTGGTCCCGTAGCAGAGCCGCTATCGACGCGTTCCGTCCATGACGTTTCCGCGACCATCGCCGTGTTGGCGTTGCAGATGTCGATGTAGATCGCGAGCACGTCGTTTTCAGTCGTGTTCGCGCCGGTCGACGTGTGCGGCGATGTGGTGCCGGTGCCTACTGTGCCGTGATAGGCAACCGGCGCAGCCACCGTCGCCTTGGCCCGCGTGTCACGGAACAGATAGCGCCGCGCGCTTGCGTCAACACTGCCTGACCACGAAATTACCGGGTCGACGTTTGTCCCGGTGTGAATGCGGTAGTAGTGCGAAACCGTGAACGACGCGCCGCTGTTCGTCTGCCCGATCTTGACCCACCCCGAGCCGCTGACCGAGTGCGTCGCGTTGTTCTCCGACGAACAGTGAGCAATTTCGAGATCGCCGCGAATTGCGCCTGCTGGCGCGGCTGGCGTTCTCGACGTTTGCGCCGCCGCAACCGACAACGCACCTGCTGCAATGTACTCAGGTATTCCATTCACGTCAGACGTTGCCGTCGATGCCGTCGCTGTGCGCTCACGAAACGCGCCGCCGACAACCACGCCGCCAGGACGTCCGCTGTAATCCGTCGAAACCCACGACGTGTTGCCGGTCGTCGATTGATTTGTGCGCGCCGTGCCGGTCGGGTTCGTCTGATCGACGTTGTAGAACGCTGCTGCAACAAGGGCAGAACCAGATGGCGCGCTGCCGCCCCACGTCACAACCACGTTAGACGACGTAGCGGTCGGGTTTATCAACCCGTAGATCCACATGCGTTCGTCTTGCTCTGCAAGCGGCCCGGCGAGAAGCGTTAGGTTCTCGCTCGTGTTCCAGACGACGGATGTAATTGTAGGATCGAACCCATTCGACGCCTCGACAAACACCGCGACCAAGTACCGGTCACGGTTGTTTGCAATCGTCAGCGCGGCGCTCAAGGTCGCAGTGGTCGAAGCAGCCGAAGCAGACGCGTCAAACGCTACGGCCATCACCGCACCAGTATGTGGGGGCTACAGCCATCGCTCGCTAGTAAGTCATCTTCACAACAGTCTGCAACGGTACGTAAGCATCAAACACGACACGAAACGTCTTGGACGTTTGCAGTGGCGGGTCGAATACAGTGGCAGTTGGCATCTTCACATCTCCTCTGAAAGATCACCGCACCAGAATGCTGCGCGCGCCCAGCTTGCGGTTACTCATTAGGCCAGCGTCGCCCAGCCGGTCGTGTTGAAGTTTGAGCCGCTCACATCAAGCGTGTCGCCGTTCGCCCCCGAGAGCGTCAGCGTTGAGCCATAGTCCCAGAACAGCAAATTCTGACACACCGCACTGGCAGCCGTGCTGTCGTACCAAATGAAGTACCGGAGCGAGAAGCCAGACGCGCTTGCCGTCCATGTCGGAGAAGCAAAGTTCGCCGTCGTTTTCAGCGTCTCCGTGCCAGAGCTGTTCGACGTTGATCCAGTGAGAGACACGCCGCCGGTCGTGTACCCGTTGCCGCTGCCAACTTGCGTTCCCGTTCCAGGAAATGTGGTGTCAGCCGCAAGCGGAGCTGTCGCCGCCGTGCAAAGGCCCAGCTTCAGCGTGTCGGCGTTGAGCAACAGACCCGTGCCGCTCGCGCCACCGCGCGCCATGGCTTGGACCGTCGAATTGTACTTGTTTGGCGACAATGCCATGTCTCAAAAACCCTTCAAGGTAAGCCCAATCTTGGCGGGCGCGAGAGTTACGCCAAAATGCTGGCGCACATCGGTCATTTCAGGCTGGCACCGCTTGTGAAACGTGACCGTGCGGCTCGTGAACCCGTCATGGCAAATGACGTAGCTCTCAGTGCCGATTTCCTTGCCGCACTTCTCGCAATCAATGTGCTTCACGTCCGTCACGCAGCAGCCTCTCCACCGTCTTCGTCGTCAATCTCAAGCTCATCCGTGGTTCCGCCGATAATTGCGCCGGTTTCCGGGTCGCGAATGAACTGGTGCATTTTCTTGGTGCGCTTCTTCTTCCGCGCGAACACGGGCGTTCCGATCTTGCCGGGATCAACCTCGCCGGCCGCACCCTCAACAGCCTCACCAATGACATTGAGGCCGGTCGAGCGCTTCACAAGCTCCGCGTATTCCGTTTGTAGCTTGGCCAGCTCCACTTGCGCCTTGGCCAGCTTTGCTTTCGTCTCGGCCTGACCGATTGCTTGCTCGTCCGGCGACAATTGCGGCTTGTCCTCGGGCAGCATCTTGCGGATTTCTTCCACGCCGCCTGTCGTGTGCAATTGCTCAAGCTCAAGCGTGGCCTTGGCAATCTGCAATTCGAGCACCTTGCATTGCTTTTCGTGCTCAAGGCGGCGCGCGTTAATCTCTTCCGTCAGCTTCACCAAGTTCTGTTGGAACGTCTGGCGCTCGCGCTCGCGACGCTCTTCGGCCTCAAGCCGCTTGCGCTCGTTTTCGGCCTTGTCCGCCTCGATCTGAGCCGTGAGGCGTGCAAGCTCTTGGTTGATCTTGTCCGTCTCGGCCTTGAGCTTCGCGGCCATGGCCTCAGCCTGCGGATCAGGCGGCGGTTGTTGCGGCCCTGCCTGCTGCGCCTGCTGCTGCATTTGCTCGGATAGGCTGATCGTCTCTTCGATCGCGCTCTCAAGCGTCCTGCCGGCACGAAACCCGCGCACACCGAACTCAAGCATCTTCATGAGAAGCGGCACGAGTTGCGGCGCCATCGTTCCAACTTGAGCCGCCTTCTCCAAGAACGGAGCAACGGCCGTTAGGAACTCAACGCGCGTCTCTTTCTCTTTCTGCTGATCTGGCGCGACGGTTGCATCCGTCTCGACGTCGATCCTGAACGAGCGCATCTTGTCCTGACGCAGCAATTTCAGAGAGCCCAGCAACTTCTGCTGCACTTCGGCCTGCTTCTCGGGCGGATCGCCTGGCTTCAGCTTGAACTCGTCCAACTCCATCACGCCGGACATTTCGAGCAACACCTCATCCGGGTAATGCTCGCACTGCACCTCAGCCATGATGCGCAGCACGTCACGCGCGAAGCGGGACATTTCGCCTTGACGATCTTGCAAGCGCAGATTGCCGAAGTTGGCCTTGATCTGCTGCGCCGTGGCCGTCTCTTCCGGGGCAGTGGCACCACGAATGATGTCACTGATCCCCGTGATTTCGTAGAGGTCTTGCTTGATCGCGGCACGGGCGTTGAATAGGCCCATCAACACCGCTTGGATTTGCTCGATCGGCAACCAGTCTATGTTGCCTTTCATGCCCCCCTGATTGGCAAACGCCACCCAGTTCTGCACCGGGATCATCTCGTTCTCGTCGCCCTCGTTGAGCAACAAAGACAAGTCCGCACTTTCGCCGTTGTAGAGGCCGACCACGCGCAGCGCGTTGATCAGCAGGCGGATGCGATCGGTCAGACGGTCGAGCTGTTCGGCCTGATCCTGGTACAGCGCATAGTCGGGAACCGGGATCAGGCTGTCCGTGGTCGTCGTGCCGAGAAGTGGGCGCGGGAACGGCCAAAATCCACTCAGCTTGAGAGGGTCATCCTCTTCCTTGAGCACGCCTTCCTGATATCCGTCCGAAATCCAGCAAACCTTGCGCTCGTCCTTCGACCAGATTTCCCACACTTCCGCGCAATCGGGACGCTTGCCCTCGTCGGATGACCGTTCATCGGCTTCCTTGCCGGAAAACGTGCGCGTCAGGTTGATTTGCCGGCCAATGTCCTCGCCGAAGAACTTGATCAGCTTGGGACGCTTCATCAGCGCGCGCTTGGCCGCCCAGCCGACCTTCGTCCAGTCGTTGACGGGCTCATGCAGGAAGTCCGTCCACAGCACATGGTCAACCGTCATGCCGTGGGCGAGGATGCCTTCCTCTTCCGTCTCGTAGTACTGCATCCCGTCTTCGTCTTTTTGGACGCGATCGGGGGGAATTTCGTCGCCACCCTTGGCCGGGCGGTAAATCGTGCGATCTGTGCCTTGAAGCGGAATAGCGGCCACAGGCTCTTGCAGCTTCACCATGCCAAACTCTGGCGTGTAGCGCACCCAAGCCAAGCCACGGCCCACGAGCAGGTAATCGTCGCGGGAACGCTTCATCGGATAGTCGAAATCGCAGAGGTCGACCGCGGTCATAAGGTTGCGCTCTGCGATCAGAGCAGCAATGCGCGATGTCGGGTCACGATCGAGGAACCGGCGCGCCACGTTCGGCGTCGGTGTGCGCGAGTACAGCGCCGGCTGAAGTGTTTGGACGTTCGACCACAGGATGTTGAGGCGATGCGTGGCTTTGAACGGGTCTTGGCCCTCGATGCGTTTGCGCTCGTCCTTGTAGACCTTGATGATCTTGCGACCGCGCTCGAAGTAGTCCTTGAAGACCTTCTTCGCGGCCTCGATCTCGTCCATCCAGTACTTGAACCGCTTGCGCGACTCCTCCCGGCTCACCTCTTGCTGCGATTGAGGTGAGTCGAGTGTCTTGCCACGCTTTGCCATGTGTTACTTGCGGTTCCTGAAAGCGTTACGCACGCGCTGGTTATGGCGTGCGGTTTCGACCGCAGTCGTGCGCATAGCGATGTTCGGTATCTTGCGGTTCATGACCATCTTCTTGATCTTGCGGCCTACGAGCGTGCCGAGAATGGCCCCGCCACCAAGCCCAACGCCCCACTTGATCAGTTCGTCAGTGACGTCGCCTTGATCTTGTGAAGCGCGCTCGATGTCGCGGCGGACGTCGCTCATTTGCGGCCCTGCTTTGGTTTTCTGTTCCGCCATTCATCCGCCACACGCCTTTGTTCCGGCGTGCGCAATGAATCATTTGCCGCCCCAGCCGCTACGCCAGCAACTAAGCCGCCGCCAGTGCCGGCCAGGCCGCCTAGAAATCTCATACCTCCTTCGCGCGCCTTATCTCCGAACAACGGACGGCTCCATAGCCTGTCACCTCTCGCCAAGGCATCACGCTCGGCCTTTGCTATTTTTTGCGCGGCCTTTCCGGCCCTACTAAAGCCATACACCATTCCGCCGAGCCCTAAGCCCGCTTGCAAGAGCGTCATCGTCGACTCATCAAGCGGCAAGGCCGTTTCCCATACGTCCTTTGCGGGGGCGCCGGGTTTTGCTTTCGTGTTAGGCTTCTCTTTGTTGCCCATCAATCCCACACCACCGTCAAATCATCCGCCGCGCCCGTGACGATCGTCAGGCCGGTGCGGAAGTGAACACCATATTCGTACGTCTCCGAATTGTTCAGCAACGTACCGGGATTGGTGATGGTCCCGATCTTCGTGCCCGAGCCCGCCGTGTTGTCGTAGATCGTGATGACGCCGCTCGCGACCTTCTTGTTATTCACAATGCGATGAAGCGTTCCTTGACCTGACTTCACAGTCGTGGTCGTGGCGCTCGCGATGTTCGTGTAGTGGTGGCTGTCGGGACCGACGCCACCTGCAATGACTGTTGCTGCTGTCATCTCGTATCCCTATCGTGAAGCGTATCTGGCCCAGGGGACCATAGGCGTGAACGGATCAACCGGAACGCCGCGCGCGAGGCATCAACGGATCTCGGCACCGCTTGCGAGGCCAGCTTTCAGCGTTTCTCCAGAAAACTGCCGCAGCGTTGGTTGCCGCTCGCTAGTTCGCTCCAATCTCCACAACGCAATGTCAGAGACGTTGTCTCCCGTAGCCTCAAGAAGCGCTTCCAGCCACTCCTGGCTGTGCGTCGAAATGAACAGCTGACTGTCATATCTCCGCACAAGCGTTAGCAGTGACCGCCAGATAGATTGCTGGTGCGCGTGGAACAAACCGTTCTCAATTTCATCCACGCTGATGACGGCCTTCGTGCGCGACGCGATTGCCAGCGTTATCGCAACTATCCGATTAATGCCGCCAGAGACATTGGCCAGCGGGAGCTTGTTTTCTCCACCGCGCACTGTGGCGTAGAGCGTGGGCATGCCGCCCTGGACTTCAACGTTCAGGTCTTCAATCCAATCGTATTCGCGAGTGAACTGATGGACGAAATCTCGGTGCTGATTTTTCTTACTTAGTTCAGAAAAACGCGTAGCCACCTCGACCGAAGAAGTCACTTGGTTGGACGCGTAATGGAAAAAGTCGGCAAGGTGTTCGCCCGTTTCCGGCAGATTGACCTGCCCCCCACGCAGGAATTCCGGGCGGGCCTCTAGAAGCTGCCCCAGCCTGTTGCGCCACTGAAATATAATAGGCGCGATCCGACTGGTTGCTTCAGCATGACCTGGAAGGGGGAGCCGTGTGTCTGCGCTACCTTTCGAAATGGTGAGGCTTCGATTGTCTTCACCGTCGCCGTCGAGCGCGATCGAGATAGGCTGAGTAGAGTCGTTGTTGTGAAAGAAGTCGCCCCAGATAGCCTCTGCTATTTGGCCCTGGGAGCCTGAGAAGGCGGAGTCCAAACCCCTGAGCGCCCTCAGGCGGGCAGATACCTCAGTACTAGAGGCCAGAGTCAAAAATAGCGCCTCAAGCAGGCTGGTCTTACCAGACCCGTTGTCGCCGACGATTATGTTCAGCCGCTTGATGTCTGGGATCACCAGATGTCTGAAGCACCTAAACCGTTTGATCTCGATCTGCCGTATCATTTGGTACCCGGTTGAATCGTCAGGGGAGCGACTCATTCAATGCCTCCTAGCATACATGTTGCGCTTGGGTATGCATGGGAACAGATTTCAACAGTCGCTCTGTCGACAAAAGGATGCTTGGCTCATCACCAAGCCAGCTTAGGTATCCGACGCAGCCTTTTGCCCGGATTGCTCCGTAAATGTCCCTTGGCTCACCACAGTGCCGCAATTTCGTCACATTCCTCGCGCCAACAATCCCACCGCACCAAACGGGAGAAACGTCATGCGCAAACTTCTCATCATCATCGCCACGGCCGTCACGATGACCGCGCCAGCACACGCCGCAACCGCCTTCTACAAAGGCGAGTTTATCAGCGGGCAGAACAAGATTTGCATCTACGAGTTCTTGGGCCAAAGCTACTTCCGCACCATCCGTGCGTACCAGGGGTGCCCGTACTCGATTAAGGTCTAAACCCGCCTCGCCAATCCACCGCTGCCCTGCTTCTTCCACAGCGTGTTAAGCGTCACGTCCCCTAGCGTGGTGAGCGGCTTCTCAGACTTCGGTAGCGGCTTGATCCACGGGCGTGACGCGCAGGCATAGCGCCAGCTATCGCCAGCGTGGTCTTCGGCGTCCGTATCCACATCCTCAACCCGCGTCGGATCATGCTGCAATAGCGGCACGGTGCGAATGAACGCGTCGCAGTTGTCGAACGCTACGAACATGGGCCGGTCGGGCGCTTCGCCGTCGAGCCGGTGCCGGCAAAGGTCCCATCCCGCAATATGACCGAGGGGACCAACGCGCTTGTTGTCAGCAGGGCGGAAGAGAACTTTGCCGCCTGAGCCCTTGGCAATCCGCTCTGCAATGCTTGGACCACCATCCTGAGCGAATGCTGCCGGATCAAGGACGCTGTAACTGTACTCTTCACCTTCGCTCCGCTGCAAAATGCCGAGGCCTACAACCTCAGCCGTGAGCTTCAAGCCAACGTTTGGCTTCTCGGCGCCGTACCACTCGCGATACATCGCCATTCCGCCGCGGGGCAGATACATGCCGTTCGGCAGTCTCGTATCTTCGGTGGCGATCGCATGCCAATGGATCGCGAACGGCCTCATCGAGCCCCAGTCTGCGGACCTAAACCGCATCCAGTGCTTCGGTATCTCAAATGCTGGCGTGACGTGCCTGTGCGTGCTCCAGTTGTTGAAGAACGCGCCTTCGATGACGTTCCAATCACCGTCAAGCCATGCCTTCACCAAAGCCGCCGAGCCAGTCAGCTTGAGGCGATCGACATAGCCCGGATCGCTCAGCAGTAGGATCTGGTTATCCGTGACCCGGGCAGGGATAAACATCCGCTGCAGATGCCCGGCCTCGTCCTCGATCGGCGTCCGCCCCGCCGGCGATGGATCGATGTAGCGAGCCTTTACCCACAAGTGCCCCGGACCACCAGGGTTTGCAGTCGCCCTGTACCGGCAAGGCACGCCAGCTGCACTCCGTAGCGTGGCCTTCATCTTGTCCGGTGCAACCGGCGAGGGCCAGTGCGTCAATTCTTCGACGTAAACCCGTGTGTTTTTGTTTATCAGTCCTGTATCTGTGATATAGTGGTTTGCCTCGTCCACGCACAGGTCAGTAACCAATGTCCGCTCAAAACGAACAAATTCCATCGTTCCGTGAGAAACTTCCTCACCGAGACGCATCGCCTCGCCGCTATACGGGTGCACCCACGACTGTGGCCGATGATGGCTATGTGTGGGAGTGGTGTCCCACTCATCCGAAAGCGTCGCGCGGGATAGTGTCCCAACATCGCCTCGTGATGGAATGCGAGTTAGGCCGCTTTCTCGTACCAGGCGAAACGGTTCATCACGTGAACCACAAACGATCCGATAATCGCCCCCAGAACCTCCGACTAATCTCGAACCACTCAGAGCATATGCTTGATCACTGGCGAGACCGTGGCAGACGAAATCCCAAGCTGATTGCACGCGTTCGCGAAGCCGCGCCAGACCCCACGATAAGTGTTGCAGCGCTAGCTGCCGAATTGAAGGTTGGTTACAACACCGTTCGGAACGTATGCCGTGACCTTGATATTCCCTGGGTGATCCAAGGCAACCGCGGAAAGACGATGCTCTTGACCGAGCAGTCAGTCCGTGAAGCGCTACAGGGACGCTCAACCGCTCAGGCCGCTGGTATTCTCGGCGTCTCGCTCCAGACGATGTATAACCGGTGGGAGCACCTGCTCCATAAGCGAACCAAGCCGGGATTTCTTGATCCCCACCGGAAGGAAATTCTACGCAAGGTGTACTCTGGCCGCATTCCCCGTGCGCATGTTGCCCGAGAGTATGGCTGCACACTTCAGTGCGTGACGAAGTCAATCCAGCGCTGGTCAAAACTGGGTGCCAAACAGGGTGAACCTGCTCTCCCAGAACCGCCCCGGACCCGTCCCGGACCAAAACCCGGACACACTCGGCAATGTAGGGATCGACAACTGCGCGAACTACACGCGGCCCAACAAGCGTCGCCACCTGATCGCCAGGACGAATAGCTTCAATCGGAGCGAAGCTACCATCTGCCAACCTGACAGGCGTGCCGACGGCAACACAGAAATTCTGGCCCTGGTACTTGCCTGCGTCCCGGTCGTCTTCGAGCGGTCGAAATCGGAGGATTGCCCCTTCCGGGCTTGTCCACTGCCGATCGATCTTGCGGTATTCCCACCCAAGCGGGCCGTAAATCTCCTGGCTGCGGTCGATCAAGCTGTCGGCTTGGGGCATTTCCCGGCGCATGAACACGCCGCGGGCGTGCCGGCCGTACTTGGCCGCGTGGATCGCAAACTCACCTAGGCATGCGTCAGACTTGCCCCCGCCTCGAGCTCCGCCGAACAGCACATCGAAGAACGGGCAGGTGACAAAAGCGTGCTGGGGGCCAACTTTGCGGCCTCCAGACGACTTCTGTGGCCGTAGCCTTGCCGCGGATTTCTGCGGTTTGTGTCACCATGTCAGCAACAATATTTCAAAAACGGCGATTTACCGCCCGAGCACATTTCAACACCTCGCAATAATCTTGCGCCTACAGGTGCCCGTTCCCGTTCGTTTTCCCGTTGGCCTTGCCGTTCAAATGGCCGTTTCCGTGGCTCGCAACCCAAGACGATTGCTCCTCGGCCAAATCCGCCGGCGTGTCCGATACCGTCCTTACCGTGGTTTCCTGCTTGATGTATTGGTCGAGGCGATCGCCGTATTTCCGCGGCGCCATCTTGGCCGCAGCCCATTGGCGGGCCTGTACGCGGAGCCGCGCAACCGTCCAGTTTTCCGGCGTTGCTGCGTCCGCTATGGCCTGGCAATCGTCGGCCAAGCTGTCGGCCTGTTGCTCGCGCGCGATGCGATACTTGTTACAAAACTCGTCATTATTCAGCACCCACCGGTACACGGTAACGCGTTCTGGGATGCCTTCATCCTTGCAGATGCTGTTGAGACTTTCGCCGTTTGCGAGGCGGGTGAGTATCTTATCCGCGAGTTCTGGCGAGTAGTCGCTTGGTCTTCCTCCTGGCATGGCTGTTAGCAGCCCTTGCCCTTTTTCTTCTTGGCCATGTGGATAACTCCTGATTTGGGCATGAAAAAAGCCGCTTGCGGTGTTTAGAGCGCGAAGCGGCACAATAGGTTGTTTATAGGGGGTTCCGTGTACACGGTCAATTCAGGTTGCGTTGCCTTTCAACAACTCCTCGCGGATTTGGATGGTACACCGCTGCGATGTGCCGGGAGAGTGTTGGGGGGATTTTGGCAATCATGGCGGAGGCGAATTTGCGGCATTAGGTAGCAAACGCACTGCAGAACGCGACTTCAATCACCGGCTTCGTCATCGTTCCAGAACCATGTGACCAGGAAGCCTATGGTAAACCCAATGGCGAAGAGTTCCAATCCGCTCACCGGCGCCTCCTCGGTGCCAGGTTATACACAGGGGCAAGGGTTTCGAGCGCGTCCCTAAGGTACTCAATTCCCGCCCTGGCATGCCGACCCGTTGCCTTTGCCCATTCCTTGGCCGCACGGCCCTCGAACAGCACGCAGGCTAGTAACCCCACCTCATGTGGTCGAAGGGCCTGCTGGGCCATCCTGACGCGATTGCGGGCATCCCAAACCCAGGTAGGTTCATCATGCCCGCTGTTGTCGACGCTTAGCTCGTAGCCCTGGGCCTTCACGATGCCGTATCCGGCCTTGGTGTAATCCTTGGCGTACTGGTTACCGGCGGCGATTTGGTGGGGCTCGAGCGTGGCCGTGCCGTTCTTGTCGGGATGGCAATAGCGATCCCACGGGGTGACAAGGCGAGCCGATCTGCGATTGTCGATGTAGTAGTTGAACGGGTCGCCGCGATCGTACTCGTACGCCTTGGCAATACGCTCGGGCGTGGCGTGGATCTGCTCCGGGACCTCAAAAGACGGCACTTGCTCACTTTCCCGGTTTTTTCGCGGCATCGAGCGCCTCAAGTGCTGTGGCAGCGAGTTTTGCGGCGGCCTTGAACCCGTTTCGAGCCTTGGCCTCGGAGGAATACATCTCGGCGCCGTCTGCAACGATGCGCCCGTTCGTGGCGCGCAGTCGCCAATGCCAGCCGGCCTTAACCTGGATCATCTCAAGCGGGGATTTCTTGGTCATGGCTGATGGTCCTGCGATTTCGCGTAACGACAACCTTCCGGCCTGCGCTGACATGCGGGCTCGCACGTTGGCTCACCACGCGCCCGTTTTGCGGCGCATGAGTTTCGCAAAGCGTCGCTCACTGTCATGTCTTGGCTCGCCGGTGTCCATTGTTCGAAGCGGTCTGTCCACGACTGTTCTTCGAATGCACCTTTGTAGGCAGCTTTCATTCGAGCAACCGCGGCGGCCTTTCGCGCTGCGATTTGTTCTGGTGATTGTATCTCGAACGGCTTGGGTGCATCGCCCCGCCCAGTCCAGTCCTCCAGCCCAGGATAGCGGCGCCCGGTAATCCCCTTCACGTCCGCCCACTCGGTTTCTTCTTTTTGGCAAATGGCGTGAACCTCCGCGATAGAGGGCCATGTACGACCGAAGCTCGGAACCCACGTCAGCACGACCTTGTCGATCGCAAGCTTGACGGTCTTGTGACCAAATCCTTGCAACGCACGATACCACTCGTTGGTCATCACGCGGACTTGCTCCGGGGTTCGATCCTTCGGCGGACCAAAAGCGGCGTTCAAGCGCGCCATCTCCGCAGTCAATTGCTTCGGTGTAATTTGCTCACCGACCTGTTCGCGAAATTCCTGCGCTGGTGAGCTCGTCACCAATTTCCCCAAATATCCCAAGGGGATGCTCAGAGAGCCTAGACTGTCCCGTTCCATTCGGTTTGGCTTTCGCGTTCAGGGTTTTTTGGATGTAGGCGAGAGGCTCGGACGCGGCTGCCGCTTCAGCAGCCGCTAGGGCATTCAAGACTTCAAAGTCTCCGTGGGTTTTTCGCCATTTTCCAAGCATCGCACGGGCTTGCGCTTCGTCAATTCCGCAGGTTTTGAGGAAGGGAACCCCCCTACCCCATAGCTCTTTTTTGAAATCGAGAGGGCCGCCCGAGGTCGCCGCAGGCGACTGTTGCGAAGCAACAGAATGGTCCTTGGTCCTAGATACTGGTCTAGGTCCAGGTCCTTGATCCTCCGACGAACATTCGCGAGGCTTCGAGAATTTTCGCGAGCCTTCCTCGAATGGTGGCAATCGACTTGGCGACGGTTTGTCAATCTTCTGATGTTTCAACCAGTTAGCGACTTCAACGTATGTATCGCCTTCGACCTCATACATGACGATACAATTTTCACGCTCTAATTCGTACAACCACTCTCCGATCAGACTAGGGGCGTCGTCGTCATAGGGGAAAAGAAGGCTCGCGAGCATTCGCGAATTTCCGCGAGCCCTCCCGGAATCGTCGCAAAGCGTCCAAAGTTGGACAAACAAAAGCCGCGCATCTCGAGATACGCGGCCCATGCTTTCACTCTGGGGAAACTCAGGCTTGATCGTGCGAATGCGAGCCATACTAGTGCCCCTCCTACGGAGCGAAAAACGTGCAGGGACTCCCGCCCGGTAGGACGGATGCGGGAAAACGCTGGCCGGCGCTGTCCCTGCAATTCGCAATTACCGCCTCACGCATCCTTGGGCAAGTCCCAAGGCAAGGCATTAGGCACTGGACGTTGATCCCTTGTGGAAAGGGCTCTGATAGCCTCTGCGGCCTTCTTGGCCTTGTAGGCTTGGGCACCGCGGCCGGCACGCTTGGCGACAGCCCGTTGCGTCTCAAGCCGGGCTAGGTGCTTGCGGATCGCTGATCGGTTGCTCATGGGTGATTTCCTTTGGGAATAAGACCGCGTTGCGCCGCTTGGTGCGGCCAAGCGCGTAGAGCACCGTCGAGTGGTCCCGGTTGAACAGTCGCCCAAGCTGCGGAGAACTCATTGTCGGCCGCGCCCGATGAACGGCGATGATCGCCTCATATCGCGCCACGACAATGCGGCGTTCGCGGCATCGGCTGACGATGTGTCCCGCCGTTAGCCCATGACGCTTGGCGACTTCTTCGATCAGCGCCCACGTGAAATCACGCGGCGTTGCGACTGCGACTTGCTCATGCACGATGCTCATGTTTGCCCACCCTTTGGTTACTCTGCTGCTGCACTGCGCGAAAACAGATCCTCGCTGTAAGCGTCGGCGTCGGTCAGGTACTTCACGGCCTGACGCCAATAGCTTTCCTTAAGCTCGATCCCAACGAACTTGCGGCGGTGGTGCACTCACGCCACCTTCTCCAGTTCCGGCTTCTTGGATGCGACGTAAACCACTGTGTGGTGGTACTCGCACCATGGCGTGAGTTCTCGCACCGGTGCGCCGCAGAATTTGCGCTCGGATGCTTCGCCGTGCAGATAACGGCACCCTTGTTCTACATCACCTTTCGGCTTCGGCTCGATCATCATGCTTCTCTCCCTGGCTAACCTGTTGTGCTCTAAAACACGCTGTTGCATGGCAACGCGCTCGCGCAGCTTCTCTTCTTTCAAGAGCTTCGCGGCGATGCGTTGCTCGTCCGTGTACTGACGGCGATGTGCGCGCTTGAGCGCCGTCTTGGTGCGGTAGGCGCGGCCAATGACGGCATTGCGGCTGATGCTAATGCCGAAGCGCTTCGTGAGCGCACGCGCGGCCTCGCCGGCCGTGTACCCCTCGGCCAACAGAGCCTCGAGCGTCTCTTGCAAATTCGGCGTGTCCCAGAGTGTTCTTGTCATTCTTGGTGGCTCCATATTTCCACGGTAAGGCCGGGGCGCTTGCCCCATTGCAGCTTGATGGATCGAACGGTTTTCGGTCCGTCGCCGTCGATCAGGTCGAGATCGACGAGCAGGTCAGTGACACCCTTCTCGTGGTTTCCGAGGTCAGCGCGCGAAGCGCCGTCCTCGATCGTGTACACGAGGGCGACCGGGCCGCTGATTTTCAGCGGCCGTTGCGCGCGAACCGCCCATCCCGCCGCATTGCGCCATGTGTTGTAAACCGGCGTGCGGCGCCTGCCTTTGCTAGCATTGGCGAAAAGCATGTTGACGCTTGGGGGGATTGGTAGGTTGCGGAGAATTTGGGCGGGCGACGGGACCGCTATTGGGGAGCACGGTGAAGCCCCCGTCGCCCTACCTGCCGCCTCGGGGGACGATGAGCGGCAGGATTCTGTTAAGGATGCGGCGGTGACTGCTCTCAAGCCACCGCCGCAGGCGCAACCATGATCGGGGAGGACGCTCATGGCGCGCAACTCGGTTTATAGGGTTTTGCCGAGCGCAAAGATTGCGTACCCACGCAATCCGCGCATCAGGGCTTGGCCCTCTGTCGTCTGCAGGTATTCGTCGGCAAGGTTAGGATCGGCGACGCCAAGGCTCTCGTTGATTGCGCGAATGCTGGCCTGCGCACACGAGTGGATCACTGATCGCGTGTAGTTAATTTCCTGCTGTAGCAGGGCGGGCGGCTGTGGCTTGTCTTTGTAGAACAGGGCCATCACAAAATCCCCACCAGCAGAAATATGAGCGAGAACACGCCGACGATGCCAGCAATTGCGGCCATGCCGAGCGAGACGATAATCGCCCATTCGCTTGCTGTCATCGGGTCATCCCACTCCACGCCGAACGGCTTACGATTATCGTCGTCTGTCACTTTCTTGCCTCCGTCAGTGTGGCGTGGTTTTTAGCAACCACAGCGAACACGTCATTCGCCGTGACCTTTCCTTCCGTGCGCTCGACGATCTGGATCATCATTTCGGCAGACGGCCATTGCCGGCCCGTGACCACGCGGCTAACCGATGCCGGGTCCATGCCTATCGCACGTGCGAAATCGGCCTGGGAAATGTCGTTAACTTTTAGCCATCGGTCGAGTTTCATGCGTCGACCGTGGCACAGTGGCGCGCGTTGCGTCAAGCGCACGTAGCAGGAAATAGGTAAGCAATGTTGACCTAATTAACACCCCGTTGCGCTTGACGCATGACGCTGGGCGCGCGTATCCTCTGCTTCGTGATTAGGGATCACACGCAAATGACACTCGCTAGTTTTTACAGTACCTCAGAGGCCGAAACGCACGGGACAAGCTGGTGCGCTTTTTACATGGGCCGAAACTCAATTGATTATGGCCTTCCCGTAGATGGCCGCAACGCCTTCAAGTCGGATGAAGACTATCGCCGCTATCTTGACGGTCGCAGGTCGGCTGCCGCGGAGGACCGTCTCGATGCGGACACGGAATGGAACGCCGATCTTGAAGGCGATGAGTAGCACCATGTACAGACACGAGATAATCGGAGTGACGCTATACGCCGCCGCGTTGATCGTGGCCGAGGCTTATGGCTACGGGTATTTGATCGGGATGCAAAACCCACAACCCAAGCTGACAATCGCGGACATCATCCGCGACATGCCCGGCGACAAAAACGCGCCGGTTGCAGTGTTTCGCGGAGGCTACGCAGAATGAGCAACTCCTACACCAATGAAACCGATTGGCTCGATGGCGATTGGGTTGCCGACGAGGGCCATCCCTACGGCATCACGGGCAGGGTCAAATCTGACCGTGACGGGCTGCGCTATCTCACGAAGCGTTGCGAGTTCCGTTACCACGATAGTTCGCAATGCGAGTTCGGCGCGCTCAAGCATTTTTGCGGCATCCATGAGGATCGGTCATGAGCAAGCACACGCCCGGCCCGTGGCGAAAGGGAAGTGGCCGTTGGGTGGTGGCTGATAGCCCCGCGTCACTCTTCGGCGTCAGCGACGAAGAGCGCCGCTATTATGAAGGCTACCTAATCGCTGAGAGCATCAGCCCGGAGAACTTGGCAATCATCGCAGCAGCGCCGGAAATGCTGGAGGCGCTAAAGGCGATTGCCGAGGCGACGATGCGTCGCCAACTGCCGATCACGTCCGAAATCAACGATCTGGCTATGGCGGCCATCGCCAAAGCGACCCTGGGGGGGCAATGAGGCGCTGCTGTTCTTGTGGCCAATCCTTCAAGCCAACTGGCAAAGGCTATAGGTGCCTGTGCTGTCGTCGCGCTTATGACGCGAAGTGGAGGGCGAAGCGCAAAGAATCAGGCGACCCAGTTAAGTCGACGAAGATGCCGCGAGCCTACCATCGTGCCTACGAAGCCGATTATTTCCGTGACCCGGCAAATCGGGCAAGGAGAGCGAAGCTCGCAAAAACTTACCGAGACGATCCGGCAAGGCGCCACAAACATGAGGCGCGGTGGGCAGTTCAGCGCGCCATTCGCTCAGGCCGCTTGGTGAGAGAACCTTGCCATGTTTGCGGAAAACGCCGCGTTGACGCGCATCACGATGACTACAGCAAGCCGCTGATGGTGCGCTGGCTCTGCCGAACGCACCACAACGAATTTCACGCCAAAGCGGAGAGCCGCAAATGACACGCGAACAGCGAGCCCGATCCGACGCGCGGGCAAAGTGCGCCGCCGCCCTTAACGCGCTCTACGGCGATCAGGTGACGGTTTCGGAAGATGATTTAGAGCGCGCGCTGCAATTCCTGGTCGACGCCGGCAACATCGTCAGGACGCTGCTACGCGAGCGGATCAAGTCGGACGTGTTGGACGGTCGGTTATGAAATTCATCTTGATCATTGTTTTCACGACAATCGGCGGTGATGCGGGCGTTTCCATCACATCTGTCAACGGCTTTGAAACGAAGCAGCTCTGCGAAGCGGCAGGCAAAAAGGCGGCAAATGACCTTTCAGGCGTGACAACTTGGATACGCCATTCGTGCGTGCAGGCGAAGCCGTGACCAAGCGCAAGTCGTTCACCGCAGCGCAGCGTCTCAAGTGTTTCGAGGATCACGGCGCGATTGTGCTTTGCCAGGCCACAGGCTGCGACAACGCCATGTACATCAAGGGATGCGACCTTGATCACCATTTGGCTTTGATCGACGGCGGGAAGCACGAGCACGAGAACCTTCGCCCGATTTGCTCAAGCTGTCACCGCAAGAAATCAGCCCGCGAGCATCGCGCCAACAGCAAGGCCAAGCGCGTTGCCAAGGCTCAGGAAGTTCACCGCGCCGTTGTCGCCAAGGTGATGAGCAAGCCCCCCGGAAAGATCAAGGGGAACGGCTTCAAGGCCTGGCGCAAATTTGACGGCTCAATTGTGAGGAGGGAGAAATGAGCGGATACGAGGACATCACTGCCAAGGTGAACTGCTTCACGCGTAGGCTGAAGAGGTTTCACAACGCGGACTTTGCGACATTCGGCACGCAAGGCGATGGGTGGTTTGTGCGTGCGGTATTTTGCAATGTTGTCGGGCGCGGCCCGCTTCCATTCGACGCCCTTGCGGCGTTTGAAATCGAGCTATCGCGCCTTGAAGATACCGACAAGAGCATGGCTCAAACGCTTGGTGTCTCACAATGAATGACATGTTCGCAAAACTTGCCGCCCCGTTCGCCCCATCCGATATCGAATGGCGCGTCGGTCACACAAACGGCGACAAGACTAAGGGCATGGCTCTGGCGTACATCGACGCTCGCGCAGTGATGCGCCGCCTCGATGAAGTCGTGGGACCCGGCAACTGGACGAACGAGTACCCGCACGCATCACAAAAGACCGTGTGCCGCATATCCATCAAGATTGGCAACGAGTGGATCTACAAAGAGGACGGTGCCGGCGACACGGATTTTGAAGCCGAGAAGGGTGCGCTTAGCGACGCTTTCAAACGCGCTGCGGTTAAGTGGGGCATCGGTCGATACCTGTACGATCTGGAGTCGCCTTGGGTTCCGATCGAAGCCAAGGGCAAATCGCACTTCATCACGTCGGAAGGCAGGCGCACGCTAGAAGCCCTGTTGCATCGCAAGGCACATCCGCAATCGGCACCGGCCCCCACCAGCCACAAGCAAGAAGCCGATCCGATCGCCAAGGCCCGTGAATGGGCAAACAATGCCCACGCGGCACTGGCCAAGATGAAGTTCCTGAACGAGCTTAATGTGTGGCTCGGCAGCGCGGACAATGTGAAGAAGATGACTTACCTGCAGAAAGAACTGCCAGACGAGTTCACCGCGCTGGACGATAAGGTCAACGTGACGGCGGATCGTCTCAATTCACTTGTGGCGGGATGAACATGACGGAACCTCTCTACCGCGGCGAGGCCATTTGCAAACGCTGGGGAGATAGCTCCAGCGCCGGCCGCACCGTCACTTTGCAGCTTGAGGATGGCGGCGAGCATCCGTTTCGAGGCTATGAGGGGGAGAGGTTTGCAATCGTCGTCGTGCCGATCGGCAACGACGAGAAGCCGATGAAGAAGCTTTTGGGAGATGCCTCTACCCGTGAGGATGAGGTAAAGGCGCTGAGGCCAGTAGATGGCGGCGATGCGCATAAAGCCACCTCATCTCCCGCCAAACCCAAGAAGCGCTGGCACGAAATGCCGCCATCACAACGGGCGGGAATGCTCTGCGACGATCCCGAGTTTTGGGCGTTCCTCAACGCGTCGAACACTCATGCGATTGCGAGTGGGGACGTTGCACCAGTTGAAACCAAAGACGGCGCTGCGGCAGTGCTCCGATTGGTTTGCGGCGTCACGAGCCGCAGCGAGATCAAAGCGGGCCACGCATTGAAGCAGTTCGAAAGCGTTGAGGGACATTTCCAAGCATGGCGCCAAGCCCGGCAACACGGTGCGGCCTAACTGCGGAGAGGAATGATGTCCTGGAAATTGAAGAGAACGCGGCAGTGCGAGAAGTGCCCGTGGAAGGTTTCAACCGGCCCGCATGACATTCCCAACGGCTACAGCGTGGAGCAGCACCGCGCACTCAAGAGCACGATTGCCGAGCCGGGACTCGTCCGCATTGGGGGATCAATCAAAGCGATGTCGTGCCACGAGCATCCGCCGGGCGACGAGGCGCACTGCGTCGGCTGGCTGATGCACCAGCTAGGTCCAGGCAACAACATCGGATTGCGGCTTCAGATGATACGTTGCGAGAACGCCAAAAACATCCAACTCGACGGCGAACAACACAGGCGTTTCGAGGACACATTGCCGAGGCGCGGTAAACGCTCGCGACGCTCGGCCTAACTGCGGGAGCGAGCGGAAATGATACAGGACGACGAATTGCGCGAACTCACTGACCTTTTCGAACGCGAATACAACCACCACCGCGGGCCAACAAACAGAGAAGCGCGGCTGCACGCGCTCCGCGTCGTTCTGGAAGAGTTTTCGCGTCGCCGCGAGGAAGCCAATGAGTGATGGCGTTGGCTTGAAATTTGCCGAAGAGGCCGAGCGTGTCGCCGTTATACGATGGTGGCAAAACACTCTGCGCTTGTACGCCAACGCAAGGCGAGGGGCGCGCGGCGAGGCGAACAAATCCGCAAAGCTGACTGCCGATCAGGTTTTGGCGATCCGCGGCGAGGTCGGGACATTACAGCAAATCGCGGAGCGATACGGCGTGAGCGTTTTCGCAATCCACGCGATCAAACGGCGCAAGCGGTGGCGGCATCTGTGATGATCCATTATCACGGCACACCGATCACGCCTATTACGGCTCTATACGAGCTCGCCGGGCGACATTTTTGCGTGTCGCACGCTGCGCCGGCAGATGTGGCGCGCGTGCACATGATCGGGCAGTCCGTGATGCTGGACAACGGGGCGTATTCTGCATGGCGGTCAGGCAAGGCGATCGACTGGCCCGGTTATTACCGCTGGTGCGATGAGTGGCTGGACTATCCGACGACATGGGCCGTTATCCCCGATGTAATCGACGGCGACGAGGCCGACCAAAATGCGTTGGTGCGTGAGTGGCCGCACGGTCGGCGCGGCGCCCCCGTCTGGCACATGCACGAAAGCCTGGACCGTCTTGTCGAGCTATCCTTGGACTGGCCGCGCGTGTGCATTGGCTCGTCTGCACAATACGCCGTGGTTTTGTCGCCGGCATGGGAGGCGCGGATGGATTCGGCGTGGTCAGAACTGATGAAACATCACCGCCGCGCCCCGCACGTGCACATGCTGCGCGGCCTGCAATTGTCAGGCGGCAGGTGGCCGTTTGCATCCGTTGACTCAACGGACGTGGCCAGGAATCACAACCGGCCTCAGAACACGCCCCGCGCAATGGCGGATCGTTGGGACGCAATTCAATGCCCTGCGCGCTTTGTGGCGCGAGCTAATCAACTGGTTTTATCGGCCTAACTGCGGAGAGCGGAGGTAGAGAGATGAGCTTTGATATTTCGGACGAAGAACTGCTGCGCCGCGCCGTTCGTGGCGCTCGTCCCCGTTTCAAAGGTAGCCCTAGGTGGGCTGCTGTTATGGACACCTTCGCTCTTGGATCGACATACGCACAGCAGCTTTGTCGGCGCTTCAGTGTTGACCCAGACGAAACCGTTCCGGCGCGACGCGCAAAGGTGAAAGCCCAATGACCCCCACCCCATCGCATGTAGCCACAGACGAACTTATTGAGACGCTGGAGAGACTGGAGAAGGAAGCAACACCGGGGCCGTGGGAATGGGAAGGTCGCACTGTCAGCGATGGTCACGTATTCATCCCTGAGTGCTCATCGTTGGGGGACACATGCATCCAGCTTACGCATGATTACGAGGGGTACGCGCACGACTGCGATTTGCTCGCGTTCCTCCGCAACCATCTTCCCGCGCTGATTTCCGCACTCAAAGAGAACAAGAGGATGCGGGATGCGCTGGAGGATGAGCGACGCGGGGCGGAAACTATCGACGCTGATTGTGCGGACGCTAGTGACAGGCTGGCGCGTCTTGCTGCGTTGGTCAGCGACTTAGCGGTTGGGACGCCTTACGGGCATAAGGTCAAAGCCTACGGGCGGTTTTGTCTTGGGCAGGGGCCGGACCCGTTACTTGAAGTGCTTCCCCACGAACAAGAAGGGTCGGAGTCTTACCGCGCCGCTCTCCAACCCCAGGGAGAGAAGTGATGGCCCTGCAAAAGCGGCAAGCGAAAGTTATGCTTCACTTCGTCGAAGATGTTTGCGCTCGTATTGAGCGCACGCAGCATGTGGCCTCTGGATACGGTCTGACCGAGCTCGCCTCACGCCTGCAAGAAGCAAAAGATGCCGCTTTGAAAGCGCTTCGTCTCGCCGAAGCAGTCCAACCCCAGGGAGAGAAGTGATGGACGACACCCCCACACCAGCGCCAGCGCCTATGACGGCGAGACTGCGTGAACTCATCGACGTATGGGTGGATGCCGCGGACGGTGAGAACGAACGCGCGCATCATTTACTCGACGCCCTCACCGCCCGTGAGTCACGCCTGCTTGAGGTGATGGAGGGGGCTGAAAAGGCGTTGGCGCGGCTAGATGTTTTCTGGACAGCGGAATTTCCAGAGGGGCCAGAAAACCCCGAGCCGTGGGGCAAGATCGATGTACGGCTGTCTGAGGAAACGATAGCGATTTGGTGCAGCATACGTTCAGCCCTCGCCACGCTACGGGCAGCGCGGGAGGGCGCGCGATGAGCGAACCGAAACCGATCAGCGATGAAGACCTGGAGTCGTTCGACGTGCTTTGGGAAGCCGACAATTGGGAGTGCACGCACACCGATTTCGGCGGCCTTGAAGACGACCTAGAGAACGGCGAAGCGTTTGAGGTGGTCCGCATCGGTGTGGCGCGTCGAGCGCGTGACCTGTTCGCGGTGCCGTACTGGGGCAACGACTTCGACGGCCCGCGCTTCGCGTATTTCGAGAGCGAAGACGACGCGAAGGCCTTCGCAAAGGCCAAGCAAGCCGAGTATCGCGAAGAGGAAGCCACACCATGACCCACCCATCAAGCCCGCAAGCGCCTATGACGGCGGAGGATTTGCGCGTGCTGGGCATGAAGTTTGCTGGCGGAGCGCTAACGATTCCCGAGACCGCCGACCTATTTCGCCACATCGACGCCCTCACCGCCCGTGTGGCGGAGTTGGAGCTAACGCTTGCGGACCACGCAACATACGGCTGTCGTTTACAAGCCGAGCGGACGAGGGCCGAGCACTGTGCAGAGGTCGCGGCTCGTCGCGCCGTTGAGATTGAACACCTGAAGGCCGAACTCGCAGCAGCCCGCAAGGTCGAGGATGGGGAGGTTGAAGAGGCGCTTGGTTGGCTCGACAAGCCACAACTATATCCATCTGGGCGCATCAAGAAGATCGCCGCGCTTGTGCGTCAACTATACGCTGCGCTGAAAGAGGCGGAGCGCACGAACAAACGCCTAACGACAGACATTTCTGCGCTGAGAGGTGCCGACCAATGACACCTGAGCGACCAACAGCAGAACAACTTCGGGCGCTGTTCCGATATGACAAAGAGACAGGCCATCTACATCGAAAAACCGGCAAAATTGCTGGGCGACAGGCGACCAACGGATATTGGCGCGTGTCTGTTGGCGATCGCGAAGTTCCAGCCCATTGCGTTGCGTGGACCATCGTTACGGGGAAATGGCCAGATAAGACTATCGACCACATCAACCGCATCCGCTCTGACAATCGGTGGTGCAACCTTCGTATGGCCAGCCCATCCGAGCAGATGGGGAACTCTCGCACAAACCGAAAAAACACAAGCGGTGCTCGTGGCGTAACGTGGAGGAAGGATCACGCGAGGTGGGTGGCGCGTTTGTGCATTCGCCGGCAAGACGGGAAACAGGCCACGCGGCATTTGGGCGAGTTCAAGAACATCGAAGACGCGAAGGCGGCATATGAGCAAGCTGCGACGCGCCACTTTGGAACATTCTACATGCCGCTAGAAGCCGCCGCCGAGCGCGCCCTCCAGACAAAGGCACAACGCCATGAAGGTGCTTGGAATAGCCGGGCTGCTTGCAGCCGAACTCGCATCCAGAGTGCCAACATCGACCGGCATCGACTTCGCGCGCGAGGATGAGCAGCAAGGGCCGCGCAAGCCGGTCCGCCCGCATATCGGCAAGAAGCAGATCGCGAAGGCATTGAAGCGGATACAGGAGCGCACGCCATGAAGGTGCCGGGGATTGAGAAACCGAGCGGCCTCTTCGGCTGCCCGTTCTGCCGCAAAACGTTCCTCACGTCAGGAACGGTGAGGCGGCACATTCAAACGCGCCAGTGCGATGAGGCTGTGGCGCACTTTGCAGCCTTGTCGAAGCGCACGTCGAAGCGGTCCCAAACCAAGGAGCCTCGCCCATGAAGGTGCCGGGGATTGAGGAAATGGTGCGGACGTATTGGTCGAGCAAGCATTTGGCGTCTGATGTGTCGTGGGATGAAATGGTGGCGCGCTCAGACGCACGCTCAAAGCGCATCGTGAGCGAGATTCGTGCTGGCCTTCTCGCCGTCTTCGAGACGCATGTAGGGCCGATGATAGACGCGGCTGTTGCGTTTGGTTTGAAACTCGATGACGGGCAAGAGGCTTGCGAAATTGTCGAGGCCAGACGGTTGTATCGCGAGCGCATCCTCTCCCAACTCAAGGAGCCTCGCCATGACTAACCTTCGTGAGCTTGAGAAACGGTTGGAAGAAGCGACGGGGCCGGATCGGGAGTTGGACCTGGAGATCGCCAAGAAACTTTTTGGTTTCTCGCTTTGGAAGTCAAAGCACGGGTACTGGAACATCACGTGGCCGGATAGTTGGCCCTATCGTGATGCACACGCGTCAATCACTGTTTCCGGTCGCGACCCCTCGCTGGTTTACGACCCCACAACAGGCGAGAAGCTTCCTCCTGAGAAGGAGCCCACCGACTGGGCTGACATGATCGACTGCCCACACTACACCGCCTCCCTCGACGCCGCAGTCGCTCTGGTGGAGCGTTGCCTGCCGGATGCGTTTCCGACAATCGACCGCTATTCGATTTCCGATGAGCCGACAACGGCACAATACAACTGGCGGGTCTGGATCAAGTGGGTCGATGGTGATGACATCATCCGCGAGGCGTTCAGCGGCACGAAGTCATCGCCAGCACTCGCTCTCTGCCTGGCCCTCATCCGCACCCTTATCGCGAAAGGTGATCGCCATGACTGACAAGAGCGCGAGAGATGAAATTGCCAGACACTACGGCGCTTACGAAATTGGCGGCTCGCTCGACGATATGTACGAGTCAGACCGCGAGCACTGCTACGACTTCGCGGACAGGCTTGTCGCCGCCCTAGGGGCTGGCGGGTTTGAGCTGCGGAAGAAAGGTGCGCTGGTGTCGTGGCCCATGACTACGCATGAAACTGCGGGGCAGGCGATCTGCGCGGGGTGCGGCGGCACGATAATGCGCGCGGGTGGCGGCACCGTCTACATCGCGGGGACGCAATGGTTTCACTCTCCGCAGTGTGCCGCCATGCTCGCCGCCTCTAACCCAAAGGAGGAAGGAAGTGACAACTGACGTAGTGGAGAAGTGCGCGAGGGCGGCGGCGGTTGCGATGGGTGTCCGTGGCGCGCGGGTCGATGGTGTTTGGCCTGAGTACGTTGGCGAAGTTGTAGCCGTTATAGACGCGCTTGCGGATGGGGTGAGCGATGAGATGATGGATATCGCCGCCAAAACCCTTCTCGTAGACCCGAGCAGATTAAGCCCTGGAGGCGTTGACGAATTGCGCCGCGCCCTGTCCGCCGCCATCCGTGCGGCTAAGAGCCGGGAGGGGTAGATGGGCGAGACGACAAAGATTGAGTGGGCCGATGCAACTTTTAACCCGTGGGTCGGTTGTACCAAGGTGTCCCCGGCGTGCGACGGGTGCTATGCCGAGCACCTGATGGACACGCGGCTTGGGCGCGTGAAGTGGGGCGCCGGCGAAGATCGCGTGCGCACGAGTCCAGCCAACTGGAAGAAGCCGCTGGCATGGGACCGTGCCGCGGCGAAGCAGTCTGAGCCTATCTACGTGTTTTGCGCGTCGCTCGCGGATGTGTTCGACAACGAAGTCGATCCGACATGGCGGCGCGACCTGTTCGCGCTGATCGAGGCGACGCCGAATCTTACATGGCTGCTGCTGACGAAGCGGATCGGCAACGTGACCGACATGGTGCCGCGCCTACCGCCCAACGCTGCGGTCGGCGCGACGCTGGCGAACCAATACGAATATGACCGCGACCGGATGAAGCTGTACGCCGTGAAGGCCGCGCTCAAGCCGCGCTTCACGTTTGGGAGCTTCGAGCCGCTGCTTGGCCCGATCATCCTCGACAAGTACGCGCCGGATTGGATCATCACGGGCGGCGAGACGGATCAGGGCGCGCACAAGGCGCGCGACGCTGATCCGTCATGGTTCCGGTCACTGCGCGACCAGGGCGCCGAACTCAAGCGCGCATTCTTCTTCAAGCAGATGACGAACAAGGCCGCGATCCCGCCCGACCTTCTCGTGCGGCAGTGGCCAACTGCTTCACTCCCCGCTCACAGCGCAGCTTGAGGAAGATAGAGGATGATGGCTGAGTTTTATCAATTCGGGATGTTTGGGCGCACGAGATATTGCTCGGTTTGTGGAAGGAATACCGTGCAGCGCCAGATCGGAACGCCAGTTACGACTGAGCGCGTCTTTTGGTGCCCCAAATGCGAAGCGCAGCACAAAGAGTGCGACTTGCCCCTCCCCATGGTGAAGGAGATGTGATGTGAACCCGAGAACCGACGTTCGATTCCGCGGCAAACCTATTGATGAACTCAGTCGCGAAGAACTGGTCGAAGCGCTGACGCAGGCATTGACGGTGATTTATACATTGTCGCCACCAGAACTTGTCGAAGCGAGTTTTGCCGTCGCCTCTTCCAAAGGGGACGGGCGGTAGATGAGTGGTTACTTAATCGCCTGAATTTCCGCCGACTTCTTCGCAATCTCATCCATTAGCGCAAGCACCTGCTCTCGCGTGGCATCTTCGCCCACGGATTTAACCACGTCGTTGTACCCGTCCATGAACAGGTCTTTGAGCTGCGATAGGGTTTGTACCGCAGCCGGGGCATTGGCGATCAGCACGCCGATGAGTTGGGCGGATATCATTTCTTGTATCCCTTGTGTTTTGGCTGTTGACAGTCCGGTAATGCGGACATATATTCAAATCACCAGACGGGAATTGTCCCGCTGGAAATAGGGCAAAAGGCTCAGATGACAACGCTTAATCCGGGAACGAAGGTTCGCACGCTCTACGCCTACCCGATGACGGGAACCATCGTGAAGCCGACAAAGGCCAATCTCCCGCTTCCAAGCGCGGATTGGTGCATCTTCCAGGCCGACCCCGAGCACATCGTTCCGGGGCACAAAGGCCGCCACTGCATTCACCGCGACATGCTTGCGGTGCGCAACTGCAACTAAGGTCGAAACGGGGCACTAGCCCCGTCCAGGGATAGAGTCCCTGCTGATGAGACCGGGCAAAGGAGGCCCAAGAAAATGACGATACGGCAAAGCATAAATCCCGAACGGCTCAATTCATTTCTGACACTTGCCGAGGCATGTGCCGAAAATGCGCCCCAGGGGTCTTACGAAACCGAGCGCAAGGCGGTCAAACTGATTGGATGGCTTGCGGACGAACTAATCGTGCAGGCAAGAGAGCTTGGCTTGAAGGCTCCGAATTGCGACCAAATCCGCGAGGTCGAATCGGTTGTTTACGGCTATCTGCGCGATGCTAACCCAGAGGCGTTTGCTGCGGCTGAGGGGTTTGGTGCGGCCATGGACACACCCGCGCGGGAGCGGGTCATCAGGCAAGCAAAAGAAGAGGTTCAATTTCTGGCTAAGTTGGCCGAACTCAATGCCTAACCTCATCACCCAATACGGGCGGGCGCTTTACGGCGCCCGCTGGCAATCCCTGATGGCAGACGCGCTCGGCGTCAACGAGCGCACGGTCAGGCGATGGGGCAAGGGAGAATACAACGTGCCAGACGGCGTGTATGACGAATTGCGCTCCATAGCGCGCGCCAAGGCTAAGGAACTACTCGCACTCCCCTTGCCTCGTTGACGTTGATGATTGCCTCATTCACCGCACTGACGACGCCGGCAAGAAAGGCAATGTCATTCGATCCAGCTTCGATGAGCGGCTTTGCAGCTAGGATCGTTGCCGATGTTTGTGCCTCGATCCGCTTGATCTTGGCCCATGCGTCCCGGTCTTTGCAGATTTTCATGTCTGGCAGTTCCGGGTCGCAATTCGGCAACCGGCCATAGATGAGAATGCCGTCCTGCGTGTAGCTCCACACGGTCAACGCCGTCTTTGCGGCCTTGAGGGACGCGACTTCAGCCTTAGCGGCGGCCTCTTCCCCGACAACGCGGGGAAGTGTCGTGCAGCCGCTAAGGTTTAAGCCTACGGCCAGTATGGCGGCATAGGCTGCCGTCTGAGCCGTAATGATCAATCTCATTTTGAAACCAGCGCACTGGCGATCGACGTGTTGGCCCTGAGACGGCCATACCAAGCCAACGCACCGCCAGCGAGATTGGCGGCACCGACAATCAACTCGGCAAGCTGATCTTGCAAGGTCGCATCAAGCTGAACGCCCGCGAGCGTCGCTACGCCGGCGAACATCGCAATCAACGAGCCCCAAAGGGTTTTGCTTGTGTACCAAAGTTTCGAATCCATTCGTCTCTCCTGTTTGAATATAGCGCGGCACATACCGCCCCGCGCAGGGCGGACTATTTCTGATCCAGCTTGTGCAGCTTGACCTCGATCGCATCGAGGCGGTTTTCGAGGGATCGCACGACGCCCTGGCGAAAACTGCGATCCTCTTTCATCATGTCGATGGCAACGGCTAAGTCGTTTTGCCGTCCTGCCATGCCAGCTTCGACCTTGCCGGCAACTCTGGCGACGGCAAGCCGACCGGTCACGACCTCCGAATAAATCTGGCCAAGCATAAACAGCACGCCGACGAGAAGCACCAGAACGCTTGCGTCAACCCATGCACGCCACGTGGCCAAATTCATCTGCTTCGTTCCCGGTCAAGTTTCTGGTCGATGCGATCGAGTTGTTTGTCGACCGCCACGAGCAATGTTTCAACGCGCGTGATGCGCTCGGATGCCGACGCCGCAATCCTGACTTGCGACTCCGCCGATGCGACGCGTGAACTGATGTCGGATGCCCACCAAACCCCTCCGACAGTGATTGAGATAAGATAGATGAACGTCGCAGGCCCGATAAACGCCTTCCAGTCCATGACGCAATAGACCCCTACTTAGCTTTCTCTGCCTTCTGTTCCACGGCATGGAGCCGCACCGATATGCTCTTAAGCCGACGCTCGATCTCGGTCAGAGATTGGTCCGTCTGCTGGTTGATAACATCCTGTCCCTGGGACACAAATAAAGGATTAGGTTCGACCCGCATGGCTGCTGGCCTGGTATCGTGCGGCTCTATTACCTCCACCGGTTGTGTTTCCACAGATGGCGGTATTTCCGGCTTCGGGCGCGGCATCACAAACATGGTGCCCAAGGTTAATGCGACGATGATCATGAGCGCGCTCGCGGCCTCCACCTGGTTCACGGATATGTTTTCCACGGAAGCTGGATGTGAGGTCCATCCGGAAACTTGCGCCACCGGGCACCGGCCTCGATCGGCACGCCGACTTCTTTCGCCGCTTGCTCGAACACCTCCACGAGCGGCCAGAACGCGGGCCACTTCCATGACGGCTCGCCGACAACAACGGGAACGAAGTCGATCGCATGGCCGGTCAAGTGCCGCGACTTCATCGTGGTGGATGCGCCCGCAGCTACCAATTGGCGTTGACGCGCAAGCGTGCGAAGCCCCTCAGTGACGATGAAGTGTAATCCGGCAACCTCGGCCAATTCAGCCGCTCTGTGCACCACCTTTACAAGATCGGCGTGAACGCCGGTGAGGTTCTTCAGGCTGCGTTCGTTTAAGGGCATGTCATCCTTCCTCGTCGTCCCGCGCCCAGCCGATTTTCACGCGTAAAGAAACTCCACTTGACCGCGCGCGCCGTCGCCGGATGTTGACGCTGTTGATCCTGCCCCACCACCGCCAGGAGCGGAGCCGTCGTCTGCGTTGTTAGCCCCGCCAGCGCCGCCACCCGTACCAAGGCAACTGCCGCCAGCATAAATAACACCAGCCCCGCCGGTCGTATTTGTGTCGCCGCCTGACGCGGTGCCTCCTGACCCCGGCGCTCGGCCTCCCGCGCCACCGTTGGCTGTCATGCTGATTGAACCGCCACCAGTGAGCGTTCCGCTGACGGAAGAGGCATTGCCGGTTGCGCCGGTACCGTTGGTGGCTCGCCCCGCTACAAGCGCGCCAACCGTGTACGTCAGCGTGTCTCCACCTGCGCAAGCTGCGGTCTTCTCGCAAAAGCCGCCGCCGCCACCACCCTCCGGGTTGGTGTCACTCGAATCGCGCCCGCCAGGGCCACCACCGCCATAGACGCGGATGCGAACAGACGTCGCACCCGCCGGGACCGTCTCGGTCGCCGCGGTGCCTGACGTGTAGACGTTGTTCTGTCCCGCGAACCCGCCGACGCCGAAGCCGATCAGTTGATTGACCGAAAAACTCATCAGTTGTCCGTGTTGACGCTGGTCGTGTAGATCACTTTGATGCCGATGAGACGCGCGTCCGCAGTCAGCGTGTCGGCAACGTCGCGCGTGACTTGGAAGTAGACGATGTCATCTTGCGCTGGCGTTCCTGCGATCGTGATGGCGGAACTCTCCGGCCCGACGTGAACATCAGTCGTGGCGATCAGCGTATCGGTCGACGACTGCGCCGTGCCAAACGCCGCGTCGATCACGTCGTCGTTGCTGATTGCGACGCCCGCAAGTGTCCATGTGACCGTGCCGCTGCCTGACGCCGCCGTCCAATACGGGATGAACGTCACCGTGCCCAGGTTCCAATTCTTCGGGAACGCAACCGTGAATTGCGCGCCTTCGCTCGTGGTCTGATCGAAGTCGAGCAGCTTGTTCATCACGTCGTTGGTGGTCGACTCGGTCGTCGCGCTCGCCGGACCGTTCGTCGTGCGCGGCGTCATCGCGCCGGCCGGAACCCAAATCGTTTGCTTGCCGGCGCCGATGTACTGCATCAGCACTTTCTTCGGCGCGCTCGCACTGTCGTCGCGCGCAAGAACGTGGTCGGCGGCCATGTCCGGCGCCGTGTCCGCCGTCTCGTTGTTGATGTAGTTGTACATCAAGTCGCGGATCGTGACCTTGTCCGACGAGTTAGAGCCGGACGCATCGACGAACGGAATGAAGTCGCCAACAGCGCCGCCGGTCGTGTCGGTCGTGAGCGTGTTCAGATCCAGTGAACTCGTGCCCGCCGGATACTTCGGATTGAGCAAGACCCACTTGTCGATATCGGCGGCATAGCGAAGCAGAAGCTCGTGGCTGTTGCCTTCGATGTCACCAGCGGTCAAAGCGACATTGGCCCCCTTGACGATAGTTTTCGCCGTCAGCCCGTTTGGGGCAAAGGTTGGCGTCGTGGTGGCGTTTGCAGCGGTCGCGCGCACACCGATGAGAGTGCCATCCGTTAGCGCCGCCAGAGCGGGCGAATAAGTCGCCGTAATTGCATCCGCCGTGCCGCCACCGTCAACCCACGTATATGCCGACGTCTGCACCGATGCCGTGAGCGCATAGCTCGCCAGCGTGGCGATCGGGTTCGTGGGGTTGAGTAAGTGCCATTTGTCAGTGGTCGAATTGTACTGGACGATGCACTCGTGATGCTGCCCGGCAATATCGCCAGCGACCAGGGCGACGTTTGCGCCCTTGACGATGGTTTTTGCCGTGAGGCCGTTCGGGGCAAAGGTCGGTGTCGTGGTGGCATTTGCAGCCGCCGCGCGGAAGTTGAGCCGCATCCCGTTTGTGAGGGATGTGACCGCAGGCGCATAGGTGGCCGTGATCGTGTCCGTGCCGCTGCCGGCAATCCACTGGTGCGACTGATCCTGCAATTCCGCGACGCGGGCATAATTCGTGCGTGCCGTGGCCGCACCGACGTTCGTGTGCAAAAACCCGCCCATAGGCAGGTTAGCCGTCGCTGCAATGTCGCCGTTCCGCTTGATGCACTCTTCCAGACCATCCGCGAAGTCCTGATCCTGCGCCGTCATGGTATCGGCGTCGATCAGCTTCGTGGGAAGCCCCGCGTCGCGGCGGCTGATCCAGTTGTACAGCAGGGAGAAGGTACCACCGCTCCAGGGCATTCCGTTACCTCGTAAGAAAGCAAGATTATTTCGCAGATACTGCCTTGACGCCCGTAGGGCGGATGGGCATATTCAGACCGTCAACACAGGGCCATCGGCCCGCTCACATAGGAGAGACGCTATGCTCGACCTCACATCCGACAACCGTATTCCCGCACTTCTCGACGAACGCGCCGCGCTTAAGGCGGGCATCGACGCCAATCAAAAGCGCATCAAAGACATTGACGCCGAAATCGTCGCCAAGCTCGGCGGGGCAGAAGAAGCCAAGGCCGCAGGATGGGCCATCACCTACAAGCTCCAGGTGCGTAAAGAGCACGTGGTGAAGGAGACGATCTTCGCCGTCCTGCGCGCGACGCGCACCGAACAACCCGCCCTTGCAGCGTAAGGAACCAAGCCCATGAAGCCGTTCGTCGAAACGAACCTCGAAGAGCTTTGCGAACAAGTCGACGTCGCAGAGCGCGCTTGGAAAGCTGCCGTCATCGCGGCTCAGAAAGCGGCAACGCCGCAAGAGCAACTTCAGCGCGACATCGAAGTAGAGCGCAAATGGCGGACCTATTGGCCGCTCAAAACGCGATACCTAACGGCAGTCCGCGACTTTGCAGCAGAAGAGGAACAGAATGACCCCGAAGGAATTCAGAACCATCCGGACGGCCCTGAAGTTATCAACCCGTGAGATGGGCGAGGCACTCGGGCTGCGCGGCGATCCTGGCCGCACAGTCCGCCGCTACGAAGCCGGGGATATTGAAATCTCCGGTCCCGTTCAAACCGCTATGCTGGCCATGAAAGACGGGTTCCGCCCGCCTTGGTGGCCAAAGGAGGATTAGGTGGTTGTCACAGAAGAAGAGGCGAAAACGATGTGGTGCCCGTTTGTGCGAGCCCCGCTTTCGAGCGGTGACACGATGGCAGGCGTGAACGCAGATTATACTGGCGCAAGGCTTGGCAGTCGTACTGGATGCATCGCGGCGCAATGCATGGCCTGGCGGCGTCACGACAGCATTAAGCGAGACGACGGTTGGCACGAAGGTGGATACTGCGGATTGGCTGGCAAGCCATGACACAGACCGAGTTCTATGCCTTCTGCCTCGCGACGGTCGCTCTGTCCCTCACGTGGCTGATCGTCGGTATTCCAGGCGTTCTATGCTGCATCGCGGCCATGATCGTCGGGAACATCGATCTCTCATGGATCGAGGAAAAACCCAATGACGTTGCGGCGTCTGATCCGGTCATTCCTGTTCAGTCTATTGACGCTGGCAATCTTGATCGCGCTGTAGGGTGGAAGAAACTTGCACCCGTTGGCATGGTCAAGAAAGAACGCCGCGCCGTTTTGATGAAGCGCAAGAAGCTGAAACTGCCGCCCAACGTGGTGGAGTTTCCGAAGAAGGTTGCGAACTAGAACTGCGGAATTACGCCCGTCTGCGCAGCAGTCTGGCCAGCAACGATGCCCGTAGCAGTGCGGGCATCGTCGTTTGACGCCATCGCTGCAATCGCTGCATCCTGGTTCAGCTTGAACTTCTGCGCTGCCGCGTATTCCTTCTTGATGAGCGTGATGGCCTGACGTACCTCGTTCGGATCGGTCGAGAACAACATCTTGGCAATCTGACCGCGCGCACGTTGCGAAATCCCGCGAAGCAGGTTCGCAACGCCGCTCATGCCGATTGCCCGGATAAGTGGCGCGGGCGATCCGGTTTGTACCGCCAGCGCAATGCCGTTCAGGATGCCGGGGTTTTGCAAGACAAGATATTCCGGCAGGTCGTTATCCGCCGCGACACGCTCCGCAGTCGATGATCCGACATTGGCACGCGCATAGCTGCCGTACATCTGATCCTCGACGCCGAGGCGCTGCATCAGCTTCTCGAACTCTTCATCACCGAGCACCGCGCGCAAACGCTCACGCTTGGCCGTGTTGCCCATGATGCGCCGCGCAGCGTTGCCCGCATCCGGCGACTTCTCGACTTCTTCGATCACGCGCTGCGCGAAGCCGCGGCGGTAGGCATCCTGCTCCGCTTGGCTCATGTTGGCCATTTCGGACTTGATCTCGTCCGGGTGCTTGTTGTGCGCCTGGCGGCCTTGCTCGAGCGCACGCTTCGACGCTGAGTGGCCGGCGAACACCTTGCGCGCGTCTGCGTATCCCGGGATAGCCCGATCCATCTCGCCAAGAAGCTCGCTCTTCATGATCGTAAAGGCGCGCGCGGCGGAATTGTCGCCCGATCGCGTCGCGCTCTCGATCATGTCGTCAAGGCCCATTTTCATGTAGTGGAGCGCCTTGGCCGAATAGCCGACGATGTTCCCGGCGCCGTCACGGATGACAAGCTCGCTTTCCGGGATGCCCTCGTCCTGGGCCATCTTCAGCCCGCGCTGCATGGCGGCCTTGCCTGACGGGCGGTTGACGATTTCCACCACTTTGGGCGATTTCACCGGGGCATTGCTGCCCAAGGCTTTCTCGTAAAGCGGTTTTGCCTCGCGGGCGCGGGCTTCTGTGATTTCCTCGACGGATTTTGTGAATGTGCCGGGTTTTCCACCGACCGACTGGCCAACGTCATCTGAGACGCGAGCCACTTGCCCTTCCTGACGGGGCTTCAAAAGGCCCTGAGCGGTCTCCCGGCCCGGCCCTGGCGTCCTGGCTGCCGATGCGCCTGCATCGCGCACACCCTGCGGACCCACGTCACCAAGGGCCACAGGCTTGCCAGAGGCGGCGGCCTTGCCATGCTCGGCGGCTAGGTCGTCTGCCGTCTGTCCGGCCTGTTGGAGCTTTTCAGCGAGGTAGCGGGCGGCTTGCTTTTCCGGGCCCCGGAACGCCTGCGCCACGCGCTGCACGCCGCGGGCCACCCCCGCCCCTGCCCCGCCGGCGGCGACGCCAAGAAGCGCACCAGCCGCAAGCGGCATAGCCCCCGCCGCGCCTACAGCCTGCGCACGCTCGAGCGGACCGCCCTCGGCCTCCCCGTATTGGAACGCCCCGGACGCCGCGGCGCCTGTCGCACCCATCGCAGCGATGTTTTGGCCAATCTTTCCGACCGGCAACGCTTTGGTCACGGCCTGCGCGCCACGGAACAGCGGAAGCCCTGCCGGGATACCGGCGACGATCCCGGCGCCATACGAAAGCACGTCGCCCGTGGTCGTGTCGGGTTGTGCGCGCCACCGCTTTTTTAGGTCGCGAGCATACTTGACCTCGCTGTCATAAGCGTCGACGGCTTTCTTTGTGTCGCCGCCGGAGCGGATAAACGCATCCGCTGCCGATCCGGCTGCAAGTATCTCATCGCCAAGGCCGAATGTGGCCGTGTCGATCGCGTTCATCGCTTGCGCGGCGCTACGCTCGTCTTGGCCTGTAGCCTCGTTCTTGCCGAGTGTCGGTGCACCATCATCCGACCCGAACAGCTCGTCATCCGACAACTCTTGCCCGAACAGTTCTTCATCGCTCAGTTCGCGGCGCGCCTCGGCGTATCGCTTTTGCTCGGCAGGACGATAGGCCATCGTTACTTAACCTCCCGCCATCCCGTGCCGGTCCATTCGTACGTCTTGCTGTTTTTGCTCACGCGCGCGCCCTTCGGCCTCTTGTCAGGAGGCGGAACGCCCTGCGGAAGTCGCGACTGTTGCTGTTGGCCGCCTTGCGGTGCAATCGTATCAGGCACGTCAAGCGGCTCCGGCGTCTCGCCAAAGGCCGGTGCGTTGCGCTGGTACTCGTCCTGCAATACCTGCACCTCACGGCGTTTGCGTTCGTAGATGTCGGCGATGATTGAGGCAAACACGGCCGGATTTTGCAAGGCGCTTCCAACCTTGCCACCGATCGCCTCGATGACGCGCAGTGCGTCCTGCTCCGTCATCACGCCAGGTCCGACGATGGTTGTGCGCAACATGCCAAGCAGGGCTTGCTGGCGGGCGCTTGCGTCCATCTGATCGAACTCTTCCGGCGTCAGGTTCTGCGACCCAAGCCACGTTTTGACCTTCGCCGACCAATCGTTCGCCCAACGCTGATAGCCTTGAGGCAGCCCGCCAGCTTTCTTGGCGTAGTCCGCGATCGACTTCAGCGAGTTGATGCCCTCAGCGCGCTCTTTCTTGAGCTTGAGCCACCCTGCCGGGTTTAGCGTGCCGCCCGTCGATGCCGTGACAGGCCGCGCTTGCGGCGGGACAGGGATCAGATTTCCTTTGTCGTCCTGATAGTACGGCTTGCCGTCACGCGGATTGTAAGACGCGAGAACGACCTGCCCGTTCGGGAGTTGCATCTCGACTTGCTGGTACTTGACGTTCCCGCCCGCCCCGTCACCGCCACCACCTGCCCCGGCAACCTGCTTGGCAAAGCGCGGACCGCGACCGACCTCGACCCACTTCTCACCGTCCCAAGCTTTCTGAACGCTCTCGTCGCCTTCGTAGAAGGTTTCAATGTCTGGACGGCCACCCTTCTTCTGACTTGCAGCCGCAATTTGCAGCTTGATCTCTAGGCCCTTGTCGACCAATGCAGGGTCGTTGCTGTTGATGAGTGAGTCCGCCAGCGCGCCCAGGTCGTTCGTGTTGCCGCCAAGTGCCTTCTTGTACGCATCGCGGCGGCGCTGCTCTATCTTCTCCTGATCCTTGTAGGCTTTGTTTTCCAGATATGCGCCAGCGATCTGATTGACCGCGTTGCCTATCGCTTGCAGCGGATGGTTCACTTCCTGCTGCTTGCCCATAAGCGCCTGAGCAAGCTTCATCCGTCTCTCAATCGAAGCCTCAGACGGGTAGCTCTCCATCGGCGGCTGTTCGGCCTGAACCGGTGCGACTGCGTTTTGCGGCCCCACCGGTTCGAACAATCCGTCATGCTGCTGCATGGGCGCGTCTGTTCCCACGCCAGGCGCATCATTTGTCGGAGCGGATTGCGCCACATCCAGAAAGCCCATGTACCCGTTGCCCTGTTGAGCATACGGGTTATCAAGCTCCGGCCCGAAGAAGCTCGGGGGGCCATATGGATTACGGCGAGGAAGGCCAACGGCCATCGCAGTTTACCCGCTGTTAGTGGTTGTTAGCGCATCCCACGCATCGCAGCCGCGCGCATCACGGCTTCGATCAGCTTGCGACGGCTGTCTGTGTCCGGCTGCATCATCTCGCCTTCGACAGCGCGGCCTTGGTTGCGGCCGCGCGCGATACGCTCTTGGATCGCCGGCATCAGCTTGTCGCTCATGGCTTGGAGCGGCGACACGTCGGCGGGAAGCGGAACACCCTGCCCGCCCGTGGCCGGCTCGAGCGGCACAGCAGAGCCGCCGCCACCATACGGCAACGGAACGTCGCCCATCGGCACGCCTTGCCCCGGCCCGCCCGGAGGAAGCGGCTGAAAGCTTCCACCGCCGCCATACGGCAACGGCTGGCCACCGCCTTGCGGGCTATACACGCCCATAGGCGCGTTCGGGTCCATCTCGAAACTGGGTCCAATACCGTACTGACCGACACCGCCCTGACCTTCCGGCGGGGCCATACCGGCCTGACCGTTCGGCCCCTGAAACATCTGACGCATGAGGGCTTGCTGCTGCATGTTGTAGGCCATTGGTACTTAACCTCCTGGACGCATGGGGCGCATAAAGGGACGGGGACGGGATTGACGGAAGCCGCCGCCGCCGAACATCGGACGGAATTGGCGCATTGGACTTGGCCCTTGCGGACGCGGGGCTTGCGGCGGGGAGAATGTCGGCGTTGCCGGGGACGATTGCGGCTGAGGCGCCGATACGCCGAACGATTGCGCCTGGGGCTGCGGTTGCGGCTGATTGCCGGATGTCGAGTTCATCACGGCCTGCACCAACTTCTCGCGCTGCGGCGAAAGTGACGGCGCGCTCGTTATCACCGGATCGCGAATTTCGTCCGGTTGATTGCGTGCAGCAATTGCCGCCCACGGGTCGGCCGAAGGTCCCGACACAGCATCGAGTGCCATGCCCTTTGTCGGGTACATCTGCGACATGTCGTTGACCGGAGATTGCGTCGCGGCCATCGGCGTCAACGGCATCCCTCCAATCGACCCTCGCGGCGATTGCGGCGACGGTTGAGCGCCAAGCATATTCCCTGCCAAATCCCATCGCATCGTTAGTTGTTCCTACGGATGTTGTAGAAAGAGCCCTGCCCGCCGCGCATGGTCGAAGCGTTTGCCGTGCCGACGTTAGGGCCAGACGTGGCACCCATCACCGCGTTCACAAGCTTCAACCGCGGCGCGTTCATAGCTAAATCAGGCGCAACCGCTCCCGGACCAATGTCAGCCTGTTGCGTCATCGCCTGCTGCAAGTATTCGTTCGGAACCGTGATATCTCCGATGATCGGATACCCGCCGCCCTCGCCTATCGTAATGTTGCCGATCGGTAGCGTCGGCGTCAGCGGCGGCAGGATGTTTGACGGAGGGGGCGGCGTATTGGTTGCCGGTGTCGAGGACGGCGCGGTTGACGACGACGCGGCGGGCTGGATCATGCCCGCGGTCGGATACGTCTGAAACGTCGGCTGCATCGTCTTGCCGACCCACGTGCCTTTGTCGTTCTTGGCCACTTAGGCAACCCTCCGCTCGAGCCGTTTGACCTTCTTCGCCAGCGCTTGCGTCGCCGCCATGTTCACGCCAGCCGCGTCAACCATCGGGATCGTGGTCCCGTTGCCAAGGCCGAAGAAGCCCTTGAAGTCTTGAGCCATCGGCCCAACGTGACGCGAGCCATCGTCGATCCCTGGTTTATAGCGCCAAGACTTGATCGGGATTTTTTCGACGCGATCCAGGATTTTGTCCGCAGGCTTCACATCGGTTTTCAAACGCTTGTCGGACAACAGCGCCGAGCCAAGTCCGCCGACGATCGAACCAATGCCGGACCACATCGAATTGTTCTGCTGCTGGCGCTGATTGTAGGCGTTCATCTGGGCGTTGTACTGGTTCCAGATGTTGCCCTGCACGTCTGGTGCCTGCACGCCTTGCGTATAGATGTTGCCGCCCTGAACGGTCGGGGTTTTCGGCGTCGCGCCCAACAACGTCGCCACACCTTGCGCCGGCGCGTTGTATTGCAACAGAGCTTCATTCGTCATCGCCTGACGTGCACGTGCGGCAAGGTCCGCGTTCTGCAACTGCTCGCCCGTGATACCCTGACGCGCCGCCTGCTGCACCTGACCCTGTTGCAACTGCTCGCCGATACCCTGCTGGCGTGCCGTGAGGCCAAGCCCGAATAGACGCGATTGCTCGCCCGCCCCTGCCATGACGGCATCGTTTGCCAAGCGGCCTAGCGTTTCGTTCTGACCGCGCTGAACGCGGCTCATTTCGTTGTCGTAGGCTTCGCCTGTGATCGGCAATCCGCGATTGGCAAGCATCTGCTGCGTGGCGCGGGTTTGCGCTTCCAACTCGGGACGCAAGAGGCTCGCGCTACGCTCATACATCGCCCGTGCGTAGCTGTCCCGATCCGCGCTGTAATCGCCCGTTCCGGGCATGTTTGGCACGTTCGAGAAGTTGAGGCTGTTCAGGTAGTCGGGCGCGCCGGTCATATCTAGGCCGGTCGTGTACCCCGGCATGTTGAGCGGCAATCCGAACGGTCCTGTCGGAACACTTCCCGCAAGCTGCGCCGCGGCGTTGCTCAACGTGCCTTGCAATTGCGTCTGTGCATTGAACGCGGCTTGCTGTTCCGGCGTGAGCTGAACGCGCTGCGCAATCGGCACGCCATCCGGGCCTTTGTCAAACGTGACGTTGCCATATGGCGTGTACTGATTGAGGTTGTTCAGCTTCGAGCTTTCGCGTGCGGCCGTGATGTAGGCTTGCGCTTGTGCGTTGCTCGTTGCTACCGGGTCCGGCGCGGCCGGAGCCGAACCACCGCCACCACCTTTGCCCATCGGTTATTTCTTCCTTCGTGACGAAATCACGCCGTAGCCAACTACACCGGCCGCGGCTGCTCCAGCGAGGTACCTCTTTACAATTTTCGCACCCTCTTTTGCCTGACGGTCTGCCAATGCTTCAGGAGTAATACCTAGCCGACGAGCAGTCGCAATGTGCTCTGCATCAGCCGCTTTCTCCTTTGGTGTTTTTTCTATTGCGCGCATGATTGCTTTGCGCACTTCGCTCACTTTCACTTTAACCATGGACACTCCTCTCGCAGCATCCCTAGGATGACCGCATCGTTGATCCCGTCATATGCACGCCGAGCGCGGCCCTCGATCTTGAAACCGAGCTTTACGTTCGTCTTGATCGCGTTCAGATTGTTCGCTCCAATGATGAGCGTGATCCGGCTGCATCCCCGTTGCACGAACGGATAGTGAAACAGCGGCGTCACGTTCTGCGGCAGTGTCCATCGCGGCGTCGTCGCCGCAAACGTCACCTCGCAGTCGAAGCCCCTCCAGCGATGATAAACGCACCCAGCGACCAGCTTTCCGTTTCTGTCGCTCATGCCGATGGTCGTGCATGGTCCGAACTCTTCCGGCGTGAACGGAATGGGAAGCTTTGACGCTACCCATGCCGCGACTTCATCATCTCTATCGAAAACAAGCGTTAAACCATGCCTGCGGGCTTGAAGATGATGTTGCCTGATTTCAGCGCCACTTCCTGAGCGTCCACCGAGACGCGCAACCTCATCGAAGCTGAGTAGCCCTGACCCGTAATCCCTTGCCAGCCTCTTATCGCTTGCTCCGACCCGGCCCATTCGCTCACGTCCCATTCAGCGATATCCCACTGCCCGCCGCCCTCGACGTCAGACGTCTCAACGGCAGATGTTGGAATGGCAATCTCGAAGTCAGTGCCGATCGACATGACGGCTTCTGGATCGCTGACCGCGCCAAAGATGACGCGCGCCATCGTGAAGTTCTTCTCCTGCCCCGAGTTGCCGAAGTAGTTCCACGCCGTTTGCAGATCGCACGTGATGGCGGTCGTATTGTCGCTAAACCCGGTATCAACCTGGTAAACCTTTCCGTCAGTTCCGCCGCCGTACAGATTGTCATTGTACAGGCCGAATACCGGAAAGTTCCACCCGGTGAATTTGCACCACGACTTCGTATCCACGTTCATCACGTGCTGATCGAAGTACGATGCCGAGCGCGGGATGTTGAAGATCAGCTTCCGCCCGAACGGATAGAAAATGACCTGCCAGCCCGTGTTGTCGCTGTATTGCTCCGCAGCTTGCGAAACCGCACCGCTGATCTTGTCGGACAGATCCAATTGTGCCGGCGAGGATCGTCCGTAAGGCATGACGCGCGTGATTGGCGTATAGGCGCCATGCGTCAGCGCCACCACGTCCGAACCGAACTGCGCAACCGTTCCCTCTGCAATCGGCGGGGAAATGTAGAACGTCCCGACCCGGCCCCAATCCGCAGCCACGCCAGGATCGCTCCCCTGGTAGACGATCACCTCGCCCGATGAGAGGTAGAACAGCATGATGTCGTCGGGCCCAGAACCGCCGTCAATCGTGACGGTCGCCATCGCCTTCAGAACACCGCCGAACGTGCCCGTGTACTTCAGCGGAAACTTTGTCAGCGTTCCAGTAATCGCCTGAAGCGATGCGTACCAGAAATTCAGCGTGTTCTTCTCGATGAAGAACAGGCGATCCTTAAACACGCACACATCTGACAGGTTCGTGATCGTGAGGCCAGACCCCGACCATGCCGTTGCCGTAAGTGTCGTGCCGTCCCAGTCCTGCGGCGCATCCACGCCGTTGACCATGATCAGCCGTTCACCGAAGTTTGCCCACTTCCACCGGTTTGACGTGAAGCCGGTTCCGACCGCGGAAGGCGTCGATGTCGTGGCGTTGATGAGTTTGCCGTTGCATCCCACGAGCATCTTGCGCGTGGCCCCGGCCTTGAACTCCGCAATCGTCTCGACGTTGTGCGCACCTTCGCCAGTGTTGCAATGAAGCGAGTAACCGCCTCGCGTCACCACATCGCTCTCGCGCGGGAACCAGTTCTCCAGGATAACCGCATCGGTCGGCTTCATGCCGTCCAACGCGTCTTTTGCGTTCCATCCGCCAACGGGCGGCGGAAGCGGGCGCGATATGGCCTGCTGGCCGCGGCTGATCGGGCGGCGGCGAGCTTGCAGCATTACTTGCGGTTCCGCTCTCGCTGCGATGCGGAAATCAGGCCACCTGTTGCGGCACCAGCCGGAACCATTGCCGCGCCAATTCCAGCACGCGGGTCAACCGGCTTCGCACGCCTACGAAATGCGCGATTGATGTCAGAGCGCACCGTACCGTTGCCCGCGTTCGTGATGCGATCCATGCCAGGTGCCAAGCCAGGCTTGCGCGCTGGCCACATGGGCGGGGGAATGTCGCCCGGCGTGTATGGCAACGGCTTCGGCTTTGCTTCGGCTTTCCAAAGAGCCTGAACGGCCTTCTTTCCTGCGCTCACTGATTTTTTCCCTACCTTCTTTGCGCCACGCCCGATTGCCTTAGCGCTTTCAGAAACACCCAAACCAAGACCGGAGATCGCCGGGAATATGAGGCCGCCGGCAATCGCGCTGTTGACCAGCTCGTTGCTGTCGATGTTGCCGAGGCGGCCTTCGATCCCACCTTGACCAGCACCGAACTCGTCAGCCGCTTCCCATGCGGTCCAACCTGTAGCGCCAGCCCCAACATTCGCCGCGCCACGGCCTAAAAGGCTCGTCGCTTGCGGCGTGAGCCCGAGCGCTGCACGCCCGCCGCGCACGGCCACATTGCCTAAGCCAGTCGTCGCGCCAAGGATCGGGCCTAAGCCAGCAAGGCCCATCGCGCCGGACGCGATGTTCCGAGGCGTGAATCCCTGCTCGAACATTCCTGCGCGCTCTTGAATGGCGCGCGCCTTCGCAAGTTCTTCGTCGTAGGTGCCGCCACCAGGAAGCAATGACATTGCCCCGGCTGCCGCCTCTTCGCCAAATCCAGCCATTGGCATGGAAAGCGCGCCGAGGAACATCCCGGCCATCTTTTCGTCGCGTGTGCGCGGATCAAGATAGCGTGTCGCAACGTCGTTCTCGATTTGCGCAACCTCGCCTTCATCCGGCTCGCGCCCATGTTCCTGAATGAACGCAGCGCGGCGGGATGCAATGTCGTATTGAGCCGAGGCAATGGCCTCTTCCTCTGACAATCCGTATTTTGTCGCTTCGTTGTCGACTTGCTTTCCGCCCTGCACAAAGGACGGCACCGCCATGATGTCGCTTAACCCATCATCGCTGAAAATGGGCGCAATGTTGCGCGGGTCGGTCGGATCGGCGGCGGCCTTCTGGGCGCGGTAGTCGTAGCTCCGTCGATCGTCGACGTATGGGTCATCAGCGCCGAAGAACTCAAGAATGCGCGACGTGGTCGATTGCGGATCAAGATCAGGGCGCACCTTGCGGAAATACCGCTTGCGCCATCCCGCATACTCTTCGTCATCGAATTGCGACCTGTCTTTCGATGCTTGACGCCAGCGAGGATTGTTCTTCGCCCGATTGTGCGAGCGTTCGATTCCCTGACCACGCTCTAGAACACGATCCCGCTTGCCGACGCCGCGTTGAGCGTGCTTCGCCGCCGAGTGCCGTTTCTCCGCCGCCTTGCCTCGCTCAAGCGGGTCCCATGCCATTCTACTTGCGCCCGCCCTTGCCGCCGATCAATTGCCACTTGCCGCGCTTCGTCAGTTTGAACTTGGCCCCGTCCTGACGCACCAAAACACGCTTACCCGAAATCGGGCTCGTGACGATGCGGTATTGCGTGCCCTTCTTGTCCGTGAAATATCCCGGCTTGCCGGGAACCGGGGTCAGCCTGGTCGGGTTGATCGTCAACGGGCCAGGGGCCTTGCGCCGCTTCGGCTTCGGCTTGGCCGCAGGCCACGGACCCTTCACAACGTCAGCACGACGCTGCGACTTCACCAACGCCTTGACGATATCGCCCCGGACAGACATTAGCGCCGCCCCGCCGCTTTGCGGGCCTGCTCACCCTGAATAAACGCACGGCGCATCTGGTCGCCGAACGGTCCCGGAGGGATTGCCTCAACTGCCCCACGATCACCGTTCATGCCCGCCTGATACATCGCATCAAGCGCCCGCTTGCGTTCCTTCGGGTCGCCGTATGGGTTCATACCGCCGTCGTTTCCTGTCCACTTGTCGCGGCGGTCGGTTTCGCGCTGCCACTGCGGCGGGGCCTTTCGGTTCATGTCCCAGCGGCGATCACCCTGAGGCTGCGGCACTGCCGGGCCGGGCGGGCGGTTGCGGTCGATCGGCGTCTCAAACGGTAGCTGTTCCACACGCGCGCGCGGGTCGGTCGCACCATGAGCCGCGCTTGCGGACACCACCGAGCCGTCAGGCATCGGGACCATGCGCCGGCGAGGCTGCACCTTGTCCCAAATGTCCATGCCGTCGCGTTCTTCCGGGTCCATCATTTGGAAAACTCCTAGCTCCAACTGCCCTCTGGGATTTTACCCCAACCAAACGGCCTCGTACTTGGCCCCGCGATGCTCGTGCGCCGTCTCGCACCGTCTCTCGCCTTGGCCGCAGACAACTCGCGGTCAAACTCGGCCTTCTCTTCTTCGTAGTAGAGCCCTTTCGCCGCCTTCCAGCGCCAAATAAGCCCAAGCGTCAGCAGGTATTCGTCGATACGGCCCACATCCGTGTCAGCCGCCCACTTCTCTTGATCGGTTCCACCGGAACTCTCGCACCAGTACTTCGATACGTACTCGTAATAGATCGTCTGCCCCGCCGTGGGCGAAGGCAGGAAATAGAACGAGTTCGCGCGGATGCGGAATTGCGACCATGCCACGCTTGTGCCGGTCGCTTTCTGCGCCTGCCACGATTGCGACGATAGCGGCCCCCAGACGCGATCCGTCGTGGTTCTGTTCCACAACGTATCGTCGACCACCCACCCGAAATCAGCGGGTAGCGTCTCGCCTGTTTGCTGCTCGGTCGCCGTCGTCGTGAATGACCGCTCCGTCACCAATACCTGCCACGGATGAGCGCGCGCAATCTCACGCCCCGCCATGTTGCAAAGACGAAGAAGCTGCCCTTGCGTGTCGCCGGTATTGGTGACAACCGTGGACGTGATGGGCAGGTTTAGAACGGCCTGCGCATCATTCACGATGGTGAGAAGTGTCACCCGTTATCGTCCTACGACGGAACCAGCGGGATCGTGCGCCACGTCGTGCTTGTCACCTTCTTGAAGATGCAAGATTTCGCCGTCGCGATTGAGATTGCAGAGTTTGCCGAAAGCGCGTTGATGATCTCGCTCGTCGGAGGATACACGCTCGCCGTGTTGCCAGAGACGTTGAAGAACTCGATGCTGTCGCCGACGCTCGCGCCGGACGGAAGGCGGCAACCGCCAGAACCGGACGTCGCTTGCGCGCAGCCCGAGCCCATCGCCGTCGCATCCGTTTGCGTGGAGCCAGCCAGCGCAATCGTTTGCACATTGCCGTTGATGCCGAGCGCCGTCAGCGGCGGCAAGCCCGCCGAAAGCAGTTCTTTCGCAGTAGCCATTGCAGTCCTTACCCTTTCTGATTGCCGCGCGGTGTGCGCATTTCCGGCATGGTTTCACGAGGTGCCACGCTACCACCTTGCGCAAGTTGCCTTTCGGCATCCTCCGCGCGCTCCAACAGCTTGGAGAATTGCTCTTGCAGCAGTTCGTGCCGCTTCCGAAGGTCGCTCATTTCGGCTTCAACCTTGGCAAGCGGCGCCGTGTTCTTCGCGCTCTCGATGAAGGATTTCGCCTTCTCGCGGAAGTCGCGCAAGCCGATCGAGCCCGGCTTTGAAATCTGCTGATCCGTCAGCCCGGCAAGCTGTTGCACGGTGAAGACGTTCATGTACTCCAAGCCCTTCGCCACTTCCTTCGGGATGAGCGGCCAGAGCGAAAGCGGGATACCGTCGCCGATCATGTCGGCGTTGACCTTCGTCGCCTTCCAGCGCGCATACTCGTTCGGGAACTGCTGGCGAATGGCGTCGTTGACGCGCTTCGTGGGCGAGTTGCCTTTGTCGCCGGCAATGAGAAGTTCCACGTACTCAATCGAGCGAAACACCGGCAATCCGGTTTCCTGGCTGATCTGGTCCGTCTTGACCATTTCCTCGTAGAACCGCGGCGTCACGTGCGACATGCGCCCAGGGTCTTGAGGAATACGCGCAGATTGAGCGTGACCCGGAGACCGGAGCCCCGCGTCGAAGTCGATATTTGACATGCTGTTTCCTGATGCGAGGTTTTGGAAGGGTTACTCGTGTCCCTGCCGCTGATGCGGCGAAATCATTTGCGGGCTGTCTTGTCCTTTTTCCCACCAGCAGCCGACACGGCTGCGTACCCGCCACCAATACCGGCGACGCCCAGTCCGGCGCGACGCCAAAGCTTTGGGTCAGCGTTGGCGTCGTTGAGCCACTTTTTCATGCCCTCGGCCTCTTCGGTCTTTTCCTTTGCCGTCTTTGGCCGCAACCATGTTGGAAGCTCATCGCTGTTTTTGTCGTGCCACTTCCCGCGGTGCCAAATTTTCTTCCCCGCGCCACCGCGCGAAAAAAAGGCAGTGAGGAGCGCCGCGCCACCGCCTGCTGGGCCAACATAGTCCAAAGCCTTCTCGAAGATGTCGCGAGCGTCTTCATCTTTCTTCGGACGGTACGGCATCTCTGACCCTTTCAACTGCAAAAGTCCGCGCGCCAGGACTGCCACAAGATCGACGCGGCAAACAGGAAGAGCATCACCGCCAGTGGAACAACGGTTAGGAGGAAACCGCCGTTCTGGTGCTGATCCTTCTCCCTAGGCCGAAACGGATACTTGGGCGCCCGGCGCGCGGTCACTGTTAAATGCCTCAGCCTTCAATTGACGGGTTGCCGACATTCACGGCCGTCGCTTCCGGGGAAGCCAAGCCGTTGAAGTCGCCAAGGCTGAACGCCAGCTCTTTCACGCCAGCGCCAAGGTCGACGTCGGCCACGCCGGACACGGACGCCGTGCCAACACCGCCAAGATCGACCAGAACCGAGAAGTTTCCCGCGCCGTCGTCCGTCGTCTCCACAACCGTGCCGAACGTGGTCGAGATTGTCGGCGTGCCGTCGACCTTCGCCGCTTGGCCGTTGGCGTCGGTGAAAGAAAACGGGACACGAACCTTCTTGCCGAAGGGAACATCGAAAGCCATTTGCGACTATCTCCTATACGATTGAGGGTTTACCCACGACGACGGTTGTCGCCATGTTGGCGCGGTCGGTATCGGCAGAGTGACGCCCGCACCAGTCGTCAATCCGCACCCAAGGCCATTGGCCTAGCCAATCATTCCGGCCAGGGACAGCCGAGCTAGAAATCGTCGGCGCGTCGATGCGACACGAGCCATAGGAACCTTTGACGCGCTCGCCACCAAAGTGCCTGCACGTGTCGCAAATCTTCGCGCTCATGCCGCCAACCTTTCAGCTATAAGGTCCGCCCGCTCAAGCGGAGCAAACACATCATCACGCATCAACCGCGAGACACATTTGTATCCGGCGCGCGTCATGAACGATTGCAGCGCACCTTCTGCGCCTGACACTTCGTCCAGGCCCTTATTCTCGCAAACGATGAGCGGGCGATCCCGCAACACCGTCTCGAGCGCGCCCCAAAGCGCAAGACCTTCCATTCCCTCGATGTCGAGGTAGATCAGATCCACGCCGCTAAGGTTCATGTCGTCGATGCGACGCACGGGGATGTTGCCCGCCTTCGACGTATCAACGCCGATCGAGCCGCAGTTGTTCCCCTCGCGCTCCGTCAACGCAATGACGCCGCGCTCTCTGCCCAACGCCGCATGGTGAAGCATGATGTTCTGCTTCGTCACGTTCCGCATGAGACACTTGAAGTTCACATCGTCCGGCTCGAACGTGTGAACCGTCTCGAACATGTCTGCGAGCTTCATCGGGAATATCCCGACATGCCCGCCAGCCTGAATGGCGATGCGCCGGCGTATGGGCTGCAAGGCGTCCACAACCTTGTCCAGCTTCCACGCTTCGCCTTCGACTGCCTGAACCGACACGCGGTCGCTGATCGGCCTCCACCACCCGTGATACAAAACCACGTCGCCGTCAGTCTCGGTTGGCTCGACGCATTGCGCCGCCCACTTGCGCCCGATAGCTCCGAGAAGCCCATCGCACCGAACTGCAATCTCGCATCCGGCGTTGACCAGCTCCGACGCCAAGCCCTGGAAGTCCTCGGCCTGCCGCACCATCCACGGCACCGAGATGAACGTCTCATCCTCGACATGCACGTTCAGGCGAAAGTCCTGATCGTTCTCGGGCTGCGCGTAAACGTGGTGCTCGTCGCCGTCGACGGACGAGTCCATGCCGAACACGTAGATGCGGCGATACCCGAGCGCATACGCCCCGGCGATCGCCTTCATTCCAACCGTTGTACCGCCTCCGATCAACGCCACCGCGCGCGTCTGCGGGATGAACTGATCGCACTCGGCTTCGTGATAGAGCACAATACCGCTGTCCCAGTCCGTGAACGGAATGGGCTTCATCGCGGCCAGAAACACACTCTGATCGCACTGCGACGCGAGATACTTGATCCCGTGCGGCGTCACGAAGCGCGCGTTGTGCGGCCTTGCATCGACGATCCATTGACCATCCACGCGCACGCCGTTGTCGACCAGATATTGCGCCGTGTTGTTCAGCGCCCAAATCTTTGCCCCGTTCTGCGCTCGCGCCATCAGCTCGGGCAGATACCTCTTCAGCGACGGAGCGCCGCCGACGATGCACACATCGCCGTCATGCGGGTCTTGCTGCACAATCTCAGGCAAGCCCAACGTCAGAGCGTGCCGCACGTTGCGCTCGATGTGGCCCAGTTCCGTGTTGCACTTCACCGAAATCTCAAGCGCGCCCAGTCCGCCGATCTTCCACGTATCCGCAACCCATCCTTCGACCTCGTGCGGCCTTGGTTTCCCATGGAACACGATGATGCGCGCGCCACGCGGCGGGTACGGCTTGCAATGAACCTTGTACGAAACGAACGCGCCAGGAAACAAATCTTGTAGCACGTCAGGCTCGGTCAGACCTTCAATCCAATTCTGATCGCCAAGCGGGTCATGCGTCGGCATTCCGGCGTTAAGATACTCATCCCAGATGTGCGTGCCGAAGCCGGACCGCCACGCCATCACCGACGACTGCATATGCTGCGGACGGTAGAAGTCCCGAAGCATCGCGAAGTCGCCTTGATACTGCACCACATCGTCGAGCGTGCCGACAACCAGCGTATCAAGGTCAAAAAACAGAATGCGATCGCCGTAGGGAAACAGCCCGTCTTTGAATAGGTACAGTTTCGACCACCAGCCGCTCACCGTGTCCGGTAGCAGGCGTTGCACGATGTCGGGATGATAGCCTGTTTCCTCCCGATCCGTGAACACCACAAATTCGCCTTTGGTCCCTGCTTCCAGGTTTCTCCGCACCTGGTCGTACAGGATATTCACGTACTCCACGCCGCGCCCGAGGTAGTTGCCTTTGTTGACGCAGACGATGTGGAGCATGAAGCCTCTTCGTGTTGGTGGAGGGGCGGACCGAAGCCCGCCCCGTCACTGTTAGGTATGCGACTCGATCGACGGGCGATTGATCAGCGCCGTAATCGTCGAGGTGGCCGAGGCAACCGTTGCGAGGTTCGCAGAGCGAGCACCAACGATGCCCTTGCCGGCAGAGGCCGTCACGTACACGCGGCCAGCCGTTCCCGACAGCCAGAGCCCCGTCGCCGGGGACACCGAAACTGCCGTCTTCTTGATCACCGCAAGACCGCTGATCTGATACCAGCCGTATTGCGACGCCACGTTCGCCGACATGGCAACCGCGAGCGGATAACCGTCCGAGGTGGCGTTCGTCGGGGAGAGCGTGGTTTGGAACGTGGTCGCCGAGTACGTCACAAGCGAGCCAACTACCGTTGAGGCGACGCCCAACAGGTAGATGAACTCGCCCGAGCCGAGGTTGCTCGACGTCGCATTGTCGGTCGCCCGGATGATGGCGCCGAGCGGATGCAACTGCGTGGTCGACGTTTCGTTGATGGCTTGGCCACCGATGAAACCGTCAGCGCGAAAGAATGCCATGTGTGTGTCTCCTTTCGCTTACGCCACAATCACGCCCTGCAGCGATCTGTTGCTGCAAGTCATGTTGCCGGCCCACCCGATCAGCTTCACCATCGCATCCTGGTTCGTGCTGAACCGGTCAGGGTTCAACGGCACCATGTTGCGATCGCGATGCGGACGGAACTTGAGATACGACGTGTTCAGGAAGTACATATGCGCCGACGGCGCCGTACCCTGGAAGCCGCCGTCATACACCACATCCGCACCCATGAACTTGAGCGTCTGGAAGCCTGCGCTTGCCATCTTCTCGTCCGTGATGCGCTGGATCGCTTGAAGCGACTTCCAGTAGTGGCCGAAGTACACATTGTCGGCCACGATGAGGTCAGGCACGTCGCGGTTGCGCGCGAGAGACAGATAAAGCGAGTTCATCGCGTCCTGGATGGTCAGGGCCGAAGCCGTGACGCCATTCGTCGAGAAGTCGTAAATCTGGTTCTGCCAGAACGAATAGGTAGACGAGTTGATCCCGCCGACCGTTCCCGTTCCCGCGTCAGACACGAGCAATTGCAGACCACCGATCTGCTTGCCGCCGGTTCCGGTACCATCCGAGTAGCAACCCGTCGCCAGGTTGTTCAGCATGGTCTTTTCGGCGTTCTTGATGCGGCTTTCGAGGAGGTCGATGACCTTCTCGCGTCCTGAGTTTTGCAGCAGTTCAAGACCGTTGATCTTGACCGCGACAGCCGCCTGTTTCCAATCGCTTGGATCGCCACGCTTTCACGTGACGCTGGACTATACCTTCACCCGACCGACGAAAGCCGGGGCACCGTTACTAGTCTCTGAGGCTTACAGGACGGCTCTTTCAAGTCGTCGGCTCTTGTCCTGCATTATCCCTGCTGATTGCCCAATCCGTTGTACTGTTCCGCTTTGGGGACAACGGCTCTAAGGGTGTTCCAGCATATATCGATGTTGTTTTCGCGAGCGTTACCGCTCGTGGGAGTCCGATTAGTTAAACTCCGCGGCCGTGAACACGTCAGACGACGAGACATTGAGCGCCTCATCACCCGAGTAGTACATGAACGTCCCGTTTTCAGCGTACTCCAGTTCTTCAACGATGGAGCGGCCGCCGGAAACCGGGGACACGTTGTCGCGATCCTTCAAACGCATCAGGAGCGCGATATTCTTGGACATATTGTCCTTCAGTTTGCCCGACCGGTAGCGAAGCGTGGTCGTGACAATTTCTGACAAGCCGGGGCTTGGCATTTGTTACGCTTCCTTCAAGATGGAGTTGGGTTAGATAGCCCCATCGTAACTGGCGTGAAGCAAGTCACGGATGGACATGCTATCGGTGGAGGGCGTCCCGTATGCGCTTGAAGACCCGCTGATCGACGACGCTGCCCGTCTGGCTTCCCTGAACTGTCCCCGCGCTTTCGCGTTCTGCTCTTGGCGAGAACGGGCAAGCAACTTCGACCGTGTAAAGGGATTGGCCCATTTGGCGCGTTCGTACGCTTCATGGATGGTCTTGGCGCGACCGGTTTCGATTTCTGCCGCCATATCCTCTTCAAGCTCGTTGAAGTACGGATAGAGCGGCTTTCCATCTGGGCCGGTCTGAGACGCAAAGTTATCAATTGCAGAGTTGGTCACGGCGAAGGCTTGACGCTGCGCCATTTCCTGCTGCTGCTGGAAGGCCATTTGCTGAGCTTGAGCGGTTTGGTTCAGGTGAGCCTGAACTCCCGCCAATTGCTGGCGAAGGGCCATGACTTGCGGGTCGACGTACTCGTTCTCTTTCTGTTGGGTCAGAGAGTTGAGGTCGACGCCGCGAAGGTTCGCGAAATACTGGATGAACTGCACCGGATCTTGCGTGGCAAAATCCGATAGAGCGATGAGCTGTTGCACGGCTTGCGCCGGCCCCATGCCGTTCAGCGCCCATTTCTGGACGTGAGGCCCGATGGTCCGGTCAAGTTCTGCGTAGTGCTGGCGAACTTGCGAAAGCTCTTGCGTCTTTCGCGTGTAGTCCGCCGTCATGTGACGTGCGCGCGCTAGGTAGGCGTGCTGAAGCTGCGGAGGAAGTTCGCGAAAGAACTCTTGTTCCTGCTGCGGCCAGTTGGCGGGCGGATCGATCGGCGCGACTTCTTCGTCGTCCTCTTCGTCCTCGTCCTCGCCTTCTTCGTCATCCTCTTCGGATAACTCTAGCTCTTCCTCGTCGTCTTCTTCCGGCTCTTCCGCGTCTTCGTCGTCGGGACCGGCCTCTAGCTCTTCGTCGTCATCATCATCATCGAGCGGCTCGGACTCTTCCTCGCCCTGCCCGCGCATCATCTCGTTGCTGTCCCAAGCGTGACCATCATCATCTTCGTGGTCATCGCCGGTATCAACGTCCGCCGACATAACGTCATAGTCTTCGGTAGCGTCTTCGACGCTCACGCCTTGTCTGCCCATGTTTTCCTGCCAAATCGAGGTTGGGGTTACTCGTATCCCGCTGCGTTAAATCGCAGCCTGCAAATCTTCCACGTCCGCGCGGCCTCTCAACTCGGCTCGCATCTGCTCCAGGCGGGTGAGCCACTGCATGTTGCAGCGATCCTCATTCCGCAACGCATGG